>Ga0315281_10003578_pt1 | contig 22735 bp, 21 predicted proteins | sample YL17G07_0_MG_FD_204540 | JGI IMG/M metagenome (GOLD analysis project Ga0315281, IMG submission 204540) | Sediment microbial communities from Yellowstone Lake, YNP, Wyoming, USA - YL17G07_0 | ecosystem: Environmental > Aquatic > Freshwater > Lake > Sediment | place: USA: Wyoming | collected... | reverse complement strand
AGCACCGCGGACGGCACCACGCTGCTGGTCACCACCCCGGCGCTGGCGATCAACATGTCGCTCTACAAGAAACTCGCCTTCGATACGCTGCGCGATTTCGTCGCGCTGTCGATCTTCTCGGAAAGCCCGAACATCCTGGTGGTCAACGCCAAGCTGCCGGCGGCAAACCTCAGGGAGTTCATTGCGATGGCGAAGGCGAATCCCGGCAGGCTGAACTATTCCTCGGCGGGCTCCGGCACCACGCAGCACCTGTCGGCCGAGCTGTTCAAGCTGCGCAGCGGGCTGCAGATCGTGCATGTCCCCTACAAAGGCACCGCGCCATCGTTGACATCGCTCATCGCGGGCGAGACCGACCTCACATTCGCCAATATCCCGGCGATCCTGCAGTACGTGAAAGCTGGCCGCCTGCGGCCGCTCGCCTCCACCGGCGCGAAGCGCGCCGAGCTGATGCCCGACGTACCGACCATGAAGGAGGCGGGCGTGAACGGCGTCGAGGTGACCGTCTGGTACGGGGTACTCGCACCTTCGGCGACGCCGCGTGAAGTTGTAGATTTTCTTGGAAAAAATATTGGCAAAGCGGCACGCGCGCCCGATATCAGGCAACGGCTCGCGGAACAGGGTGCAGAACCAGTCGGCAATACGCCTGAGGAATTCGGCAGGATCCTGCGTGATGAAGTGTCGAAGTGGGCCGAGGTGGTGAAGGTCTCCGGCGCGCGCGCCGACTGAGGAGAAAGCGATGAAGATTGTTGCGGCAGTTTACGGTTGTCTGCTCGCTTCCTTTGCCTGCTTCGCCCAGGACTTCCCCTCGAAGCCGGTGCACATCGTGGTGCCCTGGCCGCCCAGCGGCAACGTCGATATCACCGCGCGCACGGTGGCGCCGGCCTTCGGCGACGCGCTCGGCCAGCAGGTGATCGTCGACAACCGCCCCGGCGCCGGCGGCACCATCGGCTCGGCGCAGGTCGCCAAAGCGCCGCCGGACGGCTACACCCTGCTGCTCGGCTCCAGCGGCACGATCTCCAGCGCGCCGGCGGTATTCAAGACCATCAGCTACGATCCGGTGAAGGACTTTGTCGCTGTCGGTGCGATCCAGTACGTGCCGATGGTGCTCACCGCGGCGCCAAAGACGCCGGTGAAGGACTACCTTGAACTGCTTTCCTATATCAAGGCCAAAGGCGCGCCCGTGAGCGTTGCCTCGGCGGGCAGCGGCTCGTCCAACCACCTCGCGATCGAGCTGCTCATCCGCCAGGCGAAACTGCCGCTGTTGCATATCCCGTACAAGGGCAGCGGGCCCGCCATCGCCGATCTTCTCGGCAGCCAGGTCGAAACCATGATGGACCAGCTCACCGCCTCGATCGGCCACATCCGCGAGGGCCGTATCAAGGCGCTCGCCGTGACCGCGCTCACCCGCTCGCCGCTGCTGCCCAATGTGCCCACGCTCGATGAGTCCGGCGTCAAAGGCTTCGAAGCCGGCACCTACACCGGAATATTCGCCCCTGCCGGGACGCAGCCCGCCGTGGTGGCGAAACTCTTCGGCGCGCTGCGCAAGGCGCTCGGCAACGAAGGCGTCCGCGAACGCTACCGCGCCATGGGCGCCGATGTATGGGAAATGAGCCAGGCGGAGTTCGATGCCTATGTGCGCGCCGACGTGGAAAAGTGGCGCAGGGTCGCGCGCGAGGCGAACATCGTCGTGGAATGAAGATCCTTCCGCACGACACCGTCGACTGCCACGTGCGTATGGCTATTCAGGTTCGGGGCGAAGAACTGAGGCGACGGAAATAGTAGCGAAGTAGTGTATTGTGTGCAACAATATGTTCCTATATATGTATTCTTTGTTGCACATAATATACTATGCGACCAATCGGCGGACTTAGCGCTGTCTCCCGCCAGCGCTTGGCAAAGGTACTTCGCCAGACACCGGCGACGGTCTCCGCGCGCGAGACCGCGCAAGCGCTCGACCTGGACGTCGCGAAGGCGTCGCGCCTGCTTGCGAGATGGGCCGCGTTCGGTTGGCTCAGCCGGGTACGACGCGGCCTCTATGTTCCCGTGCCAATCGAATCGTCAACGCCAGACGTTGCGCTGCAAGATCCATGGGTTGTCGCTGAGCGGCTCTTCGCCCCCTGCTACGTCGGCGGCTGGAGCGCCGCGGAACACTGGGGATTTACCGAGCAGATTTTTCGCTCGACGCTCGTCGTAACAACACGCCGTCCACGCGCGCGGAAAGTTGATGCGCGCGGTGCCATGTTCGTATTGCGCACCGTTCGGCCACGCGCCATGTTCGGTCTGAAGCCCGTATGGCGTGGCCGCGTCAAAACGCATGTGTCCGATCCGACGCGAACGATCCTCGATCTGCTTGACACACCGTCTACCGGCGGAGGAATCCGCTCAGTCCTGGACATGCTGCGCGCGTATATGGGCTCGTCACAGCGCGACTCGAAACTCCTGATTCGCTACGCGGACCAGCTGGGGAACAAGGCCGTGTTCAAACGCCTGGGTTTCATCGCTTCGACATATTTTCCCGAGGACACCGCGCTGGTCGAGGCATGCGGCACGCGGTTGTCGGCCGGAAATGCCAGGCTCGACCCGAAACTGCCCTCCACGCGCCTGGCGACCGTCTGGCGATTGTGGGTCCCCGCCGGCTTTGTTGAAGGTTCAAGAGCGTGATCGACCGGCAGGAAATCCTCGAATTCGCCCGCGACGTCGGTCTCGACCCCAACGTAGTCGAGAAGGATTACGTACTCGGCTGGATGCTTGCCGGCGTATCTCAGCATCCGCGCACGCGCGAAACATGGGTGTTCAAGGGAGGCACTTGCCTTAAGAAGTGCTACTTTGAAACCTACAGATTTTCCGAAGACCTTGACTTCACGCTGCTGGACGGCTCGCATGTTGATGAAGCGGTGTTGCGCGGCCTGTTCGTTGAAATTGCCGAGTGGATCTACAACGAGTCCGGGATCGAATTTCCGGATGATGCGAGACATTTCGAGGTATATGCAAACCCTCGTGGCAAAAAATCAGCGCAAAGCCGGATTGGATATCGCGGCCCGATGGGGCGGCCAGGCGACGCACCGCGCATACGTTTTGACCTTACCGACGACGAACGCCTTGTACGGAACGGCGAACGCAGGCAGGTCCACCATCCGTATGCCGATGAACCCAACGGCGGCATTCACGTCCTGGCATATTGCTTCGACGAAATATTCGCCGAAAAGCTGCGCGCACTGGCCGAGCGCGAGCGACCCCGAGACCTCTACGACGTCATCCATCTGCATCGGCACGAAACGGGTGCCGATCGCGCGTCGGTGCATGACATTCTCAAGGCAAAGTGCGACTTCAAAGGGATCGCCGTGCCGACTTTCAATTCCCTGCGCGACAGCCAGCATCACGCTGCGCTACGCGCAGACTGGCAGCAGATGCTCGCGCATCAGCTTCCTCAACTTCCGCCATTCGAGTCATTCTGGAATGAACTGCCTGCCCTGTTCGAGTGGCTGCACAGCAAGCCGGCGAAGCAGCGGCCGCCTGCCATGGGACCAGCCGGTTACGAGATTGACTCGGCCTGGCGCGCTCCTGCAATGGCAAGTTCGTGGCGCGGCCTGGGCATTACGGCTCCCCTGGAAATCATACGATTCGCCGCCGCCAACCGGCTGTGCGTCGAGCTTGATTACGAGGACGAGAAGGGGCAGCGAGGCACGAGGACGATTGAGCCCTATTCGCTGCGCCGTACCAAAGCAGGCGACCTGCTGCTTTACGCGGTGCGCAGTCAGGGTGGTCAGGATCGCGCGTACCGCGTCGATCGCATTCGCGGTGCGCGTGCAACCAATCAATCCTTCAGTCCGCGGTACCTGGTAGAGCTGAGCACCGCAGGACCGCTCAGTGCACCGGACACATCGCGCGCCAGCTCCCATATCAGCCCTTCCCCGTTTGCGCCTTCACGCCCCCGGGCCAAGCCCCGGAGCACGAATCGCGGGTTCAGCGGGTTCGGACAGCCCAAGCATGTGTTTCAGTGCTCATACTGCGGAAAGAAATTCGAACGTTCGGAGTACGATTCTTCACTAAGGCCGCACAAAACCAAAGACGGCTATCCGTGCCCGAGCCGGACAAGCTATTTCGTCACGACAAAGTATTGAGAGATCACAGAGGATATTCGCCATGCGCTGGGTCGCACCAACCGAAAAAGACGAAGCCAATCACCAGCTTGAGAAGAAGCTCTGGGACGCGGCCGACCAGTTCCGCGCCAACTCCGGCCTCAAGGCAGGCGAATACTCGGGGCCGGTCCTTGGCCTGATCTTCCTGCGCTTCGCCGAAGCGCGCTTCGCGCAGCGCCGCGCGCAACTGGAGAAGGCGGGCACCTCGGCGCGCCGCGGCACCTCTCGCATCGACGACCCCAAGGCATACCAGGCCGAAGGCGTCCTCTTCCTCACGCCGAACTCCCGCTTCGACTACCTGCTCGCGCGGCCCGAAGGCAGCAACGTCGGCAAGGCCGTCAACGAGGCGATGGCCGACATCGAGAAGCACAACCCGCAGCTCGCGGGCGTGCTGCCGCGCAACTACCAGATCTTCAACGGCACCCTGCTCAAGGAACTGCTGAAGAAAGTCTCCGAGATCCCCGTCAGCCTCGACTACGACGCCTTCGGACGCATCTACGAATACTTCCTCGGCCAGTTCGCCCGCACCGAGGGGCAGAAGGGCGGCGAGTTCTACACCCCGGCGCCCATCGTGCGCCTCATGGTCGAAATCCTCGAACCCTTCCACGGCCGCATCCTCGACCCCGCCTGCGGCTCAGGCGGCATGTTCGTCCAGTCCGCGCGCTTCGTCGCCGAGCACAAGAAGAACCCCTCGTCCGAGCTCTCCATCTTCGGCGTCGAGAAGACCGATGAAACCGGGCGCCTGTGCCGCATGAACCTCGCCGTGCACGGGCTAGAGGGCGACATCCGCCACGGCGGCGAGGTCAACAGCTACTACGACGATCCGCACAAAGCCGTCGGCACCTTCGACTTCGCCCTCGCCAATCCGCCGTTCACGAAGCCGGGCACGCCGTAATTGGCGAAACGGTCGGTTTCCTTCTCACAGAGGTTCTAATCGAGAACGCGTACAGGTGTTGTGTGCGTCCGGACTGGCAGATTGACGTTCCACCCTGTGGCATTTCCTCCGAGACGGGCGACGAGGTGGATCGCGACGCACTGTATGTACTTGCCGGCGGCAAGGCGGAAATCTGCGACCCTACTGGGCGAGGCATCGCCGAATTCACTTCCAAAGATGATGAGTACTTTGAGCAACTACGTCCGGGATACGATCGCCCGGAGTCGGTTCCGAATTGGCGGAAGCGAATGCACGCAGCTGCCTTGATGCTCGTACGCAAGCACTGGGACAAGATCGAGCTGGTGGCAAGGGCGCTGTACAAAAGCAAGGGCGGGCGGCTAAGCGGCTCAAAAGTCCGCCGGATAATCACCGCAGAGGCAATAAGCAAGTTTCGCTAGGGCCGGGCTGCCACGACTTCGGTGGTATCCGTCATGAAATCAGGTGCTTCGTTGCCAATGCGTGTCGCCATGTCCAACCAGCATGCAAGACGAAAGTGGAAAAGAAGTTGTGGCGCCGGACACGCCGTGAGGATTACGATTGCACCACGGGAGGAGACCCTATGGCCAATATCACATTGCGGGTGAACGGCGCGGTGCGGAACGTGACCGCCGAGCTGGACACCCCTCTGCTCTACATCCTCAGAAACGACCTGGAGCTGAACGGACCCAAGTTCGGCTGCGGCATGGCGCAATGCGGCGCCTGCACGGTGCTGATCGACGGCAAGCCGGTGCGCTCCTGCGTCACGCCGGTGTCCGCTGCGGCCAAGGGCCGCGTCACCACCATCGAGGGCCTGGGCACCGTGGAGAAACTCCACCCGCTGCAGAAGGCGTTCATCGAGGAGCAGGCCTGCCAGTGCGGCTATTGCGGCAATGGCATGGTGATGTCGGCCAAGGCGCTGCTCGAGAAAAATCCCAAGCCCACGGAGCGCGAAATCAAGCAGGCATTGAACGGGCACTTGTGCCGCTGCGCCTCGCACAACCGCATCGTGCGCGCGGTGCAGCGCGCCGCGAAAGAGATGTCATGAGCGCGACCCTTTCAAGGCGGGAGTTTCTCAAGGCGGGGCCGGGACTGGTGGTGACTTTCGCGCTCTTCCCCGATTTTTCTCTTGCTCAGACTGCGGCGGCGCGGCTGCCGGGCAGCCTCAGCGACAACCGCATGCTGAACGCCTGGCTGCGCATCGACCCGAACGGCACGGTAACCATCTTCAGCGGCAAGATCGAGCTCGGCCAGGGCATCGGCACGGCGCTGACGCAGATCGCGGCCGACGAGCTCGATGTGGACCTGAAGCGCATCGAAATCATCCATGGCGACACGGCGCTGACGCCCAACGAAGGCCAGACCGCGGGCAGCCAGTCGGTGCAGAACAGCGGCACCGCGGTGCGCTTCGCCTGCGCCGAGGCGCGCGCAATACTTCTTTCGGCGGCTGCCGCGAAGTTGGCCTTGCCCGCCGCGGATCTCAAGGTTATTGATGGCGCTATTTCAGGACCGGGCGGTGCGACCGCGTCCTATTGGGATTTGGTTGCCGATGTGAATTTCAAACGTGAGGCAACTGCAACGGCGAAGCCCAAGCCGGCCTCGGAACACCAGTGGGTCGGCAAAAGCGTCGCGCGGCGCGACATTCCGAAGAAATTCAGCGGCGGCGCGGCCTATGTGCAGGACATCCGCCTGCCCGGGATGCTGTTCGGCCGCGTGGTTCGGCCGCCTTCGCCCGGCGCGCAGCTCGTCGCCGTCGACGAGGCGGCGGTGCGCCGCATGCCGGGAGTCGTCGCGCTGGTGCGCGACGGGAATTTCCTGGCGGTTGCGGCTGCGCGCGAAGAGCAGGCAGTCAAAGCGCGCGAAGCGCTCAGGAAGAGCGCCGTGTGGAAGGAGAGCGCGACGCTGCCGCCCTCGGGCGACGCGCTCTACGATCACATGGTGAACCTCGGCGTGCCGGCGCAGGTGATGGCGGAGAAGACCTCCGCCACCGCGGCGAGAGCGGCCAGGACTCTCGAGGCCCGCTACACGCGCCCCTTTCAGGCGCACGGCTCGATCGGCCCGTCGTGCGCGGTCGCCATGTGGGAAGGAAGCGGGGAAGGCCGCAAGCTGCACGTCTGGACGCACAGCCAGGGGGTCTATCCCCTGCGCGGCGATCTCGCCAACACCTTTGGCATCGAGCCTGCGGCGGTTCGCTGCACCCACGCCGAAGGCGCGGGCTGCTATGGCCACAACGGCGCCGACGACGTGGCGCTCGACGCCGCGCTGCTCGCGCGCGCGACCCCCGGACGGCCCGTCAAACTGCAGTGGATGCGGGACGACGAGTTCATGTGGGAGCCCTACGGCTCGGCCATGGTGATGCAGCTTGGCGGCGCCCTCGATGCGCAGGGCAACATCGTGAGCTGGTCGCACGAGCTCTGGAGCCACCCGCACAGCACTCGCCCGGGCCAGTCCAAGGGTTCACACACGCTTGCTGCGCGACACCTGGAGACGCCGGTCACGGCCGTTGCGGTCGGGGATGTTCCCCTGCCCGCAGGCGGCTCGGACCGGAACGCGATTCCGCCCTACGAGACGCCCAATCTCAAGGTTACCAAGCACTTCATCCTGAATTCGCCGCTGCGCACTTCCGCCTTGCGCACGCTCGGCGGCTACGCCAACGTGTTCGCGGCAGAGTCGTTCGTCGACGAGCTGGCGGCGGCCGCAGGCGCCGACCCGGTGGAGTTCCGGCTGCGGCATCTGAAAGATCCGCGGGCGCGCGCGGTGATCGAAGCGGCGGCGCAACGCGCCGGCTGGCAGGCGGGCGTGAAAGGAGACGGCAAGGCCGGGCGGGGTTTTGCCTACTCCAGGTACAAGAACCTCGGCTGCTACGTCGCGTTGGTGGCGGATGTGACGGTGGACCGCAAGAACGGGCGTGTGCGCGTGACGCGCGCAGTCGCGGCGGTCGATGTCGGCCAGATCGTCAATCCGGACGGCGTCGTCAACCAGATCGAGGGCGGCATCATCCAGTCGTCGAGCTGGACGCTGAAGGAAGAGGTGAAGTTCGATGCCACGCGGGTGAAGACGCGCTCCTGGGCCGACTACCCGATCGTGCGCTTCGACGAGGTGCCCGAGGTCGAGGTGGTGCTGCTCAATCGGCCCGAGGCGCCTTTCCTCGGCGTCGGCGAAGGCTCGCAGGGCCCCGCGGCTGCCGCGATTGCCAACGCGATCGCCAACGCCACCGGCAAGCGCCTGCGCGCGCTGCCGTTCACCCCGGCACGCGTGAAGCTCGCCCTCGGCTAGTTCGCCCCGCGCTGCAGCGCCGCTGCTGCGTTCTGGTCGGCGCGCATCCGTTCCAGGTCGCCGCGCTCGCCATAGATTGCCGCACGCCGGAGCAGCGCTTCGACGCTGCGCGGGTCGAGCTTGAGCGAGGCGTCCAGGTCGGCGAGCGCCCTGTCGAAATCCCGCTTCAATGCGAGCACCGAGGCGCGGTTGCGCAGCGCCCCGGCATCACGCGGCCTGAGCTTCACTGCCCGGTCAAAATCTGCCAGCGCCCGGTCCCAATCCCTGGCCGCCCGCCGCAGCAAGCCGCGGATGTTCCATGCCGCCTGCAAGCCGGGCTCAAGCCGAATGGCCTCGTCCAGGTCCGTGAGCGCCTTGCCGCCTTCACCGAGAAGCAGATAGGTTGCGCCGCGCTGCACCAGTGCTTTCGCGTGCCGCGGCGTGATCTTGAGCGCCGCATTCGCGTCGGCAAGCGCTTGCGTGAACTGCCCCTTCATGCGCCGCGCGAGGGCCAGGTTGCTGTAGGCGTCGGCGTACAGGGGATCCAGCCGGATCGCCTCGTCCAGGTCCTCGATGCCGGCATCCAGTTCGCCTTTCTGCAGCCGCGCCGAGCCGCGGTCGTAGTAGGCGACGACCAGGATGCGCGGCGAGAGCCTGCCCGAGTCGAGAGCGCGCGTGAAATCGGCGATTGCGGCGCCCCAGTCCTCGCGGTCGGAATAGAGCGTGCCGCGATCGACCCGCGCCTGCGCCTTCTCCTTGCTCCAGACGAGCCGCGACCCGAGCGCGCGGTTGCAGTGCTCGAGCGCCTTGTCGGGAGCGCTGCGGCGCAGTGCCGCGCAATTCGCCGCGTCCTCGCCGCCGCAACCTACGAGCGCGATGGAGAGGAGAATTGCGGTTTTTTTTGGCAAAGGGTTTGAACCCTACTGGATCTTTTCGCCCAGCAGCATTTTCACCGGCTGCGCCGTATTCGGATCGACCAGCACCGCGACCCAGGCGAAGCGCGTGCGCAGCAGCAGGCATCGGACGTCCGCCTCTTTCGTGCCGGAGGACGCGAGGTAGGCATCCACTGCCTTGGCAATCACGGGTTCGGTGGTGCGCAGGCGCGCGATGGTGGACGCCTTGGCAAGGACTTCTTTGCTGCGCTCCGCATAGGGCACGTAGAGACGCGGGAAGTGATGCAGGTCGAGGCCCGCCAGCATCGCCTGTACCACCTTCGCGTGCTCGGCAGGATCGGTCGGCATGTCCGCGACAACCAGCATCGGCCCGCTCCAGGGGGGCGAACGGAACTGGGGATATTTCGCCGCGGCCAGATCGGCGGGCTCGAGCTCCACCGCGGTCGCGAGCTCGAACTGGTACTTGACGAAGACGATGAACACCGGGCGCGCCAGGATGACGATGGTGCAGCCGTAGATGAGCGCCGCGATCTGCACCGTGCCGATCACCGCGAGGTCGAACTTCATGCCGCGCTTGCCGGATTTGAAGACGATCAAGGTGAGCAGCGGCCCCAGGATCACGTCCACGCCCAGCAGGATGTAGAGCAGCCCGGTGCCGCCTGCCGCCTCGAACAGCGGCCCCGGGTACCAGACGCCGAGCATCACTGTAATCACCGCCGCCGCGATGGTGACGCTGATGAGCAGGTGCGTGCCGGCCGCCTGCCAGCGGGAGAAAGTCTTTGCGCTCATGACATTGCGCTCAGACGTCTTTTTTCTTCCCCGCGGCTTTGACCGGGGCGGCAGGCGGCACAAGCGCTGTGCCAACGACCTTCGCCAGCGCGGGGAAATACGCCTTGCCGTAGCCGGCGCGGATCGCCTTCTTGATGGTTTCCTTGGCGTTGTCGGCGCCATGCAGGTAGAGACCCGCCTCCTCGCCCAGGCGCAGCGCGTAGCGAATGTCCTTCAGCGCGTACTCGGAGGAGAAGGCTTTCTCCGGATAGGCGTCCTTGCGCATCGCATTCATGCCGTGGTTGCGCAGCGCGAAGCTGTCGGCCGAACCCTTGGAGAGCACATCGAAAGCGAGCTGCGGATCGATGCCCGCATGGCGGATAAGGGTGAGCGCCTCGGCGAGCGCCACCACGTTCTGGAACAGCACCATGTTGTTGATGAGTTTCATCGCCTGGCCGGCGCCCGGGCCGCCGCAGTGGGTAATGTCGGTTGCAACGCACTCCAGCAGCGGCTTGATGCGCGTGAACACGTGTTCGGGGCCGCCCACCATCACCGACAAAGTGCCGTCCTTCGCGGCTTCACGCGTGCGCGCCACCGGTGCATCGGCGAACTGGATACCGCGCGCGAGGAAGCGGGCGCTCAGGTCGCGCGCCAGGTTCGCCGGCGTGGTGCTGAAATCCACCACCAGGCCGCCGGGCTTGAGGTGCGTGAGCAGGCTGCCGGCGCCCATGCAGACTGCGTTTACCTGCGGCCCGCCCGGCAGCGACAGGAAGACGATGTCGGCGTGCTCGGCAACGTCGCGGATCGACTCGGCCGGCTTGACGCCGGACTGGTCCATGTTCGTCAGCGCTTCGAGATCACTGTCGAAGGCGCGCACTTGCTGGCCCGATTTGGCCGCAAGGTTGCGGCACATCGGTGCTCCCATTACTCCCAAGCCGATGAAACCGAGCATCATTCCTCCTTCATCACCGCGAGTGCATCCACCGCCACTACCCCGACCCGCTTCACGATCAGCGGATTCGCCTCCGCCTCGCGCACCGGTCGACCCGCATACAGCGCCAGCCTCGACATTGCCGCCACCGCCTGCGCGAGCGCCGTCAGGTCGCCTTGCGGCAGGCCGCGGTAACCACTCAGCGCGGCGAACCCCTTCACCCGCCCGATCATCTCCAGCGCCCCGGCCTCATCGACCGGCGCCAGGCGCAACACGACGTCATTGTAGAGTTCCGCGAGAATTCCGCCCGCGCCCACCATGATCAGCGGCCCGACCACCGGGTCGTCGCGGTAGCCGATGATCGCTTCAGCCAGGCCTGTTTCCATACGCTGGACAAGGAGCGGCGCGTCTTTCTCGGCAAGTGATTTTGCCTTGTTTTCGAATTCCTGGCGGGAAGCGATGCCCAGAATCACTCCTCCGGCGTCCGACTTGTGCGCCACGTCGGCGGAATGAATCTTCAGCACGACCGGATACGGCAGGGCATGCGCGTAATCCGGCGCGTGCGCAAGCACCGACTCCACCACCGGGACACCAAGTGCCGTGAACAGCTTGAGAGCTTCTGATTCCGAGAGTTTTCCTGTTGATGGAATATCTTCCGGCCACTCAATGGAGCGTCCGCGTCCAGCCTGCCCGGGGGTTCTCCATGAAAAATAAGCCCGGAAAGCATCTGCGCAAGCCTCGGGAGTGCGGAATGCGGCGATTCCCGCCTGTGCCAGCAGCGCGAGCGACTTGTCCGCCTGCGGCGTCAGGAACACGGCCAGCGGCTTGGCGCCGCGCTTTGCCGTGAGGATGGGATCGACCGCGAGTTGCGGGTGGAACTGCGCGGAGGAGCCCACCACCGCCAGCACCGCGTCGCAGCCGGGAAATTCGAGCAGTTCCTCGACCACCGCGCCATAAGTGGCGCTTTTCCTGCCCATCGTCAGGTCGACGATCGGCGCATCCGAGCCGGGCGCCACGGTTTCGATGCCGAGCGTGCCGAGGCGATCCACGACGCTGGCCGCGCCGCCCCCGGTGGTGGTCACCACGGCCACACGCGGCGTGTAACCGAGGGAAAACCCACGATCAGGCGGTTTGCGGCCCGCGAGCAGCGGCCCGATTTCGATCAGGGTCTCGAGCATGTCGACGCGGAGGATGCCGCAGTCGCGGAAATAGGCGTCCAGCGCCGCGTCCTCGCCGGCCAGGGCGCCGGTGTGAGAACGCGCGAGGCGCTCGCCAAGTTTGGACCGGCCGAGCTTGTAGGCGACCACGGGCTTGCCCGCGGCATGCGCTGCGCGCGCGCCCGCCGCAAGGCGCACCGCGTTGCGCACTGTTTCCAGGAACAGCAGGATCAGCCGCGTCTCCGGATCCGCGGCGAGCAGCTCGACCAGTTCGCCCACGCCGAGGTCGGCTTCGTTGCCGACCGACACGAGTTTCGAGAACCCCAGGCCGCGCGCCGCGCCGCGCGAGAGCACGGTACCCAGCATGGTGCCGCTCTGCGACACGATGCTGGTCGCGCCCGCGGGCGGCGAATCCATCTCCAGCACCGCATTCACGGTGAGCGCGACGCGCCCGGTGAGATTGATCATCCCCATGCTGTTCGGGCCGAGAAGGCGCACGCCGAGCTCTTTCGCGCGCGCAGCGAGGCGCGACTGGCGTGCCATCCCCTCTGTGCCGACGTCGGCAAAACCGTCGCTGAACACGCTGACGACCGGAACGCCTTTCGCGCCGCAATCCTCCAGCGCGCCCTCGACGTCCTCGACCATGATGAAGGCGTGGTCTACGTTGCCTTTTATTTCAGAAACGCTTTTGAAGCAGGGCAGATCGAGAACCACGGAACGGCCGGGATTCACCGGCAAAATCCTTCCGGCATAACCATGCTTGCGCAGATAGCGCTGCGGGCGGGCGCTGTTCTTCGCTGCGTCGCCCGATGCGCCTATCAGCGCAACCGAGCGAGGCGAGAACAGGGCTTGCGGAAGGCTTATTACGGGAGTGTTCTTAATTGTTCCAGCTTCCACAAACGCTCGAGCAGTTTTCCGGCGCGATCCTGGCCGAGCACCGGCACCGCAAGCTCGAGATACTTCTCCTCCAATTGCCCATCCGAGAGCGGCGCGTCCGGGTCGCCGATGCGCGTCGGCTGCAGGTGCGCTTCCTGCCGGCCATCGCGCGCGACGAAGGCCACGCGCGCTGCGCGTTGCTGCGGAAAGGCCGCGTCCAGCTCGTTATCGACGGAAACTGAAATTTTTTCCATGAAAGAACGCGTCGCCCTGTCCTCCATTCGTGCGGGTTCGAACGCGGCAAGGCGCACATTGCCGTGCGTCAGCGCGGTGGCGACGACGTACTTGAGCGAAAAGCGCGCCTCGGCTGCGGTGCGCGGCTGCTCGTATCCCGCGACCTCGAGCGCGGCCTTGTAGGTGCCGACACTCACGCGCTCGATGTCGTTCGCCGCGATGGCCATTTTCGTCTGCAACGCCAGCGCGCCGTCGATCGCCGCGAAGGTGTGCCCGCAGCAGGTGTGATTCTTGAACGTCATGCGGCAGATGTGAAAATCTTTGCCTAAAGACTTGAATAGTCCATTCCAGTCCGGGTTATCCCCCATTGCGCGCCCGAAACCGGCTTCGCCCTCGATCACGTCCAGCGAGCCGGTGACGCCCTCGCGCGCGGCGAGCGCCGCGGTGACGCCCGCTTCCGCGGCGCGCCCGGCATGCAGCGGCTTGGACATGGAATCCATGCGGAACGCCTGCTGCAGGCCTGCGGCAAAGGTCGTCACCGTGGCGAGCGCGTGGGCGAAGCGCTTGCGCTCGAGGCCCAGCAGTTCGGCCGCCGCGGCGCAGGCGCCGAACACGCCGATGGTGCCGGTGTTGTGCCAGTACTTGTAGTGCGCGCGCCCCATCGCCGCGCCGATGCGCGTCGAGATCTCGTAGCCGACGATCACCGCGCGCAGCAACTGCTCGCCGCTTGCGCCATTCGCCTGCGCCAGCGCCAGCGCCGCCGATATGGTCGGCGCGCCGGGGTGGTAGATGCCGTCGCGGAAAATGTCGTCCACCTCGACGCTGTGCGCCGCAGTGCCGTTGATCAGCGCCGCCGCCCGCACCGTCGCGCTTCGACCGAGAGCCAGCTTTGCTTTTCCCTGGTCCAGTTCGTCTTTCAGTGCAGTTTCAAGAAGAGTTGCGGGGGCGACAACCGCGCCCGGGAGCAGCGCGGCGTACCAGTCGATTACCGCGCGCTTTGCGTGGTGCAGCACGTCCGGCGAGATCGGAACCTGCCGGTAGTCTTGCGCCCAGGCGGCAAATTTTTCTACGACATGCATGGCGCGGCAGCCGTCCAGTTAGTTGACGACGATGTTGCGTTCACGCGCCAGGCGGCCCCACTTCTCGCGTTCCCGGCGCACGTGATCGGCGAAGGCTTCGGGCGGACCGCCGATGGCATCGGCGCCCAGCTCGGCGAGCTTCTGCCGCACGTCAGGTGCAAGAAGGATTACGGCGGTTTCCAGGTTCAGGCGTTGCACCGCCACGCGCGGCGTTCCGGCAGGCGCCGCGAAACCGCTCCAGGACAGCGATTCGTAGCCTGGCACGCCCGCCTCGGCGATGGTCGGCACCGCCGGCAGCGCAGCCGAACGCTGCGAGCCGGTGACGCCCAGCGGGCGCAGCTTGCCGCCCTTGATGTGCGGCAGCGCCGAGGGCATGTTGTCGAAAATCATCGAGACGCGGCCGGCAACCACGTCGATCAGCGCCTGGCCGCTGCCCTTGAACGGGATGTGCGCCACGTCTGTTCCGGTCATGCTCTTGAAGAGTTCCGCCGAGAGGTGCGTCGAGCTGCCCGCGCCCGAGGAAGCGAAAGTCAGCTTGCCCGGATCCTTTTTCGCCAGCGCCACCAGCTCGGCCACGCTCTTCGCCGGCAGGTCGTTCGGCACCGCGAGCACGTTGCTGATCGAGGCGATGAAAATGACCGGCTCGAAATCCTTTGCCGCGTCGAAGGCCATGTTCTTGAACAGCGCGTTGTTGATGGCCATCACGCCGGTGGTCGCCATCAACAGCGTATAGCCATCGGGCGCGGACTTCGCCACCGCATCGGCGCCGATATTGCCCGAGGCGCCGGCGCGGTTCTCCACCACCACCGGCTGCGTAAAGGCCGCCGAGAGCCGTTCGGCGATCAACCGCGCAAAAATGTCCGTCGAGCCGCCGGGGGCGAACGGCACGATGATTCTGAGGGGTTTCGAGGGGTAACGTTCTTGCGCATTTGTTCCGGCAAAAGCAAATGCACAGAACGCAAGGAAAAATGCCCTAAGCATTCTTAGTCTTCATCCCAGGCCTTCTCGGGTAGCGGCAGCCCGGCGAGATCCGCGGCGCTCAACGGGCGGTCGGCTTGGACGCCGAGTGTTTCGAGGATGAGCATCAGCTGACGCGCGTGTTGCGCCGGGTGCCAGACCGCGCGCTCCAGCACAACGTGCACCGGATGCTCGCCGAAATAGGTGTTCATCATGCGCTGGCACGAGTGGTCCGGGTAGGCTTCCCACCACTGCTTCGCGCGCGCCAGCACGTCCTCCCCGTAGCGCGCGATGTCATCCCCCGTTCGTATCGACGGCGACGCGTCCTTCATGATGCGCTCGTAGGTCAGCAGGCCGCCGTCGTGCATGGATTCCAGGAACCCCTCGACGATGCGGAACACGTGGTGCGCGAGCGCGCGGATCGGCCGGTTGCGGTTGCGAAACGGCTTGTCGAGCTCGGGCGCCGGGATCTGGCGGATGAAGCGCGCCGCCGAGCTCAGCACCAGGTCCATCTTGTTCATCAAATCCCCGGGGCTGAGGCGTGCCTGCTGGCGGACGTTCAGGCCGAGGAACGCGATGACGTCGCCGATCGTCTGCGCGAAGACGAAGCGGTCGCCGCGCGCCACGATCGGCACGCTGCGCGCCCCGAGCTTGCGCAACTCCTCCATTGCGGCGGCGTTGCCGTGCACGTTGATCGACTCGTAGTCGACGCCGTTCCTGGTGAGGAATTCCTTCGTCCTGAGGCAGCTGGTGCAGCCGGGCTGCCAGAATACCCTGACCCGTTCGGCCGTTGCGAGCATGGGAATCTCCTTCAAATGACCATTTCTTATACGATAGCACCATGGTGGACGCAAGCGAGCTTGCCGGTAAAGTGGCCCTGGTCACGGGCGGCGCGCGCAACATCGGCCGCGCGATCGCGCGCGCGCTGGCGGCGGGTGGCGCCGCGGTGATGGTGAACGCACACAGCTCTCGCGAGGACGCGGAACAGACCGTGGCGCTGATCAAGTCCGCCGGCGGCCGTGCCGCGCTCCATTTCGCCGACGTTACCGACGCGAGCGCGGTCGGCGCGATGGTAGCGGCTGCGGTCAGGGAATTCGGCGGCCTCGACCTGCTGGTCAATAACGCGGCGATACGTGCCGAGACCCCATTCGGCGAGATCAAGGCCGAGGACTGGCGGCGCGTCATCTCGATCGTGCTCGACGGCGCCTTCCTTTGCGCGCAGGCCTGCCTGCCGCACATGATCCGCGCAGGGGGCGGGTCGGTCGTCAACATCGGCGGCATGAGCGCGCACAAGGGGGCGGCGGGCCGGGCGCACGTCGTTGCGGCAAAGGCCGGGCTGGCCGGCATGACGCGAGCGCTGGCGCATGACTTTGCGCCCCACGCCATCACCGTCAATTGCGTGGTGCCGGGAACTATCGAGACGATACGCGGCCTGCCCGGGGCTCCCGAGCGCCCGGCGCAGCGGCAGGGGCTGCCGCCGGCCGGCCGCCGGGGCGAACCCGATGAGGTGGCCGCAGCGGTGCGTTTTCTGTGCGGGCCTGGCTCCCGCTACATTACCGGCCAGTCGCTGCACGTGAACGGCGGCGGATACATGGCATGAAGCACACAGTTTCGGAAACGCTCGCCGCGCGGGTCTGTGCGCTGGAGACTGTCCCCGAGCAGGCGCAGGAAAGATGTCGAGACCTTTTGCTGGACGTTGCGGGCCTTTGCGTCGCCGCGCGTCATAGTAATTACGTGTCGGCGTTGAAGAAAAGCATCGACGCTGGCGGCCCTTGCACCGCGCTCGGGCACCCCGAGACCTTCCGCCCCGAGGACGCGGCGCTGCTCAACGGCACCGCCGCGCACGGCGAGGATTTCGACGATACCTTCGAGGGCGGCCCGGTGCACTCGGGCGCGGTCGTCGTGCCGGCGGTGCTCGCCGCCTGCGAGCGCTTCGGCCGCGACGGCCGCAGCGCGCTGCTCGGCATCGCCGCCGGCGTGGAGACGATGTGCCGGCTGAGCCTGGTCGCGCCCAAGCTGATTCACAAGGCGGGATTTCACCCGACCGCGGTGCTGGGTGCGATGGCTTCGACGTTAGCCGTTTCCGTTGTTCTGAAATCAGATAAAAAACAAATCGTAAATGCACTGGGAATCGCGGGAAGCATGGCCGGAGGCATCATCGAGTACCTCGCCGAGGGCGCCTGGACCAAACGCCTGCACGCGGGCTGGGCGGCGCAGTGCGGACTGCATGCGGCGCGCATGGCGCGCGAGGGATTCGTCGGCCCGCGCACGGTCTTCGAGGGAAGGCATGGATTATTTTTTGCTTTTGCACGTGAATTGGATCTTGATTACGAAAAACTGACGCGCGGTTTTGGCGAGGACTGGCTGCTGACCGGCCTGACGTTCAAGCCTTACGCTACGGGCACGATGAACCAGCCGTACATTGATTGCGCACTGCGGCTGGCGCAGCGTGGCTTCGCCGCCGAAGACATCGCCGAGGTGCAGTGCGAGACGGCCGAAGGCTACGTGCACCGCCTGTGGGAGCCGCTTGCCGCCAAACAGCGCCCGCCGAACGATTACGCGGCCAAATTCAGCACCCCGTTCAACGTCGCCGTCGCCTTCGTGACCGGCGCCGCGGGATTCGATGCCTTCAGCGAGCGAACCGTCAGCGACGAACGCATACTTGGGCTTGCCGGCAAGGTGCGCTACGTGGTCGATCCGGACAATCCCTATCCAAAGGCCTACACCGGCCACGTCAAGATGACGCTCAAGGACGGGCGCGTGTTCGAGGAACGCCAGCCGCATATCCGCGGCGGCGTGCACGAGCCGCTCGCGCCCGGAGAACTCGAACGAAAATTCCGCGGCAACGCGGCCTGGGGCGGCTGGCCGCCGGCACTCGCCGGCAAGTTCCTCGAATTCACCAAGGAGGCTTTCCATGGCCCGCTGGTTCTCGCTCCTTTTCGCGCTTAGTTTCTGCGTTGGCGCCCTCGCGCAGGGCTACCCCGCTAAGACGGTGAAGATCATTGTCCCGGCCCAGCCGGGCGGCGGCCTGGACCTGATCGGCCGCACCGTCGCCGTTGAGCTTGGCCGTTCGATGGAACAGTCGTTCGTGGTCGAAAACGTGTCCGGCGGCGGCGGCCAGATTGCGACCATGGCAACCGCGCGCGCGGCACCAGACGGCTATACGCTGATGGTCGGCTATGTCGGCACGCACGGCACCAATCCCGCGGTGCGCAAGGTTCCCTACGACGCGGTAAAGGATTTCACCGCCATCGCCATGGTCGGCGGCACGCCCAACCTGCTGGTGGCGCATCCCTCGCTGCCCGTCACCGACCTGAAATCGCTGATCGACTACGCGAAGAAAAATTCCGCGACCATGAACTACGCCTCCGGGGGCATCGGCCTGCTCAACCACCTCGCCATGGAGCAGTTGAAGGGCGCCGCGGGCTTCGAGGCGGTGGTGGCCCACTACCGCGGCATCGGTCCCGCGATCCAGGACTTCCTCGGCGGCCAGACCATGATGATGATGCCGGGGCTCGCCGCCGCGCTGCCGCACATCCGCTCGGGGAAAATGCGGCCGATTGCAATCACCGGCCTGAAGCGCCACGCGCTGCTGCCCGAGGCGCCCACCTTCGAGGAATCGGGTTTCAAGGGCTTCGACGGCGTGCAGTGGTACGGCATCGTCGGCCCGGCGAAGCTGCCCGCGGAAATCACCCGGCGACTGAATGCAGAGATCAACAAGGCGGTTACCTCGCCCGCGCTGCAGCAGCGCCTGTCAGCCGAAGCCATCGAGCCGATGCCGATGACCCCCGAGCAGTTCGGCAAATTCATCCAGGCCGACATCGCCCGCTGGAGCGCGCTCGCGCGCGAGCGCAAGATATCGCTCGACGACTAGTTTATTCAAGCACCTGGTCCGCGCTGATTGCGCGACGGGCCGCTCTCGACCCCGCGCAGCCATGCAGGGGCTGGACGGACCGGGACCTGGGTACAATAGCTACAATTCCACTTTACTCATGAGTAAAGTGGACTATAATCCACTCCATGTACACCCCGCGTTATCTGCAAAGCGCCGTCGCGGACGCCCTGAAGCGCAAGATGGTCTTTATTGGCGGCCCGCGCCAGGTCGGCAAGACGACGTTCGCCCTGGGTTTTCTCGGCAAGGCCGCGGACGAAACACACCCTGCCTATCTTAACTGGGATCATCCCGCGATCCCGCCCCGGCTGAGGAAAGCGGAACTCCCGGCCAGGGAACCGTTGCTGCTGCTGGATGAGATTCACAAATACAGCCGGTGGAGGAACCTGCTCAAAGGCATCTACGACACTGAAAAATCCCGGCGCAAGATCATCGTCACCGGCTCCGCCCGGCTCGATTACTACCGCAAGGGCGGCGATTCGCTCGCGGGCCGCTACCGGTACTTCCGCCTGCATCCCTTTTCGCTGCGCGAACTGAACCGCAGGCCGGCGCGCTCCGACTTGGAGGCCCTGCTGAAGTTCGGGGGATTTCCGGAACCGCTGTTCGCGCAGAACGAGGCCGAACATCGCATCTGGCGCAGGGACCGGATCTCACGGGTTGTCCGCGAGGACCTCAGGGATCTGGAGCACGTCCGCGAGATCAGCCTCATCGAACATCTGACCGATCTGCTGCCCTCGAAAGTTGGCTCGCCGCTTTCCGTCAAGAGCCTGCGCGAGGATCTCCAGATCGACCACAAGACCGCCGAGCGCTGGCTGCAGATCCTCGAAAACCTGTACGTCTGCTTCCGGCTCTCTCCCTACGGCCCTCCCAGGGTTCGCGCCGTGAAGAAGGAAAGGAAGCTTTACCTGTGGGACTGGTCCAGCGTCGAGGGCGACGGGCCGCGCTTCGAGAACATGGTCGCCTCCCAGCTTCTCAAGTATTGCCATTGGGTCGAAGACACCGAAGGCCATGCGATGGAACTGCGGTATCTGCGGGACACGGACAAGCGCGAAGTGGATTTCGTCGTGCTGAAGGACCGCAAGCCGCTGTTCGCCGTCGAATGCAAGTCCGGAGACAAGGCAATCGGCCCCGCGCTGCGCTATTTCGCCGAAAGAACGCCGATTCCCCATTTTTATCAGACGCATCTCGGCGAGCGGCATTTTTCCACCGGCAAGGTGACGGTGGTGCCTTTTATCCGACTTTGCGAGGAACTTCGGCTACCCTAGTTTTGTCGTGGCAACCTGAGAGGATCGAATGAACCGACGTGACGCGCTTCGAGCACTGCTCGCTACCCTTGCAGTTTCACCTGCCGGATTGCCGCATCCAGCCTTCGGCCAGGCACGCGTTCCGCGCATTGCGCTGCTTACGGGGGGCTCCGGCGCATCGCTTGAAGAATCGATGAAAGCCCTGCGCGAAGGCATGACGGCCCTGGGGTACGAGGAGGGACGCAATTTCACCTTTGACCCGCGCTTCGGCGACTACGACCGCGAACGCACCGGCAAGCTGACGGCAGAGGTCATCGGCAGCAAACCCGACATCCTCATCACGCAGGGCGCGGTGCTCATCGCGGTCGCGCCGCTCACCAAGACAATTCCGGTCATCGCCATGTTCAGCGGCGACATGGTGGACATCGGCATCATCAAAAGCCTGTCCCGCCCCGGCGCCAATGTCACGGGCATCCAGTATTTCGCCATCGACCTGGTGGGCAAGCGCATCGAGTTGCTCAAGGAAATCGTGCCTACCCTAAAGCGCATCGCCGTGATCGCCGACCCGGGCCACCCTGTCTTGCACCTGGAGCGCGACGCAGCGATGGCGGCGGCCACCAAGCTCGGGATGTCTGTCGCCTACTTTCCCGTGAAAAACCCCAAGGAAGAACTCGACGCGGCGCTGGCAGCGGCGCGTGCCGCCGGCGCCGAGGCGCTGGTGATGTTTCCTGACGCGGTGACCTTCCAGGGCCGGGAGCGGATCGCGGCATTCGCCCTGCAGCACAAACTGCCGACGGTTTCCGGCTGGGGATCGTTTGCCGTTGCCGGGCACCTCGTCACCTACGGCCCGAACCTGCGCTCCTCCTGGGTCCGCCTGGCGGGCCACGTGGACCGCGTCCTGAAAGGCGCCGACCCGGGAACACTCCCCGTCGAATTGCCGACGATCATCGAACTGATCGTCAACCGCAAGACAGCGAATGCGCTGGGAGTAAAGATCCCGCAATCGGTGCTGCTGCGCGCCGACCGGGTGATTGAATGAACAGGCGTGATGCCGTACTTGCGCTGCTGGCTCTCGGAGCGACGCCGCATGCCGCGAGGGCGCAACAGGCAGGTAAAACCGTCCGCGTCGCGCTGGTTCTCGTGACGTCGCCGGTCGCAACGATGGCCGGGTTCGAGCCAGCCCATCCCTTCGCCAGAGCGTTCCTGCGCGAGTTGCGCGACCGCGGTTATGTGGAGGGGAAGAACTTCATTTTCGAGCGGCGCTCGCTGGAGGGCCACGCCGAACGCGGGCCCGAGGTCATGGCGGAATTGCTGCGCCTCAAAATCGATGTGATCGTGGCGCCGATCAACGACGTGCTCCTGGATGCGAAGCGGGCGACGAGCACGGTGCCGATTGTCATGGTGTACAGCAACTCCCCGGTCGAGGCGGGGCTCGTGGCCAGCCTGGCGCGGCCGGGCGGAAATGTGACGGGTCTCACGGTTGACGCGGGTCCGGAGATGGAGGCCAAACGGCTGGAATTGCTGAAGGCAGCGCTTCCCCGGATCAAGCGAGTCGCCTTTCTCGGCACCGCGGCCGACTGGGCAAGTAAATTGGGTCAGAGCACAAGAGACGCAGCCCGGGTGCTGGGATTGACGCTGTTCCTCGCCGAGCACCGCCACGATGACTACTCGGGCGCCTTTCGCGCCATCGAGGGTGGACGCACCGAGGCGATCATCGCCTCGAGCACCCCGCATCACTTCACCCACCGGCGCCTGATCGCCGAGTTCGCGCTGAAGAACAGATTGCCTTTGATGTCCCGCCAGCACGAGCTCGTGGAAGCAGGCTGTCTTATTTCCTACGGGGCAAACATTCAGGACAACTACCGCAGGGCGGCGATCTACGTCGACAAGATCCTCAAGGGCGCCAAGCCCGCAGACCTTCCGGTCGAACAGCCGGTGAGTTACGAATTGGTCATCAACATGAAAACCGCCAAGGCATTCGGCATCACGATTCCGCAAGCGGTGCTGGTGCGCACCGACCGGGTGATCGAATGAATCGGCGGGACACGCTGCCGGCGATCGCGCCCAACACCACCTTCTGCAACAACGATGGCGGCCTGATGGGCTACGCCTCCGTCGCAGGGGACACGCAGCGCGATGCCGCGCTCTACGTCGACAAGATCCTCAAAGGCGCAAAGCCCGCCGACCTGCCGGTGCAGCAGCCGACCCGGTTCGAACTGGTAGTGAACGCGAAGACCGCCAAAGCGCTCGGCATCAAGATCCCGCAATCCGTGCTGCTGCGCGCCGACCGGGTGATTGAATAGCGGGCAATTCGCGCTAACGTACGACGTTCGATCGGGGACAGACCACTAAGCCAGACCGGGTTAGTGGTCTGTCCCCTAGTCTCTCGGGTGATCGAAT
>Ga0315281_10003577_pt1 | contig 22735 bp, 29 predicted proteins | sample YL17G07_0_MG_FD_204540 | JGI IMG/M metagenome (GOLD analysis project Ga0315281, IMG submission 204540) | Sediment microbial communities from Yellowstone Lake, YNP, Wyoming, USA - YL17G07_0 | ecosystem: Environmental > Aquatic > Freshwater > Lake > Sediment | place: USA: Wyoming | collected... | reverse complement strand
GTCTGTCGGCAGCTTGCCGACCCAGATCGATGCTCTGTTGCGCTCAAGCGAAGCAGCAATCGTTGGCCAAGTGCAGGAGTTCGTGTGCCAGTCTCTGCCGCAAGAAGTCGCGTGCCGCTTTCAGCCTAGGCCCGTCCAGACCGGCTGGCTGTCAGGGGCTACGCTGGCTCTGAGAGAAGTCTTCGACAAGGTCGGGCCGTTCGATGAGGCGCTGCGCACCAGCACCTGGGTCGACTGGATGGGCAGAGCAAAAAGCGAAGGTGTGGTGTTTGCGGAGTTACCTGAAGTGGTGCTCTTGCGGAGGCTGCGGCCTGGATCTCTGAGCTATGCGCCCACTCGACACCGAGATCTGGTGCGGGTCGCTCGCGCCGCTTTGGAGCGCCGCCGTGCCATCTGATTACACGCAGCACCTCGGGTGGCCGACCCTGTCGTGCAATCTGCTGCTGCGGTCTGCGCTCTGCGGAGATCGTGCAGCGTGGGCTCAATGGCTAGATGAGTTCGGCCTCGACCGTGCTTCTTGGTCTGAGGTCAGGCTGCTTGCGGCTGTCGCTGCGCGCTCGGACCTCGATGTAGAGCCACGAGTACGAGGCGTGCAGAAGTTCATCTGGACGCAGACCCACGCTCAAATCACCCCTGCGTTCAGCGCGCTACAGGCGCTCGACCGAGCCGACATCCCTTTGCTGTTGCTCAAGGGGGCTGCGCGCATTGCAGTCTGCCCTGCTGTTGCTGCTCAACGGCTCATCCGAGATCTCGACGTGCTGGTGCCTCTGCCGCAGGCCGCAGCCGCCTTCGACGCTCTGTGCGCGAACGGCTGGAAGCTGCGAGGGTGGCAAGTCGCGCTGCGGCAACACGACGCCTTAGCGCACCACGCCTGGGCCTTGAGCTTCGGGCGCAGTGAGATCGACGTTCACCACTACTCCAACTTCCTGAATCGGTCGGAGGACATAGACGATGGGCTCTGGAGTCGATCGCTCTCTGTCGAATGGCACAAGGTGCGCGTGCGAGTGCCCGCGCAATCTGACGCTCTGGCTCTGGCTCTGATCCACGGCGTGCGGTACTCGGCGGAACGCGCCGCCGACTGGGTGCTCGACGCTTGCGCGGTGCTCGACGCACCTCGCGAATGCGACATCTGGAGTCCGCTGCTGCGCGAGGTGCGCCAACGTCGTGTCGAATTCGTGGCGTTGGCAGGCTTGACGTACCTGTCGACGCTCCGCGAAATTCCGAGCGAGGTGCTCGGAGAGCTGAGAGCAGCGGCAGAGCAGCACCACAGGAGCTTGAAGATCTACACGTCGCTGCCCTGTGTCCTGCACTCGATAATCGACCTGTAGTAGCCCCCAGTCCCAGGCCCCAGGCCCCAGGCCCCAGGCCCCAGGCGCGCTGTAATGAAGCAGGACGTAGTGACACTACATGTAGTGTACCCCTGTGCCATGAATCCGCCAAAGCCCTGTCGCGGAATGTGTAATAATATCATATACTTAGCTCGTTTTAGTCCGTGCCGAGAATAGTCCATTCTCGGCATGTAGGCAGGTATCCTACCTATTTTCGTAGGGGCGTGAATAAGCCAGAATAGGCCCGAGTCTAACTGGGGACCGCAAGACGGCCCCACAGGGGTAGAGAGGCTCCCAGTGACGATCACAGCGAAATACGCAGGCAAGTGTAGCGAGTGCAGCGCCCGGTTTCCGGTCGGCGCTCAGATTGAGTGGATTAAGGGCGGCCCCACGCGCTGCGCAGCCTGCGCAGCCAAGGCCCCTGCCCCCCCGGCTCAGGCCCCCCAGGCTCAGGCCCCCCAGGCTCAGGCTCCGCAATCGAGCGGAGGCAAGGCGTCCTCAGGCTACCTGCCGCCCCTCGCTGGCGGCCCCCGCCGCTGCGTCTTCTGAGAATTCGACAAGGGGCAGTGAATACCCCCAGGCGCTCTGAGTCTAACACCTGACACCGCGACAGACACCCAACCCCAGGAGACACGACATGACTACGATCACCCCAGCGACAGCGCAGCGACCGGCCCACACTCTGCTCATCACGACTGCTGTCGAGGACCGAGCACTGCGCAGGCTGACAGGCGAGGACGGCTCCACGAAAGTTGAGATCGTCGCAAGGGGCCCTGTCAAGGCGACTGGCGAGGGCGGGTACCACACGACGCCCAGTGGCAAGACGATCGTGCATCACCCCGGCTCGTATAAGTGGCGCACTGTCTACCACTGCTCCACGCGAGCGGTCGAGATTCCAGCGAGGCTGCTCGTACAGCTCCGAGCAATCGTTGGCGACGGCAAACTGATCTTCGACGCTGCGCTACCCTGCGAGATCGCGGTGCGCCTGGACGGCAAGGTCACGCGCTACGCTCTGCGCGGTAGCCGCCTGGTTCGCACAGGAGTCGCGGTGCGGATGCCCGCAGATCTCCTGAGCTTCGGGCGGTACGAGCACGCGAAGTCGTTGCGAGGCTGTGCTGCCGAGATCAAGCGCAAGCGGGACACCTCGGCAGCAGCCGCGAAGCTCGCCAGGCTCACTACGCGCAACGAGCGCAAGGCCCGACTGCTCGCGAAGGTGTCGGCGAAGCTCACCGCGAGCTTCGATGACGCCCGCGCCTGCGGCTTCTGCGCCGCAGGCATCACAGCCTGGGCCGCAGAGCGCGGCGTGGCCCTCGACAGCTCTGTGAGCCTGACTACGCTCGCACACGATCCCGACCGGCGGGCCCGAGCTGTCGCTCTGCTCGTCGCTCGCAAATTCATCGCGGCGCAGTGAATACGCCGACGCCCCGATCGCGCAGGCTGACGTGCTGCGCGTGCGGATGATGCCAGTCGGATCTAGCATCCGCATTGGCGGCGGCGCATCCTCGGAGATCGTTATTGTGTGCGTAGAGTGACTCACTTCGTGAATGTCTGGGCCCGAGGCCCGTCAAAAGCTCTGACACCACAAGGAGACCGACATGAGCATCACACACGAAAACGGCGTCTACGGCTTCATCCCGCCTATCGGCTGGCACTGCATCCACCGCTCCGGGTCGGCGACCCTCGTCGCTCCGTCCGGCAACGAGTACCACGTCGACAAGGTCGGCCTGTCGAATTTCCGCTGGTGCGTGTCGGTGTTTGAGCCCGATGCAGCCACCGGCAACCGGCTGCTCGTCAGCGACCTCGCGCCGTCGACGCCCCACAGCCAGCTCGCCCCTGAGTCCAGAGGCTACGGCGACATTGCAGAGTTCGTGCATGCTTTCCAAGCTGCGGATGCCGTGCTGGCGTATGAAGCCTGGTGTGAGCGCAACGTGAATACCTCAGAGGCCCTTGGAGTCTAAGCTCCGACACGCGACACCCAACCAAAACACGAGGACGAAATGCGAATCGAACTGACAATCAAAACGACCTACCTCCCCAAGTGGGGCGTCTGGGAAGGCATCCGCGAGCTGGTCCAGAACGCCAAGGACGCCGAGACCGAGTTCGGCGCAGCGATGACTGTGAGGCACCGCAAGGAGTCCGATACGTTGGTCATCGAGAACGAAGGCACGACGCTGCCGCACGAAGCACTGCTGCTCGGCTTCACGTCCAAGCAGGACCGCTCGGACACGATAGGCAAGTTCGGTGAGGGCCTCAAGCTCGGCATACTCGCGCTCGTGCGCTTCGGGCTGAAGGTCAAGATCCGCTCAGGCTCCGAGGTCTGGGTTCCGGCCATCGCCCGCTCGGAGAAGTTCGACGCCAACGTGCTCGTCTTCGACGTCTACAAGGGCCGCAAGTTTGAGAACCGAGTCAGCATCGAGGTCGGAGGCTTCGACTCCGAGGCCTGGAGTGGCATCCGCAGCCGGTTTCTCTTCCTGACCAAGCCCAAGGCCCTGGATTGCACGACCACGCACGCTGGCTCGCTGCTGTGCCACGCCGACCACCTGGGTAAGGTTTACGTCAAGGGTATCCTCGTATCGAGCAACTCAGGGCTCCAGTACGGCTACGACCTCTCAGACGCGGAGATCGACCGAGACCGCAAGATGGTCGACTCCTACGACCTCGGGTGTCGGACCAACGCGATCTGGATGGCTGCGCTGGAGCGTGAGCCTGCTCTTGCCAGCGACTACATGCGCCTCTTGGAGAGCCAGGCGAAGGACGTAGATGGCATGTCCGGGGCGTACCGTGCCAGCCAGATCTCAAACGAGAGCCAAGGCAGGCTCGTGGACCTGTTCAAAGCCAAGCACGGGCCGAACGCTCTGCCGGTGCAGTCCCTGGCCGAGTCAGCCGACATCGAGCACCTGGGCATGCAGGGTGTCGTGGTGTCGGCGGCGCTGCGGGTCGTGCTGGAGCGATCTCTCGGCACAGCCGAGCAGAACGCACTGAAGCTCCGCAAGCAGCCGCTGGAGTCCTTTGGCTGGCACCAACTGTCCGAGGAGGAGCGCACCAACCTGACGAGCGCAATCGAGCTGGTCAACGCTCAGGAGCCGCTCACGATCGCAGACGTGGATGTCCGCTCGTTCCGAGACGAGGCGTTTGAGGGTTTCTTTCGCGACGGGCGCGTGCTACTCGCGAAGAAGGTTCTCGCTGACCGCAGCAAGACCCTGCTCGTGCTGGTCCACGAGACCGCGCACAAGGCAGGCGGGGCCGACGGCGACAAGGCACACGTCGCGAACCTGGAGCGCATCTGGTCGGGCATCGTAGCAGGGTTGAGGGGGTAACATGGACCACAGTATCTGGCTACTGATGGGGGCTTCCGTGTCGTCGTTCGCGCTAGGGTGTGTGTTCATCCACAACCGAGCTACCGAGGACTACGACGCTGCGAACCGTGCGTACAGCGATCTGTGTGACGCGAAAGACCAAGTGATCAATAGTCAAAAAGAGAAGGATATTGCGATGGACGAATTGCACAAGAGCCATGTCGAGCTGATCAAAACACAAGAGACCCTCATACAGGCTCTCTCGGGAGAGCGCGATGAGCTAGAAAAGCTGATCCAGGCTATGAAGGAAGAGAGCGATGCGCTGAAAGAATTCAGCAAGAGCCAACTGGAGCTGGACGAGGCGCAGAGAACTCTCATCCGAGTTCTAACGGAAGAGCGCGATGTTCTGAAGAGGTTCAACGAGGGCCAAGTCGAGCTGCTCGGAATACAGGAAAAGCTCATCAAGGTTCTCAAACGAGACACTGGCGGCCCGTCGTGAGCCCGCCGAGCTTCCGCTGGTTGCAACTCCCTGGCGGCAGGCTGTACGTCGCTGCGCCGCATGTTCTCCAGATCTCAGACGCAACGCACCAGCGACTGCGCCTGCGCCTGGAGGCGTGGCGGAACTCGGACGAGGGTCTGAGCCGATCAAATTATTTCTCGCTTGTGCTGCGCGAGCCTATCCGAGAGGTCAGCGTCCAGACCTGGGGCCCCATCCACACGTTGAAAGCCACCAAGGCCCTCGCCGAAACCCTGCTCGGCACCGAGCTGTCGCTCGTTGACGCTTTCGGCCTGCCGCTGTAGCCTACCTCCGTCCCTTTGGTTGGGTGACGGGCCCGCGCCCACGGGAGTTCAGAAGCTCCCGTGGGCGTTTGCTTTCACACTTCTCTGCTCTTGCGAAAACGTAAACAAAGTGTGAATGTGCTGACCGAATCCACGTCTAAACTGCAACACAACGTAACCAAGACGAGGACACCATGAGCGCACCCATCCTGCCACTGTTTCGCAAGCCCTACATCCTGGGCGGCAACTCCAAGGTCACGCTCGTCAGCAAAGCCTCGGGAAACCGCTACACCTACCAAGTGAAGCAGAAAGACCTGGAGGACGGGCGGTTCCTGCACTTCGTCTCGGTGCTCCAAGGCCCGGACAATCAGGCCGACTTCACGTTCCTGGGCACCATCTTCGGCGGGGAGCAGTACCGGCACGGCCAGAAGTCCAAGGTCTCGGCGGACGCCCCGAGCGCCAAAGCGTTTGCGTGGAGCTGGGACCACCTCGACAGCGACGAGATCGAGGTATGGCACTCAGGCAAGTGCAGCCGGTGTGGCCGGGAGCTGACCGATCCTGCGAGCATCGAGCGCGGTCTCGGGCCTGTGTGTGCAGAGAAGGGCATGTGACATGGCGATACTGCTCAAAGGCGTGATTACCGAGATCATATTCCAAGACCTCGGGGAGTCGTTCGCGATCGTGGACACCACCGTAGGTAAGATGCAGGGCGACATCGGCGAAGACCTGGCGATAGGCGACACGCTGCATGTGTGGGGTACCCGCAAACGGTCGCAGTACGGCGAGACGTTCTACGTCACGAGGGTTGAATCCATCAACCCTGTGCCAGAGGACGTTGGGGCCCTGTGGATGGCCTGGCGTCTACCGCACATCGGGGCCATTCGCTCGCGTGCTGTGTCAGCGCGCTACGGAGACTCACTGCCTGAATTCCTGTCGAACAAAAAGCTAGCGACGGAATCCCTAAGCACGCTGCGCGGGCTTACGCCGAAACACATTCAAGAGATCTTGGCCGTCTACGCCGAATACCCCAATGAGCTGAAGCTCGCGCTGTTTCTCAGCCACCCTAACCCCGAGCGCCCACTGCACGGCCTGAAGTTCAAGGCGTTCAAGGCTGCCATCACGGAGTGGAAGGGCCCGCAAGAACTGAACGAGCAGATCCAAGAGGACATGTGGGAGCTGATGCGGAGGCTGAAGGGCGTCAAGTTCGATGCCCTCGACAACCTGGGGATGGGCCTCGGCGAAGACGAACAAGACCCCAAACGTATGCGTGCGCTCGCCTGGTCGCACTTGAAGTGGGCCGCAAGCAATGGGCACACCGTAATAGCTCCAGAAGAGATGCACGCGATCCTCGGCAAGAACGGCGGCTTTCGGCAGAGCTTGAGCGATTCGATGAGGATCTTAACGGACGGCGAACCCCTCTCCGTCAGCCTCAAAGGCGTGCAGCTCTCTAACTTCGCTCGGGCCGAGAGCACAATCGCCACCCGTGCGCTGGGGCTACTGGAAGACGAGAGAGAACAGCTTGAGTTCGACTTGTCCCGTCTGCCTGATTGGCTCGATGAATCGCAACGCAAAGCGATTATCCAGCTCGCCAATGAGCCCTTCGCGGTCTTGACCGGCGGGCCCGGTACCGGCAAGACCACGGTGCTTACTCAGCTTTTGGCTTTGCTCAAGCAGACCAGAGCCAAAATTCGCTTGGCCTCGCCTACTGGCAAAGCTGCAAAGCGGATGTCAGAAGTCACGAGACAGAACGCCACGACCATACACAAATTGCTGGAGTGGAAGCCCGCAGGCTTTGCGCGAAACGCCAAAAACCCCATCGACGCAGACGTGGTGATTGTGGACGAGGCCTCGATGCTCGACACCGAGATCGGTGCTGCTCTGTTCTCTGCGCTGGGCAGAGGCACGCGATTGATCCTGGTTGGAGACGTCAACCAGCTCCCGCCCGTGAGCGCCGGTCAAGTCCTGCAAGACATCATGGCCTCTAAGGTCGTGCCAGTCGTGGAGCTGACTACGACACACCGGCAAGGCAAAGATTCCTGGGTCATTGACGCTGCGCCGGTCATCCTAAAAGGAGGCGTGCCGTCGCTGAAGGAGCAGTCTGACTTTGTGTTCGTGGCGCAGGACTCGCCGAAGGACATTGTCGAAGCTGTCGTGCGTGTCTACGTTCAGGCTCGGGCGAGCGGCACCATGGGAGGTCTCCAGGTGCTCACCCCAGAGCACAACAACGGTGCTGGGGTCGGAATGCTCAACGCTGTCCTGCAACAGCGTCTGAACTCCAATTGGGTGGAGGGTCCGACCGAAAACATGGTCTTGGCGTCGAAGGTCAGGATCTTCCCCGGCGACAAGGTGCTCTACACCAAGAACGACTCGGAGCTGACGCTCGTCAACGGCTCGATGGGTACTGTCGAGGCAGCGCGCACCGAGAAATTCAAAGAAGCATCTGCCTTGGTAAGGTTCGTGGGCGAGAAGAATCCTCAAGCGAAGCCAGGAGAAGATCCCGAGCTGTTCACCTTGGAGGGTGAGCAGGTTGCTCCGCTCGTGCTGGCCTACGCCATGACGGTCCACAAGGCCCAGGGTTCGGAGTGGCCTCAGATCGTGGTCATCTGCGAGAAGTCCCACTACTCGATGCGCCGTCGACTTCTCTACACCGCAATCACGCGCACCAGCAAAAACTTGGTGATTATTGGAGACGTCGCTAGCGTCAAGAGGGCCGTGGCGCAGAACCAGGACGAGAGTCGAAAGACGCTGCTACAAGATCGACTGAGAGGGGGAGTGTGATGACTCTAGCCGAGATCAAAGATCGTGTGGAGCGACTTCACCGCTGGTCGAAGGCAATGCAGGAAGAGCTGCGGTACCTCGTGGACGCCTTGACGGGCCCACTGGACGCGCCTGCGCCTGCGCCTGCGCCTGCGCCTGCGCCTGCGCGAACATACGAACACAAAGGCAAGACCTACAGGATAGATCCTGAAACAGGCCAACTGAAACAAGTTTCAGCCTCTGGTGCGTCTGAGCCCGCGCAGGCACAGGCGCAGACGCAATTGCTGTACGAGTACAGCAGACAGCTTTGCCACAGTGTTGTTACACAGCATGTTCGCAAGGCAGGTTCAGATGATCCTTGGCTGTGTGTGAAGTGCCACGCAATAGTCCCCACAGCGCATGAAGCGGACTACTCGCAACCTGTGCTGTTGAACGGCGAAGAAGGCACGTACTGCCCGCCAGGTGTTGCGGGTCCAGAGGTATCCTTCACACTCCGCTCTCCTGCGCTTGCTGGAGTAAAAGACAAAGCCGAGCCTGCGCCGCGCAGCACAGCCCCCAAGCACGAGTTCAAGGGCCTCGACTGCGCCATCCACGGTCAAGCTCCGCATCATCGAGAACGGCACACCTTGGGGCCATGGCTCTGCGGCGTGTGCAAGCCTATGCTCTGACCTCAACCCCACCCAACCAGAAAGACGGACATGCTGATTCAGCAACTCAAACTCAGAAAACACACCAAGAGCATCGGAGAGATCTACTGGCCAGGCATCGGCGCAATCGGCGTCAACGGTGCAGACCGTGTGCTCGGTTCGATCTTGCGAGATGCCTCGGAGCGTCTGCTCGACCATGTCAGGCACAACACCAAGGATGCCTTGACGGACATGTGGGCCGTCGAGATCATGGCCGACTACATGTTCCCCGGCGAAGGTCCGAAGTGGATCTGGTACGTCCACGACAACGTCGTTGACTTACTCAACCGGGAGCAGAGCTGATGGAAGGCAATATCAACATCGCAATGGAAGCAGGACAACTCCTGGTGCCTGCCGAGATCTTCGGAGCCTGGGCCGTACACCTGACCGACGAGATCGCGAAAGAACGGTACTCGGTGTCACACGTCACAGCAGGACGTTGGGCAATTCAAAACATGAACTACGAGCGGGCCTGCAAGCTCGCAGAAGCACTCAACATGCGGTACCCGACTGCGAGCGGAAGAGACGTGGACGAGAACATACAGATTGCGGCGTTCTGTCAGGGTTTTGTGGCACCCGAGGGTGCGCTGCGGCGGACCCTGTCGCGCAGAGCGCCGTGAACGAGTTGCTCGCACTCATCGACGCTCGTCTGCGCGAGCGTTGCCGGTCACAACTCCACAACGGGGCCAAAGGGTTTGAGCTTGCGCTGCGGCGCGAGCGCCTGGCCCTGGCAGACATGCTCATGCACATGCTCGATGCTTTCGAGCTGGCCAGCAGCACCTCAAACGGCTTTCAAGGGTACGCCCAGCCGCAGGCGCAGGCCGAGGCACAACCCGAGGCCCCCATAGCCCCAGGAGCACGCAAGCAGCCCACTCAAGAGGTTTTGGAACGGGCCCGCAAGCTCCAGGCACTCGCACTGGGGTCGACCTCGCCTGGGGAACGTGAGAACGCCTGGACAGCCTTCGGTAAGCTCTGGGAAAAGTACAACCTGCCCAACGACCTCGGGATGAAGTAGAGAACAACATGGCAACACCAAAACAAGAACAAGCTTTGAGAAACCTCGTGGCCGCAGCACTCGCCTGGGAGCTGGCAGACGTCCGCTTCGCGAAGGTGATGGACAGCAAGAGCGCGTCAGACGCTGCGCGGTCGAAGGCGAGAGCGGAGGTGATGTCGACGTTGAAGAGCCTTCGCTCTGCGATTCGCGTCCTGCGCCCGCAGTTGAACCCCGGCAAGAACCCCAAGAAAGGTGCGGGGTTCCCTTGGATGAAGGCCTTGAACGTCGTGGCCAAGGCCTCGGGGGCGCTGAACGACGCGGCGACCAAGGGTCCGCCGGTCGGCGTGACGCGAGTCATCGACGTACAAGGAGAATGAGCGTGACGATCCCCAACCAAATGATTCTGAAACTCGCAGAAGAGATAGAAGACGCCGAGCTTCTGAGCTACGGCAGGCGGCACTATCCTCCACCAGAGCCCGAGTGTTCGCTTGCATCTGCGTGCTCTTTGTCGCTTGCGAATCCAGTAAAAGACGCACAGGAGCGGATAGCTGAAAGAAAACAAAGGTACTGGGAGATGAGAAGGGAAAAAACTCAGGCAAACCGCAAAAGGCAGAAGGAGATCAGAAAAATGATTTGGATCTCCAACCCCATGTCGAGCGCAATCCGTAAACTCACGGAAGAACTTAAAGCAATGAACGAAGAGAAGAAGGTGGCGGATGCGGCAGAGTGGGGAGCCTATTTAGAGGAAGACCCCGAAATGAAGAAGTACCTCGGGGAGTACCTATAAGCTTCAACATCCAAGGAGAGTGAGCATGCTCACTTGGCTGTGTGAACGCTGCGGGAAGAAGTCGCGCAGCAAGTACGGATTCAACAGATCCGGTGTGGATGTCTGCGACACAGGGTACGACGCAGCATGCGCGATGAACTCGTTTCTCTGCGAGACCAAAGGGGATGACTACGAGGCGTTGGCACTCGATGCCGTGGTGGATTGCGAGGATCAAGGGTAGCGTGGTAGCTTCGGCGGATGCCTATGGGAAACCCTGTTCCGACCAACAGATCCGTCTGGGAGATCCAAACGCTGCTGAACGCTCTAGGCGCAAAGCTGCCCGTGACCAAGACCTACGACACGGTCACGAAAACGGTTTGGGAGATGCTCGCGGACGGACAGAAGATGGCTCCGCTCTTCGCGAGAGTGAGCGACACCGTCGTGGCCGTCGACAAAGGCACCTACGCTCTGGTCGCCGACCAGTACGCGAGACTAAAATCACCCAAGCCGCAGCCTGCGAGCGGAGATGTTTTCGCTAGCCTGAACAACGCTCTCGTCTCGATGGGTCAAGCAGGAGACCTCGGGAAGCAGAAAGACGCTCTTGGTTTCTCCAACACGGCCAAGTTCAAGAAGCTGACGGAGGACTGGGCCAAGGTGGCTGAGAGTCCCGCACGGCGCTCGCTGATGATGGCTGTGCCCCTCGTCTGGTCGCAGTTCCTGACGACCAACTGGGAAACCTACCGAGACATCTACAACGCTGCTCCATTGGTCACTCGCGTGAAGATGCCGCACCCTGCGGCCCTTGAGCCTGGGGGCATCGGCGAGGCTTTCCGAGACCTCTGGAACCCTGCGCTCGCGATTGCCTCGGACTCCGCGAAGCAGGTTCTACAACAGGCCGGGGTGTCGTTCGCCCAAGGTGCGGCGAAGGTGAAAGAGGAAGAGATCTTCAGTTGGGGTTGGACGATCGCAGGCGTAGGGCTGCTCGGCGGGCTGGCGTACTACGTCACGCGCAACAGACGAACGTCCGCGATGCACGGCCTGGACGCAGGCTACCCTTGGGCCAAGACATCCAGGGATGCCGCACGTCCGCCATCTCGCAAAGGAGACGACCCGATCGAAAGACTACCCTATGGCTACGGCGCGGCCCCAAGCAAGACGCGCAGGTTCAAGCCTGGAGACAAAGTAGTATTCGGAAGACGCTACGGCGAACAGACTCGCGGTACCGTCATCGCCGTAAATCCTAAAACGATCAGGATCCGACAAGAAGAGGGGCGCGGTGTTACCCGCATACGCGGAGCAGGTACGGTCTGGAGAGTCAGTCCTGACTTCGTCAGTCTTGCTGGCCTGCACTCACGGTAGCGCCCTACGCCACAGCCGCGCCGCCCGAGCGTAGCCACGCAACAGGGTCGATGCGGCTCGCCTCAGACGCCTGTGGGTAACGGGTCGGCGACACCTCAAAATGCAAGTGCGCTCCCATCTTGTCTTCGCGTGTCTGGTCGTAGCTGAAGAACTGCGACGTGCCGACCGTGCCGATCTCCTGGCCCGCTCCGACCTTCTGGCCCACGCTCACGCGCACGCTGTCGAGGTGACCGTAGAGCGTCCAGACGCCATTGTTCTCCAGCACGACGACTCGACCGTAGCCCGAGAACCCCGGCTTGTAGACATCCGTAGCCACGCGCACGACGCCGTTGGCCGCAGCGAGGGCTGGAGTTCCCTTGTTGGCTGGGATGTCCACGCCTCGGTGCATGTGTCCTTCGCCACGATCGAACATGAACGCGAGCTTGCCTGTCGTGACTAGCTTCTTGCCGGTGATCGGATTCACAAACCCGGTGCCGGTGCTGCTGTAGCTCGTCGTGGATGAGCTGGAGAGGAGCAACGCGAGCACGCCCAGGCCACCGAGCGCGAACCAAAGCTGTTTGCCCTGGGGGAGCTGGAAGCCGTCCAAGTGGATCTTCGCGAGCTTCTCGTAATACTTTGGATCTTCCACCAAGTGGTCCATCGCAATGCGCTGCGCGATCTTGCGACTGCGTGTGTGCTCCAGCTCCACCTTGGTGCCCCGCTTAAGCGCAGATGGATTGAAAGAAGACGGACGCATCCCCTCTGACTTTCCGCCGACCAGATCAAAACTCGACAGATCTGCGCCGCAGCTCTGGTCAAGAACGATCACCCCGTCCCCGATGTCCTTCGCTCGGCCCTTCGCTAGCTGCTTACCCCAAAACCCCGTACTCGCACGAGAGCGCCATGTACGCGGAGAAGACGCGAGAGGCACACCCTTCTCACACGCCACATCTGCCATCTCGCGGTACAGAAGCGTGCCTACGCCACGCCGCTGGTAGTCCTCGATCACATTGATCTTGTCTACTTGCCAAATGTCTCTGCTGTTCTTCAAGCTGTCGCAAGCCACAACAGCGCCCACAAGCCTGTTGCCGTCGTAGGCTGAAGCCTTCATGCAGCCTGCACCGGCTCTGCCCTTCGGAGCGGTTCTGGTGACGCGGAGCATCATCGCCCCGCAAGAGCTTGACGACGTTGGGCGTACTGCTCACGCTTAGTAGGAGTGAGCACCCGGTACAGCGCGTACCCTGCGCCTACGCCTGCCCCAACGCGGAGCGGCCAGTACCACCAAGGCAGCGCGCCATAGATGCGTATCTCTTCACCTTGAATGACTTTGCTCGACGCAGGTGTCGTGACCTTGGGCGTGATCTTCGGATACTTCACAGCAGCTTGATCTGCAAACGCTTTGAAGTCTCCGTAGGACTTCATCCACAGTTCCATCTCAGACGCAGGGATGAAAGGGCTGCTGCCAGGGGTGCCTGTCTCGTAAGCCTTGCTCAGACGCGCACCCCAGGCGTTGTAGGCGTTGAAGGTCGAGGCCCAGAACCCCTTTGGCGTTCCGAGCGTGTCGGTGAACGCGAGCAGCTTCTGCCATGCGTCTTCAAGCTCTAGTGGTGTCATGTTGCCTCTCAGATCCTCGTGTAGAGTTCAGTCCCGGTCTCAATGGTCGTGTGCAACTCACCAACATAGGTGTTGGCATGCGAGGACAACAGCTTCCGGTGGATGTACGGTGGAGACTTTGAGCGACGAACAGCGAAGAACTCCACGGTGTAGGTGTCGTCTGGGTCCAGCGTGATTTTGATATGCGTCACGCCTTTCGCGTTGCGCCCGACCCGGAACGTCAGCGACTTTGAATCGCCTACAAAGTCTTTGGCCCCGAGCATCCGCATCGACCCTCGGCCTATCTGGGATGCGATCGTGCGGGCGACCTCCAAGTCACTCTCGACCTCACCCAGGCCTTTCGCGGACCTCCGAGACACAGCCTTGAGCAACGCGCTGCCTGCCAAGAAGAGGCTGCGAGCCTCCTTCTTCGTCAGACTGTGTTCCTTCTCCGTCGTGCCGTTCTCGATGCTGTCGTCCAAACCATTTATGGCGTCGAGGATGAGACTCTGAACGATGGCACCGTTGGGTACGACCAGAGCCTTGCGCCCGCTGCGCTCAAAGTGGTCGGCGAGGATGTCCATGACTTCGCGGACCTTCGGGTCGTCATCGTCCAGGTGGCGACCGAGGATCTCGATCGCCACAAACGATTCCTGAGCCTCCGTCAAAGGTATGAGCCACATGCTGACCGAGGCTACAGCAAAAACGCCCCAGGGACTACTCCCAGGGGCGTTTCCTTCCTGCGCCGAGATCCAAGCTCAGCAGGGGCGAGGATTCTTCAAGCAACGGCCCGTGATCTTGTTCACGCCGAGCTTGCACTTCTTGCCCTTGTGGCGCGTGCGACCGGCGGCTCCAGTGCGGCAACGAGCGAAGCGACCCTTGGTGTTCCGACACAACTTTCCCTTGACCTTGCGCATATCGACTCTCCTGTTTCTATCCTTGGTGGCATCCGGCAAAGACAGCACGGCCTCCGGGTACAGTTCGGACTCTACCGCAACCGTGCGCCGTTCTGCAAGTCCGGGTCACTTCGGACGGGTCGGGGCTGCGTTCGGGTCCGCCGTGCGGACGAGGAAGAACACGGTCAGAGCCACGGCAATCGAGCCTGCTCCGATGATCCAAGGTGGGACGTTGCTTCGCATGCTTCACCGTACCAAACGCTTTGCGGGGCTTCAAGCCTTCGGGGCAGCGGCAGACTTCTTGAGCATGGTAGCCACGGCAACACCGGCAATCGTGCCGCCCACGAGCCACCATGTGCTCGGGTTGACGGAGCCAAGGCCCTCAGTAGAGGGATTGCGCTTGGGGGTTCTGCGCGCAGGCTGCGGCGAGGCTTCGCCGAAGTTAAACAGCGGGCGAGCCTGCCGTGCGTTCGGCCTGGAGCTGCCTCGGGCCGCTCTCGCGAGCGATTGTACCGAGCCGACTGCTGCATCCTCGGCAGTCTCTCCAAGTCCTGGTGTGCCCCAGGGGCCATCAGGTTGATCGTCCTCCTCAACCGTAGATCTGCTGCCTAGCTTGGTTGCGCAGAACCTAGAAGCCTTGCGTTGTGCGTCCTCAGGGTTGCTCACCGCGACGATCTTCCCCGGCTCTCCGTACTCACCACACAACCTCAACACAGGTTTGCCGTCGATGAAGTTTAGCTGCGTAGCGCAGCGCCCCTGCTTCAGTCGTTTGACCTCGCAGTGTGGGCCGCGAGTTGTGTAATCGAAGCCGAACTCCGAAGGGTTTTCTTCAAAGCTCCACTTCTTCTCCTTGATTGAGTAGGTGTTGCCTACGCCTTTTGTTTCAGCCACTAGAGCTTTGGTGGCTGCTCTTGGCTTCTTCTTTTTAGCCTTTGCCATCAGTGCTCCGTGTAGTTGACTGTGGATTTAGTACCAACCCAACAGGCTCGACAACCAATATCGCTCTTGGTTTTCTTGTGCGTCACAGGGCCGCGAGCATTGCGACAAGAGTGCGCTTCGTCCACCACTGCGTAGGCTTGGCAATCCCAGTCGAACGGCACAGGGATGTCCGAAGACTCAGCTCTTCCCGATTGCCCCGGCGAGCTTCGATGAGGGAACGTGAGAAGCCTGTCTTTGACGCCTTTCGCCCAGCACTCCGACCAAGCAGACCAACCGTCCCCTAAGCTCTTCGGAGCCGCCTCGTTGATATGATATGTGCTGGGTCGGATGATGAGATTGGAGTCCTCATCGGAGTTTATGTCGTTGACCGCTTCAACGCCCCAGTCTGTGGCCCAAATTCTGCTCGGGGCCCAGAACGTGATGCGGCTCTTCCCGCTCTTGAAGTTGTTGGCGACTTCCTTCCAGGCCTCCAGGTACTTACGATTGAAGAAATCCCCGGAGTCGTGGATGCGGAAGTATCGTCCAGGGAACCTTTCTGGATCGTAACTGATAGACTTCGGCTCGCCGGTTTTCGTTTTTCCGGTTTTGATTGTTCCGCCTTCAAGCATGTAGTCGGCGTGATCGACTGCCCACGACATGAGATCCACGAAGGTGCCGTCGTTGAGTGCGGCTTTTGTCCAGATTGCCCGAAGTGCTTGCGCCGCCACCATCGAGCCGTATGCGTAATTGCCGCCCGTGGCGTAGCACCTCTCGCACGTTGCATCGGGCAGCAACACAGGCATTCCGGTCACCTTGGTGACATGCTTTTGGCCCCGTAGTAGCGACTCCGAAGGCACAATGGATTGCCCTCCAGTGGCCCCAGGGCAAGTGCCTCCGACATGCGGCGCTCCCGCAGGCAGAGAGAAGCTCGGGGTGCCCATCTTCTGCGTCCACGACAGAAGATCGAAATTTCGCATGTTGCCTGCGCCTGCTCTGTTCCACTCGGGCCCAGTGATCGCAGCATCGAGTACGAGGATTATCTCCCCAGTGCCGTCCTTGCGAACTTTGCGCTCTACCGTGAAGTTACGCTCCGCGAGTTGGGCCAAGGAGGCCCTGCGCGTGTACCCTAGGCGCAGAAGCTCCGAATGCGCAGTTTGCAGCGCCTCGTGAGCCTTCAGAGGTAGAGGGTACACATCCCCTAAACCGGAGCCGCCTTCCGAGGCTTCGATTTTGTCCACAAACGTGGATTGAGACGAGTACTTGCGCTCTTCCTTGGTCTCCGAGGGATCGTCTTGCTGCTCCAGGTGCGGTTTGATCGCAGACATGCGGGCGAAGGTACCACGGGGTGCTCTAAGGGCGCAACGCGCACGCCGAGCGGCGCAGCTTTTCCAGCCGCTGCGATGGCATTTCCACTTCATGCTCTAGTCGCAGCTTGAGGGACCGCTGCGATGGCGTTTCAACAACGTATGCTCGGGACGCTGGCGTGCTGTCGCAGCCTTCTAGCCGCTGCGCTGGCGCTTCCCTAGTGGTTGCCTCGTCGCAACTAGTAGGCCGCTGCGATGGCGTTTCGACCCGTGGCGAAGAAGGCCAGCAAGAGGCAAGTCTTCGTGATGTCGCAGCCTTCTAGCCGCTGCGATGGCGTTTCGACTCTGCGGTCGCCACCAGGAATGTAGTACATGTGACAGGTCGCAGCCAGTCAGCCGCTGCGATGGCGTTTCGACGAACGGCATGGCTATGCCGTGGTACCCGCCACTGGTGTCGCAGCCAGTCAGCCGCAGCCAGTCAGCCAGCCGCTGCGATGGCGTTTCGACTCGCACCGGCTCGTGATGCTGCATCGCGCCGAGTCGCAGCCAGTCAGCCGCTGCGATGGCGTTTCGACTCTGTCATGATGCGTGGCGTAACATCTTTACGCATCGTCGCAGCCAGTCAGCCGCTGCGATGGCGTTTCGACGAGTCTGGTTCGGCGGCTACGGCGGCATCTTCGAGAAGTCGCAGCCAGTCAGCCGCTGCGATGGCGTTTCGACATGGCTCCAGTCATCACGCCGCAGGTGATCCTCACTCGTCGCATCCAGTCAGCCGCTGCGATGGCGTTTCGACTTGATCACCTTGATCGAGCGCCAGCGCAGCGCCCTCTGTCGCAGCCAGTCAGCCGCTGCGATGGCGTTTCGACCAGCGTCCAGCGTGATCTGCTGCTCCTCAGCTGTCCCAGTCGCAGCCAGTCAGCCGCTGCGATGGCGTTTCGACACTAGGTTTTCTGGAGCTGGACACCTTAGCTGACATGTCGCAGCCAGTCAGCCGCTGCGATGGCGTTTCGACGCACCGTCTCGGTTGTCTTCGCCGCGTTCGACGTCGTCGCAGCCAGTCAGCCGCTGCGATGGCGTTTCGACATCGCTATACGGAGAGTTTGCGCTACGTCGCTACGTGGTCGCAGCCAGTCAGCCGCTGCGATGGCGTTTCGACCCTTCGACCTCGCCATGGCGGGAGTGTACTTAGATGATGTCGCAGCCAGTCAGCCGCTGCGATGGCGTTTCGACGCAGCGACACGATCACGGGCCGCAAGATGCGCCAGGAGTCGCAGCCAGTCAGCCGCTGCGATGGCGTTTCGACCTGCCTGAAAACGTAGCGACGGATCACTTCGGCAACTTGTCGCAGCCAGTCAGCCGCTGCGATGGCGTTTCGACCAGGGAATAAATGAGCCATTTCAATCGTTTCGGCGTGTCGCAGCCTTCTAGCCGCTGCGATGGCGTTTCGACCGACCTAATCGACGTTTCGGAGGCCGACCCCGAATGAGGTCGCAGCCTTCTAGCCGCTGCGATGGCGTTTCGACGTGCGCGATGCTCAACGAAGCGAGCCGACAAGAAGCGTGTCGCATCCTTCTAGCCTCTGCGATGGCGTTTCGACGACTAGGATTCAGCTCTCCAGCGGCAAACCGATCTGTCGCAGCCTTCTAGCCGCTGCGATGGCGTTTCGACCATGAAGCTGTAGGCGACGTCGGGCTCGCTGCGAATCTGTCGCAGCCTTCTAGCCGCTGCGATGGCGTTTCGACAGCGCCGTCCGCTCGGGTGCGTCGGACGGGCAGATGTCGCAGCCTTCTAGCCGCTGCGATGGCGTTTCGACTAGCGTCCAGCGACCCAAGCGTGATCACAAGTCACACGTCGCAGCCTTCTAGCCGCTGCGATGGCGTTTCGACACCGCCGCAAGAAAGGCTTGAAGCCGCGCCCACGTAAGCGTCGCAGCCTTCTAGCCGCTGCGATGGCGTTTCGACGACTCGGTTACCGTTCCGTTCTCGTAGTCATGAGTCAGTCGCAGCCTTCTAGCCGCTGCGATGGCGTTTCGACCACCGCAATGCGCTATGGTCCCAGCGTTGCATGGGAGTCGCAGCCTTCTAGCCGCTGCGATGGCGTTTCGACATCCATGTCGAGCGATGTAACGGTACGAGTCGACGGTGTCGCAGCCTTCTAGCCGCTGCGATGGCGTTTCGACGTATCGGGCTTCGCGACTACTGGGCGGCGAGACTTTGTCGCAGCCTTCTAGCCGCTGCGATGGCGTTTCGACATCGAAGCGCGGACACTTCGCGTCCTCGTCGTAGTCGTCGCAGCCTTCTAGCCGCTGCGATGGCGTTTCGACGCCGTCGGTCTCCATCGCCTTCACGCGCCCGACGCGTCGCAGCCTTCTAGCCGCTGCGATGGCGTTTCGACTGAGATTGTACAGGCGGTAGACCGCGCCCGGCCGGTGTCGCAGCCTTCTAGCCGCTGCGATGGCGTTTCGACCGTTCACTCGGATCCGGTCGTCCAGGCGTATATGGAGGTCGCAGCCTTCTAGCCGCTGCGATGGCGTTTCGACGGCGTGAGGATGTTCGCAGGCATCCGCCTGAAGAGTGCGTCGCAGCCTTCTAGCCGCTGCGATGGCGTTTCGACATCTGTCATGATGCGTGGCGTAACATCTTTACGCATCGTCGCAGCCTTCTAGCCGCTGCGATGGCGTTTCGACCGTTCACTCGGATCCGGTCGTCCAGGCGTATATGGAGGTCGCAGCCTTCTAGCCGCTGCGATGGCGTTTCGACATGAACATGCCACCGGCACCGTGCAAACTGTTGTAGTCGCAGCCTTCTAGCCGCTGCGATGGCGTTTCGACGACCGTGAACACGACACCGCCGGAACAGAGCTGCAAGTCGCAGCCTTCTAGCCGCTGCGATGGCGTTTCGACCCTCCCCCAGAACCTATTCAGTTTTCAAAGACCTACAAAGCGTTTTGCGAGCGGCTCGCAAAGCACGCACACGGAGGACTTCCGCGCAACACGTTTTCAGGAGTAGCTGCCGTCGTTGTCTGAAGGATCTCGTGGACTTGGAGAAGCTGCGAGCGGCTCCTGGGCGTGTTGAGTCTCAGAGCCGCTCGCAGGCGTGTTGTCGGGGTCACCGGCAGAATCGTTATCCGGTGTTCCAGAAGACTTCGACACAGCGATGTTCTGCGTTGCGTTCTCATCCTGGTCCCAGCGTTGTCCGCACGCATAGCAGACGTGCTCCAGCGGAGCCTTGTCGAACTTCTCGACTCTACCACACCGACTGCACTGAAGCGTCGTGTTCTGAGCTTCGACGCCGAGCAACGACGTGCCTTCGCGGGCGCAGGCCGAAGTAAGCGACTGACGGAACGTGCTGACCGCTGCGTAGGTCCGATGCCTGCGGGCAGCCTGCGGCAACGGCTCGGGGTCTTCAACAAGAGGCAAGACCGCAACCTCTGAGAGATTGAACGCCTCGATCTTGATCACAGACAACGTCCGCGCAAGCTGCTTCGCGATGGATTGATAAAAATCCTCGCGCTGCCCCTCCCCACGCTGGCGCATGTCCGCTTGCCACTGGTGAAGATGTTTCTCTTTGACCCTCCAGGCGTCAAGGGCCGCGAAGATGTCTTCGTCTCCGTCGAAACGGTTTTCGACCCAGCGGTAGCAGAGTCCGATCAGCTTCTTCGGGGACTTCCACTGGTCGATGAACTCGGTTTGCTCTTTGAGCCACTCGGATGGTGTGCTCTGAAGATGCTTCATCAGGCTCTCGGTGATGTTGTTCTTGAGCCTGTCGCGGATGCTGCGAAGCTCGTCCGCACGCTCCAGAGCGGCCCAGATAGAGAGCCGGTCTCGACGTCTGCCTGGCCACGTTCCGCCTTGCTCCAAGTTCTCTGGTCGCTTGACTCGACGCATCTTGCCGTCGGCGCACTTCTCGCGCAGAGCAGGCGGTTGGATCTTGCCAAGACGCTCTCCCGGCATTCTCACTTCGGAACACGGCAACCCGCCGTGCATGTACGGCAGCGGGTGCTCCACGACCTGCCCGTTCCACTGCAACAGCGGTGAGCCTGCTGTCCGTGCGATGACCATCACACGCATGCCGTCGGGTCGCACACGCCAGCCGATGTCGATGGCTCCGAGGGTCTTCTCTGACTCCTCCTTCGGCTTTTTGTTGAAGTCAGCCTCCACCACGATCTGAAGCTCGTAACGGTAACGGTACCCAAACTTCTGTCGACGCACCCAGACGTTCTTGATCAAACCATCGGGCGGCAGCGGTCGGTGATACACCACTGGGAACTCTGCAATCATCGGACTGCCGTCCTCCTGCGTTCCGATTCGCATCGAGAAGACTCCTCGACGCATGATCTGAGCACGCTTGCTGGTGCCATAAGGCTCATCGAGCCTGAACCCGATACGGTTGTCACCACCAGAAAGAAACTGCGCCACCGTCATGCCCTTCAAAGGCCCACCCATGATCTGAATCCCGATGCGCCCATCCCCGCGTGACGCATGGAAATTCGGATCTTGGTCACGGTCCATGTTCGTGTCTTTGGTGGCCTGCTTCACGCTGGCGAGTCGCAACCCTCGCGTACCCCAGAACGGCACGCCGATGTCGGGGTAGATGCCGTTGTCGTAGGGCTGCTGGTACTTGCGCAGGAACTCCTGATGCCCCTTGTAGTTCGGACCACGCTCCGCAACCCACACCGCGTGCTCGTAAGCTACTTTGCGCTCCTCCATAAACGCTTTGTGGTCTTTGTCGTTCTTACGAAGATCCCACTTCAGCTTCGACCTCTTCTGGTACGCGGCAGACAACGCGGCTCGCGCTGCTTTGATCGCTGCATACTGCTCTGACGAGGGGGGTGTGCGCTTGCGATCCTCGACGCGCTGGTCCTTCAGCACGTCCTCCAACTGATTCAAGGCATCCTGCGCAGTCTTGACGTTGACGTCAGCTTCAGCGATTGCAGGGTACGTCGCTTCGCGAACGCGAATCGACTTCCTGTACTCGTGTACGATGGCGACCTGGAGGTTCTGCCACTGTCCGCCGTAGATGTACTCCAGCTCAACTTCAGCCTGATGCTTGGACGGGCCGAAAGGCACACCGTAGGTCAGGATTTTACAAGGCAGCTCACTCGTCTTGCGCGATTGCGACTTCTTGCCGTTCTTCAGAGTCCTCGCAGGAGGTCGCGGCGGATAGACGCGGACTTGCTTCGGTGGCTTCTTGATCTCAGGCAGATCTTCTTCAGGCATGCTGTGCTCCTTGGTTGAGGTGAGTCACAGCAATATAGCTACAAGTATCGTTTGCGCAAGCGGTATTTAGACACGGCACGACTTCGTCGCAGTCTGTCAGCCGCTGCGATGGCGTTTCAGTGGCGTGCCCCCCAAAGCAATCTGCTGCAATTCTGAGAGTCTATGGACGAGCTTAATCAAGGCCATCCGCTTGGCCTGTGCGAGTGTGGACGCACTTCCCCACTCACCTCTACCGTAGCTGTAGCTGCCTTTTGAGATGCGCTCGATAACGATGTCGACCGGATATAGTCCTTCAGTGTACCAGATATGTCCCTCTTGACGCCAACGCAGGCGCGGTAGGGGTGGCTTCCTCACGGCCTCCAACTGGGCCTTAAGCAAGGCCAGCGTTGAACGGCGTTTGGTTTTCTTCGCGTTGTCCTTCATCTTGAAGCCCTCACCGTCGCGTCCGGGTGCTCTTCGCACGCCTCCAGGTACCCCTCCAGCCACGGTAAGAACGTGTCGTAGCTGCCCCACCCGTTCGTAGGATTCAGAGAGATGAAGCGAGGCGGGTCGGACTTCATTAGCGCGATTGCACCCCGCAACGGCTCGATCAACTCCGAGGCCTTGGTGATGCCCAGCTCTTCGGGACGCCAAACGTGTTTGTAGATCCCTGCGGCTTCTGCCATGCCGCCTACGTTGTGCGTGTAGTTTGCACGAAACACCGAAGTCACGCGAAGCTTTTGAAGATAGACGTTGAGGCTCATCGGGCCCTACTCCTTCTCGCCTTTGGCCTCTCGGATAAGATCGGTCAAGCCCGCGATGGACTTGGGGCTGATGTCCCCGAGCACCCACATGACGCCCCTCAGGAACTCCCCGCCGAGC
>Ga0315281_10003576_pt1 | contig 22736 bp, 19 predicted proteins | sample YL17G07_0_MG_FD_204540 | JGI IMG/M metagenome (GOLD analysis project Ga0315281, IMG submission 204540) | Sediment microbial communities from Yellowstone Lake, YNP, Wyoming, USA - YL17G07_0 | ecosystem: Environmental > Aquatic > Freshwater > Lake > Sediment | place: USA: Wyoming | collected... | reverse complement strand
GACGACTGGCTGAAGCAAAACATCGTATTGGATAAAACGTACGACAAAAAGGTTCAGGATGATTCTTCCGAACAGATCCGGTCACGCGGATTGAAAATCGGAGATATGAACTCTTTCGGGTTCAGTTTTGGACAGGCCTTGAACCGGTTTTATAATTTTTTGACCTTTTCGAGGACCAAAGTTCTTGTCCGGACACGCGACGATATTTTTAACCATTTTGGTGATGCCAAGTATCTTCTGCTTTATGGACAGACGACCAGCGCGCAGGAACATTTTGACTACTTCAAAAGATCTCTGGATGAGGCTTTTGGTTCCCAGGGGCCGGATTTTTTGGCCTCGGCATTGGATCGTTTGCGTCAGGAGTACGACCAGCTGAGTTATGTGACGCCCGATGATTCGCTGGCGCCGGCCAAATCGATGCTGAATACTTATCTTCTTGCGCAACTTGGAAGTTCCGATGATGCGGTTCGACAGAAATTTCTGTTGGTACGGAACACGATGAACGGCGCGTATGACCTTGCGGATAAGGGGTCACAGCTGGCTCGCCAGGCACTGAATGATTATTATACGCAATTTGTCGCTCTTGCGGCCAAAGAGGTTCAAAACCTGGTCAATTTCAAAAATATTCTTGCGGAGGAAAATCAGAACATGAATAATTTGTTTTTTCATTATCCAGTTTTCTACAATGACAGCTTTTTTGCCATGAAAAATCAGCTTGAGCAGCAATGGCTGGCGCTCCTTCCGGAAGGGGATGACAAGAATGAGGAAAAACAGACCATCATCAGCCAGAAGATTGATTTTTTGAAGCAGCTGCAAACATTTTTCCTTGATGATAAAATTTCGGTTGATGATGCCAAGCTGATTGTTTTCCGTCTTTTCCGGGAGGCCGACGACCTGCAACTTCCACCGCAAAATCAGGTTGCGGTGAATCAGCTTTATGCCCAGAGGCTTCAGGATTTTGGAGTTTTTTACCGTTATTTGAATTCAACGGAATATGTGGCGACGACCCTTCATGGATCGTCCCGAAAAAATCAGTTTAGTGATTTTGTGAAGGCTCAGCAGGAACAGGTCAGCATTGATCAGATTCGACAGGAAATTCTTGGCAGTCAAACTGCTCCGGCTATCACCCCCGACATGATTCTTGCGCAGGCCGCGAAAGATTTTTCGGCGATTGGCGCCACCAACGTTGCTTTTGGGGTATTTACCGACATCAATCAAAAAACTGTTCCATTGAGCAATGCCACGATTGGCGGAGTTTCCGTGAGGGCGCAGTATAACTGGGACAGCAAACTTGTTTCCCAGATTTATACCGGAGACAAACTTATTTCCGCCGAACCGGTTAATTTGGGAAGTCTGGCGCTGCTTATACAGACAAAAACCCAGCTGGCTATCCCACAAACGCAGCAGTCCGTACAGACTCAATCGGCCCCGACCCTTACGCAGCAACCGGCATCTACAGCTACCAAAACCGAACGCGTGGCGAAGATTTTGCTCATGCAAAAACTCAAAGCCAACGATATTGCCGCTACAGAGGTCGGCATTACGATCGACGATCTTGGGAAGAGTCTTTTCACCGTTACCGGAGCCATTCTTGTTTCCGACCAGTCTGTGAATTTCAATTTTGACGTTGACGGAAAGAATGGGGTGGTGACGAATTTGGTCGTGCAAACTGCAACTGGGCCAAAGTCTCTTGAAGGAACTTTGAATCTGGCCGATGTATCTGCACTGGTGAAGATGGCGAAATCGGTTTAGCGCCGGCCGGCACATGGTGTTGCTTTCGCAACTTTTATGCTCTGCCCGCGTGGGGCGGGCGCGTGCACTCACTTCGTTCGTGCATCCTTGCATTCGAATTCAGTTGTGCTATAGTCCCAATGGCCTTTTTTGGGCATGATAATTTTTTCGATTCAGATATGAACGCACAGAAAAAACCGGTCAGTGCTTCCTCCACCTACAGTGCGGAGAATATTCAGGTTTTGGAAGGGCTTTCCGCCGTACGAAAGCGTCCGGGTATGTACATCGGGACTACTGATATTGCGGGGTTGCACCACCTGGTTTGGGAAGTCGTGGACAATGCCATTGATGAAGCGATGGCCGGGTTTTGTAAAAACATTGATGTCGTGATTCATGAAGATGGAAGTTGTTCGTGTGAAGATGACGGCCGCGGTATTCCGGTTGATAAACATTCAAAGACGGGGAAATCCGCGCTGGAAACCGTTTTAACGGTGTTGCATGCCGGAGGTAAATTCGGGGAAGGCGGCGGGTATAAGGTTTCCGGAGGTTTGCATGGCGTGGGTTCTTCCGTTGTGAACGCGCTTTCGTCCAAAATGGTCGCGAACGTGTATCGCGACGGAAAAATTTACGAACAAACGTATAAAAAAGGCGAACCCCAGGGAGAAGTTGAGGTTGTCGGCAAGACTGAAAAACAAGGGACCAAGATTCAGTTTTGGCCGGACGCGACGATTTTTGAAAGTACGATTCTTGATTTTGTCACTATTTTAAACCGTTTGCGTCAGCAGGCTTACCTGACCAAAGGGGTCACGGTTCGTGTGACGGATGAGCGTGTAGAGCCCAAGCGTTACCAGTTTTATTTTGAAGGCGGCATCAAGTCTTACGTTCAGCATTTGAATAAAAACAAGGAGGCTTTAAGCGAAATCGTTTATCTTGAAAAAGAGGCTCCAGAAGGCATGATTGAGGTTGCCCTTCAGTACACTTCTACGTTTAACGAGACCATGTATACCTTTGCCAACAACATACACACGACGGAAGGTGGTATGCATTTGACCGGTTTCAGGTCCGCGCTGACCCGTACGATCAACAACTACGCCCGTCAATTCGCTCTCCTTAAAGAAAAGGAGGACAACCTTTCCGCGGAAGACGTGCGTGAAGGTTTGACGGCGGTTATTTCCGTTAAACTTGGCAACCCGCAGTTTGAGGGTCAGACCAAGAGTAAATTGGGGAATGCGGAAATGCGCACGGCCGTTGAAAATGTTTTTGGCGAGACGTTTACGCAATATATGGAGGAGCATCCACAGGATGCTAAAGCTATTTTCATGAAATGCGCTTTGGCCGCCCGCGCACGTTTGGCCGCCCGTGCGGCGCGTGATACGGTGATCCGCAAGGGCGCGCTTGAAGGTATGACATTACCGGGGAAATTGGCTGATTGTACTTCCCGCGATCCCAAGAGTTCCGAACTTTACCTGGTGGAGGGAGATTCCGCCGGCGGTTCGGCAAAACAGGGCCGCAACCGAGAATTCCAGGCGATTCTTCCGCTGAAGGGTAAAATTTTGAACGTGGAACAGGCCCGAATGGATAAAATGCTGGCGAACAACGAAATCAAGGCTTTGATTATTGCCCTGGGTATTGGCATCGGCGATGTTTTGGACATTACCAAACTTCGTTACGATCGCGTGGTGATCATGACGGATGCCGATGTTGACGGCGCGCACATTCGTACGCTGTTGATGACGATGTTTTATCGCTATTTACGTCCGGTGATTGATGGCGGGCATTTGTTTATCGCACAGCCTCCTTTGTATAAACTGACGGCCGGAAAAAAAGTTGAATATGTTTATCTTGAGGAAAAAAAGGCCGAAACGCTCAAGAAATTTCCAGATTCCGCCAAGGTTGGAATCCAGCGCTACAAGGGTCTTGGTGAAATGAACCCGGAGCAGCTTTGGGAAACGACGTTGGATCCGCAGCGCCGCATGATGTACAAAGTTACGGTTGATGACGCGGAAATTGCCGACCACGTTTTTGAAACTCTCATGGGCGCGGAGGTTTTACCCCGCAAGAAATTTATTCAGGCGCACGCCAAGAAGGTGAAGAATCTGGATATTTAATTTTTCGATCCGGATTTTTTAGGCCGGGGATTTCGATCTCCGGTTTAAGCTGCCTCCTGTTGAGTTATCGGCATGCTGTAGTAGTCCGAGCCCTGGATGTAGATGATTTTTTTTGCCGGAGCCCATCCTGCTCCGCGCTCATTTTGGTGGCGTTCGAATGCAAAACGGCGGTCTTGATATTTGGCTTTCAATTCCTGATTTTCCCCGTTCGTAATAGCGTTATTATCATATTTGACCCGTTGTTTCGGGATTCGTGCGCGGAAATTTTGTCCGCCTTTACTGGTTCGCAGGTTGTAGATTTCATAGTCTTCGCTGTTCGGATCGTCCATGCTGTCCATTACCTCGTAAATTCCAACGGGTATTTCGTCGTCATTCAAAAGACGGTCTGTTTTGAGCATTGTTTCAAGTTCGTCTTCGATCGATTTATAATTGGCGGTTTTCATATGGAAACCGTGAACGGTCATGATGTCATCTTCATACTCTTTTACTCTGCGCAAAGCGTCTTCATGTGAAACAAAGTGAGGTTTGTCGCTAGTGATTTTCCCTTGGGCAATTTTTGCCATGAACTCAACGTGCGGTTCGGTCATTGTTTTTAAATGCAGAAGAACGGTGTTTTCCGCCGGATGGTCTTTTGAGGAAATGATTCCGTATTCTCCGGGGTGAGCGAGCAGGTCATCTTCCGTAAGCATTTGGCCCGGTTTGATGGTTTCTCGTTTTGAATCCAAAGGTTTACGGTGTAATTTGACGCGATATCCCAAATTTGGACCCCGGGTGTTTTTCATAAAGTAATATTCTTCGATGAATTCGATTTCCGCGGTTTCTTTGGTCGGGTCAACGCCAAGCTCCGCTTCAAGGAATTCGCTCCAGGTTTGTTTTTCTCCTTTTCCGTTCAATGGAACGGCTTCATCGCTTGCGATCAGTTTTTCAAGATACTGTTTGGTTTCCAATGGGATAAGCGCTTCTCCGGCCAGTGCTGAAGATTGGAAGCGAGCCGCCATATTCATACCGTCATCCAGGACCGTGTATTTTTGAGCCGATGGCAGGTTGAGGATTCCGATGTTGACGTCCGAGGAGTAAATGCCAGTCGTGACTTCAATTTTTGGTTTTAGCTGGTATTCGGCAATTAATTTCCCCAATAAATATTGGTCGCGGGCTTCCGGTGTTACGACTCTTGTCAGATCCACGGATGGAACGGGAGTACTTGCGTGGCGATAAACTTCCCGAGCCACTTCCACCAGCATTTTTTCATAGTAACCGTTAACTTCGGCAAGAGCTTTTTGGATGGCCAGTGATGTTTTCAGGCCGTTTATGGCATGATAATCCGGACGTTTTGTGGCCATTCCAAGACCGTCTTCTCCATTTTTATAGTATGGCGGGCCAAATAAAAGTACTCCGCAGTCACCGATGGCGTTATCCCAGACGGCACCATATTTTTGGCCGAGTTCCTGGACTTTTGCCAAGAAAGTTTCCGCCAGTCTGAAAATCTTTTCCCCCTGGTGAAGTTGCGATAATTTTTGGCATTTTTCCGTGTACCCGGCAATATCAACGTAAAACATCGTGACTTTTTCTCTTGAAATTTCTTTCAGTTCGCCGTTGCTTAATGCCTCGGCCACTTTTGGGTCCATGGCTTTTGAGAGGACAGCCTGATTCATTTTCCTGCGTGAAATGTGCGCGTCGATCAATCCGCTGGTCCGGTCGAGCAGTCTTTGCTCCTCGTCGGTTAAAGATTCCTTTTCGTTTAAAAGAATCATTTTCCCGATCACCGGATGGTGCGGTTGGTATATGTCTACCAGATCTTTGTACACAAGGTTGCAGTCCTGGACGCAGGAGTCAAAAACCTGTCCGCTGCTCATGTGGTCAACGGATACATTTTTGGCGTGGTGTTCACAAAGCAGTTGAGCCATATGTGGTTCAAGTTTCATCTTTTCCGAGCGGCCGTCCTGGTGAATGGTTTGAGCGAAAATTTCTTCTTTGAGTCCCGGTTTTTTAAAAATGACGATGGCTTTTTTCGCTTTGGAATGCGTACAAGTCAATGCAGCTATTTCCCTTATCCCAGTTTCAAAATCAACCTGAAGTTTATTTTCTTCAAGGATTGCTTCTCCTTCTTCAACAACCTTTTCAACCGTTCTTCTTGCGAGTTTAAGGTGAATATAGGTGTCGAGTCTTCCGGCGATCTGTTTCAGCATTTGCATGTCGTATTCGTCAAATTCGGCTTTTTCCTTCAATCGTATGCGCAAGGTGCCAAGATTTTTCCCTTTGATGCTCATTTTCAGGTACACGCTGTGGGTTTGTTCGTCGTAAGTCGGTTCATTGTCTTCCAAATGCAGGCCTGCGAATGGATTTTCTTCGGTCTTACCTATCTCTCCTTCCGTGTTGATATTTGTGAGATGTTTTTCTTCCCCGTAATGATTTTTTTCGTTCACGAGGGTAAATGAAATGTTTTGAGTTTTTCTTGCAAAAATGTGTTTTTTCATCATCCGCAGCACCTTTTTTATCGTCAGCTCCAGATCATCTTTGCTGTCGTCGATTAGGTCGTTGATGTTTGTTTTTGCCACGCCGAATTCTTTTTCGTCCACCTCGATTCCACCGGTGTCAACATCGAGAATCCGTTGCTTTTTGTGATTTTCCGCGCGGGCGCAGAGTTCTTCCGCCAGATTCCGCGTGACCAAAGCAATAATCGTTTCCGCATGCAGGGCTTTATCTTCAGGCCTTTGACTAACATATTTTTCAAGATATTGATTGACGAGATTGCCAAGGACAACCGGATGTAACTCTCCGCTGGTTAGTCCCTCAATTTTTTCGTCAGAACTACCTGTTCCTAAAATATCTTCAAAAAGCTGCCGGTGGATTCTGATTTCGTTGATGATCGATCTGATAAAAGCATTTTGTTGATCGTCGGGAAGTTCAATGAAATGTCTGGCCGTTTGCCAGCGGCGCTCTATACTGGATCGTAATTTGTCATTCGGGGTTTTGTTTTCACCATGGCGTACTCTTTGGCCGCGCTTGGTTTCCATTTCAACAATTTCGCTGATTGGTAAGAGATTTAAAGGCATTTAATGAAAAATTTAGTTTAAACTGTTTGGCTTGGTATTTTTGCATGTATTCAAATTTAGTCAATACCTTCATGGTTATATTTTTTCGATTTGCGCGGATTTTAAGGAACAATTTGACTTTTGGGAAGTTCTTTTTATAATGATGGGGCTTTTTATTTATTTACAGCCGTTGAGAGGAGGTGAAACTGTATGGCCATTACCCTTTGGAAAAACCAGAAAGAGTCCGTTGATCGTTTGATTTCCCGCTTCAACAAAAAGGTGCAGTCGAGCCGTATAATCCTTTTGAATAAGGAGCGCCGTTACCGCAAGAAGAAGCCAAGCAAACGCCATGAACGCACCGCGGCGATGATGCGTACGCATTACCGCAAGCAGCGTGAGAAACAGAAGTTCTACTAAAAATCTTAAAAACCCCCGGCCAAAACTGGGGGTTTTTGGTTAATTTTGCTTTCTATGAATATTCGAGAACTTCTTCAACAGGCAAGATTAAAAACTGGACCTGATGGCGACCATCTGGGTTCTGAGCTGTTACTGTCTTTTGTTTTGGATAAGGATCGTGCGTATTTATTGTCGCATTCGGATGAAAAAATTCCGGAAGATTTGCTGAACCAGTTTTATGATTTGTTCGGTAGGATGATGGATGGGGAGCCGGTGGCTTATCTACTTGGGCACAGGGAGTTTTATGGGCTGGATTTTTTGGTCGATAAGCGGGTGTTGATTCCGCGGCCGGAAACGGAACATCTGGTTGAACGGGTTTTGAATTTTCAGAAGAAGGTGACTCAAACCGGACTCAAGATTTTGGACGTTGGTACCGGCAGCGGGTGCATTGCCATCGCTTTGGCGAAAAATTTACCTTTCGCTGAAGTTACGGGTGTTGATATTTCAGCGGAAGCTTTGGAAGTTGCCAAGAAAAATGCGGAATTCCATGGAGTGGTGGAACGTTCAACGTTTTTTCAGAGCAATCTCTTGGGGTCCGTTTCCGGGCCTTTTAATGTTGTCGTCGCAAATCTGCCGTACATCGGCGAAAAACGTTTTGCTTTTGTGAGTAAATCAGCCGTGGATTATGAACCGCATGTGGCTTTATTCGGTGGAGACAACGGGCTTGGGCTTTATCAGCAGTTTTTTGAGCAGCTGGCGGCGCAATCCTGGCGGCCGCGATTGCTGCTTGGGGAGTTTGGTTTCTTGCAGAGGGATGAGCTGGAATCTTTGTTTGCTACATATTTTCCGGGGGTTCGTTTGGGCTTTGAACAGGATTATGCTCACATTGACCGGATGTTTGTGGTAGAATTTCCGTCGCAGCCTTAACGATTGAATTTTTTTGAATATGTTCGATAAACTGGCAAAACTGGAACAAGAGTACATGGATATTGAGGGGAAACTTTCCGACTCCGCAATCATTTCGAATCAGAAGGAATATACTACTTTGATGCGGCGCTATAAGGAAATTGGAAAGGCTGTTGCGCTTTATCGCGAGTATAAAAAAGCAAAAAAGGAGATTCAGGACGCGGAGGAAATTTTAAAAACCGAAAAAGATGAGGAAATGCGTACAATGGTGAAGGAACAGATGCAGTCCGCCAAGGATACCATTGTGAAAATTGAGGAAGAGATCAAACTTGAGCTTATTCCCAAGGATCCGATGGATTTTAAGAACGTGATCGTTGAAATCCGCGGTGGCGCTGGAGGGGAAGAGGCCGCGCTTTTTGCTGCTGAACTTTTCCGAATGTACAGCAAATTTGCGGAACAGTGTTCTTATAAAATCGAATTGATCAATAAAAATGATGCAACTGCGGGCGGACTGCGTGAAGTGATTTTTAAGATTATCGGCGAGGGCGCGTACAGTAAATTCAAGTTTGAAAGCGGAGTTCATCGCGTGCAGCGTGTTCCCGCCACGGAAAGTCAGGGGAGAATTCATACTTCAACTGTGACGGTCGCGGTACTGCCGGAAGCGGAGGAGGTGGATCTTGAAATTAAGGATTCTGATTTGCGCATCGATGTTTTCCGCGCGGGCGGGCCGGGCGGTCAGAGTGTGAATACCACGGATTCGGCGGTTCGCATTACGCATATTCCTTCCGGTTTGGTGGTTTCGCAGCAGGATGAGAAATCACAGCTCAAGAATAAGCAAAAAGGTATGGAGGTTTTGCGCACGCGTTTGTATGCGCTGGAGCTGGAAAAACGGCAGAAAGAGCTTGGGGAAAAGCGTTTGAGTCAGATTGGGAGTGGAGACCGATCGGAAAAAATCCGCACCTATAATTTTCCCCAGGATCGCGTGACGGATCACCGGATAAAGCAAAGCTGGAGCAATATTCCTTCGATTATGGAGGGCAACATCGAGGAGATTGTTGACGCTTTGACGTTGGCGGAACAGACGGAGCTTTTGATGGGTGGGAAGGGCTAATCTTGAAATGTTGATTTTTAGTTGTTTTTAATTGAAATTGTATTATGATTTCAGCGTCTTTAATGGATGTCTATGTCGAGAATTGAACACATCACTATTCGGGCCAAGGATATTATTGATCTCGGAACTGAACAGTTTTATAACAGGACTGCTGAGTTTGGTGGTGCGATTGTAGGCACGCAGCAAGGTACGCATTTGGCGGTTGATCGGATCATTCCAATGGGTAAGGGTGCGAAACCAGATCCTGATCGTTTTGAAATTGACAGACGACTTGCTGAAGATACAATGTCCAAAGTACAGCGGACTGGGAAGAATTTTTTTGGAATTGCTCATACCCACGGTCCAGAAGTTGGAGATGAAAATCCGTCTGAACAGGATTTTGTGACCGCGAATAATTACGATATTTGCATGTTGATCAAGGTTGATGCTGATGGTGGTGGAAAATTCGAGTTTTTTGATGGTCAGCGTCGCGGCATTCCTTGTACGATTATCGGACTGGATGGAAATGTGTATAACGATAACGGAAAAGGGTCCGATGACGTTATCCTACCTGCTGCGTGTTGGGGAATAGCGGCTTAATCCTGGCGTTCAATCGACCCTGAAGTGTGCGCCCAGGCTGTTTTTTCTTTTGAGTGCGGCGGTGAGGATGAATTCTGAAACGTCCAGCATGTTTTGGAGTTCGAATTTTTGCAAACAGTCATTTTTTGGAAGTTGTTTTTTTATTGCCTGAAGCTGTTGGAGCCCACTTGTGAGTAATTTTTTTGTTCGGATGATTCCGGCGGATTTCCACATGGTTTTTTGGAGGTTTTTACGGAGGGTGGTGAGTTTTTTTGAAATGGAGAGGGGTGGTCGGTTGAATAAGGTTATTTTGTCGTTATGGGCGGTGGTGGATTTTTTTGGCAGGGGAGTGTCCATTATGTGTTCGCTCATCACTGCAGCTTCGAGGAGAGAGTTTGAGGCCAGACGATTGGCTCCCTGCAAGCCTGTGTAAGCAACTTCTCCGATAGCGTAGAGGTTGCGGATGTTAGTTTGGCCGTCCGGGGCGGCAACGATTCCGCCGCAAAGATAGTGGGCGGCGGGTATGATCGGAATTATATCTTTACTCATGTCGAAGCCGGCTTTTTTGAGGTGGGCGAAGATGGTCGGGAATTTTTTTTGAAGGGCTTTGGAGGAATGGTGGCGGATGTCTAAAAATACTTGGCCATTTTTTTGTTCCTCGGCAATGGCTCGGGAAACAATGTCTCGCGGGGCAAGTTCGGCCGACGGGTGATATTTTGGCATGAATCTTTCACCTCGAGCGTTGAGAAGTTTCGCTCCTTCTCCTCGAACGGTTTCCGAAATCAGAAAAAGAGGGGATTCGCACGACCCCGCTGCGCCGGGTTCCCCGTAAGCAACCGCTTTGCGGCCGCCGTTTGCGAAAGCCGTGGGGTGGAACTGGATGAATTCCATGTCTTTGATTTTGCAGCCGGCACGAACGGCGAGGGCAATTCCGTCGCCTGTGGTGACGAGCGGGTTGGTGGTGTATTGAAAGAGTTGTCCAACTCCGCCTGTGGCCAAAATTATTCTGCGGGCGTACGCGTTTACGCATGTGTCTGCGCTTACGCTCGTGATTGCGCTTGTGCCGCCACCTTGGCTGGTTTGAGTGTGGAAGATTTCCGCCCCGATGCAGGTTTTTTTCCTCACGATCAGGTCTTTTGCAATGCTGTTTTCCCAAATGGTGATATTTCTTCTTTTTCGGACTTGTTTTTCAAGGGTTTGGATGATGGTCAGGCCAGTGTGGTCACCCGCGTGGATTATTCGGCGGCGGCTATGGCCGGCTTCCTGGTTTTGAGTTGGTGTTGCGGTTCCCGGTTGTGTTTCAAAATTCACTCCCAGGTTTTGGAGGGTTCTGATCATTTCCGGAGCCCGCTCCACAAAATACCTCACTGCCTTTTTGTTGTTGTGGTAAGCCCCGGCGACCATGGTGTCGTGAATGTGTTTTTGGAAATTGTCGTCCGGGCCGAATACCGCCGCAACGCCTCCCTGTGCGTAGAGGGAATTGCTTTCCCCGAGTTTGGATTTTGTGACTACCAGGATTTTGCCATCGGGAAGTTGATCGGAAGCTCGGAGCGCGCTGTTTAAGCCTGCCAGTCCGGATCCGATAATGATCACGTCGAAGGTCATTTATTTTTTCCAGAATTGAATATCCTGCCAGGTTTGCTGAAGCGTGGGGCCGAGTTTGCTGAAGTCGGGAATGAGTTTGGATAAAAACGTGCTCATGGCGTCAAAATTGGATTTAAGCGCGTTGACGTTGTTGTTCATCACGTCCAAATAGTGCGTGATTCCGGTCCAGAGATAATATCCCAATACAAAGAAAGCGATTGCGGGAATGATGATGAGCAGGGCATGAACAATGCGAGCGGTTTTGGCTTCGCGGTGCTCTTTTCGCAAAATTTCCGACATGGTTTGAAGGTAGCCGTTCTGTTTTTCCAGAAGCGCAATGATTTTTTCGTTTTCGGACATGGTTCGGGAATTAGTTTGGTTCGGGTTTCATTGTACCCGAATTTTGGACGGAATGGGGATTTTTATTCTTTTCCCGAGGAATCATCAGGAGGCACTCCGCTCCGCAGGGTTCTCGGTGCTGGTTCTTCGACGTTGGAAAGCGTGGGTGGTGCGGTTTCTTCTTCAACAGTTGGCATGGGTGGTTGTTCGAAATTATCGAACAATACGCCGAGGTCGTCCGGTACGGGAGGACGACGTGTTTTTCCGTCATTTTGATCTTGTCCTTTGGTAACCACCGTTTTTTCCTTGATTTTTCCTGCAATTTCTCCTGCAATTATATTCGGGTCTATGACATTTTCACCGGATTCGGCGGCGTCAGGAGTTTTGCCATCTTCTGATATTTCGCCGGTGCCTGATGTTTCGGCTTGGGTTGCGGAATCTCTTTCGTTTTTTTCGGCAGATTGAGTCATAATTATTCGTTATGGAGTGGACTTCATTAAACAAAATGCAGAGGTGTTCGTCAAGGTGCGTTCGCTCCGAATTGAGATGCATTTGTGGTAAAGTGTGTCCATGTTTACCGATACCCATTCGCATATTCATTATTTAAAGGAGTTTCCGGACGTTGGCGAAGTTTTGCAACGAGCCGTGGAAGCCGGAGTGACCAGGCAGATGATTGTTGGGTGTACGGTTGAGGATTCGTTTGGCGCTTTGGAGTTTGTGGAAAAACATTCGGATTTTTCGCTGTGGTCAACATTGGGCGTTCATCCGCACAACGCGAATGAGTGGAATGATGAAGTTTGCGGCCGGTTCAGGAAAACCGCGCTGGAGGAAAAGAAAGTTGTTGCTCTTGGAGAGATGGGATTGGATTATTTCAGGAATTTTCAGCCGCACGACGTGCAGGCCCGGGCTTTGCGCGAACAGCTTGCTCTGGCCAGGGAACTGGATCTTCCGGCGGTGGTGCATGTGCGGGACGCGTGGGATGACGCGCTGAAGATTTTGCAGGAAAGCGGGCATTCCAAAGTGATTCTTCATTGTTTTACCGGAACGCTGGAACATGCGCGCATTTGCTGGAAAAATGGCTATTATCTCTCTTTTTCCGGGGTTCTGACGTATCCGAAAAACGAGTATTTGAGGGAAATTGCCGCGCAGACTTCGCCTGAACTTCTTTTGATTGAAACCGATTGTCCGTATCTTGCTCCACAGGTTTTCCGGGGCAAACGGAACGAGCCGGCGTTTGTGGTGGAAACGGCAAAAGTCCTGGCGCGGGCGAGGGGAGTGGAGCTTGAGGAAATTGGCAAGCTGACGACTGCAAATGCTCTGAAGCTTTTTGGAGTGGACTGAATTATTTGGATGCGTTATCCGATTTGAGCACGGACATGAGTTGCTGCAAGTCCTGGATTGGAATGATTTCCGCGGTTTTTGCCACAGGCTTCTTACTCATTTTTGGGACGTAGATTTTTTTGAAGCCGAGTTTTTCCGCTTCGTTCACGCGTTTGGCAAGGTCGGAGACGCTGCGGATTTCTCCGGAGAGGCCGATTTCACCGATGTAGATGCTGTCCGGGGCCATTGGGTTTTGCGTGAGCGATGAAATAATAGCCATCACGACGGCCAAATCCGCCGCGGGTTCGTCCAGGCGGAAGCCGCCGACGATGTTGACGTACACGTCCTGGTTGGCAAGATTGAGCCGGAGATGTTTTTGTATGACGGCCAGGAGGAGCTGGAGGCGATTGTTGTCGAAGCCGCTTCCGGCGCGCTTGGGGTAGCCAAAGGCGGTCAGGTTCGTGAGCGCCTGAACCTCTAGCAACAGCGGGCGGGTTCCCTCCACCGTTGCGGTGATGGTTGAGCCGAAGCTGTCTTTTTTTCTTCCTTCCAGAAACAGTTCGGAAGGATTTTTGACTTCCACCAGGCCCTGGTCGTTCATTTCAAAGATTCCCACTTCGTGCGTAGGGCCGAAACGGTTTTTCATGCTTCGGAGCATGCGGAGATTTTGGTAGCGTTCACCTTCAAGAAAAAGTACGGTGTCCACCAGATGTTCAAGTACGCGCGGGCCGGCCAGGTTGCCGTCTTTGGTCACGTGGCCGATTAGAATGACAGGCGTTCCGGTGCGTTTGGCGAACTCCATCATTTTTTCGGTGCAGTATCTCACTTGGCTTATGCTCCCCGCCAGAGATCCGACATCAGACGAGTGCATCACCTGGATGGAGTCGATGATGACGCAGTCCGGTTTGGAGTTTTCAAGCGTTGCCAGGATGTGTTCGAATTGCGTTTCGCCGATGAAGTCGACGTTTTCCTTCATGTCCAATCGGTGAGCGCGTGAGGCGATCTGGTGCTGGGACTCTTCGCCGGATACGTACAGAACTTTCAGTTTTTGTCCGGCGATCTGGTTACAAATTTGGAGGGTAAGTGTTGATTTGCCGATGCCGGGTTCTCCGCTCAGCAAAATGAGGCTTCCTTTTACCATCCCGCCGCCGAGGACGCGGTTTAGCTCTTCGATTCTGGTATTGATGCGGGTTTCAACGTTTTCGTCATGGATGAGCGGTGTCGCCGTCAGGATTTTTCCTTCCGGCGCGGATTTTGCAGTATTTTTTTCGACGGTCTCTTCCTGGAAGGAATTCCAGGCTTCGCATTCGGGGCATTTGCCGATCCATTTTGGGGATTCGTATGCGCATTGCTCGCAGATGTAGATGTTTTTGAGTTTCATACTTTAAGGTTTGAGTGCGTCAGCGTACACCTTTTTCGTTTTTTCAACCATTCGTCCGATATCGAACTGTTTTACGCTGTGGGATGCCAAAAATATTGCTTTTTCTGACAGGGGTTTGTTTTTTAAAAGCATGAGTATGGTTTTAGCCAGCGCGTCCGCATTACGGGGTTCCACCAGGTAGCCGGTTTTGCGGTCTTGGATGATTTCGGGAATTCCTCCAACGTTGGTGGCTACGATCGGCAATTGCGCCGCCATCGCTTCCAGCAGCACCAGTCCGAATGCCTCCTTCACGCTGGGGAGGACAAAGAGGTCGCTGCTTTTGAGCATTTTGGGAATATTTTCGCACTGGCCCAGAAAGTTGACCCGGTCCTGGATTTTGAGTTTTTGCGCTAGTTTTTGAAGTTCTTTTTTTTGCGGTCCGACGCCGATAATGGCGAGTCGTGTATTATTTTTTTGTTCAAGGATCTTTGGCATCGCCTGGAGCAGATATTTCAATCCTTTTCGAGGGTGCAACGCGGCGATGGTCAGGAGCACGGTGTCGGTCGGGCTGGCTTCGTATATCTGCTTCCGGATTTTTTGCCTTTCCTGTGTCGTGAAGTGGCGGAGCTCTTTTTCAAATGCTTCGAGATCGATTCCGTTGTGGATGACGCTCATGTGGTTTTTGAGTTCGGGATGCCATACCAGCATCTGCCGATAATTGGCATCGGATACGGTGATGGTGTGGGCGGTTTTGCTGAGCGTCCGGGTTTTGATGTTCTTTTTTAGGCCGGAAAGCCGGAACGGATCGTGTTCGGTGGTGACGATGGGCATTTTTTTTGCGTCCTTCGTTTTCGGACTAGCCCAGAAGGCGTACCTGCAGGATCCCGGATTCCACAGGTGAAGGTGAAGCAGGTCGGGTTCTTCGTTTTTGAGAATTTTTTTAAGCTGGAAGAGGTGTCTCGGATCGTGCTTGTGGCTTACTCTGAGTCGTAAAATTTCAATGCCGTCGCGTTTCATTTCCGCGCACCACGCGTCCAGATTTTTGGAGTTAGAACATACCATCCGGACTCGGTAACCGTCTTTCACAAGGCTCTTGGCCAAAAGATGGATGTGCTTTTCCGCGCCGCCAGTAAAGGGCGTGTCTGTGTAAAAAAGAATATTGTTCATACTTGCTTCATCATAATGAAAAACTTCTTGAATCAACAGGGGAAGAGTGCTAATTTTATTGCGCTCTTTTTCAAAAGATGACGTGGGTCAGTAGCTCAGCTGGTAGAGCAACGCCCTCTTAAGGCGATGGTCCCCGGTTCGACCCCGGGCTGGCCCACCACGTCGCTTAAAGTTAAACCAATAACTAAATGGTAATTTTGTGTTAAATGTAATACTCAGGGTGCTGTTCAGTTATTAACTGTATCTTATCTCTTCATTAAAAGTATTTATGGAATCACAAACGTCTAAAACTCTTTTTGCTGTAATTCTTACTTCGGTTATCGTTGGAGGAGGTGTTTATTTTTGGCAGCATCAAGAAACCGCTCAGGTCACGACTCCAGTAGCAACGGTAAAAGATTCGGAACAACTTAGTATAAAGCCAGCGACACAAGAACCCACCTCAACAGATCTTTTTGAATCAGCAAAATACACAAAAGATGAGTTCACCTATCTTGTCACAGCACCAAAGTTAACTGGTGACTGGAAAATGACAATAAATAACAATTTTGAAGATTATCTCCTTCGTTTTTCTTTAAAATATAAATATTCTCCTTGGGGAGAATTGCGCTATACTAAGACCGATTTGACTGCTACTGATGGAGCTCCTCCTGTAAATGGTCTCTCAGGTGTTACTTCTTATGGTTTCTGCGCCGGTGAATACTATTGTGATGAAACTAATCATAAGGGGATGGGCTTTGATCTTACATTTTGGAATGCAAAATTTATTGGAAGATCAGCGGATCCAAAATTTTATTTAAATGATGGTGAAACTTTTCTTAAAGAAACGGACAAATATATAGTTACCTATAAGCCATTTACTGGCTCGCCTGCTAATCAACAGGCAAAAATAGATCAAGAAATCTCAACCCTTTTGAGTTCTTTCGAGATTTATTAGTTTAGCCTCACCATAGGCAACAAACCCTTTATTCCACAAGCTGTTCGCTCCGTTTGGTCGCTAGACCAGCTTGTGGGCCCCGGTTTTTTGTTGGTTTACGTGATGAACGGATGTTGCATCATATATTGGAATTTATGCTATATTTTCTTTGATTGAACGTACCTTATTTTAACGATTTTTGAGACACTTTTGCAAATGTTGTCCAAGGATGAGTATTTGGCTGACATGATCATGCACCCCAGAGAATTAGCAGACCAAGAACTGGACGAGGAATAGAATATTTCCCACAATTGCAATTCATCCTTCAGTTTCGCGGATTTATTGCGTCACCGTCACGGTTCCCGTCATAAACGGATGAATCGAGCAGTGGTAACCGAACGTTCCCTGGGTTGTGAAGGTTTTGCTGTACGTTTGGCTTGGGGCGAGGTTGCCGCTGTTCAATGTTGTTCCTGTGTCGCCGGTGACGGTGTGCGTGGTGGCGTCGTTGTTGGTCCAGGTTACCGTGGAACCCGCTTTTACGGTCAGGCTGGCCGGGGAAAATGCGAAATTGGAAATGTTGATGGAGGTGCTTTGCTGCTGAGTCGTTTGCTGTGTCGATTGTTGAGTGGTTTGCTGCGTTGATTGCTGAGTTGTCTGTTGAGTTTGCCGGGTCTGTTGCGTGTCGCCGGTGGAGTAGCTCTGCAGTCCGTTTGTCGTGATGTACATCAGGCGGTACATGCTTTCCGCAAGTTTTCCTCGGGTCATGCCCTGGGCCGGAAAAACCATATTTTTTGCGTCGGCATCGATGAGATTTTTTTCTTTGGCGTATTCCACGAATGGCGCGTACCACTGGTCTTTGAACGCATCCGCGTAAGGATCCGTGGAGACCGTGATGGTGCTGACGTCAATTTTTTGCGTTAATAAAAGGATTTTGAGGTTTTCGACCAGATTCACTGCTTGTGACGGTTTGAATGTTCCGTCGTTGTACCCTTGGACGATCGCGAGTTCTTTTGCTTTTGAAACATACGGTGCGAACCAGTCCGTCCGCAAAATATCGCGGAAAGGTTCAAGATCAATGGAAGCAGGAACCTGCACTCCGGAACCCAAAAGGATAATTTTCAAAGCTTCGGCGCGGTTAACGACCTGGTCAGGTTTAAAAGACCCGTCCGGGTAGCCGCTGATGACGTCGTGGTCTTTCAAATATGAAATGGCGATATAGTTCGGATTGGAAACGCCGACGTCAGAAAACGGATCAGTGACAGCGGCTGAAGCTGTTGCAGCAAGTGAAACGATGGGTAAAGCGAAAGCAAGCAGAAGGCAGGTAGGTTTCATACGAAAATCGTTATAAAATAAAAGGCTTGGGTTTTTTTACGTTATCATACCCAAGCCCTAATTTGAAGTGTTGGAAATTTTAGTGGTGCGCGGGTGCCGGTGCCGGAGCAGGTGTGGCTGCAGATGCATGAGCAGCTGCTGGGGCTGGTGCGGCTTCGTGTGCCTTGGTATGACCGTTGTCGCTTTCGATTTTTCCACCTATGATTTCTTTGAAGAGGCCTTTTACCCCGCTGTAAACATTTTTCAGGAATATTCGGACGCTGTCGATAATATTTCCTATGCCATTAGCAAAAGTTTCAATGGCACTTTCGCTTTCGGCAGCAACTTCTGCTGCATGCCCCGGTGTTTCTGCGTGTGATGCTGACATAGTGGTTTGACTTATTGGTTTGGTATTGCAGTATAGCTATTTCTTGCAAGGAGTCAAGGGGATTGAAATGTATTTCTGATCATACTTTATGTTAAACTGTTGCAGAATTTCAAGATAATATATGAATTTTGTAAAAGATTTAAAAGAGATACATAAGGAGGATGTCGTTTTAGCAGGTGGGAAAGGAGCTTCACTGGGTGAAATGATAAACCACGGGATCAATGTTCCTCCCGGTTTTGTGGTACTTTCAACCGCTTTTGAAAGATTTATTGAAGAAACCGATCTAGTGGTGGAAATCGATTCGATTTTGCATACCGTGAATCATCGTGAAATGCACACGGTGGAAAATGCTTCGGAGAAAATACAGGCTTTGATTCTCAATGCAAAAATGCCGGTTCAAATTGGCGCCGAGATTCAAAAACTATTTAAAAAACTCAATTCTAAATTTGTTGCCGTACGTTCAAGCGCGACGGGGGAGGACAGCTTGCAGGCGGCATGGGCAGGCCAACTCGACACTTTTCTTAACACCACTGAAGAGAAGTTGTTGGAAAATGTGAAGAAGTGTTGGGCTTCATTATTCACTCCTCGCGCCATTTTTTATCGTTTTGAAAAAGGCCTCCACAAAGATAAAATTTCAGTAGCCGTGGTGGTTCAGAAGATGATCGAAAGCGAAGTGTCTGGCATTGCCTTTTCAGTGCACCCCGTGACCCAAGATCATAATCAACTGATTATTGAAGCGGGCTTTGGCCTTGGGGAAGCTATCGTTTCCGGTGCGATCACACCTGACAGTTATGTGGTGGAAAAAACACCCCGTCAAATCATTGAAAAAAATATTCAAATTCAAGATAAAGCTCTTTATCGGTCAGAAGGAGGTGGTAATGAGTGGCGTTATATTTTAAGTAAACAAGGAAATAGACAAGTATTATCTGACAAACAAATATTTGAACTTTCAGAAATAATTTTGTGTATAGAAAATCTTTACGGTATTCCCTGTGATATTGAATGGGCGTTTGGGAAGAAAGCCTTTTGGATTACGCAGAGCAGGCCAATAACTACCCTGATTAATTAATAATTTTGATAGTTGTGTCGTAATTTAAAAGCACATTGTGTTTTTGCGTAAATATTGTATGCTAATATTGATTCCATTTCGTGTATTGTATGGAAAAGCCCAAATCTTCAACTCATGATGCAAACGACCTTGAGCGGGGAAAGGTCTCCCTTTCTGAGGGTAACCAAGATCGTTCAGCACAAAAAACTGCTCTTGAACATTCCTCTGAAGGTGAATTGCAGGGACAGGTCAGGAAAGCAGTCTCGAAAGCGGATATTTATTTTATTCGGCATAGTAAATCCGGTTATAAAACTTATGCCATTACTGAACAATCTCAAAATCCAAGGGCAGCTTTTGATCCTGAGCATCAAGTAACGCCGGACCTCACTGAGGAAGGAGTAAAATTTGCGAAAGAAAAAGCGGATGAATTTTTTCAAGGTCTCGATCCGGCAAAGGATAAATTATTTTTTGTTTCCAGTAATGAGGCTCGTGCATTCGAAACTGCTAATGTTTATCGAGAAATTGCACATGCTCGTGGGTTTGAAGTTATAAAACCGGATACAAGCGGAGGCGCGTTAGTTGAACAAATCGGAGGTGGTGAAATTAAAACCATAGAAAATCTATCACTAAATCCGAAAGATACACTCGTTTTCAATATTTTCATACCTGAGAAATTGTTGCGTCCTATTAATTGGAGTGCCGTTGATGGAGAATTTAAAGAAAAATGGGAAACTGCCCGTGAGATCATAAAAAATGATGATCAGGGCTCTTATGGCGCCAATTTGCATAAACATTCAGAAGCTATAAAAAAAATATTTCCTGAGGTTAAGACAACACAGGAATTGCATGATAAACAGTTTAAAAACCTTTTGCGCTTAGCGAAATGGGCAGAAAAGAAATTTAAGATGAAAGAAAACAAAATAAAAGTTGTTGCTTTTGGGCATGAAAATTATATATTGCAGGCACTGGATGAATATCTACAAGAGCGGGGAATTAATAATTGTGAAACAATCGGCCTTTCATTGAGCGGCGATAATTCTGAAATCTCGTATCGAGGGAAAAAAGCAGAAATAAATCTTCAACAGAATGAAGAATAAATATTTGGAACCAAAGAATTATAAGGGGCTTTTTAAGTTGAAAGGGCGCTTAACATGTCTTCATAGTGAATTTTTTATAAGGGGTTCGCTCGGTTTGGGTGACCCTGTCGTTGTGTATAATAATAATGATTGGCGATCGTTCATTAGTTCTGAAGGAGAAAAGCTGTGCTTGCAAAAGGGTCTTGATATTTTTTCAAGCGAGTTTGCCTATCGAGAGTATCGCGAGGAATTTCGTGCTTACATTTTGATGGCAAAAAACGATATAATCCCTTATTTTAGCGATCCTCAGCAAAGTATATCCGAAAAGAAGTTTCGTAAACTATTGCCCATACTTCAAAAATTTTGGTATTTTTACGGAATTACAGAATTTTCCTATCACGATCTTGCCTACGAAAAATTTCTTGAAACGAAGGATCCGGTCCTCAAAAAAAATCTTGATGATTTGGGTAAATTAAAGTTTGAAGGTAGAGAGCTATTAAATAGCTATATATTTGAGGATGGAGTGTTACATAATCTTTTGCGAAATATCGGACGACAATTTCTTGACCACGAAAACGATGCAGCTTTTCTATTCATCGATGAATTGTTGGCTCTCTATAACGGTGAAAAGGTTTCGAGTGAAATATTTGATGAAAGGAAACAATATTATGGTTGTGCTTCGGTGGACGGTAATTTAAATATATTTACATACCAAGAAGCTCTTCAAGTATGGAATACTTTTTGTGGAGGTAAAGTTGGACAAGAAGTTATTAAAGGCACTGTTGCAAAAAGGGGAATTGTTTCGGGACGTGTGATTGTTGCGCCAATGCTGGTTAATATTAAAGAAATATTGGCAATTGATTCAAAAATGAGGAATGGCGATATTTTGGTTGCGGAAAGCACTACACCGGAATTAATGACGCTATGTAAAAAGGCGGCGGCGATTGTAACAGATCAGGGTGGAATGTTATCCCATGCCGCTATTGTAAGTCGAGAACTCGACATCCCTTGCATTATTGGAACAGGGAATGCTACGCATATATTACAAGATGGTTATATGGTTGAAGTAGATGCGAATGAAGGTATTGTAAAAATTTTAAGTCGCTAAGAAAATATTTAGTTAGTCGTCCTATTACAACTCGCAGCCAATATGGATAAAACGATTCTCACTAAAATCAGGTCGATTCAATGGGTTAATCGGTGGGCTGGTTCTTATACTTTTATTTCCTGTTCGTATTGGGGGCCGCAATATCATCATTCTCTTAAAAAATATTTGGGGCTCTTTTTTGACCATACGCTTTTTATCCATCGAAAAGGCACGGTTTCCTTTTTTATTGCTGAAAATGAATTCAGGCATTTGGGAGAAGTTTTGGCCAGGAAATCCGAGAAAAATATATCTTTTGCAAAGAAGTATTGCAGTGCGTTGAAAAAGAATACCGATATTTTGCTTCCGTTGATGGAAAAACTTCAGAAAAAAATACCAACTCCGGCGGAATATAAGCAATTTTTCGCTGCTTTTGATCGTCATCTGGCGTTTCATGTGTTTGTGAAAAAAACGACGGATTTTTTAACGGCTGAAGCCCTGAAAAAGTTGATGCCGATCTTTCAGGATGCCCGCCTCTATTCGGAAAAAATTTACAGTGAAAGTGAGAAGTTTTTCCGGAATGTGATGAAGCTCATCGCCAAAAAAGAAAAGTATGAAGCCGATGATCTCACTTGTCTCACTCGGGAAGAATTTGAAAATTATCTCAAAACCGGCAAACTTCCTGACAAATCTGAACTGAAAAAGCGTTTTGAGGCGAGCGTTCTATATTTTGAAAAGGATAATGTGTTCCTTGCGGTTGGTACTATCGCAGATGAAGTTGATAATGTCATCGCCCTGCAGGCGAAGTCCAATAAAAACGACATAAAGGGAATCACCGCCTATCCCGGCAAAATTACCGGCATGGCGCGGATTATTTTAGATCCTTTCAGCAACAATATTTTTAATGAAAATGACATCCTGGTGACCGGAATGACCCGTCCGGAGTTTATGCCGTTTATAAAAAAATGTTCCGCGATTGTCACCGATGTCGGAGGGATTTTGTGCCACGCCGCCATTACTGCCAGGGAGTTGAAAATTCCATGCGTGGTTGGTACTGCCGTGGCAAGTAAAATTTTTCAGGATGGTGATCTGTTGGAGGTAGATGCCACTAAAGGCATCGTGAAAACATTGAATAACAGATAATCTTATTTTCTGGTGCCAGGGGCGGGAATCGAACCCGCACGGTATTGCTACCAAGGGATTTTAAGTCCCTCGTGTCTGCCAATTTCACCACCCCGGCCCGAATTTTGAGTTCAAGATTATTTCAGCGAGAACGATTTGACGATCGTTTCGACGGTGTTCAT
>Ga0315281_10003575_pt1 | contig 22738 bp, 20 predicted proteins | sample YL17G07_0_MG_FD_204540 | JGI IMG/M metagenome (GOLD analysis project Ga0315281, IMG submission 204540) | Sediment microbial communities from Yellowstone Lake, YNP, Wyoming, USA - YL17G07_0 | ecosystem: Environmental > Aquatic > Freshwater > Lake > Sediment | place: USA: Wyoming | collected... | reverse complement strand
GAGATCGGAATTTCTCACGAATCGTGGATTCAAGCCCCATACCTTATGCATATACGCTTCTCACCAAAGTTGCTACACTTATTTCGTCGCAGGCCCTAAAGGATTGGCGGTGCAAATCGAAGATTATGGGCATCCAGACTTGCGAGATATTCACTCATGCGTTGTCGCTCATGGTTCTTCACAAATTCGATCACTTTGCCGTCAATCTCCAACAATCCGAGTCCGGAGGGGACCTCGTCTGGGCGGATGACAAATAGGTTCACGCCCTTCTCCTTGGCTTTCGCCTGTGCTTCCTTTACGCGGTGATGGATATACCGTTCGTTCAACCGCAGGCGGAAGTTTAACTCCACAAGGTCTCGCAGGGGATGCGGCTCGACACGAACGCTCTTCCTCGGAACAGTGAGGAACATGAAGATCGTATCGCATCCAACGCTGAAGGCTTCCTCGACCGGAAAGGGATTCGCGAGATCGGCATCGAGGTACCGATAGCCGTCCAGTTCAACCATCTCAAACAAAGGGTACAGGGCCATGGATGCGCGGATGCGTGAAAAGAAGAGGTCGTATTTGGCCTTCCGATGTCGTGCATCCTCGCTTCCTTCCATCGCAAGATCTGAATCTTTATTGGAAAAGACCACGGTAACTCCGTCCTCGTACCGCTCAGCGAGAATGTGCCAGACGATGGAGCTTGCAAGCACCTTCTGCAAATCAATCTGCTCGCCCAGTCTGGTCAAGAGCGGGAACGGATCGAGGAAGGCTTTCATCCTCCTAAATTCAAAATACTTATCCATTTCGTCGAACGCTTCCTGGATTTCAGGCGCCTGCATGAGTCGTCGGAAGGACTTGTGCTGGGATGCAAAGGCATCCATGAGGCGAAAGACGAAGCTCACGGTGTGGCCTGCCACGCGAAGCGGCATGCGAAGACCAAAGGACATGACCAGAGGCATGAATTTGATGGCCCTTCTGAGATCATGGAGAATCGATCCGCTCGTCCCCCAGCCTTGAGTTGCCTGCGGAACAACCCCCAAGAGACGCGCTAACTTTTCCCGGACGAATGGGTGGACATCATAGATTGCTTCCGGGGATGTGATATGTTCTTCCCAGATACGAAGAGCTTTCGCCGCTCCGACGACACCAGGATTCTCGACAAAGGCGAGAGCGTTGCACGTTCCAGCTGAGGAGCTGATGATGTGGGTCGGAATCAAGCCGGCATTCACCAATTCTGCGGCCGCAACCGCCTGGATGACGGCCTTACACCCACCGCCGCAAAAGACAAACATGATGTTCCCGTACTTATTCAATTGATGATCAGACATGCGGATTTTCCTGTTTTGTGTACCCGGAGCACCTGCGTGGTCCGAACACCCCTCTACTGTGTAGCCAAAGCCGCCGGTGTACTGTGGAACCAGAAATACTGCGCGCGCGATCTACGTCCGCATGCGAGGGACTCGGTCCGATGAGCAGATATGATGTCTGCATCGTGGGAGCAGGGGTCGTAGGGTGCGCCATCGCCAGAGAGTTGACCCACCGCCGATGGGAGAGGCCCCTTCGCATCGTTGTGATCGAGCAACACGATGGCGTGGCAAAGGAGACCAGCGGACGCAACAGCGGAGTGCTCCATAGCGGAATCCACGAACAGCCCCGGTCGCTGAAGGGACAGCTGGCTCGAGAGGGAAGCGCACTGGCGGTCTCATACGCATTAGAACGTGGCATCCCGTTGCTGAGAACAGGCATGGTCATCGCCATATCGTGGGAGGATGTCCGTCGAGGCCTCTGGCGTGAGATATCCACGCTGCGGCGGCTATGGGTCAACGCCTGGAAGACCAACACCCGGGTCTCGTTCGTCACGCCGTCGGGGTTGCATGCGTGGGAACCGAGTCTCCACGCCTGCTGCGGGATCATCATTCCAAGCGTCTCAGTCATAGACCCTCTGGCCTTTGTGCGATCTCTCAGGACCGACTCGGAAGCGGCCGGAGCCGAGTTTGCATTCGATAACCGAGTCATCGACATAGAAGCAGGCGCCACGGACTATATTGTCACCACCGAGCGCCAGAGTATCCGCGCGGCGTGCCTGATTAATGCCGCGGGACTCCACGCTGACAATATCGCTACCCTCGCCTTACGCTATAAAAAGTATAGCATTTACCCCGTGCGGGGTGAGTATTACGAACTGGTCACCCCGGAGAAGAAACGCCTCATCGGACGCCTGGTCTATCCTGCGTTGCCTCCTCAAGCGACCGGCAAGGGGATTCATTTCAGCCCCCGCCCGAACGGACAGTTGTTCGTGGGGCCGAATGAGGTGGCGGTTAAAGACAAGACGGACTACACGTCGCGCAAGACGCCCCCCGGCGTGTTCGTCAAGGCCTTGCAGAAATTCGTTCCGACACTCGAAGAAGGCGACCTGGAGTGGGCCTACTCCGGAATCCGTCCCTGTATCATGACCGACAACGGGCGCAAGAGCGACTTCATCGTCGCCGTTGACAGCGAGAGCCCCCCACTCATCAATCTTGCAGGAATTGAATCGCCTGGGCTATCCGCGGCCTTGGCGCTTGCCAGACACGTTGCCGAGCTGCTCTGCATTCAAAAGCGGTTCAACCCATCCAGGGGTCAATCCCCCTCATCTCACGACGCCCGAAGCAGTTGAGGGGTGCAGCCGATCTGCTTCTTCCTTGCGCAAGACCCGATAGAGTGTCTTGCCAAGAAGCGTCCGTGGCAGCTCGCTGCGAAATTCGATATGCCTCGGAACTTTATAGGGAGCCAAGTATCGCCGGCAGTGCTTTATGAGGTCATGCTCGGAAATTTCGTTCGCGGATGGAACGACAATGGCCTTAACCGACTCACACCCGTCCTCCGACAGCACGCCAATGACCGCAGCTTCCCGCACCTCCTGATGAAGCCGTAACACTTTCTCGATTTCGGAGGGATAGACATTGAAGCCTGAAGTGGAAAGGATCATGTCTTTCTTCCGATCCACGATATAGAAGAAGCCATCCTCGTCCATGCGTGCCATATCGCCTGTTGCAAGCCACCCATCGGGCTTCAGCACTTTCGCCGTTTCCTCAGGATTGTTCCAATACCCCTGCATCACTTGGGGACCTCGCACCCAAAGTTCACCGATTCCTCCAAGCGGGACCTCCCGGCCCGCCTCATCGACGATCTTCGCCTCGGTGTTCGCAATGGGTAATCCGATGGAATGCTTTACCGAAAGACCTCGGGCGATGTTGCAGTGCGTCACCGGCGAAGCCTCCGAAAGGCCGTATCCCTCTATGATAAGCTGGCCGGTCCGTTCCTTGAATTTCTTGAGGAGTTCGTACGAGAGCGCAGCCCCACCGCAAAGGCAAAACCTCGCAGCCTCGAAATCCTTCTCATTACATTGCTCCAAGAGTTTCTGCACGAGCACAGGGACCAACGAGACCACGGTCGGTTGTTTCTTGCGAACGACCGAGAGAAGCATTTGAATGTTGCGGGGATCGGGCACGAGCACCATACATCCACCGACGGCGAGGCAGATATTCTGTGTGACCGTCATACCGAACACATGAAAGAGTGGAAGCGCTGCCAGAAAACTCTCTGTCCGTTCCGTAGGAGAAAACCAGCTGACGAGTTGCCGAATGTTGGCCATCAGATTGCGATGACGCAGCTCCGCGCCTTTCGACACCCCGGTGGTGCCCCCTGTGTACTGGAGGACTGCGATATCGTCGGGGGTCACGGTCGGAAGCTGTTCCGGCGCAACTGGGGTCGCGCCGTTCAAGAAATCGTGGAAAAACAGCGTGGTCTCGCTGCGCGGGATCTCGATCGGTGGTCGGCCGTTTCGGCGTTGATAGATATACTTCACGATCGTCGTCATGAAATCGGTGATCCGCGTCACGATGACCAGCTCCAGATCGAGATGCTGGATCTTCTGATGCATCATGTCGAGCACCACGATCGCTCGCGCTCCCGCGTCGCGAAGCTGGTGGGACAACTCGTATTCCGTGTAGGTGGGGTTGCAGGACACGACGATACCCCCTGCCTTCAAAATACCGAAGTACGCGATAACAGCCTGCGGGGAATTCGGGAGGCAGACGGCTACGCGATCGCCTTTGCGGATTCCCGACGCCGCGAGGCGACAGGCGAACCGTTCAACGAGGGAGTAGCATTCCCGGTAGGAGATGGTCTTGCCGAAGAAATAGAGAGCCGGCCGGCGCGCAAACCGCTGTGCGCTCCGGGAGAACATCGCCACAAGAGTCTCGGGGGAAAGAGCGAGATTGTGGGGAGCTCCCTCGGGATAATGTACGAACCACGGTTGATCAGACATCAGACACTCCATTAGGTTGGCTCAAGAAACTCCCCCGCTACCACCCTCCGCTCGAGAGGCCAGGACAGGACTCGAAGCGTTTGCCATACTTGGTCGCCAGCGATTCCAGCTCCTGGGAGATCTGTTCTTTCGTCATGGTTTGCCGAGCCCAGGTGAGAAGGCCGCCACGGAACGCGGGGAACCCGATCCCATACGTCAGCGCGAAATCAACTTGCCAGGGATGCTCAACGATTTTGTCATGCAGACAACGTACCGCTTCGTCGACCATGGGGAGAAATAGGCGTTGGTGAAGGATGTCGTCGGAGATGGGGCCGGTTTCTGAGGGATTGGCGCGGCGATAATTCGCGACTGCGTCGAGGGCCTGCGGATTCTCTTTTTCCAACTTCCAAAATGTTACCGGCGGGCTGTTCTCGGGAAGGAGATTCCGCAGCAGCGCGTCACGCGACTCGATTCGAGACCCCAGCACGGCGAGCGAGGTCAGCACATGCAGGGCGACAGGAAGTCCGATCAGATCGAGGAGTTCCAGCGGCCCCATAGGATGCCCGCTGTCCACTGCCATCCCAAAGTTTTTCGCGACAGTGTCAATGCGCTGAAAAGAGATCCCCTCGCCCACCATGATCACGGCCTCTACCAGATAGCGCGATAGGATCCTATTCACGAGGAATCCGGGTCCGTCGTTCACCACGAGGGGAAACTTGCCCAATCGCTTGGCAAGGCTACAGGCCTGGGCGAGCGCCCTGTCGGAGGTGAAGGATGCGCGCACGACTTCCACCAGCTGCATTTTGGCCACAGGATTGAAGAAGTGGAGCCCCACGCATCGTTCAGGATGGACGGCCTTCACGGCAATGTCGGCCAGGGTGTACGACGACGTATTCGTGGCAAAAATCGCATCGGGATGCGCCTCTGATTCAAACTCCGCCAAGACCGCTCGTTTCACATCGAGTTTCTCCGACACAGCCTCGATCACAAGGGGAACGGAGCTCACATCCTTGACATAGACAGTTGGCGCAACCCGCATCATGCGATAGCGCAGATCGGAAGGAAGGATGATCCGCTTACGCACCTGGGCAGTTTGGGCTTTCTGGATGCGCCCAACCGCTTTGGCGAGGATGTCCGAAGAAACGTCTCGCAATACCACCTCATATCCTTTTTCGGTAAGCTGCCCGGCGATCTGTGAGCCCATCAATCCGGCTCCCAGCACACCAATGCGCGCAGCCGCTGTAGGAACAGTGGCAATGCTCCGTTTCACCTTCTCGCCGGCCAGGAATAAACTAACGAGGTGTGAGGAAACCGGGCTGGCCATGAGATCTAGAAGGAGCGGCTTTTCGACCGTGAGCGATCCCTCCAGAATGCTCAAGCCCATCCCTCTTCCCACTGCATCGATGGCACAGAGCGGAGCCGGATAGAAATGTCGGACGCGCTTGATGACTTGACGTCGCGCATAGCGACACAGGAGCGTTCGAATCCCCGGACCGCTTAAGAATCTCAGACTTGCTCGGAGGGGCGGCCGTCGGAGAGGAGTCGAACAGAGCGCGCGGGCTTGTGCAATGGCGGCTTGAACGAGAGTTTCGTTCTGAATTCTCTCCAGAGTCCTGACCGTGGAAGGGATAGAGGTCACCATCCCTTCCACAAGGCCCATCCGCAGAGCTTGCCTCGGAAAGACGGTCTTTCCCGTCGTGATCATGTCCAAAGCCGCCGGTAAGCCGATCAGTCGCGGCAGACGTTGCGTGCCCCCAAACCCAGGAAGAATGCCCAGCTTCACTTCTGGTAGAGCAAAACAGGTCCTCGGATGGGTGCTGGCCATACGCACGTGGCAGGCCATCGCCAGCTCGAGTCCACCGCCCAGACAGGCGCCTTCCACTGCGGCGACAAACGGTTTCGGCGATCGTTCCATCTCGTCAAAGAGCTTGTGAGCGGTGATCACAAGTTGCTCCATCTCTTGAAATGAGTGGTGCCGTTGCGCGTCGTGCATCTGCTCCAGATCGGCTCCCGCACAGAAGTTTCCTTCCTTCACACTTACCAGCACTACGCCGTTGATGACGGCGGATTGCTCGGCATACCACACGATCTTCTGCCATTCCGACATGCTCTCCACATTCAGCACATTAACCGGCTTGCCGAAGTAATCAAAACCGGCCAGGAGGATTCCCTTGTCAAGGACAGCGGTCTTGAAGTGTTTGAGCTCGCCTAGAGAGTCGGTATGGCTGTTTGCCATGGCTATTTCCTCTCCAAGATCATGGCCACGCCCTGTCCGCCTCCGACGCAGGCGCTGATCATCGCCCGCTCGGCATTCCGCCGTTTGAGTTCGAACAAGGAGGTCATGGCCAGGCGTAGACCGGAGACGCCGACTGGATGACCGAGCGCAATAGCGCCGCCGTGCGGGTTGAGATCGCCGGGCGGGATTTCGCCGAGACGTTCAGTCAATCCATAGCGGCCGAATTTGGATTCCATGAGAGAAGACGAGTTAAGAATGCGGCTGATCCCCAACACGACGGACGCAAAGGCTTCGTTAATCTCCCAGAGCGCGAAGTCTTTGAGGGTCAGGCGAGCCTTGGCCAGCACTTTGGCGATGGCCCCGACTGGGGCCAGGCCCATGCAGGAGGGTTCATACCCAAAATCTGCATAGTCTTTCAGGTACCCGAGAATCGGCAATCCGAGGGACTTGGCCTTGTCTTCTTCCATGAGCAGCACCGCTGCGGCTGCATCGGTTATTTGCGAGGAGTTGGCCGGCGTCACTGAACCGTGATGCCGGTCGAACACGGGCTTCACATCACGAAACGTCTCCTGACCGGCATCCTCACGAATTCCATTGTCTCGCATGACATAGGCGCTTCTCTCTGGGACATACATAGGAACGACCTCGTCCGCAAAAAGGCCGTCCTTCCACGCCTGCGCCGCGTTCCTGTGCGACCGGACGGAATACGCGTCCTGGTCCGCGCGAGTGATGCCAAGAGCCGGGTCTTTTGCAATATTCTCCGCGGTAAGCCCCATAATGAGGTCGCACATCGGATCCGTGAGACCCAGCACCAAGCCGACGCGCGGTGGATATTTCTTGAGGTTGAGGAGCGTAGGAATGAGGGCAAGAGCGCCGGCGGCACGATCCTGAAAGCTTCTGGCTTTACCGTATTGCAGGAGAAGGTGAGCAGCCGTGTGATGGTAGGCGACCGAGATCCGGCTCATCGCCTCCATGCCGATGACGAGCACCGTATCGGCATCACCGCTCCTGATGCGCAAGCCCGCATAGTAGAGTGCCGTCACCCCTGAGCCGCAATTTTTCCCCGCCACTGTATCGGCGGGGATCGTTATGGGGAGGCCACCGGTGACGGCTGCAACCCGAGTCGGATTCACCGCGTGCGTGGGCGTTGCCACATTGCTTCCCAAGACGCAATCAATCGTCTCTAGGGGGAGATTCCAGCGGTGACATCTTGTGATCATTTCGCGGACGACCCAGGCGCCTAGGACGTCCGCATCTGTCTCGCGAAAGTCTGTTCCTTCCTTGCATAGGGGGGTTCGAAATCCGTCAACGACGACGACATTACGCATGGTGCATTCTCCGTCCGAAATCCGGAGTGAAGAGCCCTCACGCGCCGATGCGCACAGACACGCCTGATCTACACCACATCCTACCACGCCACGGCATTAAGGGCTCGCCTCGTCCCTGTGGTACAGGCGCTACATAAGAGGGGGTCTTGCTGGACCGATTCCGGGATAAACCTGCGTAAATGGTGGTAAGGTTAAGCAATGCGACGAGCGACAGCACCCTAATTTGCCTGTCATGGAAGGCCGCACATGAAAACCCCGGATGTGTTTCAAGGATCTGAGGTGGTGGCAGAGACCGCTCGTGATACGGCGTCCTATTCCGGGTTTCTTGCCGGGCTGTTTGAAGCCGACGTCCGATGGGACCTCTTTACCTCCATCGGCATTCCACAGACGAGTCCGGCCGCCCTGGACTTCTTAGAACGATTCAAGCTCGCCCTGATCCCCCTGGACCCTGAACGAGTTGACTGTGAGGGGGAGCTGCCTGAGCCGGTCTTGAAAACACTGGCTGAGCTCGGAGCCTTTGGCATCAAGATTCCGAAACGCTTCGGCGGGCTGGAATTGACTCAATCTGAGTATCAGAAAATCGCCACCCTCTGCGCAAGTTATGATGCGTCGCTCACCGTGCTGTTGTCGGCCGCTCAATCGATCGGCGTTCCTGAGCCCTTGCGACTCTTCGGGACGGAAGAGCAGAAGGCCAAGTATCTTCCCCGGCTTGCACGGGGAGAAATTTCAGGGTTCGCACTCACCGAACGAAATGTGGGTTGCGATATTTCAAAGGTAGAAACCTATGCTGTCCGCGTCATAGAAAACGGGAAAACCGTTGCATACCGCATCACAGGAGAAAAGTTCTTCATTACGAATTCTGCCAAACAGAATGGCGAGTTCTTGTGTTCCATGCTGGTGGTCATTGCACGAATTGTGGATCGGCCGGAGGAACTCCAAGATCCCCAGGCACAGAAGCGATATGGGGCCTTCATCGTTGAAACCCACTGGCCAGGATGCTCTGTCACCCGTTTGCGTTTCGAGGGGGTGAGAGGGATTTACAACGGCATCCCGACATTCAACAACGTCTGCGTCCCGATTGAAAACCGGCTGGGCAACGAAGAGGACGGTCTGAGGATCGCGCTCGCCACGCTTACAGTCGGACGCCTCACACTTCCCGCAGCCAGTTCGGGAGGTCTCAAGCAGTGCCTGTCCATGATGCGCTGGTGGGGGCACGCGCGAGTTCAGTGGAACAAACCGATCGGCGAACATACTCTCATCGGAGAAAAACTCTGCCGTGCTGCGGCCTATACGCTCGCTCTCGACGCCGTGATGGCCTTCTGCGGAACCTGGGCCAACAAGAAAGGCGACCTCCGGATGGAGTCGGCCGCAGCCAAGATCATTGGAAGCGAGTGGTACTGGGAAGTGGTCAACGACCTGTTCCAAGTGCGCGGGGGACGAGGATTCATGACCGTCGAGTCGCAGCGTAAGAGCGGCGAATCCAGCATTCCGGTCATGCGCATGCTTCGCGATGCCCGCATCAATCTCGTGTGGGAGGGGACAAGTGAAATTCTACGCATCTGGATGGCGCGAGAGGCTCTCTCGCCCTATATCGAACAGGGCATCGCCTTTCTCCAAGGATCACCTTCAGCCAAGATCGCGGCGCCGCTGTACTACGCGCGCATGGCGCTTCGCTCCTGTCTCCGTCGTTCGAACCCCTTGAGCACCGCTGCGATGTTCGGGAAGGAGTATGCACAGTGGGTTCGCTTTATCGAGTCGTCCTCTCGGAGCCTGACACGATCGACGCTTGTTGCGACGCTCCGTCACCAGCAGCGCCTGCACAATAAGCAAATTCTTCTCCAGGATTTAGTCAACGACAGCCTCGCGCTCTTTCCGATGGCAGCGATCATCTGGTATGCTTCTCAACCAGAAATGCGGAACAAGCCCGGCATCTGCGAGCTTGTCACCTATTTCTGTCAGGAAATGAAGGATCGGATGCATCCTCCCCCCTCTTCGGCGAAAAGAATCCGCAGACACAAGAAAGACACCATCGTCTACCGCCTGTCGAAAACCATCATGAGCGGCGAGTATGCTTGGCTTGAGGAAGGGATTGTGCCGTTAGTTGAGAAATGACTGACTGGCGCGTAGCATGAGTTTTCACAAACCCTCGGAACCAGGATCCACATGCCTCGCGCCAACCCTCTGGCAATCAGACAGATAAGCTCAACAATGATGGCGTAAACGTGATGCGGAGCGAAGCCATGAAAGCCAAGGGTTATCTCCAACGGAATCATTGGTGCGAACTCCTGTGAATAAAAAACAGCAAGCGGTCATCGTCAGCGCAGTGCGAACCCCGATGGGAAGTTTCAACGGAGTGTTCGGCTCCGTGCCCGCAACGATGTTAGGAAGCTTCACCATTGCGGAAGCACTGAAGCGCATTCACGTTCCAAAAGAGCGTGTGGAAGATGTGTATATGGGCTGTGTCCTCAGCGCCGGGCTCGGCCAGGCGCCGGCTCGGCAAGCCTCAATCGGAGCCGGAATCCCTCACTCAGTCGGTGCCACGACCGTCAACAAGGTCTGCGGGTCCAGCCTCAAAACTCTGATTATGGCTGCTCAGGCCATTGCGCTCGGCGAGGCAAGGATCGTTGTCGCAGGCGGCATGGAAAACATGACCCGCGCACCCTATCTGTTAGAAAAAGCGCGACAGGGATATCGACTGGGACATGCGGAGTTGGTGGACAGCCTGATTAAAGACGGCCTATGGGACGTCTATAACAACTTCCATATGGGCGACGGCGGCGAACTCTGTGCGGCAAAATACCATCTGACCAGAAGGGAGGTCGACGACTTCGCCTTGGAGAGCTATCGCCGCGCTCAGAATGCCATTGCAACTGGACTCTTCAAGCGGGAAATCGTCCCGATCGACGTGCCCCAACGGAAGGGTCCTCCGGTAACCGTTACAGACGATGAGGAGCCGAATCGGGTTGCTCTGAACAAGCTGCGTGAACTCAAGCCCGTGTTTCGGGAAAACGGTGTCCTGACCGTAGGGAATTCTCCGTCCTGCAACGACGGAGCGGCCGCATTGGTGGTCATGGCCGAAGAGGAAGCCGCGCATCTCGGGCTTACACCGATGGCGCGCATCGTCGGCTATGCAGGGGCGGCGCTCGCGCCAGAGTGGTTTACGATGGCCCCCGTCGACGCGATAAAGCTGGTGCTCAAGAAGACCGGCCTCTCGCTCGGCGACATCGACCTGTTTGAGATCAATGAAGCCTTCTCAGCCGTCTCCCTCGCCATCAACCGAGAACTAGGGCTCGACCAAAAAAAAGTGAACGTCAACGGCGGAGCGGTCGCGCTGGGTCATCCGATCGGCGCGACCGGCGCCAGGATTCTCACCACCCTGCTCTATGCCATGGAGGCCCGCGACGCCAGACGAGGATTGGCCAGTCTCTGTATCGGAGGTGGGGAAGCGTTGGCGATTATCCTGGAGCGATCAATAGCCAATGGTCATCGGTCTATCGTGAAAGAGGTCTGAAAACGCGATTTCCCCGAATGATGATTGACCAGTGATGAATAACGAGGTGGTCACATCATGAGACATGACGACATCGAGATCATCGCCAGCGCAGACCAGATGTGTTGCGGCATCAGCCAGAGACGGTCCTCGCCAGTACTGCTGGCACCCTCCAAAACGACATTCTCAAAGAGCGCATGGCCCAGAAAGAACAGAATTGTTCGACCGGTCGTATCTCATCCAAATACGCAAGAAGCCATTCAGACGCTTGTCGAAATACGCCGGCTGAAACTGGCGAAACGGACGCATGAGTTCGTGAGAAGGCAGGACTTCGGCGAGCTCACCTCGGCAACCTCGAGACCTAAGCTTGTCGAAGGCAGCCGAGCCGCGTGAAACATGCGGGGTGATGGGACGATAGGGATTAGGAGGGAATCGCCAATGCTTGCGGACCGCTTAAGTCGGTATGGCCAATCCCTTTGCTACAATGACCTGCCCAGCGCCGTGGTGCACGAAGTCAAACGGCGGATACTGGACAGCCTGGGCTGTGCACTCGGAGCCTTGACCGCACGGCCATGCCGGATCGCACGTCAGCTTGCTCAAACTGTCAAAGTGCCACATGGCGCAACCTTGTGGGGAACCGGTCACAGGACCCTTCCCGACCTCGCCGCGTTCGCCAACGGCGCGCTCGCCCGCTATCTCGATTTCAACGATACCTATCTCGCGAAGGAACCGGCGCACCCTTCGGACAACATTGCGCCCATCCTTGCGGTCGGAGAGGCCTCTCGTGCTTCCGGCAAGCGCGTGATTCAGGCCATCGCCCTCGCCTATGAAGTCCAGTGCCGGTTTTGCGATGCAGCAGCGCTCCGACCGCGCGGCTGGGACCATGTGACCTACGGCCCATTTTCCTCCGCCCTCGCCGCCGCCAAGGTCATGAGGCTCTCAGATGCGCAGACACTGCAGGCCATCAACCTCGCTGGGGTGGCGAATATCGCACTGAGGCAGACTCGTGTCGGGGACCTTTCCATGTGGAAAGCCTGCGCCTTCTCTAACGCCGCGCGGAACGGCCTGTTCGCAGCCATGCTGGCTCAACGAGGGATGACGGGCCCATCTCCGATTTTTGAAGGTGAGAAGGGCTTCATGAAACTCGTCTCGGGATCGTTCGAACTTCCGCTCTTTGGAAGTGAAAAGGGACCGTCCGGCGCAATTCCATTCAAGATCCTGGATACCTATATCAAACATTACCCAGTGGAGTATCACGCGCAGACGGCAGTGGAAGTTGCCCTCGCCCTCAGAGAGGACCTGCTCAAAATAGAAGGCATCGATGCGCTGGCGGGCATCACCGACGTTGAAATCGGCAGCTATGATGTCGCCATTGAAATCATCGGACGCGACCCTGAAAAGTGGCGCCCTCACACGAGGGAGACCGCCGATCACAGCTTTCCTTACTGCGTGGCGGTCGCCCTGCTGGACGGGAAGGTCACGCTGCGCTCGTTCGATGTCAAACGCCTCACCGATCCGGCACTGCATGAGTTGATGCAGAAGGTGCGCGTCGTTCCACAGCCGGAATTCGTCGGGCGTTATCCGCAGGCGATGCCGACGCGCATCACCGTTCGGACAAGAGCTGGGAAAGACTATGTCAAACAGATAGACTATCCCCTCGGACACCCCAAGAACCGGATGTCCGATCACGATGTCGAAAGCAAGTTCCGCCGGTTGGCAGCAGGAAAATTAGACCGAGCGCGCATGAAAAAGGTGATAGACGTGGTCTGGAAGCTCGACCAGCTAAAAGATATCAGCGCATTGATGCCGCTTCTGCAGCTGAAAGGTCGAGGTTAAGGCTTTCAACCTGGCGCATAAGAGGGTGGCTTATGGATCGGCCTACACAAACAAGAGCTCGGCGTCTCCGCGAGTTGCTTGATAAACAGACCGTGGTCCTTCCCGGAGCCTTCAATGCCTTGACGGCCATGCAGATCGAGCGCGCCGGGTTCCAAGCCATCTATGTCTCAGGCGCCGGTCTATCGGCCACGCGAGGATTGCCGGATATCGGGTTGTTGTCCCTGACGGAGGTGGTGTCCGATGCAGCCACCATTACCAAGGCCGTGACGATTCCAGCCATCGTGGATGCGGACACGGGCTTCGGCCCCCCTCTCGCGGTGATGCGTGCCGTGAAGGAATTCGAGCAGGCCGGTCTGGCAGGAATGCAGATCGAAGATCAAGAGCTGCCCAAGAAGTGCGGACATCTGCCGGGAAAGCGGCTGGTCCCGACGAGCGAGATGCTCAGTAAGATCTGCGCGGCAAGCGACGCGCGACGCGATCCTGATTTCTTCATTGTCGCCCGGACAGACGCCCGTGCCGTTGAGGGATTGGATGCGGCTGTGCGACGGGCACGGGCCTATATCGATGCCGGCGCCGATGCGATTTTCCCGGAGGCTCTCGAGTCTGCCGACGAATTCCGCGCGTTTGCCCGGCAACTCGCCAGAGAAGGCGGCAAAGCGCCGCTGGTCGCGAACATGACCGAATTCGGGAAGACTCCCTACCTGAGCGTCAGCGAGTTCGAAGATCTCGGCTATCGGCTGGTGCTGTTTCCCGTCACAGCTCTCCGGATGGCAACGAAGGCGATCGAGCGAGTGCTGGCTGAACTGAGGAGCCACGGTTCCCAGCGCGACTTGTTGGAACGAATGCATACCAGGCAGCAACTCTACGATCTGCTGCGATATGCAGAGTATGAGCAACGGGACCGGAAATTTCACTCGACGGATGATGACCATGCCACCAGTTGAGACAGCAAAGACTCCTACGTACAGCCCGGGACTTGACGGAGTCCTAGCCGGAGAGACGAAGCTGTGTCATGTGGACGAAGGTGAAGGGGGGCTGCGATATCTCGGGTATGCGGTCAGCGATTTGGCAGAGAAGGCCTGCTTCGAGGAGGTCGCGTATCTGCTGCTCTTCGGCAAGCTGCCGACCCAGAAAGAACTAACGGGTTTCACGACGCAGCTCGCCGCACATTCCGTCCTGCCTGGCCCCGTCGAAACGTTCCTTGGGATGGTTCCTCCTGCGGCGCGTCCGATGGACATTCTGAGGACGAGCGTCTCGCTGCTGGGCATAACCGATCCGGATGCCTCCGACAGTTCTCATGACGCAAACGTCCGTAAAGCGATCCGATTGACGGCGCAAATCCCGCTCATCATCGCAACTGCGCATCGGCTCGCGAACGGAAAACCTCACGTGCCGCCGCGTGCTGATCTGAGCTTCGCGGAAAATCTGTTGTTCCTGCTCACCGATCGGAGAGGCGATGAGCAGGCCAACGCAATGGCCCACGTGCTCGACGTGTCGCTCACGCTCTATGCTGAGCATGAATTCAATGCCTCCACCTTCTCGGCCCGCGTAACCGCGTCAACGATGACGGACCTGCACTCGGCCATTACCTCGGCAATCGGCACGCTGAAGGGGCCGCTCCATGGTGGAGCGAATGAGGCCGTCGCCGAGATGTTTCTCGATATCGAAAGCCGCGAGAGGGCGGAGCAATGGGTGCGGGCGGCGTTGGCAAACAAACATCGGATCATGGGCTTCGGCCATCGTGTACTCAAGCAAGGTGACTCTCGTTCGGCCATCATTCAACAGCATGCCGAATCGTTGAGCCGGATCTGCGGCGACCGCCGTTGGTACGAGATCGCGACCATCATCGATCGCGTAGTGCAACAGGAGAAAGGTCTCTGTCCCAACCTCGATTTCTATACGGCGGTGGCCTATCTCCTGATGGGCATTCCGCGGGAGCTCTACACACCCGTATTTGTCTGTTCACGCATCACCGGCTGGTGCGCGCACGTGATCGAACAGCAGGACCATAATCGGCTGATCAGGCCACGGGCACTCTACACGGGGCCGACGACGAGGGATTATGTCCCCCTTGATCGCCGTATCTGAGAATATTGCGCAAGCTCGACAGATGGACGATGGCTCACCCAGACTCCCATGGAGTTCGTTCGCGGATTCCTTCAAGTCCCGCATCTACGATCGGTGCCTGGTCAACCGGCCGTTTCTGATCTACTACGACGACCAGCAACTCCACCGCGCATACAGCTACGCCGAGTTCGGCACGGCGATCCAACGGGCGGCCACTTTCCTCCATGACTAGGCCGGGCTCCGGCCTGGGGACCATCTGGCGACGATGCTGTTCAAAGGTCTGTGAAGATGAGTCGGTCGTGAACCAGTCTGCCTTCTCACGTTGCAACCAGCGGCCAGTTCGACTGGATTGTGATTGAGAGCCTCGATCTGTAGCCTGTTACAAATCCAGCACCACCATCTTGCGGTGAAATCGAGTGACCACATTGGGGTCCGGCGCCAGACGGATCGGGGCATCGTCTTTGCCTTCGTAGGGCAGCAAGTTCAGCATGTACCGGAGACTTTCCAATCGCGCCGCCTGCTTGTCGTTGGCCTTGACGATAATCCAGGGACTGAATGTCGTGTGCGTTTTGCTGAACATTTCCTCTTTGTAGCGGGTATAGGAGTCCCACAGCTCTTGTGCCTTCTCATCGACCGAGCTCAACTTCCATTGCTTGAGTGGATTCTGCCGGCGCGCTTCGAATCGCTTCGCCTGCTCGTCCTTGGAGATGGAGAACCAAAACTTGATGATCGTCACACCGTCTTCGTAAAGCATATGTTCGAATTCCGGAACTTGCTGCAGAAACCGCTGGTGTTCCTTCTTGCTGCAGAATCCCATCACCGGTTCGACCACCGCTCGGTTGTACCAACTGCGGTCGAAGAACACGATCTCGCCCTTGTTGGGCAGCTGGCGGATATAGCGCTGAAAGTACCACTGCCCCCGTTCTTCATCCGATGGTTTGGGCAGCGCGACCACCCGCATGGCGCGAGGATTCAGATGTTCGGTGAACCGGCGGATGGTGCCGCCCTTCCCTGCCGCATCGCGTCCTTCGACCAGGATCGCGATCCGCTCTCCGTTGCTCTGCACCCACCGTTGAAGCCTGACTAACTCAACTTGTAATTGCCGCAACTCTTGCTCGTACAGCAGCGTCTTGCGCACCTCCTCGATATCGACGGCTTTGTTCTCGAGCAGTTGGATGAGGCCTTTCCTCGTATTGACCCGCCGAAGATCATCCTCGGTCAAGGAGCGGCCCAGTTCGCCGATACGCCCTAACCCCTGCCCGACAGATCCACTGCGCGGAAGGCGATAGCCGTCGCCTTCCCGCGGCACCATCGTTGGAATGGTCTCCAGCTCATTGACATCGAGACGCCCCGCCTGTCCCACGCGCTCATCGATGTCTGCCTCATCCCGCCGACCCGCTCGGCCTTTTGACTTCCCGGTCGATTCGCCATCGACTGCCATACAGAGGTTCCTTCCTTTGATGTGGAATCAGAATGCCACGTTGCGGTCACGTTCGGCGACGGCTTTGATATAGTCTGCCATGCCCTTGATCGTGGCGCCAGAAACAAGATCTCCCGCGCCGATCTGCCGGGCCACGGCGCAGGCCCCGCAAACCCAGATGGGGATATTCGCGGCTTGCATGGCTGCCAACAGATCTTTCAGCGGCGTCAGATTCACCCCTGTCACATGATCGGCAGTTCCTTTGCGCCCAAGCGTGACCGCTTCATTCCAGAGCCAGAGCACAACTTCGTGCCCTTGCTCCTTCGCGACCTTCGCTGCCATAAACGGCAGCGTCGCCATCGTGGGATCGTCCGTGCCTCGGCTGCCGGAAATAATAAATGTCGCCATAATCTGCTCCTTGGACAAGCAATCAGCTGTAAGCGATCGGCCATCAGCTTCCGGCTGACCGCTGAAGGCTGACTGCTACTTGGCTAATGAACGGACATAATGAATCAACTGCCACACCTGCTCATCCGGCAACCCGGCAAACGACATCATCCCCGTTTCCGGCGAACCGTTCTTGATGATCCAGAACAGTTGACCGTCGGGAATATCCTTCATCATCGAGCCACATGTGAAATTGCGCGGCGGCGGCACCAACGCTGCCCCCATGATTCCCTTCCCGTCACCCTGTTCTCCATGACACATCGCACAAGCCACGGGTTGGGCTGTCTTCAAGTAGAGCGTCTTTCCTGCCTGAATGGCTCCGGCAGAAGCAGGAAACGGATTTGTCTTAACTAAGAACTCATCCGGCGCCTTTGCCGTCTTGCGCGGTTGCACACAGGTTCCTCCCTGGCCTCCGCTCGGAGCGACCGCCACGTCCGGCACCCCCTTAAAGGTCGCTTTCAAGTAGGCCATCACATCAGCCACGCCCTGCTGCCCGATGGTCAAGTTCCAATAGGGCATGTTCGGCGACTTGCCCATTGCCGCGCCGCCATGGTTGATGACGTTATAGAGATACTCCGCCGGAAGCTTCTCAAATGGAATATTGGCATGAATCGCCGGCTTCGGGTTCAGGCCGGAAACCGCCGGTCCGTCACCTTTGCCCGTCGCGCCGTGGCACTGCGAACAATATTCTTTATAAATCACCTTCCCACGATCCACACTGGCCATTTCGAACTCCTGGCTTGTCCAGGGCTCGTAATACTTGAAGTCCTTCACCCCCTGCACCATGAGGAACCCGATCACCGCGCGAAGCTGTGGCTCCGTCGCGTCGGCCAAAAACTCGCCGCTATGCGGCGTGAAGTCTTGTGGATTCTGCCCGAAGCGAAAGAGCCAATCCTGGTCGTACCGTTGTCCGGCGGCTACAAGAGACGCGCTCTGCGGACCTCCGATGAGCTTGCCGTTCTCTTCGATCACGTGACAACCAAGACAGGCGTGCGCCTTGTAGGCCATGCCACCGAACGCGGCCTCGAATTTCGTCACCTTCGAGAGATCAAATGCCCCGACTTTGACTCGCGGATCCTTGTTGTGTTCGGCGAAATAATCGGCGATGGCGTGGGCCTCCGACTCGGTGACCATCGGGTGCTTGGCCGGAACCTCGGTCAGATCCCATCGAAAACCCTTGGCATACAATGGCCCTTCTTTGCCCGTCAGCCACCGAATCAACCAGGACCGCTGATACTTACTGCCGGCCCAGATCAGATCGGGCGCCCTAAGATTGAAACGAGAGTCGGCCTTGCCTTCCAGCCGGTGGCATTGGATGCAGGCCTGATGAATGATTTCCTTCGCTCGCGCCTGATCGCTCGCGAACGACAGCTGAGGAGACGACATCAGCCCCAGCAACGCGAGGACTGCGCTTCCAAGGACCACCCGGCTTCTCATGTTCATGTCGATGCGCCTTTCATCCTTAACCCGCATGCATTCATGACGGCTTCTCCCCCCGGTGATGGTGATTGAGTTCGATCACCACGCCGGCAGGCACCGCAAGGGATTGATGCACGGTGCAGCCATGCGCCACTTTGAGGAGCCGCTCACTGTGTGCGGACGTGACGCGATGCGGCAAATGAATCGCCAATGTGACCTGGCCCACCCGATGCGGCTGTTCCGCCATGGTCCACTCCACCTCGACGCTCAACCCTTTGGTCGAGATCTGATGGCGGTCGCAGTAGCGACCCACGAAATAACCGACACAACTGGCCAGAGAACCGACGAAAAGTTCGACGGGACTCATGCCGGCATCCTGTCCCCCATCCTCGATCGGCTGATCGGTGACGACCCGGTGCTTGCCGCTTGTAATGTCGTAGCGAGTTCCGCCGTGATATGTGGCTGTGAGTTTCATATCGCCCTCTTCTATGTCGTTCTGATTTGTGAGTGCGACAGGCGCGATGCGAAGACTGAAGATTGGGGCTCGAAAGTCAGAACACTTCAGTCTTCAGGCTGCTTCACTTTTCCTGCTTCTCCCGCGAGTCTCGCGCGAATAACGAGATACGTTTCACGTTTAACTTTTTACGTCTCACGCGCTAGTACGGAGAATCTGCGGGCTTGCCGCCCTTCGGCCAATCATTCGCCTTGCCCGGAAAATCAGGCCGTGGCTGGGCGTTGATATATGCAGCGACGTCGTACGCATCATCGTCCGACAGGCTCCAACCCCAGCTACGAGGCATATTCGATTTGATGAAGGCGGCGGCGACGCTCACCCGCGCCATGCCTGCGGCAATGTTGTAGGACTGCGGCCCCCACACCGGCGGCGCCGCCATCGTCCCCAGGCCGTCGGAGCCGTGACAGAAGGCACATTTGTTCGCGAACACGTGTTTCCCGTTACCTGGATCAAGAGGCCGCCGTGACTCGATGCGCTGGAGGCCCCGCCAGGATAATGTCGCACCGCTCGGCACTCCGCGTGAGAGCCAGGTGATATAGGCCACGACGGCCTGCAACTTGGAGCTGTCCGGCGGGAGCCTTCGCCCATTGAGGCTCCGCTCAAAACACTCGTTGACACGATCGGCGAGCGTATTCACCCTCGCGTTGCGGGCGCGGTACTCGGGATAGACTGCGGCGAGTCCGACGAACGAGGCCGCGTTCGGATTGAGCCCGCCGTCGAGATGACAGTTGGTGCAGTTGAGGCGATTGCCGACATAGGGCCGGCCATATTCCTGTGTGTCGACGACAATTTTATAGCCAAGCCGGATCTGTTCACCCAGTTGACTGCCTGGAATAGTTTCCGGGGAGGGTGGAGCAAATTCTATCGGGGCGCTGCCGGTTTGGCCGGACGTCCGAGGCTCCTCGGTCTCGACCCGAGCGCGCTCACCTGAACAGCTCAGGAGCAAAGTCACCCCAAGGATAGCCGGCAACAGCCTCATCATCATAACCGTCTATTTTGCCAAGACCGTGCCACTAACAGTGACGGCCTGTCTGTCATTTTACGCTGTTAAATCATATGACTAGCCGTCAAACTCCGATCGCCATGGAGCTAAAAGCCACAGCGCCGGCCTCGTCATTGTTGCGGGATGCCACAGGAGGGAACTGTTAAGAGGAGGTTCAGGCTGAAGCCAACCTGCTGTTATACAGAAGCGCCCTTAAACACTGTAACTCGGTTTCGCCCTCCGGCTTTCGCCTCATACAATGCCCGGTCGGCACGATCGATCAATGTCTCCACATGATCGACATCTGGCATGAGCATCGCGATGCCGATGCTCACCGTCACAGATGCCACATTCTGCTCCCATACAATCGAGGACTCTGCGATCTTGAGCCGGATGCGCTCAGCGATTCTCTGCGCCCCTTCCAGACTACACTCCACCAGACCGATCGCGAACTCTTCTCCCCCATACCGCCCGATAAGGTCGGGCGGACGCACTTGTCCTCTTGCGACCCCGACAATCCGCTGCAGCACCTTGTCGCCGAACGCATGGCCGTACCGATCGTTGATCTCTTTGAAATGATCGATGTCGAGAAATAACAGCGCGAAAGGATGGTGGTAGCGGTGACTTCTGCGCAACTCTAGTTCCAGAGACTCCATCAACGCACGGCGGTTGTCTACCTGGGTGAGCGGGTCCAATCGGGAGATTTCGATGAGCTGATGATGGGCATCCTTCAGTTGGCAGAGGCTGTCCTCCAGCCGCTGCATCGTCGCATGGTAATAGGTTTCCACGACAAAGATCTCATCGAGTGTGACAATCTTGTTCAGCGTGAGGACCAATGATGACAGCGTGCTCGCATCCTCCGAATAACGAACCGCAAGCCGTTGGAAGATTAACTCGAAAAGCTTGTGGTACGCGCCCAAATACCACTTCTGCTTGAGCCCGACTCGTTCGTGCGTAAATCCAATTCGAAGCCGGCCCTCCGCATACCCGGCGGCATCGCCGAGCTGCCCAAGGCTGAGCAAGTACTGGCGCTGCGACCCCTTGAGTCGCTCCACGAGCTTCGGGTCGGACAAGATCCCGCGCAATTCCTCGAATTGCAGCAAGTGGTCGTAGAATTCTCCGATGATCTCATCGACATGTGACGCGATCACGCGACGGATCTCAACGAGATTTTGCCCGTCTTGTTCCCCAAAGGAGAGAAACGCCAGCCTGGTCTGCAGCTCCTCCACTGTGATCTGCAGTTGATCGCACAGACTTCTCGCCGTCCGCGAGTCCTGTTGTTCAGCCATTTGGGCTTTCAAATGCGCGATAGGTGGCAAGGCTCGATCCGAAGTTTGGGGTTCGAGGTTCTGAAAACCTCGAACCCTCAGGTCTTCGCTCGCCTGTCTCGCAACATGATTTTGCGATTTCTCGACGAACTGTTGGGAATGCAGGGCAAGACGATCTCTTACTCTTTCACGATCACGCCGCAGGCGATGCGGGGCCCACCCGGTGCATCCTTTGTCACCGGGTCCGGCAGATACTTATCGTCAAACTCATGGATGACGAAGGCGCTCCCATCCTTGTCGAAAAGGGTGTTCAGCCCATCGGATAGAGTCACACGGCTCGTGATTGTATACAGCGACCCCTTTCGGCCGTCGTTCACGGAGAGGTTCTGGAGATCGCCCAGATGGTATGGATGGTTCCCTAACCCGGATGTCACGTTCGCCTCCGGGTTGATTGCCGCATCCACATTCCCATCATAGTGCCCCTTAGCCGCCGCGAAGGGCTCGCAGTTGCCAACCTCATGAATGTGGATCCCATGACGCCCCGGCTTCAACTTGCTGTCCGCTGTGCCTTCGAGCTTCAATTTGATCCGAACGCGCCCTTCAAACTCCTCGTAGAGATGCGCCTCTCCCGTAATGCCGGGACCGGCGATGACTGCCTTCGCGTGCAATGGCTTCTCGACCTTGCCTTTATAATAGGACGAACAGCCGGCAAGCGGCAGCAATGCCGACAGCACAATTGCAGTTCCCACAAGTATTCGATTCATGCGGCCTCCTTGGTTATCCAACAGTCAGAGCATGCAGCTCCCCCCATTGAGAGCCGCGCGAAAAGATATTCTCACAATAGCACTTGGCCCGCAACCATTCAGACACCGACTCATATCCCTACCTCATCTGTCGAGCGGCTATCCTAGCCAAATGCGTAAAAGTCCGCCAACGAAACGGCCCATGGCGCGTGAAACGCGAGATGTACGTTTCACGCTTAACGTTCCGCCGAGAATCGATACAAATCATGGCACGTCGTGCAGCGGGCGGTCGTGCAATCGTCCTGTCTCTCACTCCACCCGGCTGAGGCCTTTCTGTTGTGCGCTCGATCAGAACAACTTCTCAATTTCCCCCTTGGCCCGCGCGAGGTTGATGCGTGACGCGTTGAATCGGAACAAGGCTTCAATCTGATTGTCGCGGGCACGCGCCACCGAGGTCTGCGCATTCGTCACCTCGATATTCGTGGAAAGGCCGGCGGCAAAGCGATCACGCGCAAAGGTCAGTTCCTTCAGCGCCAACTCGATCCCTTTCTCGGCGACCACTACCTGTTGTCTGGATGAGTCCAATGTGAGAAGTGCGTTGCGGACTTCGAGAGTGATCTGATCGGACACATCCTTCATCCGGATCGACTCTTGCCGCACGCGGCTGCGGGTTTCAGAAATCCGGCCCTCCCGTTGCCCCCCGTCGAAGATCGGC
>Ga0315281_10003574_pt1 | contig 22744 bp, 20 predicted proteins | sample YL17G07_0_MG_FD_204540 | JGI IMG/M metagenome (GOLD analysis project Ga0315281, IMG submission 204540) | Sediment microbial communities from Yellowstone Lake, YNP, Wyoming, USA - YL17G07_0 | ecosystem: Environmental > Aquatic > Freshwater > Lake > Sediment | place: USA: Wyoming | collected... | reverse complement strand
ACGGCTTTCCTAGAAGATGATTATTGCACCGAGCTGAACCGCACCAGCTCGATCGGACAGACAATACCTGCTCTTTGGAACCCCCTGAAGGCATTTTCTACTGTCACAAAACTCAGCCATCATGATGTTCATTTGGGTTTGAGAATTCTAGCTCTTACCTTTAATCACCAGCAAATTCCGGGCCATAATCCGGGCCCTCGCACATTTCACCCGAATCCTTGAATTGAAATGTCCAGACTGTGATCGAATTCGGTCCGGTTAGCATTGTCGCTTGGCTAGCACTTCAAAGGACTCGCTGAGGAGTTTCCCTTCTAAGGGCCTCTCGGTTACATTCCGTGCGACCTCCTCGAAGAAGGGCATCGGATCAAAGCAGGACTCCGGAGGAAGCACTCCTTTCACCCGTATCTCGCCTCGAAGCATCTTCAACGCCGCAGTCGCCAGAGATCCTGAAGTTGTATCCCAACCGCCAACCGGCCAGCCCTTGTAGCGCACCCGCTGACCTTGCCTTGTCCCAACTGCTTCTACCCAGTCGACCCACCCCGACTCGCAGCCATTTGGCACGGCAGATAATTCTCCTGGATGGGCCTCAAGATACTCGAAAAGGGAGATGGCTGCCGCTGACTCGTCTATCTCGCCGCTAGCGATGCGCCTTCCCAGCTTGCAGTATATCTCGTTTAGCTCGGGCGGGAACATACTGAACAATGTCGAGACGGAACCCACGCCTGGCAGGGCGCGTGGCAGGGTTAGTGGCTCTGGGCCAGGGTATGGGAGTGCGGCTACTTCGCCTCCCTGTGGCAGAGTGACGTGAACAATATCACCTAATGGATCCACGTCGACCCAACGGCCGTCTCGATATACTCGGACCTTCCCTGCGACCAGCTTCATCATGAATTGCCACGAAGCATCAGCATGACCCGCCTTTCGCCACTGAGAGAGGACCGCTCCAGGGCTCTCCCCGTACATGGCTACGACCTGGAAGATGCAGAACCTGAGCTCTTCCACATGGTCAAGCTGGTGCGCAGCGTGCATCATCCTCAGGTTGGACAGCCCGGCCTGTCCAATCCCCATGATTGCGGTGACGTTCGAGGCCTTCGCGGCGGCGTCGAGAGCCAGGCCCTTTTCCGTTACTGGACCGTATGCGCACAGGTCACAGTAGTCCACACCCGCCTTGATGGCTGCGCGGAGCGCGGGGAGGACCACTTTGTGCTCTGGTCCGGCCGTGTTCACCACGACGTTAGATCCTGCCATAAGGGATGCGAGTCGCGCCTCATCGAGGATGTCCACTTGGAGGGCGGAGGCCTTGTTGCCCAGCTCAGCTGCGGCGGCTTTGGCCGCTTCCATGTTCCTGCCGGCAATCACTATCTCGGACACAGCGTTGGACGAAACGAGTATCTTCGCTGCCATTCGGCCGAACGTCCCCGAACCTCCCAGAGCTAACACTTGCATGGGAATCCTCCAGACAAGGACTAATCGCTTTACCCTCCCTAAGGTCTTTTCCCACGATGAGCCAGATTTGAACCAGTGTCGATTGGTTCGATCTCTCGATTGGAAACTCGTTGGTTGAGTCAGCCTTCTCTGAATTCTACTGTGATTTCCTGTCTACAAGAAATGACTTACATTTCTGATTTGACTGGGAGTTTGGCAGCGTTGTTTTGGCGACAGCGATTTCATGTTCAAACTACAAAGACGCCGCTTGCAAATCCTCGAACGCATCTAGGTTTGAGCCTTCAATCATAGAAGATGATTCCGTGTCCGGCTAGACTCCCTCTGAGTATCATGGCGGACGGACGGCTCTCCCGACGGCAGTTTTCAAAAAACCCATAGTCAGCCCGAGCATCCCCTTTCCCAAGACCGCCTCGTAGGCGTTCAGTCCCTTGTCTATCTGCTCTTTGGTGACGATCAAGGGGGGCTCGAACCTCAACACGGTCGGTGCAAGATCACAGTATGCCGTCAGTATTCCGTGCTTATCCGCCAGGCTGTTGATGATCATCCCGCCGAAGTTCTCGTCCATGTTCGCCCCAGGGATGCTCGGCGGGCTTAGTTCCACGCCTAGCATTAGGCCCAGTCCGCGAACTTCTTTGACATGTTTCACGTCTGAGGTGATTCTGCTGAGTTCTTTCTTCGCGTACGCACCCAAATCAGCGGCTCTCTCCCACAACTTCTCGCGGGTCATGATCTCGATAGTCTTCAGAGCTGCGGCGCAGGCCCTCGAATGTCCTCCGAATGTCGAGATTACCAGATCGAACCGGTCGCGACTGCCGTAAGCCTTCTTCCAGATATCCTCTGTCATTACCGCCGCGCTGATGGGCACGACCCCCGACCCGAGGGACTTCGATAGCGTGACAATGTCTGGAACAACGCCCTCATGCTCCATGGCGAACAGTCTACCTGTGCGGCCAAAGCCCGTCTGGATCTCGTCGAGGATCAGCAGCGTGCCGTGCCTATGGCACGCATCCTCCGCGGCCTTCAGGTATCCCTTCGGAGGGACGACCATACCTCCCTCTCCCTGGACGGGCTCCACCACGAAGCCGGCGACATCGTCCCCCTTGAGCTTGCTCTCGAGCGCATCCAGATCGCCAAACGGGATTGACTCGCACTGATCCATGAGCGGCCCGAGGGCCTCACAGTATCTCTTTGCGCCACTGACTGACATTGCCCCAAATGACAGTCCATGGTAGCCATTGTTGCACGACAGGAACTTCTTCCTTCTCGTGCTCGCCTTAGCGGTCCTCAGAGCTATCTCGACTGCCTCGGCTCCACCGCTTCCGAACGCGGAGACTTCTAGCTCGCCCGGCATCAGCGTCGCCAAGTTTGACGCAAGCGCCCCCATCAGAGGGTTGTGACCCATAAGCAATACCGCGGGCAGGGTAGAAGCCGCATTCACCGCGTCCAGAACCTCTGTCGGGTTGTGGCCAAGGTTGAGGGCGCCATAGCCTGAAGTGAAATCGAGAAGCGTGTTGCCTTTGTCATCATGAAGCGTGACCCCCTCGGCCTTAGTGTAGCGCTTGTCCATATTGATGAGCTTGAAGAGATGTGCTTCCTCAGGGTTCACATGTCTTTCGAATCGGTCACAGCACTCTCGTCTGGTCGACTGAAGTGCTTCCTCTAGTGTTATCAGCTTCTGGTTGCTCTTCAGAATTCTCCGCCCCTGTCACGCGCCTTGGATCGGACATTGAATGGAGTCGCCGGCCTATATAACTCTTGGAAACCAGGCAACCATTCGCATCCCACGTAAGACTCTGGCGAATTCCAGGCACTGTCCCGGGAAAAGCCTCTATGTTGAAATGTCCCTCGACGCGTGTTCGTTATGAGCTATCTTCTTCTGAATTCCCCTGATCTCACGGGTTCGTTGGGGCTTTCGGACATGCCTCTATTCGCGGTTTTCCCGCACTATGGTCACTTCGTCCCTTTGTCAGGGATATGCCCCAATCCATAGGACGCACTAGAAGTGCACTCTTTTCCCGGGGTTAAATCCGTGACTAGAACATCGTATGGTCTTTCGACTATTCGTATCCTGCGGACGCTAAGGGACGATTTCATCATAACATCCATAGGGGAGGAAAGAAAGAGGTTTAGGCAGGTTGTCCTGTAAAGTCCGGCCTTCACATTCACGCGGCCAGTCGAAGACTCTCTTCTACTCGAACTCAATCACTCCCGAATAGTCGTACCCGACATCTGCGGTCCACCAAATCCCTTCTCCACTGAGGTTCATCAGATCATCGGTGCCGCTGAGGATCGTCCATGTGCCCGTCCAACAGGTGCCAGGTGGAGCAGCTCTGCCCACAAGCAGCATGACCAGGGTACCTGACTTGCCATCTATTGTGGCGGAGACAGTGAGCCGATCCCAGAGAGATACAGAGCCCACACGGTAGAAGTTTTCTCTCCAGGCGTCCTTGGCCATTCCTGCAATGTCTCCTGTGACGCTGACGACGGTCGTTCCTGTCAAGAAGGTGTTACCACCCGCGACCTTGGTCTCAAACTGAATAGTCGTCAGATCCCACAGCATGTTTCCTGACACTGCCATGGATGTCTCAGCACGCACTGCCGGTATCGATAGCATCGATAGAAGCGCGAGCATGCAAGCGATGAGCGCCTTCGGCAACACCTTTCTCGTTCTCAAGCCCTTTCCTCCTGTTATTCTTCTTTCTGTCTTCATATCCTCCCTCGCTATCTCGTTTTGGCCAGAAGATCCAAGAATCCACCAGAGGTGGAGAGTAGTTTTGGAGGACAAAGGTTACCCGTGCACTATGAACTAAGCTAGTTCAGTTCCCCCGGCGAACGCACCCAAGTACTGAATTGGCCCAGTCTTCGACAGCCGCAGCCGGGGTCATATATGCAGGCCTGGGGAACAGACTGCATTGTGGTCACCAAAGGACGGCAGGATGACCTTTCAGTCATGCTTCAACCGACAGAACGGACATTCCCAGGCAAGAACAGGGTGCTCAGTTTGCTGACCAGGATTATTATCTCCTGAGACCGGAATGTAGCTTGCGCGTTCTGGCTTTCTCAGAAGAGTGCGTCTGGACTTCAGGCAACTTGTCTCGCCAGGTCGCATATGTGTGTTCAAGATAGAGGAGATTCGGCGTTACGGTCAAGACGTCTTCGTCCTCACCGATCTCTCTGAGGACCTTGCGTATCTCAGTCATCTTGTCCGACCAGAGAATGCACAAGAGGAAACTTGGGAGGTTGCTGAATGACCTGATGTACACGTTCAGGAGAGGGTACTTCGAAAACAGCCTCCTGCCGACTTCTCCTTTGTCAGCACCCTCCCTGAGGTTCACATGCATCAGGGTAAACATGTCTGCGCCTGGGAGGAGGTCCCAAGGCACATCAAATTCCAGCGAACCCCCGGATGTCATGCCTTCAAGGTGTCGCCTGACCGTCTTGGCCGAGACTCCGACCCTATCAGCGATTTCCGCTATTGGTCTGCGCGCGTTGTCCTTGAGCGAAGCGATGATCTTGAGGTCGAGGGAAGTGAGCTTCTTGTAGCTCTGCTTCGGCCTCCCTCCATCAACAATGTTTTCGGGCATTATCTCGTCGTCGAGACAGTTTATGCCCACAGTTGGCGCCGGCATCTCCGCTGCTCGTTTCACGAATTTCGCATAGCTGTCGAGTTCGGATATGTTTCTCAGCAACCCGCCGACATAGAGGAAATTCCCTCCGGCGACGATGGCACTACGCGTGAATTCGCTCTCCCCCAGTCTGTTCAAGGTCTCTTCGATCGATTCTGTGTTAGATCTGCCGAATACCATCACATAGACTGCATCAAGGTAATAGACGGAAATGCCCGCAGTTATGCCTTTGATTACCCCATTCTTCGTCAAAACTTGCATTCGTTGCTGAACAGTCTGCCTGGAGATCCCAAGCCTCTTAGCAAGCTCCCGGGAATGTATCCTAGGATCCGCAGATATCTGAATCAATAGCTTCCTGTCAGTATCATCCATTTCCTTCAGAACGCCTAGGCCATGCGGATTATTGAACCTTTCTAAAAAGGACCTGGATGCATGACCCCCGTTGAGAGAATATTGTGTAGCGCGCCCTCTGAACCTTCTCGTTCACGAGGAAAGGGGAAAGAAAGGTTTCCTTCCCGGTACCAAAACCCCCATGATTGACAATTTGCCAGATGTTCAAGCTCAAGTCCGGCTCAACGCGGGAGAAGCCCATGGGGGAGGAAAGGCGACCGCCTTGTTCACCTTCTAGTTTGAGTTCTCTCGAACGCAAACCTTTTTCCCGTGCTCACAAGATGTCTTCAGATGGAGGATGAGTGGTCTTGGCAGAGTTTCAGGTTGCGCCCATTAAACCCACGATAGAGTCCAAGGTGCTCGACAAGATCGATGTTCGTGTGGGTACAATTGATCTTGTCGAGGACGTGAAAGAATCGAACAAGTTGGTGAAGCTCACGGTCAATTTCGGTGATCGTAGGAGAAGTGCCATCGTCGGGATGAAGAAAGAGAGGGAGAATCCAAAGGAGATAGAGGGGAAGCAGGCATTGTTCGTGGTGAACCTCGAACCAAGGAATATGATGGGCCACGTTTCCGAGGCGATGCTCTTTGACATAGGCTACCCAGATGGTATAATCCCAGTTCTGGCTATTCCTGAGAGCCGCGTCCCTGACGGGACCAGAGTTGGATGATGTGGGTAAGAATCAGACCACCGACGACAAGTGCAGGAATTGTGGGAAAGACCTGACGGATCTGGGTAGAATGCTGACAGAGGAATGGTGAAAGGTTTGAGCATCGCCTCGGAAAAGCCCTTTGGGAACGAAAGGCAACTCAGCATTCTAGAACAAATTCGTGCGGATCTCGACCGATCTGATAATCTTCATGCGAAGGTTCCGGTGGTTGCACAATCAACATTGATACACGCCTGTTTCGTCACTCGCCTTCTTGCTAAGAGAATCAAGAACGCGGCCAATATGCTCACATGTAAAGGTGTGAATTCTGGTATGTCTGTGTTGCTGGTCGGCTCGAAAACGATCAGATCAATCGTCGCCTTGGAAATAGTGACATTCGCTGGGTGCTCAATCAGAATCCCGTCTTCAGGAACCCAGCTTCCATCCTTCCAGTCATGTGCGGGTATTGCCATAGATCCCCATGATTGGTTCATGACTGAGCCGGTGTTATCCGTTGAATTGGACTCCCATCCGCCCAGCGCGATGAGAGATTGCCCTTGGTAAGCTACCTCTTGAATGAGATTGCCATTGCCCTCCCAGAAGATCAGGCTCGCATTGGAGCCGCTTGCATTCGCCAGGAAACCCATGCCAGCATAGTACCTAGAAGAATACTCAGTGTCTTCTCTGGGGTCCCCGAATCTGAGAGATCCAAATTCGAAAGGCAGTTCATGCGCGTCGAATGTGAAGAGAGTTCCAAAGCTGAGGGGGCTCCTCATGGTATCGTTGAGAGCGTAGACCTTCATTTCGTAGCCGTTGTCGAGTGGTGTGATTGATGACTTGTCTCCGTTGACTGATTCTTCCTCCCCACGACTCTGTATGAAGAGAGATAGCAGAATGAACGCCACCGCCAGAGATGAGATGAAGACCAATGCAAAATGGTTCTTCTTACGCTTGTTTCGCCTTTTCTCCTGCGTGTCGAGCAGCTGTCTTGATAACTGCAACCCAGCAGTCAGTCCTTTCGCTGAAGCAAAGGATGCCACACGAGCCTATCCTGCGCTTTGCGATAAGAGGGCAGTGCCTCTGCTATCACCTTATCATTCTCAATAACGATAGAGACTGAACTGCCTCGCCCAGACGGCCCGCATATGCTGTCGGTTGTCTCAGAGCCCAGACTCGAACATTGCTGAAATGGAAAAGGGTTCTAGGTCAGGTTTCCGGTTGCCTTCCAAAGACGCGATCAATAGGTCTTCATCTGCCTTTTCCAGACAAGCCAGTCATTCCAGTGCGCACAAATCCGGTTGGATTCGGTCCAAAAGCCCAACAGGGGAGGAAAGGCGACCGATGTTCAAACAAGAACTATCGTACCCTTTTTGCCAGTACAAGACTGCAGGCCATTCACTCGGGAGCCTTTTTGAAGATTATAGCATTCAGCTTTGATCACCGGTAGATTCCGGGCCAATATCCGGGCCCTCGCACATTTTATGCACAATTCTGAATTTAAAAACCCAAACCGCGGTGCCAACCTCCTTTCGTGACGGGCTCCCTTATTTCCGAACAACGACCGTGAAAGTCGCCCACCTGCTCATCTACGGGATGCTGCTCGTGGAGTTGCCCGAGAAACCAGTCCCGACCGACCACTGATTGCCTCTGTCACTGAGTTCCAGATCGTAGAACATGTGGGGGGAGAAAGTTGGGGACGATGCTGTAGATATGACGAAGTAGTCTCCAGAGTTCACCTTGCCATTCCCTTCTAGGTCGGTGATGTTCAGCCAAAGAGTGAGTTCGCCCATGGTCTGAGGAGGATACGCGGCTTTCGCGTATGGGGCGCCGACGAAGTCATGCGATGACGGCAGCCAGAAGGTTCTGTTGGTGCGGTCGTCAAGCTTGATGGTGATGTCACTCCAGCCCATATCCCCCTTTACGAAGGTGAACGTGCACTTCACATCGTTCTTGGCATTCTCCAAGTAGAAGGACACGGCGGGTTCCGGGGGATTTCCATTCCCGATGTTTGCAATCTGGAAGTAGAAGATTGCGTAAATCAGAAGTTGCGAAAGGATTATCGCTATCACGATCGCGACAATGATGACCGACATGCTTCGTTCGGTCCGTCGTACTCTCTTCAAGGGACCGGTGTCCACTCGGTAGATGTAGCCACAGTATGGGCATATGTTCGAGTCGGAAGGGATGGCGGTGCCACAAGATATGCAGGACATCGTTCCATCTTTGCTTTCATCCGTCACAGTGTCCCTCCTTGCCTTCCGGTCATGTCTGCGCTGTCATGACAGCAGCAAGATCGTTCTCCAGCAGTCTCTGACTCTCCAGGTGATGGTTGAAGTCGCTCACGGTAAGGTACCACCAGATAATGGCGAAGAGCCCGAGCGTTAGTACGGACAATATGAGGTATGCGACCTTTGGCCTGCCGCCGAACGGGCGAATGTAGAATGCGCTTCCCTTCAGGCCTGTGCTCTTGATCGCTTCGTTTAGTTCGGACGAGAACTTGAACAATCTCTCGTCGTGGTCCCGCAAGTTCATCTTGTAGAGGAATACCAGTTGGGGAATGGCCGCGCCAAGAGGGAAGAGCAGGTAGAGGAAGTCGCCATTGAAGTTCGTGACAAGATCAGAGAAAACCACCGCGACCATGATTGCCTCGAAAACCATGTACAACAGGATGGGAACGAACAGAACGATGAGCAACCAACCCGCAGCAGAGCGCCTCTTGTCTGCAGCGGTGGCTTCCGCGTTTATTGCTGACAGAGAGTCCAGGGTCGAGACGTTCGCCTTTTCCCTGCCGACATTGCTGGATGCGATCGCCAGATACCGAATGAGGCTGAACCTTAGTTGTGCCTCCCTGCCGAAATGGTTGTTCAGGCGGTCCATCATCGTGAAAGCCAGGATTGAGTAACATATTACCGTCACGGCCAGTACTGCCATGGACATACCCGATGAAACTACAACCCATACAAACGATCCGGAGTCACCGTTGGAACTCGCTTGATTCATGTTGACATAGACAAAGGCTGCAAGCCCGAAGTAAAGAATGAGCAGTAGAGCTGGTCCAAATGCCCAGAGCTTGGAGATGGTCTGATCGGTCCCCTCCCTCGATGTGATGGCGTAGAGAACCTGTTGCTTCGAGATGTCTACGGCCGTTGCCGGCGCTGCTGACGCCATCGGTGGGTAGATTGGGGGAGAGGTGACCTGTGGAGTAGGTCCCCCACGAGTTCTCGGCTTTCGAACATAAGTGACGACGAGTGCGACAATCGCCGCGACCGCTACACCCCATCCGACGAGCAGAAGTATGTTGTTCGTAGGCTCGTTCGCGGCTCCGTTTTCATTTGGTAGTGGGACGTAGAGACTCGGGACAGGCTCGACAAGGGGGTAGCGGTCGGTATTGTTAACGTCGATGACGAAAGGTCCGTCAACGACGCCGTCGCTTCCAGGTTGGTCCTGGTTCGGGCCTGAGAACTGGTCGGGGGCCGTGAAGTAATCCCAATAGTTCCCGCCCCCAGGATAACCGAGGTCCCACGTAATGCTGCCAATCTGGACGTTGTACAGACCAGCATGGGATGGATTCGCTACGAATGCATTGTGATAGACGGCCACCCTGCGACACGCCGCCAGATGGAGGCCTTCATAGCTGCTCGACGACATGCGATTCTCTCGCACCACTACATCGTATGACAGGTAGGCAGAGAATCCGTACCCGTTGTGATCGAGATAGCAGCCTGAGATTGTTATGTTGTTCGACTGCTCGAGTTCAATGCCCGTGGAGAAGTCTGTCGCAATAGAGTCGTGGACTGTCCCATTCGACACATGTTCGAGGAATATTCCGGGGAAGCCAGATGGTGTGTTGCTGGAGTAAGTCAGTTTCGCGTACCTAATCTCGAAGTAGGCGGTCGTGTAGTGGATTGCTATACCGATCTGCAAATCTGCGCCAATATCCCATCCCTCGATGATGTATGGGTCGGATGCGGTCCCCGAGCCTCCTGTTACACCATTGGTGGCAATGAAGCCAGCATTTCCTTGTATATCGATGGATGGATGAGTAGTATAGGCCGAGGATTCGTCGGGAATGCTCACTAGGGCGATAACAGAAGCAGACAACATCAGGAGTGCTACCGCGAGAGCGTGAAGCGTCGATCTTCGGTCCAGCAGCCTCCAAAGACGATTCATTTTCATTCCCGTCCTTGTATTCGAACCATGATGGCAATCCTACCTAGACAAGACTGCAATATGTCTACTTCTTTTGGCTTGGAAGATTCTTCCAACAGGCAAGATAGCATTGCACGAGGATTTGAGGTCAATGAGCCTTATCGTGCAGGGTGTGATCCCTCCCGCGAGGCGAAGGGAGTCGGAACCATTCGCAATGGCGAAAGAGGTATTCCGGGTAGTGAAGGACATTAGATTCAACCTGCGTTGGACCCTGGTCTTCATAGCCTGGGCAATGGCCGTGCTCATCGTTTGGGCCATAAGAGGGATTTACGCTTCCGAACCACTCGAGGACACCCTCTTTATTGTGCTCATCAACACCGCCCTGCTGATTTGGGCCATCGGCTTGTTCAGTCTTTACAATGTCATTCGAGGAATCCGAACACTGGACGTATTCGAGGACAACTACTTCACTTACGCCTACTTGAGCATGTTCGATTTCACGCCCAGCAATGGAAAGAACACCGCTGAGGAAGTTGTCGAGAGATTGGAGGAAATCCACACAGACATGAAGGTGGCCATTTCAAAGGATCCAAGCGCTGTTAGGTACAATGTGCCAGCTGGAAATCGTGATGAGGAGAAATTCGATGCCGTTGTCGAGTTTAGAGCGTCGGAGTCGAGATGGCCATGGTGGAAGAACTCGGCTGCATTTGTCAAAGTCATGGAAAACGGCAACACCCAGATCGAGCCGGATTTGCTGAAGAATCTCACTAGAAACGTTCGCTCGCTAGCAAGCAGCGAGAATGTTGATGTTTTCCGGGTCATGCTGATAACACAAGCGAGATACTCTGATGCGGCAATTGAATATGCCTCGAGAGCTAAGGAGTGGACCGGAAATGAGGATATTTGGCGCGCCATTGTTCTCCTGAAGAAGGGAGAATTCGGTTATCAGATAGTCTGGATGCCGAGGCTGTCGCTACCTAGGTGATAGAAGGATTAGCAGGCTGAGCCTTTCCCTATTTTCGATCCACCAATCAAAGCCTTGCTGGCTGATCTTGTACGCAACTCCATCTCCAACCGGCATTCGCTCAACGAACTGGAGTTTGACTAGGTCCTCTATGCACGCCTTTATGTCCTGATCTCTCAGGGTTACGTCCATCATCCTCTGAACGTCCTTGGTGATTCTATGGACGTAGATTGGGGGCTGGTCCTGCCGTTCGGCCATGTACTTGAGAACCCAGAACCGCCGAATCGCGCGCCTCGCGATCTCTTTGGTCGCATCCTTGTTCTCCTCCAGTGCCACACAAATTGATAGCATTCTTGGAGTATAAAATCAGTCTCAGGCCGCGGGGGCGCCGCCTGGATTTGCTGAAATGGAAGGAAATGCGACCAGTCGTCCACCGGTAAGAAAATGGAGACTGAGATCCATGCATTTTGTACCGGTGATTATTGCATCCAGCTTTGAACACCGGCGGATTCCAGGCCAATATCCGGGCCCTCGCACATATTTCGTAGGTGAGTCATCCATGGCCCAACATGAATCCGATGTGCTCCCAACATATCGTGACCCTAGTCGGCTGGCGCCAATTCTTAAATATTCTCATTCGGATGACTGACTCGGTCAATGGAAGGGGGACCGTGAAGATGGATTTTGAAGAACGAGGGTTAGCGAGATTGGTGCTTGTCGCAATATGTGCTGTGGTGTTGATTGTTCCATTGGCGAGCTTCCATGTGAGTGCAGCTCCGAAGATTCCATTGGAAATCCGCACTACATGGGACGCCGACATGATAAACAGCGACATCACTGGATACTCTGGAAAGGGAGTTTACGTCGCAGTTTTGGACACGGGATTGGCGCCGAACTGGAAAGACTACTTCCCTGCGAAGAACATTGCAACGGACCTTGGAAAAGGCTTCAAAGAAGACATAGTATGGAACGCGGAAACGCAGATGTTCTTGGAAAGCGGAACAGTGCATGAGATAAGCTGGATCGGAAGCATCGGCTCCACTCACGGCACACACGTGACGAGCACGATACTCGGTTACAACTATTATGCCCCCGCCGACGCCGCCGCCGGATTACCGCTGAAGCCGTTGTTTGTCAATGGAATAGCTCCTAACGTGACAGTCATACCCGTCAGGGTCCTGGCAGACTACATAATAGGGAAATCGCAGACTGATCCTGTCAACTACACTGACCAGAAGTTTGTCATGGGCACGGACCGCGCAGTAGCAGCAGGCATAAGATATGCTACTGATCTGAAAATGGCTGGATACAGCCCGATGATCATCACCATGAGCCTCGGAGGACCGTCTCCAGCATCAGTCATGTCTGATGCAATCGATTACGCGGTGTCCCACGGCGTCATCGTTGTGGCATCTGCAGGGAACGAGGGAGACAATGGCATGGGCTACCCAGGCGCATACCCGCAAATCATATCGGTCGGCGCTTGCGGATGGGAATACGAATGGTACGCACCCGGTCTTGCTGCGCCACCTCCCCGTTACAGGCTCTGGTGGCTTCAGGACAAAACCTACGGGTTCAATGACGTAACCGAGAGCTCTTCAAACCTAGCTGGTCAGGTGTACATCACCTCATGGAGCAGCAGGGAGAAAGAGGGCCAGCAGCTTGACGTCGTGGCTCCAGGAAGTTGGGTCAGAGGACCGTATCCAGGAGTTCCAGGCTACTCCCATCTCCCATGGTGGAGCTCGGGGCTTGGATGGCTCGCAGGCCACAACCCCGGGAACTTCTACTATCTCGGCGGAACGAGCATGTCCGCGCCACACGTGACGGGCATCGCCGCCCAGATGCTCGAGAAGGATCCGACTTTGGTGCAAGGACAAGTCGAGTCAATTCTGAAGCACACGGCTCTGCCAATACCAGCCGGATCCATGCGCATATTCGATCTGAGCCCGACAACGGGTTGGTACACATACTCGTGGGGAACAGACGCGACCGGTTCGGGGTTGGTCCAGGCAGATGCAGCAGTGGCCGCCACATAGGCGGTCGGATGCAACGCTCCGTGGCCTGACACGCGACAGAGGTTGCCTCTGTCAAACCCTTTCTTCTTCTGTTTTCATTTCATATCAGCAGGCATCGCCACTAGGTTTGACTGTCGGTAGATTTCTGGCCGAAATCCGAACCCCCGCGCATCATCATTTGACATGCGAACACGCTATTCGTCCCTCTCCAATTCCTCATGGTACGGTAGTCGCTCTCCCAGCCTGTCCCGCGCTCTCCAGATGGGTCCTTTGTGCTCCTCAAGGACCATCAATCGTAGAACCCACAGTTTCCTGTCCATCGACTCCCTCTCGGCCTTGTCGAGGTGGTAGTGGTCGTAGAACTCCGGGAGACGGTCGAGGTTCTTGAGCAAAGTGTGATACAGTCCCCAATCGTGGGCGCAAAGTTGCGCGATGTATCGGGCGTTCACAACCCCTTCCCGGTCGTCGGCTCCGATTTTATGGTCCCTGAGAAGAGAGAACAGGTCATGGAAGTCCTTCTCGTCCATCTTGACCACTTGGATCTTCGTGATGAACAGGTCGGACAGGGAAATCGTGTATGGGTCTATGCCGAGCCTTCCCCTGAAATCCAGCGTCTGGTCCATCCTGAACTTGTCCAGGAAGACCTCAACATGCCGGTTGTTCACATGGTCCTCGTACTTCAGTCGTTGGCTCCCGTGGAGCGTGTTGAACGCGTTGTCCGGAATGTACCCGAGCTCCCGGAAGACATGCTCTATCCGCGCCGCCTGGGAGCTGAGCCCGATGAGGTCAATGTCAGAGTACGGTCGCTCGCAGAAGGCGGAGCTCCTGCAATGCACACGGACCGCGAGACCCCCCATAAGTCTTAGCTGGACCGACTTCTCGCGTGCGTGGTCCACAATCCTTCGTCCCTCCTCTGGCATGTCCTTCAGTGGTGAACTACCGTGATTGTCGGGCTTCATTTCTGCCATGGCAGGCCCTATCCGTGGGGTGATTCTAATTAGTTATCCCGAAGGAAACTGGCCAAGAGCGCGTGGACTCGCCGGTCAGGGTTCATTGATGAGATGCTCGCCGTTTCTTTCTTGTTCACCTAAGCATTTGATTGCAGGGAGCCGTGTGTGAACTGGGATGACTGGCTGTTTTTCAGTCAGAGGATTGCTGCACCGAGCCGAATAGCACCGCTCAATCAGCCTAGCAGGACCCGCCCGTACTGAAGTCCGGCCACGCACCCAGTCGCCGGCAGATCTCCAGCGCATGCGAGGAGGAGTGTCGATACTGGGACTGGTTGAAGATTGACTTCACGGTCCTTGCTGATAAAAGGCCGTAGGGAAGGGGTCATGATCTTTCATTGGTGATGAAAAAGAATACATGATTCATTGTTCAAATGCCGTCATGTGAAGCATCGGACCTCAGTCGACTGTGGGCTCAGGGCCGATGTCGCGGCAAATGTTCACTGCTTTGATTCCACCCATGTGATCGGCCGGGTCATTGTGATTCCCAGAGTCTGTTTCGCAACAGAGACTGATGGCGCAGTAATCGCTTTATACTGACAGGCTTTTCCGGGGGAAAACGAGATATTGCGTGACGAATCAACATTTCGCGTCCTTGTAGGGGCGGGGGCATATGATCGACACTGGCAACACAGGGTTCATGCTTGTCGCGACAAGCTTGGTAATGCTGATGACTCCGGGCCTGGCCTTCTTCTATGGGGGGCTCGTGGGAAGGAAGAACGTACTGGCAATCATGATTCAGAGCTTCGTGTCGATGGGCATAGTCGACATCCTCTGGTTCACTGTGGGGTTCTCGTTGTGCTTCAGCGGAGGGTCGGGAGACATCTATGGTAACCTGAACATGGCCTTTCTTCACGGGGTGACGCCGAGCTCAGAGTTTGGGGATTATGCAGGAGGTGCCCATATTCCGATGTACGTCTTCATCGCCTATCAGATGATGTTCGCTATCATTACTCCCGCTCTGATAAGCGGCGCCTTCACGAACAGAGTGCGGTTCAAGGCATACCTGATGTTCTTGATCGGCTGGACTCTCTTCGTCTACTTCCCATTCGTTCATATGGTCTGGGGTGGCGGTCTACTCTCTACCTGGAAGGTCCAGGATTTCGCAGGTGGCATCGTCGTTCATGCTATCGCAGGTACGGCCGCTTTGGCTGCAGTGTTCTTTGTCGGGAGGAGGAAGGTAACCGAGTCTGGCCCGCATAGCCTGCCACTTGTCGCCCTGGGAACCGGTCTACTGTGGTTCGGCTGGTATGGCTTCAACGCCGGAAGTGAGCTAAAGGTGGACAACATCACAGCGCTCGCATTCCTTAACACAGATCTGGCGGCCTCCGTCGCTGCCATCACATGGCTAGGAATGGCGTGGATCTTCGAGAAGAAACCGAAGTTCCTTGGACTACTCACAGGGGCCGTCGCTGGCCTGGCAACGATCACGCCGTGCGCGGGATATGTGTCACCGTCCGCGGCAATCGTGATTGGATTACTCGCGGGAACGATATGCTATGCTGCCATCTGGTTCAAGAACAAGAAACACTGGGATGACGCCCTCGATGTCTGGGGCGTGCACGGCGTTGGAGGCATCGTCGGCTCCATTGCTGTGGGGGTGTTCGCTTGGAACCGGATGAATGCTTCCAGCCAGAACGGCCTGCTTCATGGTGGCAGTAGCCTCTTCGGGGCGCAAGTCGCAGCAGTCGCATTGGCTGCCGCCTGGGCATTTGTGTTCACCTATGTCATGCTCTTCATCATCGACAAGGTTACGCCCGTGCGTGTGAGCGCAAAGGGGGAGGAATTGGGTCTCGACGTGGCTGAACACGGAGAGCAGGCGTACATCTAGGGCGAGGTGAGTTGCTAACAACCGCGGTTCCGTTCCGCCGCTGCTGGAACACCCTCCCTTTCCGTCCACTGAGAGGATATCATCCGGACCATCGATGCTTCGTGTTTTCTCGTGCTCATTTCCGCCTTGGAATCCTCCGGCGGACACCGTGAGCCCTGCTCACTGTGTCGTTCTCGGTCCGTTTGTTACCTTGGCGAAATGTGTTCGTGACCTGGACCGATGAATGTGATCTCCAAGCACACCGACCAGTGCGGGAGCAGGTGGTATGAGGAACGCGGTCGCACCCATCAATCCGACAACCTTACTTATGGTCCTCATCCTTGAGACGGCAAGAGCGCACTCGGTCCCATCGCTCACAGGTCTTCCGACCAACGACAGACCCAGGATCCTCCAGAGCTCTGCAGTCACATTCACCGTCATCCATACGATGTCCTTCAAAGGAGTCGACTCGCCAGCATAGCTCGTCTTCCTCGCCAAGATCGCCTTTCTCAGGTCTTCCGCGCCTTCACCTTCGAACAACGTGTAGGCATTCCCAACCATCGTGGGAGAATGCGCATCGCTTCCCCCCACAAATGCGAGATCAAGGTTGCTGGACATCTTCTGCGCAGCCTCGTTCGTGTACCCGTCCCGGTGGGCAGCGTTGAAGAGCTCTACGCCATCGAGCTTGAGGTCCATGATCTTGAGTCCGAGTGATTCGCAATGTGAGCTGAAAGGGTGTGGGGCGATGGCCAAGCCGCCCTGAGCATGAATCGCATCGATCGTTTCCTCCGCCGTGTGCCCTTTCGGGATGTCCTCCGTCAAGAACAAGCCTAGGAGGTCCCCATCCAGAGTCAAGATTTCCGATCCTGTTACGACCTCGATCGATGAAGTGAGCTTTTTCGCCTCTACAGCTCCTCGAATGGAGTTGTGATCGGTGATGCACAGGACGGCCAGCTGCTTCTTCTCAGCCGTCCTGACGAGATCGGAAGGATGCGAGATGGAATCCGGGAAAGTGAGGAAGCTCACCCTTGTCAAACCGGAGTAGCGGCTATGGACATGGAGGTCCGCCTTTCGAAGCATGAGATCAGCAAGCACCTGGGGATGTCCTACCCCTTTGCAGTGCACAATGTGAGCGTGTATATAGATTACGGATGCGACAAGTGGCTCCTCGATGTGGCATGTTCACTGGCGACCGTGCTTATTGCGCGCTCGGGGGTGTTGAACCCCTGGCAGACAATGGGTCGGCCGGATAATCATCCGCATCCCCTAGTCGCAAATGCAATAGGGGACGTATGTGATTCAGGGGGAGAAGCCCAGAGGTGCACTGTACGCCAAACGGTCCGTTCGACGGTAAGGTCACCAGATTCTTCACGAGCCTGGTGCTCCCCGTGGATCCGAAAAGAACTGGGGAGTGCATGAGATGCGGTGCTTGCTGCAAGTTCCTTGTCACATGCCCCTTCCTCGAGTATGAGAACGATGACCCGAAGAAACCAAGATGCAAGGCGTACTTGATCAGGCCTCTCCAATGTCGGAAGTACCCGAGAACTAAGGAAGAGCAGATCCACCTGCCGTGCGGATACCGCTTCGAGGATTGATTCCGCTAGCGGAGCCTCGACCATCGCTCCAGAAGACTGCAGATCTCGTCGGAAGCCTCTTTCAGGACCGCGCCCGCTTTCTCCTGTTCGCGGACATATTGGATTGAGGCGTCGATGGAGATCCGAGATGCCTTTGCCGTGACGCTCGCGATAAAAGAGGGCGCCACCGTTTCGTTGATCTTATAGTGGCTTAGTATCTCCTTGAGGTCGTAAGTGAAAGTTGTGACTCTGTGGAGGTTCAGCATGGGGGTCCTTTCGCTTGAGCGCGGTGAGTAGGGCCTCGGTTCGTTGCTCCTCCTTCCCTTGTATTTTCCTCTGTATCCGGCCAATGTTCATCTCCGATTGACAACCATAATTGCCGTTCTCTACTTAAGGGTTGATGGTGTACGGTTCTGTACCAAATCGGATGATGAAGTCTTCGGGATAAACTGAAGACGGTTTTCCTGATGCTACGTGTAGTCGGAGAATTCTAGTACACCTGGCGCCAGATCGTACCCAATGTGCAGCAGCGGAATGTGCCCGATATGTGGGAGAAAACATGATTCCCGAATGGGCGCTCTGTTCGAATGCGAAGGCGTTTGGCGTATGGATAGGCGCATAAACGCCAGCATCAACCTGCTGCACACAGCCGTCTCTAAGAGATTGGAGGTGGCAGGGGCTTACGGTTCATCCCCGGCGCATTCCGGCATGACGCGATGATGATCCTATATGAGCCAGCGATGGCCGCACGGTCTGAGCCGAACGGAATGAGTTGCATAAGGGAGGTGACCTGAACCGGTCACCACCCGATGACGCCACAGAACCATGGGTACAGAAGGAGAAACCAGCAAGAATGCACAGCACAGGGGATTTTCTCCCTCTCTCCCTTCACGCCGATCTCGCCTGTCGTCATATTGGATTCTCCGTAGCCATGGCCGACACAGGTGGCATGTCGATGACTCGCACGTTCGTGATTGGGATATCGCAAGAGTGCCAAACACATGCACCTGCGGGACCGCACCTCCCCTCATCAGAAGGCGAAAGTTTCCCTGCTCCATCTTCTGTCGATGCCGCGGTACAGAAGGACCGTTGCGGCGACCAGAGCCGCGCTTATGGCCAGGATGACCACCGTCGAGACTAGCCTGTCGCTGGTGAACCTGAACGAAAGGATTGTCAAGGCTATCAGGGGCGGTATGACCACGCCTGCGAACTTGGCCAAAACCCTCGGGTCGAACAGGTAGCTGTTGGTCCGGAGACCTGTGAGGTAAGCAGTGGATGTGACCGTGTAGAAGGTTGTCGAATACGCCACGATCAACCCGATGCCGAGCATGTCCAGCTCCGATTGAAGGACGCTCAAGCCGATGAGGAAGACCGTGGAGGTGACCCCGGCCAGCATCGTGAAGAGCCGAAGCTTCGTCCTGATCATGCTCGCCACACTGATTGGCAGCACGTCGAGGAATGAAGGAGTATCTAGCATGTTCAGCCAACCGTATACGCTCACTCCGAAAAAGCCGATCATGGCGCCGAAGAATATCAGGTTGAAGTGCAGCGGAAAGGTGAGCACGGTCCCAAGGAACCAGAAGAGCAGGGCGAGGAACGCCAACGGCCCGATGTAGGCACTGACCACGGGCATCAGCGTTTTGCTCCTGATCAAGTCTATCCAGTCCTTGGCCATGAGTGTCGAATAGCCCTTCGTGAAAGAGAATCTCCTTGCGGTCGAGATCATCTCATCGGGGTATCTCTCGGAGACCTTCCCGTAAGTTATCTTGATTGTGTTCACAGCGACGTACGAGAAGCCGAGGACCAAGACGACTGAGATCAGAATGTAGATCGGGTCCCCGGTTCTCTGAAGCATGATTGACGGGACCAACTGTGCGAAGTCGTACTGGTGCGTGAAGTAACTCCCTGCGAGCAGTGCCAAGATCGCCGTGACCATGGCCGCGAACAAGGCTTTCCATCGAACGTATATCGATGACAGGAAGAACGAGAACGATATCCCGATCAGGAACGAGAGCGTGATGGTCAGCAGCAGGAAGAGCACGCTACTGATCCTGAACCCGGTGAACGGGATCGTCAGTGCGAGCCCGCCGATGAGAGGCACGATGGAGTAGAGCATGTAGTAGATTGTGTCCTTGACATAGAACGCGAGGAAGACCGTCTTGAAGGTGACTGGGTGTATCTTCGGTGTCTCGAGGAGCATGCTCACCTCACCTATTCTCCTCTGTGCCATGCGCTCGCCGAACAGCGCGAATCCTCCCACGGCGAGGCCGTAGACCAGGATTATGGAATGCAGGATGAGGTAGACCTGGGCCATCGGTATGGATTTCAGCATCTGCTTCGACGCCACGCCGATGACGAACGACATGAACAGGATCATCACGGGGAATAGGAGGAATTGCGCCTGCCCGATCATCGCGGCGTTCAGCCTACGCTCTTCGATGAGCATCAGGCGGACGATCTTCAGGCTCCTGGATAAGCGGTTCATGAGGACCCGCTCCTAGGGTTTCTCGGTGTATCTCATGAACATAGAATCAAGTGATTCACCCGCGCGCTCGAGCTCGCCGGGCGTGCCGATGGCGACTATCTTGCCCCTGTTGATGATCCCTATCCTCGTGCACATCTTCTCCGCGATCTCAAGAATATGGGTGCACATGAACACTGTTCCTCCCTTTCTGAGATACTCGGAGAGATAGTCCTTCAGGAGCTTCTGGTAATGAGGATCGAGCCCGGAGAACGGTTCATCGAGGAAGACCACGGGCGGTTCGTGGATCAGCGCTGCCGCGACCATCAACTTCTGCCGCGTGCCTTTGGAAAGGTCCTTGCACGGAAGCCCCTGGACATCCTTCATGTCCATGAATTCGATCCAGTGATCGGCACGATTCTCGAGGTCATCCAGCTTCCTGACGAGGCCGATGAACTGAAGATACTCCTTTCCCGTGAGAAAAGAAGGCGGTGATTCGACTTCCGGGACGATGCCTATCTTGCCCTTGACGATGAGAGGGTCCTTGGCAGGATCGACTTGGAGGACCGTGCAATGGCCCGAGGTGGGCTCTAGCTGTCCCGTAAGAAGCCTGAGAAGTGTGGTCTTCCCCGCACCATTCGGCCCGAGGAGCCCGAACAGCTCGCCCTTGCTGACCGTGAATGAGACATCGTCCACCGCGGCAAAGTCGCCGAACCGTTTCTGCAGATGGGTGATTTCAATGACGGATTCTGACATTGCGTGGCCTCATGATGCGGATACTGCACTGCTGTAAAACGATGGAAGAACAATAAGGCTTTCTCTCGTAGATGCTGCGAGTGAGACTCAGGGGTCGGTAACCTATGCTCATAAGCGCTAAGTCTACTGCCGATGATCCAAGTCGAGGATGAAGCGTATCCCCATCGACCTGTCGCCATTGTAGTACGTGGACCAGTTGTCGAAGAAAGACCCCGCTCTCTTGAACCCATAACTCTCATAGAAATGCCAGTTGCTGGCGATGTCGTCCGCGTAGACAGACACTCGCTTGGAGCCAGAATCCATTGCATTGTTCACGAACCTGTCCACCAGCGTCCTCCCTATCCCCTTGCCTCTTTGTTTGGAATCCACAAGAAGCAGCATTATCTCCGCATCCGCTTCAGGACGGTTGACCAGCAGCTTCATCTCTGTCATCATGAAATTCCAGAGCAACGTGGGAAGCCTTCTGACCTTGCCATATCTCCCTAGAACGATCTTCGCGCAGGCCCTGAACTCGGACACGATCAGCCTCCTCCCCGCTCCTATCGAATCCTTAGCACGAGTGTCGCCGAAAATCACCCCGATCATCTCGCCGGAATCGAGGCATGCGATATTTGTCCAGTTCGACCAAGCAGCCGCGATCTCGACATATGGCTCCAATATACGCGTCTTGTCCATATCATGCGCAATGTGCTCCTTCACTGGCCAGGCTTCGGCTGCGAGCTGTGCGCAACGCCGTAGATCCTGGGCACGATATCGTCTGAACTGGATTTCGGGCAAGTTCTCAGGGAAAACATGGTGGCGAGCGGCTTAAACTTTCACATCGATGGATAAGGCGCAGTCCGCGGTGCGGCCAATCACCACTTCTCCTTGTGCACGATTTCTTCGAGTGGCTTCCTCTTGGCGCTCCCGACGAAGAACTTGGTCAATTTTGTCCTCATGCCGGAGTCATCGACCGGGTACCCGAGGGGCGTAAACGCGACGACCTTGATGTTCTCGGGGATACCGAGTATCCTCCTCATCTCCTTCTCATCGAACCAGCCGATCCAGCAAGTGCCGAGCCCCAAGTCCGCCGCCTGGAGCATGATGTGCTCCATCGATATCCCGATGTCGACCAGGTAATAGTCCATGCCGTTCCGTGATCCCGACTGCTTCGGGTTCCCGCACGCGATGATGACGACCGGCGCTTTCTTCAGCCAGGAATTGAGGATTCCTGTGCCCTTGGTTGCGATCTCAGCGATAGTCTCCTTGTTCCTGACAACTACGTAGCTCCAGCATTGCTTGTTCGCCCAGGAGGGCGCGAGCCTGGCTGCTTCGAGGATCTTTTCTATCTTGTCATCCTCGACCTCCTGGTCTGAGTATCGGCGAATGCTCCTTCTCGCTCGAGTTAGCTCCACGAAGTCCATTGCCTCACCTGTCTGCCTGCTGAGGTATCTCCCACGATAGGATTATGCCTATCGCCGAGAACACCGATGCGAACGCTCCTGGGAAGATAAGGTCGTTGGTCAGTGTGGTCATGTTCGAGATGCCGAGTGTTGTTCAGGCTTCTCATCATCTGTTCATGGCCCTCTTGAACATGGGCACGGCGACGGTGAGCAGGACGATGCCAAATACCGCTAGTATGATTATCTCTGGAGTTATCGCCTGCACCCCTGCACCGAGCACCATGACTTTCCTCATCGCACTCGCGGCGTAGGTTAAAGGCAGGAAGCCCGCCAAGGTCTGCATGTATGACGGCATCTGCTGGACCGGGAAGAAAACCCCGCTCAAGAACATCATCGGGAACATGAGCGTCATCATCACCATCGTGGCCGTTTCTTCCTTGTCAGCGAAGGAGGTTATCAGTATGCCGAGCCCCACGAAGCTGAACACGGTCAAGAGTATGAGGAGTATCACGAG
>Ga0315281_10003572_pt1 | contig 22753 bp, 27 predicted proteins | sample YL17G07_0_MG_FD_204540 | JGI IMG/M metagenome (GOLD analysis project Ga0315281, IMG submission 204540) | Sediment microbial communities from Yellowstone Lake, YNP, Wyoming, USA - YL17G07_0 | ecosystem: Environmental > Aquatic > Freshwater > Lake > Sediment | place: USA: Wyoming | collected... | reverse complement strand
CGCTGATCCCGGTCATTGTAGGCTACATCGGAATAAAAGCCGGCACAACGAGACTGAGGGGCTTTTTCTTAAGCCTCACCTATGTAACCGGCATTGCCGTCACCTACTCCGCGTTGGGGCTCCTGGCCTCCTTAACCGGGAAAATATTCGGCTTCATAAGCTCTCACCCCGTTACCTACATGGCTGCCGGGGGGATAGTCATCTTCTTCGGATTATCAATGCTCGATATTTTTAATATACCCATACCGCGCCTTTTTAGTTTACCGGTGCTCAAGAAAAAAAATTATTTTTCCGTTTTTGTCTTAGGGCTGGCTTCGGGATTGATTATCGGCCCCTGCACCGCTCCGGCGCTGGGCGCGATTCTTTTGTATCTGGCTACGAAAAAAAACGTCGCCTACGGAGTGACGGTTTTATTCAGTTTTGCTTACGGAATGGGTTTGACATTGGTTCTGGCAGGTACTTTCAGCTCTTTGCTCGTTAATCTTCCGAAATCAGGAAGATGGATGCTGTATGTACAGAGGATAGGCGCGGTTATCTTGATAGGCATGGGAGTATTTTTAATTTTCACGGGGATAGGGAGACTCTAGATGATGAAAAAACAAATTGCGTCCTGGGCGGTATGGATTCTCGTTTTTTCGTTCTTATCGTGCTTTGCATCAGCCCAGGAGAACTCGACGACAGCGAAGAGTTTTACTCTGAGGGGTTTAGATAAGAGTTCATTTACCTTAAGCGCATGCAAGGATAAAAAGCCCGTCCTGCTTTTCTTCTGGACGACCTGGTGTCCTTTCTGCCGGCAGGAGTTAAAGGCCCTTAATGACAGATATCCGCAGATCATTAAGGATGGCGCCGAGGTCGCAGTGATTGATGTCCAGGAATCAGCCGCTAAAGTAGAGCATTTCATCCAAGGAAAAAATTTTTCTTTCAGGGTTTTGTTGGATAGCGATGGGGATGTTGCGCAGTCATTCGGGCTTGTAGGTATTCCTACCTATTTCCTTATCGATAAGCAGGGTATCATACAGTATGAAGGAAACTCTTTTCCGGAAGAAGAATATAAACGTTTGACTTCAGAATAAGTTATGGATAAAGGCCTTTCCCTACTCCTTGATTTATATGAACTGACGATGGGCCAGTGTTACCGCACCTATAGGCCGGATGCGCGGGCGACCTTTGATTTATTTGTCCGGGGCTTACCCGTTAACCGTTCGTACCTGGTTGCCGCGGGCCTTGAAGACATCCTGGATTATATAAAACACCTGCGGTTTAACGCCTCAGATATCGCGTACCTGAGGAGCAAAAATATTTTCTCCGGAGGCTTCCTGCGGTATCTGGCGAAATTCAGATTCAGCGGCGATATCTGGGCGATGCCGGAAGGGACGATCTTCTTTCCCGATGAGCCGGTGATACGCGTTACCGCTGCCTTGATTGAGGCCCAGGTCATTGAAAGCTTCCTCTTAAATACCGTCAACCTGCAGACGATGATTGCCAGCAAGGCCAGCCGGGTAGTTTCGGCTGCGCGGGGAAAAACTATCTTTGATTTTTCCCTGAGAAGGACGCACGGCTCGGATGCCGGGCTTAAAGTGGCGCGCTCAGCGTACCTTGCGGGATTCGACGGCACCGCCACGGTCCTGGCGGGTAAACGGTACGGGATCCCGATAGTCGGAACGATGGCGCATTCCTATGTTATGTCTTTTAAGCAGGAGCTGGATAGTTTCCTGGCTTATGCCGAAACCTTTCCTCTTCGCGCCATTCTCCTCGTGGATACCTATGATATTAAAAAGGGCATTGAGAATGCCGTCACCATTGGTCTATACCTTAAGGAAAAAGGTTTCCGCCTTCAGGGGATACGGCTGGATAGCGGCGATATCGTGTATTGGTCGAAGGCGGCCCGAAAGATGCTGGAAAAGGCTGGTCTTCCGTATGTCAAGATTGTTGCCAGCGGGAATCTTGATGAATTTAAGATCTCCGGTTTACTTAAACGCGGCGCTCGCGTAGATAGTTTTGGCGTGGGGACAAATATGGGTACCAGTATCGATGCGCCGTGCCTGGACGTTATCTATAAGATAAGCGAGATTACCGATGAAGACGGCAATTTTCTTCCTACCATGAAATTAAGCAAGGGCAAGGTTACCTACCCGGGCAGAAAGCAGGTATTTAGAATCAAAGATGGAAGGGGAATATATAGCCAAGACATCCTTGGTCTCGAAGGGGAAGGTATCCGGGGCATTCCTTTATTAGTTAAGGTGGCGGCAAAGGGTAAAATAATCTATAAGAGCCCTTCTTTGGATAGCATCAGATCAAGGTTAAAAAACAATCTTTTGCGTTTTCCTGAAGGGTTACGCGATATTCGCGCCGCGCATGCGTATCCGGTCATCATCAGTAAACAACTGAGGAAATTAAGGAGCGCTTTAGCCCAACAACTCCAAAAGAGGCAATAATAGATGGAAAAAAAAATCGAAGCTCTTTTTGACAGATGGCAACGCAGGAACATTCGGGGTATATACTGTGAAACCAAAGCAGAAGCCGTAAATAAAATTCTGGAGATTATTCCGCAGTCAGCCGGGGTTGGAATTTCCGGTTCGGTAACGCTTGATGAACTGGGCATCGTTAAACAGCTTGAATCCGGCGGCCGCAGGGTCTTTAACCAATACCGCTCGGGGTTATCGCGGGAGGAAAGCCTTACGATAAGACGGGAAGGGGTAAACGCCGATTATTACCTGGCGAGCCCCAATGCGGTATCTCAAGGCGGAGAGCTGGTATTTTTCAGCGCTTACGGAAACCGCATTGCCGGGATTTCTTACGCGCAAAATGCGATTATCGTTGCCGGGATAAATAAAATTACCCGGGACTTAAGCCACGCGCTCAAAAGAGCCAGGGAATACGCCACCCCGCTTAACTGTAAGCGGCTCAATTGGAATTCGCCCTGTTATAAGGACGGTATTTGCCGGGAAAAGGCCTGCCTGTTGCCGGAATATAAGAGGATGTGTTGCCAGATTTTGATTATCGAAGCCGAGGTGACACCGGACAGGGTGAAGGTGATTTTAGTAAACGAGAAATTGGGTTTTTAAAAAAGGATTCAAGCTATGCCCTTAGGATTACAGGGATTGGCAACGGGGATAGGAAGCCTGCCGCATAAAAATGCCGACGAAGCGCTGGATCTGATTTTTTCCTGCTGCCCGCAGATTCCCTTCTGGCCGCAGCTGCCCAAGCGGAATGTCCGCGAAGGCATGGTTGCCCAATTCAGCGAAGGATTGCCCTGTTTGGAAATGACAGGCAATGGCTTAGTTTTTAACCCGGAGGATAGAGATAAAAAACTCCAGGAGTTTTACAGCCATATCATTGACGGAGGGGATATAGATTATTTCCGGATAAGCCCGGACTACGCCCAGGGTTTATACGCTTTTAAGAAAAGATTACAGAGTCTAAAAGAATCAAAACCCTCAGATTTCGCCAGGATAAAACATCTTAAATTGCATATCACCGGCCCTTTTACTTGTGCGGCGAGCATCAAAGACGAAAAGGGAATGGCTGTTCTGCACGATTCCGTATTGATGCAGGCAATAAGCGAAGGCTTAGCCCTGAGGATGCTCTGGCAGATAAGGCAATTTGAAGAATTCGGCAAGAAGATTATTGTTTTTATTGACGAGCCGTATCTTGGTTGTTTTGGCTCGGCCTACACCCCTATTAATCGAGAAGATGTGGTAAGGGTATTTTCAGAACTAACCAATAAACTGCGCAGCCAGGGAGGCACGATGCTCATTGGCGTGCATTGCTGCGGTAACACCGATTGGTCCATATTTACCGATGTTAGGTTAATAAATATTATCAGTTTCGATGCTTTTGCATTTTTGGATAGGCTGCTTCTGTACGCCGATGACTTGAAGGAATTTTTCACACAGGGCAGGGCGCTATGCTGGGGCATCGTCCCTACCCAGGAATTTGACGCAACACAAACCGCGCAAAACCTCCTTCAGCGCATTGAGCAAGGGATTGCTGCCTTGGCCAAAAAGGGATTGGACAGGCAAAAGGTATTGGAAAACCTTTTTATATCCCCAAGCTGCGGGCTTGGAACCCTGGATATTGCTAAGTCTGCGGCGGTCTTCAAACTGCTTGGCGAAACCGCCTCTGCCATCAGGCAGGGTTTCTCCGGCAGCCCCCAAAAATAAAGTATTTGACAAAACCAGACAGAAGTCGTAATATATACCAGTTCATTTTTCGCTTCACAATCCCAAATTGAGAAAATAAACCTAAGATGAAAGAAATTCGTATTCATGCCCGTGCCGGCCAAGGAGCCATCACCACGGCATCGCTGTTGGGGTATGCCTACTTTTTAAAAGGGATGTATCCTTCTGCCTTTCCCCACTTTGGCGCTGCCAGGATGGGCGCTCCTATGAATGCCTTTGTGCGGGTAGACTCAAAGCCGGTGCGCTTGCGCAGCCAGATTTATGAGCCCGACTTCCTTATTATTGTGGATTCTACACTTATGCGCGGGTTCAACTGTTTTTCCGGTTTAAAGGACGACGGCGTCGCCATTATTAACGGCAAAGAAGAGGGCCTGGAAATCCCCAAATTAAAACCCAGGCAGAAGGTCTTTCTGGTCCCTGCCACTGAGATTGCCCTGAAAACTATCGGCCGTCCTTTGGGTAACACTGCATTATTAGGCGCATTCTGCGCGGCTACCAATGAGTTAACTTTGGATGCGTTATTTGAGGCAATCAAGAACAGGTTTTCCGGGAAAATACAAGAACCTAACCTTAAAGCGGCACAGGCTGGGTTCGATTTTATAAAAAATAAGAAATAAACTATGTTTGGTCCATTAGTTTGCAAACCGGGTTCAAGCAGGAACAACAAGACCGGCTCGTGGCGCACCGAGACAAAGCCGAAATTTTTACAGAAGAATTGCATTGCCTGTAATATGTGCGTTTTAATCTGCCCGGAGAATTGTATCGAAGGGCAGGACAAGAATACCTATCGCTGCGATTATAATTTCTGCAAGGGGTGCGGCAATTGCGCCGCCATTTGCCCCAAGCAGGATATTATAATGATTAAAGAGGAATCGAAAGAGTAAGATTACGATGAAAGAATTTTTAGAAGGTTCAATGGCGGTCGCGAAAGCGGTGCAGTTGTGTAAGCCCGGGGTCATATCCGCATATCCCATCACTCCCCAGACGCATATCGTCGAAGAACTGGCTCAGATGGTTTCTGACGGGCATCTGCCGGCGCAATTTGTCAATGTTGAATCGGAACACTCCGCGGCATCGGTAGTTTTAGGCGCGGTTGCTACCGGCGTGCGGGCCTACACCGCGACGAGCTCCCAGGGGCTCTTTTATATGTCCGAGGTCCTCTATAATATCGCGGGCATGCGCCTTCCCGTGATCATGACCACCGCTGCCCGGGCCATATCCGCCCCTATTAATATCTGGAACGACCATCAGGACGCCGTTTCCTTGCGCGATTCGGGATGGATCCAGTTCCATGCCGAAGATATTCAGGAGGCGTTTGACCTGCATTTCATCGCCTACCGGTTAGGAGAAGATAAATCCATGATGCTCCCGGTCATGATCTGCATGGATGGCTTTATCCTGACCCACGGGATTGAAACTGTTGATATGCCTGCCCAGGAACAAGTGGATAAATTTTTACCTCCTTACCAGCCGCTCTATAAATTAGACCCCGAGAATCCCCTGACGTTAGGGCCTTTGGTTGACCCGGAATATTACATGGAGGCACGGTATGCGCTTGACCACACTTTTAAGGAAGCATTAGCTTTGATTCCCAAAATAACCGCGGAGTTTTCAAAGGTATTCGGCCGCACGTATAACGGTTTAATTGAAGAGTACCGCACCAAAGATGCCGAGCGGATTATCGTGGCCATGGGTTCGGTATGCGGTACCATTAAGGAAGTGATTGACGAGCTGCGCGCGAAAGGCAAAAAGGTGGGATTGCTTAAAGTTACCTCATACCGGCCTTTTCCGGCGCAGCAAATATATGAAGCATTGAAGGATGCGCCTAAGGTCGCGGTGATTGACCGGGCTTTGTCTTTGGGTTCTTACGCGCCGCTCGCAGGCGAGATTAAAGCGGCGTTCTTCGGCAAAGCCAAAAGGCCCAAGCAGATCGGCAGCTTTGTGGTTGGCCTAGGCGGGAGGGATATCACCAAGGATTCCATAAAGGAAGTCTTGCGCTTATTGACGAATAAAGAAAGAGCGTGCGAATTTATTGATTTAAAGCCCGAACTATTAAAGGAAAAGTATGAATAAGAATTTATTTAATCCCGGGCACACCGCCTGCGCGGGGTGTGGGCAATCATTGGCGGCCCGCCTGGTTGTTGAGGCCGCGGGAGCGAATACCATCGCGGTCAATAATACCGGATGCCTGGAGGTATTTTCCACCAAATATCCGGAAACCGCGTGGGGGATACCCTGGATACATTCACTTTTTGAGAATGCGGCCGCGGTAGCTTCCGGAGTCGAGTCAGCCTTGAAATATCTGGGTAAAAAAGAGGGTATCAACGTTATCGCTCAAGGCGGCGACGGCGGAACCGCCGATATCGGCCTGCAGGCGTTATCCGGGATGCTGGAGCGGGGCCATGACATACTGTATCTGTGTTATGATAACGAGGCCTATATGAATTGTTTAAGCCTGGATTCACTGATAATGACTAAAGAGGGCCTAAAGAAAATAACTGAAATAAAGGTCGGCGATGAAATCTATGCATTTGACCAGAAGAAGCACGAGCTGGTTATTAAGAGATGCAGCGGGGTATTTGATAACGGGATAAAAGACGTATATGAGTTAAAGACCCGACACCATTCTATAAAAGCTACCTCTAATCATCCGTTTTTGGTCCTCAAAAGGCCCGGTCGCGGCAGAAAGCATACCTTTATCTGGAAGACGCTGTCGGAAATCAAAATCGGAGACGAGATAATCGCACTCAAGAGAGTAAAAACTGAAAAATCTCTGGAGCTCGCCTTTAAAAAGGTAGAAAAAGGCGATTATAAGGTAAATAAATTAAATCCTACCGATATCCCATCCGAAACATCACCGGGCTTAATGGAATATTTAGGGTTGTATTTGGGTGACGGCTGGGTGAGGGAAGAGAGAGGCGAGGTTGGTTTTGCTATTCCTGAGGGTTCTTGCGAAAGAGAAAGATTGTTAAGGCTGCATGCAGAAATTTTCGGCAATCACTTAAGAAAAGATAAAATGTACGTTTATATAAATTCCGTTAATCTCGCAAGGTTTATCGGGTCTTTAGGATTTAATAAAGGGGCAAAGAATAAAACCATACCGGATTGGGTTTTTACTCTTTCTCAGGCAGAAAGAGAGTCATTTATCGAAGGCCTTATGTTGTCAGACGGGTATAAGTTAAACGGTTCCTGGCGTTTTGTAAGCGCAAGCCACGATTTGCTAAAGAGATTAAGATTATTAGCCCAGATCACCGGCTTTCAGGTTGGAAAGATTCATTGGCAGGAAGTAAAAGCGGGCCGGGTCTGTGTAAAAAGGAAATTATTGAAAGATACGGCCTATGGCTATATTTGTATGAGCAAGAGGCGTAAGCCGAATGTCAGTAAATACCTTTCTCAATACCGCGGCTACAATTTCTTTGTAGATAACGAATCTTTCGATACCGAAAAGGTTACAGGAATAAATTATGCAGGATTAGAGTTAACTCTGGATCTTAGAGTAGAAGATGAGCATAATTTTATAGCCGACGGTATCGTTGTCCATAATACCGGCGTGCAGAGAAGCGGGCTCACGCCGTTTCAAAGCAATACCACCACCAGCCCCGTCGGAGCTGAGTCCACGGGCAACATCCGCCCCAAGAAACCCATGCCGGAAATCGCCAATGCCCACGGTATCCCGTATGTGGCAACGGCCTCCGTCGGTTTTCCCCAGGATTTGCAGCGAAAAATCAAGAAGGCATTGAGCATCAAAGGGCCGAAATATATACAAATCCACGTTCCCTGCCCGCTGGGCTGGAGACACGAACCCGCAATGACATTTCAGGTAGGGAAGCTGGCGGTAGAAACCGGTCTTTTCCCTTTGATTGAATACGAAAACGGGAAACTCGCCGCGGTCCGCAAATTAAATCCCCCCAAGCCCGTTGTTGAATATCTGAAGGTCCAGGGAAGATTTAAGCATTTACTCAACAATCCCGAAGCGATACAAAAGGTACAGGAAGTCGCGGATGACAACATCCAGAAGTACGGTCTTAAGGCAGAAACGCAGCCCGATAATCCCGCGGCCTAAGGCGGCAATCTGCCGGCGACAATAGAATAATCCGGCAATTTAACAAGTTAACACGGAGGTGCCTCAATGGGCAAACAAGCAAGAGCGATTGCAGATGTGAGTCTGAAGGAGTTAGTGCACGATTTAAACAAGGCGTATGCCGATGAATGGCTGGCATTTTATCTTTACTGGTACATGGCGCAGACCGTTTCGGGCCGGGCCTACGAAGATATGAAAGAGATGCTGGAGAAGGTCGCCAAGGATGAGCTGGAGCATGCCACGGAATTAGCGGATTTAATCGTCAAATTGGGCGGGTTACCCATCGCCAACATGACCGATCTGGAAAAGAATGCCAACGCCCCTTACACGATGCCGCCTAAGAACGCCGCAGATATCAACCGGATAATCCGTATTGTGACGGAGGCAGAGGCTACCGCGATCGAAGTATATAATAAGATTGCCAAAAAGACGCTTGGCAAAGACCATGTGACGTATCAGCTGGTCACCCACATATTATCCGAGGAAGTCGATCACGAAGAGATATTTGAGAATTTGATGGAGCGGTAACAAGTATAACTTTTATGCGGAGGGTTTTTAACGATGGCGAAGGTAACCGTAGATGTGTCAACTTGTGTCGGATGCGGATTGTGTGAACAGTTTTGCCCCGAAGTCTTTGAAGTGCAGGGTGACGGGATTGCCCATGTAAAAACGCACATGTGCACGACCTGCAATATTAAGGAAGCGGCGGACCAGTGTCCGGTAAACGCAATTAAGGTAAGTAGTTAATTGTTCATCTTTGCCTTCGCGCGTAAGGCTTGGATAAACTGAGCGAAATATTCGTCTTTTTTCTGGGTGAGTAACTGCTGCGTCAATTTGGCTTTTTCCTCGGCGAATTTTTTCTCGTCAACAGCAACCTTCGATTTTATCTTGATAATATAGAAACCCGCCGGCGTTTCAATAACGTCACTCACGGACCCTTCCTTTAATTCCTTTGCTTTCGTCCAGAATATATCCGAGGCGCCTACCCCTTCGATGTAGCTGCCATAGGTAAAAGGAGCCGTTGAGGCCGATTTTAATCCCAATTCGTTGGCTATTTTGTCAAAATCCGCCGATTGAGGATTTGCGTTCAATTTCTGCAGGGCGGTTTCGATTTTTTCTTTGGCAATGGCCCGGGAGGCATCCTTAATCAGGGCTTCTTTTACCTTGTCTTTTATTGTTTCAAATTCAGGGATATAAGGCGTTTTCATTTCCTTGAGCCTTGCGACATAGTAGGTTTTATCCATGCGCAGGGGAGGCAGGAAATCGCCGATTTTTGCCTTGGCAAGCAGGTTCGTTACCTGCGGCGCCCAGCCGATACCGGGGATGGGATCGGTTTCTGAAAACAGGCCCGTTTCTTTTATGGCTAGCCCCATATCTTTCGCAATATCCGATAGCGCCTCGTTTTTAGCCGCGCGTAAAAGGATCTTCTTAATCTCGCCCTGCAGCTGTTCTTCGCTTTGATTCTGCGCATCCAGCGTTACATATTCCATATTGAAAGAGAGAGGCTGTTTAAAGGCCAGGGAGTTTTTCGCAAAGTAATCCGCGGTTTCTTTCTCGCCGGGATTTATCTCTTTCGCAAAATCAGCGGCGATACCGGCAAGGTAATAAAGGCTTACCTGTTCATTCGCCTCCTCATATTCTTTTTTCACTTCCTCATCGGAGACGGTAATGGCTGAGGTTACCGCGTTATACAGTTTAGACAGGATGATGTTCCCCCGGGTTTGTTCTTCAAAGACGCGAGGGAGGGCATGGAACACATACTGCAGGAGTTCGGCATACAGTTTTTCGCTGAATTGGCCTTTTTGCTGGAAGAAAGGATAATTTTGAATTGCCTGAATCACTTCTTTATCGTTCGCGCTCACATGTTCTTTTTTCGCCTCGGCGAGTAATATCAGCCTGTCCCACGCCTGCCCCTGAAGATTTATCTGCTTTTTCAGCTCAGGGAGGGAATCGCCGAACTGCACGATTGCCAGGTTAGTTACGGCGTTTAACGCATCGTTATAATCAGCGAACTCTATGTTTCTGCCGGATATCTGCCCCGCATAAGAAAACTCTCTTTTGCCGCGCCCAACGCTGCCGATGCCCCAGAACACAAATGCCGGTACGATGAGTATGGCCAGAACTATCCAGATTTTTTTTGCGGTTTTCCTGTTACGCAGTTTATTAAGCATATGTTTCCGACTCCTTACCCAATGGGTACACCCGCGCAATACCTCATAAGCGCGGGGTGTTACCCAATGGGTACACCCGTGCAATTGCGCTACCTAGCGCACACCGGCGCAATTCCCATAAGCGCCGGGCGTGAGCATAAGCGCGGCGTGTGTTGACTCTCTATTATAGGTTAAAATATGCGCATTGCAATAAAAAAGGGAAGAGCAGGCACCCAAACCTATAGGATGGTTATGCACCCCGCCGTATACCCACCCCACCATATCGGAGTGGTGGGTACGCCGCCTTCTGCGGCGGGATCGGCGGGTGTCCCACCTCCGGTGGGATGTCCCGCCTCCTGCGGGATTTTTTTGCTTTACAAAGCTTGAGTATATCGGTATAATTAATGCTCGTGCTATCGTATAGGCTAGGTATAAACGCATACCATAGGGGATACCATGAAAAATAAGATTTTAAAATTAGGTTTGCCCAAAGGCAGCCTCCAGGAGGCGACCTTTAAGATGTTCAAGAAGGCAGGGTTTAATGTTTCTTTGCCTTCTGAACGTTCTTACTTTCCCTCGATCAATGACCCCCAGATAGAGGCGGTGCTTTTACGCGCGCAGGAGATGTCCCGTTACGTCGCCGACGGTGCCTTAGATTGCGGCATTACCGGTAACGACTGGATACTGGAAAATAACTCACGCGTGGTTCGGGTTTCCGACCTTCTCTACGCCAAACAGAGCTTGAACAAGGTGCGCTGGGTTTTGGCTGTCCCCGAAGATGCGAAGGTTACTTCGGCGAAGGACCTTAACGGCAAGCGCGTTGCCACTGAACTGGTAAACGTAACGAAAGCGTATTTCCGCAAGCGCAAAGTCAATGTTGAGGTTGAATTCAGCTGGGGAGCAACCGAGGTCAAGGTAAATTCGGGCTTAGTAGATGCGATTGTGGAGTTAACCGAAACCGGCAGGAGCCTTAAGGCCAATAAATTAAAGATCATTGATATCATTTGCGAATCCACCACTCAGTTGATCGCCAATAAAGATGCCTGGAAGGATGCCTGGAAGAAAAATAAAGTGGAGCAGATTGCCCTGCTTCTCAAGGGCGCCATTGCCGCCGAAGAGAAGGTAGGGTTGAAAATGAACGTGAAAAAGCCGGATGTCAAAAAAGTCATTTCTCTCCTGCCGGCGCTGCGGCGGCCGACCATTTCCGGTCTTGCTGAGGAGGGATGGGTAGCGATAGAGACGATTATCGACGAAGACCTGGTGCGCCTTCTTATCCCGGCGTTGAAGAAGGCGGGCGCCCAGGGAATTATTGAATATCCGCTGAACAAAGTAATATATTAGAGGATAGAAGAGCGTTGCCTTACACGGGAGATACGCACATGCCTTGCGGCAGGAAGCGAAAAAAAAGAAAAATCAGGACACACAAGAGAAAGAAGGCGCGCCGTCGTCTTCGTCATCTGAAGAAGAGGGCCTGGGGTTAAACCTTTAACGCCACGCATTCCTCTCGTCCATTAACCTTTTAACGATGATGTTTCGGTCATACGGGCTAAGACAGGCGTTGGTGCCATGCCTTCTTATCCTGTTATTCTTACCTGCCCGGGCCTCGGCCTTAGACAAAAAAGCATCCCGGAGCCTCAGCCATTACATCATGGGTGTCGTTTACGACGACTTAGGTGATATTGACGAAGCAATTCATGAATACAAGGCGTCATTAGATTTAGATACAAAGAATTCCTACGCCCGCCTCAATCTCGCTACTAGTTACATCAAGAAGAATGAACCGGAAAAGGCCAAAAATGAGCTGGTTGCAGCCGGCCGGTTAGATCCCGAGGCAGTCGAGCCGCACGCGATCCTAGCGCTTCTTTATTCTTCTCAAAATAGGCTTGATTTGGCAGCATTGGAATATGAAATCGCGCTCAAAAATGCATCTCGCCTTGCGCCTAACAATATCGACATCTACAGGACCCTGGGCCTTTTGTATCTGCAGCAGAAAAAATTCAAGGAGGCCGAAGATACCTACAAATTAATCTCAGTCCTGGCGCCCAACGATGCCGAGACATATTTTTATTTAGCTAATGTCTATGACGAATTAAAAGAACGCCAGAAATGCGAGGGCAATCTTGCCAAGGCGCTGGAATTAAAACCGGATTATCATGAAGCCCTCAATTATCTGGGGTATCTGTATGTTGAGGAGAATAAGGACCTCGGCCGCGCGGAAACAATGATTAAAAAGGCATTAGAGATGCAGCCCGATAGCGGCGCCTACGTCGATAGTTTAGGCTGGCTCTATTTTAAACAGGGTAAGCCCGAGGCGGCATTGAAGGAATTGGAACGGGCGAGCCTCCTGCTGGAAGACCCGGTGATATATGATCATCTCGGCGAAGTTTACTCACGGCTGGGCAATGCTGCCCAGGCGCGGCTTAATTGGCAGAAATCGCTGAAATTAGACCCCCGTCAGGAAAAGGTTAAAAAGAAAATTGAGGCATTGAATAATCAAGAATCCAAACAATAAAAAAGGGTCAACCCCTTTTTCCGCATGTCCGATACTAAAATTTCCGTTAAAGAATTAGAAGAGAAGGCAAAAGGCATCCGTAGACTTATTGTCAATATGTTGGGCCGGGCCGGTTCAGGGCATCCCGGAGGCAGCCTTTCGTCCGCAGATTTGATTACCGCGCTTTATTTTGCGGTCATGCGCTATGACCCCAAAAAACCGGATTGGCCTGAGAGGGACAGGTTTCATCTTTCCAAGGGGCATTGTTGTCCGCTTCTGTACGCGGTGCTTTCCGAGGCGGGTTTTTTCCCTCAGGAGAAACTGTGGACGCTCAGAAAATTAGGTTCGATGCTGCAGGGCCATCCGGACAGGCGCACTCCGGGTATTGACGTGGCCTCAGGGTCTTTAGGGCAGGGGCTTTCGATAGCCGTGGGGATGAGCCTGGCAGCCAGGATAGATAAGCGCGATTACCGGGTGTATTGCCTTCTAGGCGACGGGGAAATCCAGGAAGGAAACGTCTGGGAGGCAGCGATGGCTGCGGCGCATTACAAATGCGACAACATATGCGCTATCCTTGATTACAACGGTTTTCAGATTGACGGCAGGACCAACGTGATTATGAACCTGGAACCTCTGGTTGCCAAGTGGCAGGCCTTTGGGTGGAACACATTAGAAATAGACGGCCACAACATGTCCGAAATTCTCTGCGCGTATAAACAGGCCCAGGCGGTCAAGGGCAAGCCCAGCATTATCATCGCCCATACCATCAAAGGCAAGGGCGTATCCTTCATGGAGAATGTGGTTGATTTTCACGGCCGGGCTCCGTCGAAAGAAGAGACGGAGCGGGCGACCAAAGAACTGGAATAGATTATCATGGCTGAGATGTTGTATCAACGGGACGTTTACGGTCAGACATTAGTAGAGCTGGGTAAGCTCAATAAAAATATTGTCGTCTTAGACGCGGATTTATCCAGCTCCACCCGAACCGCCCTTTTCGCGAAAGCATTCCCGGAGAGATTTTTTAACTTCGGGGTGGCGGAGCAGAATATGATAGCGGCCGCCGCGGGCCTTGCCAGCTGCGGCAAGATAGTCTTTGCCTCCAGTTTCGCGATGTTTGCCACGGGCAGGACCTGGGACCAGATAAGAAACTCCGTTGCGTATAATAATTTTAACGTCAAGATAGTCGCCAGCCACGCCGGTATCACGGTAGGGCCGGACGGCGCCAGCCACCAGGCCCTTGAGGATATCGCGCTTATGCGGGTGCTTCCCACTATGCGCATCGTGGTGCCCTGCGACGGACCGCAGACAAAAGAAGCAATCATCGCTGCCGTGAATACGCCCGGCCCGTTTTATATCCGCCTCGGCAGGGCAAAGGTTGCGACGCTGGATGCGAAAGGTCAGTTTCAGTTGGGCAAAGCCCAGATTTTGACCGAAGGCTCGGATGCGGCCATTATCGCGTGCGGGAATATGGTACCGGAAGCCCTGGCGGCTGCGGAAAGCCTGCGAGCCCAAGGGATAAAAGCCAGGGTGATTAATATGCATACCATCAAACCTCTCGATGAGGCAGCCATCATCGAAGCAGGAAAGGCCACAAAGGGCATTGTTACCTGCGAAGAACATTCGGTAATCGGGGGATTAGGCTCAGGCGTGACGCAAGTCCTTTCGGAGAAACTGCCTGCCAAAGTTTTGTGCATAGGAGTAAAAAATAGATTTGGCCAGTCAGGAGAGCCGGCAGACCTTCTGAAGGAGTATGGCCTGACCGCCATTGATATTGAGAAAGCAGTTTTAGATATTATTTCTTAAGGTGTATTGCCGTGGTTCTTAATTCCTGCGCCAAATTAAACCTCTACCTTGCCGTTTTACGGAAGCGCAAAGATACCTACCATAACCTAGAGACCATTTTTGAGAGAATAGACCTTTGTGATACCATCTGCCTCAAATCCCGCCGGGATAACCGCATTACCATTTCCACAAATTCCGCCCGGATTCCGCAAGACAGGCGTAATCTCGCCTGGCGCGCTGCCCGGTTGCTGCGGGAACATCGCGGCATTGAGCGCGGGGTGGATATCAGGATTATCAAGCGTATCCCGGTAGGCAGCGGCATGGGCGGCGGTTCAAGTAATGCCGCTTCTGTCCTGACAGGTTTGAATAGATTATGGAAATTAGGCTTAAGCCGAAGCCAGCTTGTTGGCCTGGGAAAAAAGTTGGGGGCAGACGTGCCGTTTTTTCTCTACGATACCCCCTTTGCCAGGGGGACCCAGAGAGGCGATTGCATCGGCCCCGCAGGCATTCTGCGCAAGGCGCGGTTCTGGCATGTTGTGGTAATGCCCCGCATCCAGGTTTCCACCCCCTTAGTCTATCAAAAATGGGATATGTTGCCGCGAAAAGTAAGGTTGACAAAGTCGCATTCTAATGTTAAACTATTACTTTTGGCGCTGAAGAAAAAAGACTTTTCTTTGATAGGCGCGCATCTCTTTAATAGTTTAGAACAGGTAAGCCTCGCCTTATATCCCGAGATAGGATACATTAAGGAAAAACTTGCGACCCTGGGCCTGAAATCAATCCTTATGTCCGGCAGCGGTCCGGCAGTGTTTGGCATGGTTTCTTCGCGAAAGGAGGCGCACTCTTTAGGCAGGCAACTTAAGCGTACCAGACGCTGGCACGTGTATGTCACCCATACCATCTGAGATCTGACTCCGCACATAGTGCGGAGTTAAATAAGCAATAAGCGCCAGAGGCATTGCTTATTTAAGGAGGTAGCTCATGGAAATCACCGAGGTTAAAATCTTCCTCAAGGATTCTCCCGATAAGAAATTGAAAGCGTACGCCACCGTCACTTTCGATAATGCCTTTGTGGTAAGGAATATAAAAGTTATCGAAGGTTCAAGCGGGCTCTTTATCGCTATGCCTTCTCGAAAAGTCAAACAGCCGTGTCCCAAGTGTAACTTTAAGAATGAATCGCGCAGCAAATATTGCAATCAATGCGGGTCATCTTTACCGGTTGTCTCTTACCCGATGAGCCAGGAACCGACCTCTGCCGCGCAGGCGGAACATAAAGATATCGCCCATCCTATTACGCAATCCTTCAGGGAGTACCTGCAAAAAAGAGTCCTGGATGCGTACAGTCAGGAAAAGGCGAAAGGAACCGTCGACCCGGGCCATTCGGATTTAGTATAAAAACCCCCGCACTTACCGTGCGGGCATGCACCCCGCCCTATCGGATGGGCTATGTACCCCGCCGTATCGGATCGGCGGGTGTCCCACCTCCGGTGGGATGCCCCGCCTTCTGCGGGGGGAGATTCGAGCCGATATCTGCCCGGTAGTGTAATGGTAGCACATCAGAATTTGGGTCTGAGCGTCAAGGTTCGAATCCTTGCCGGGCAACCATAGCGGACAGCTATCCGTAACCGCCAAGATGCAGAATAGCAGCTGAAATATGATACTATACGAGGAAATACTGCGGGAATTCCAAAGACAAAAAGTAAAATATGTGCTTGTTGGAGGCATAGCATTTAATCTTCTCGGCGGATACCGGAATACTCTTGATATGGATATCCTTGTTGAAATGAGCGATGAAAATCTTCTCAAAATAGTAAATATTCTAAAGAAGACCGGGTATCATGTTAAGCAGCCGGTGGACCCCATTATGATCGCGGATAAAAAAACGCGCCAGGATTGGATAAAAAATAAGCACATGAAGGCGTTCAATTTTTATAAAGGCGAAAGGACGTATGAAGAAGTAGATATTGTTATTGATTCTCCCGTTGATTTTAAAGAAGCTATTAAAGATGCCATAGAAGTTAAGGTGAGCGGTTTAAACCTTAAGGTAATTTCCCCTAAAAAGTTCATAAAGATGAAAAAAAGCTCCGGAAGAGATAAGGATTTAAAAGATATCGAAGAGATAAAACTGGTAAGGAATCTAAAATGATGTTTGGATGGGAGACAGGAAGAGAAAAGATTTTAAAAGGTGCCGGAATATCCGCCGAGAAAAAGCTGGAAGGTATCAGGTTAATGAACGAATTGGCGGATAAGGTATTAACGAATCATCAGAAAGCGATACGGAGAAAATGCAGAAAAATATCGTTGCCATTATTTTAGCCGCCGGGAAAGGCGAAAGGATGAAATCCTCCCTGCCTAAAGTCCTGCATGAGATATGCTCACGGCCGATGATTTTATATGTCCGCGACCTGGTCAAGAGCCTTAAGATAAAGAAAAGCGTTGCGGTGGTCGGCTTCAAACACGGGCTGGTAAGCCCTTTGATCGAAGATTCGGCAAAGATAGTGATACAGAAAAAACTCTTAGGCAGCGGCGATGCGGTGAAGGTTGCCCTTTCGGCGTTAAAAGGTTTCCGTGGCACGGTGCTTATTTTATACGGGGATTGCCCGCTGTTAAAGAAAGAAAGCATCTCAAAACTCATTACGCACCATATTGAGAACCGCTGCGACGCAACGCTCCTTACCGCCGTCGTTGATAAGCCTTCGGGATACGGCAGGATTATGCGGGATAAATACGCAAGCATCTGCGGCATCATCGAAGAAAAAGACGCGGATGATTTTCAAAAAGGGATAAAAGAGATCAATACCGGCATCATCTGTTTTAATAAAGATGCTCTTGCGAAAGCGCTTGCTTTAGTCAGGGTCAATAACCGTAAAAAGGAATATTACCTGACGGATGCGATCGGCATCCTGTATAAACAAGGCCGATCGATAGACAGCGTCAGGATTGAGGATGTCAGCGAAGCATTAGGGATTAATTCGCGCGTGGAGCTCGCCAAGGCAAACGCGATTATGCAAAAAAGGATTAACGATGATTTTATGAAAGAAGGCGTGACCATTGTCGACCCGGCTTCCTGCTTCATCAGTTACGGCGCAAAAATAGGCCGGGATACCGTGATTTATCCCTTTACAGTTATCGAACGTGATGTTACCATTGGGAAACATTGTTCCATCGGCCCGTTCGTCCATGTGAGAGAAGGGACGCGCCTTTCCGATAGTGTCTACGTGGGTAATTTTATTGAGCTTGTCCGCTCCGCCATATCTTCCCACACACTTATAAAACATTTCGGTTATATCGGCGATACAACAATAGGCCAGGCAGTTAATATCGGCGCTGGCTTTGTTACCGCTAATTTCGACGGCGCGAGAAAAAACACTACGGTAATAAAAGACGGGGCCTTTATCGGGTCCGATACGATTTTGGTCGCGCCGGTCACCATCGGCCGGGGTGCTAAAACCGGGGCGGGGTCGGTAGTGGTCAAAAACCAGAACGTCCCCGACGGCGAAGTAGTAGTGGGTGTGCCGGCCAGGCTTTTGAAAATATCTAGCTCTGCGCCTAAGCGTTTTTTAAGGCTCGGAGTCAATTCGCAGACGCCCTGCGGGCTACAGCTTACGTCGCTTGCCGCACAAGCGGCACGCCGGCTTGTCCGATAAAGCCGGGCGCTCGACGTAGGTTAAAGCTCCGTAAGTTGTCTGCTCATTGAGAGGTAAATATGGATAAACTTGCGGTATTCAGCGGTAATGCCCATCCCGGGCTCGCCAGGGATATCTCGGCGTATCTTAAGATAAAAGTTTCCGACGCTTTGGTAGACAAATTCAGCGAAGGCGAAATACGCGTTAAGATTAACGAGAACGTCCGCGGCAAAGACGTATTTGTCATTCAACCGACGTGCCCTCCGGTCAACGATACCCTGATGGAGCTTTTGATCATGATAGACGCCTTGAAACGCTCTTCGGCCTCGCGGATTACCGCGGTCATGCCCTATTTCGGCTATGCCCGGCAGGACAGAAAGGACCAGCCCCGCGTCCCGATCACCGCGAAACTGGTTGCCAACCTGTTAACGACTGCCGGCGCAAACAGGATTTTGACGATGGACCTGCATGCCGGGCAGATCCAGGGATTTTTTGACATACCGCTCGACCATCTTTTTGCCGCGGGTGTCTTTTTTGAATATTTTTCAAAATTAAAGCTCGACAGCGTAACGGTCGTTTCCCCCGATGTGGGCGGTATAAAGATGGCGCGGGCGTACGCGAAACGCATGTCCGCGGGCCTTGCCATCATCGATAAGCGCCGGGATTCACCCGATGAAACAGAGGTGATGCACATCTTAGGCGAGGTCAAAGGAAGAAACGTGATTATTGTCGACGATTTGATCGCGACGGGCAGCTCCCTGATCGAAGGCATAGAGGCAGTAAAGAAGGCCGGTGCTTCGTCCATCCGCGCAGCGATCAGCCACGGCGTATTATCCGGCCCTGCGATTGAGCGGGTCGATAAGGAGAAGGATTTACTGGAATTGCTTATTACCGACAGCATTCCGCTTTCGGATAACAAAAAACATTCCCGGATAAAAGTGCTATCGATAGCGCCGCTTTTGGGCGAAGCGATACGCAGGATTCATCACGAAGAGTCAGTCAGTTCCTTATTCGATTAAAGGATTGATAATATCTGCCCCTCGCCTAAAACCGCCAAAAATTTCTCTGAAATTTTTAGCATAGGCTTCGGGGTTAATTCGCAGACGCTTCGCTACAATTTACGTCGTCCGCCACAATTTATGGGGGACTCCGTAAATTGTCTGCTCATTAAAAGGAGTAGTGCTACCATGGAAGAGATCATTCTTGATGCGCAGGTACGCTCAGAGACCGGCAGGTCAAAGGCGAACAATTTTAGAGGGCAAGGGTTAATCCCGGCGGTGGTATACGGAGAGGGCAAGGTCGCGGTCCCCATAACAATTTCTCATCACAAACTCATCCAACTTATCCATCAGCACCGGATCGAGAACGCGATTATCAGCCTTAAGATCGAGGATGATAAGCAAGGCAAGCCCCGTTCGTGTTTGATCAAAGAAACGCAGTATGACCCGATGACGGGGGATATCATACACGTTGATTTTAACGAGATATCCCTGACGAAAGTAATCAGGGTTAATTGCCCCGTGGCTGCCAAGGGCGAGCCGGCGGGTGTCAAACAGGAGGGTGGTTCCTTAGAGCATATCCTTTGGGAAATCGAAGTCGAATGTTTGCCGACGGATATCCCCAAAGAAATCGCAATAGACGTAAGCAATCTTAAGATGGGCGATTCGATACACGTCAAAGATATCGTATTTCCGTCCAACGTTAAGGTCGTAACCTCGCTCGAGGCGATTGTTTTGACGGTAGCTGCCCCGATGAAGGAAGAGGTTCCGGTGGAAGCAGTTGAAGGAGCCGTGCCGCAGGAGCCCGAGGTCATCAAGGAAAAGAAAGAGGTGCCGGCCGAAGGCGCCAAGGAAGAAGAAAAGGAAAAGGAAAAGAAATAGGCTAAAGCCGAAAAGAATGACACTCATCGTGGGGTTAGGCAACCCCGGCAGGATTTACGCATCATCACGGCACAATATCGGTTTTACCGTCGCCAAGGCGCTCGTTAAAAAACACAGGGCGGCCTTCAAAAGAGATACACGCACTTGCTCTTTGAGCAGTAAGGTCAGGCAAGGCCCGAACGAGGCTATCGTAGCGATGCCGGCCACGTATATGAACTTATCCGGCCGGGCAGTGGCCTTACTCGTTAAAAAATACAAAGTAGATGTAAAAGATTTCCTGGTTGTCTGCGACGACCTGGACTTGGAGCTAGGCAGGCTCAAGATAAAGCCGGCTGGCTCTTCGGGCGGGCACCGGGGCCTTGTTTCCATTATCGAGGCATTGGGAAGCCGGGACTTCGCGAGACTCCGCATCGGCATCGGCCGCCCTTCGCAGGGCAGGGATGCGCCCGACTATGTGTTATCGCGTTTTCACCGGGCAGAAATACGGGCAGTTAAAGAGGTTGTCAAAGAAGCATGCGCCTGTTGTGAAATATGGTTTACGCAGGGCATTGATAAAGCGATGAATATCTTTAATCGGAGGAGAGCCGAGCATGAAGAAATATGAAGCGATGTTTATCATCAGACCCGATTTATCGGAAGACGAGAAAAAAAATCTTCTTACCCAGATCGGTGAACAGGTAACGAAAAACCAGGGGAGCGTCGGTCAATCGAGCATCTGGGCTGAGCGCAGAAAATTATATTTCCCGATGAAGAAATACCGTGAAGGGACATACTATTTGATGAATTTTACGCTCGATGCCGGCTTTATCGATAAAATCAGGCAGGCGTATAACCTGAATGAAAATATACTCAGGCTCCTTATTTCAGCGGTAGCGTAAGATAACAGACCGGAGGGATTGCGATGGCCAATTTTAATAAAGTGCTTCTTATGGGAAATCTTACCAAAGACCCGGAACTGCGCTATACCCCGCAAGGCACCGCGGTAGTCAACCTGCGGCTTGCGGTAAACCGGAAATACAAGGACAGGAATCAGGAGTTAAAAGAAGATACCTGTTTTGTTACCGCGGTCGTCTGGGACAAGCAGGCAGAGACCTGCAACCAATACCTGCATAAAGGCAGCCCCGTCTTTGTGGAAGGCCGGCTGCAGTCGCGTTCCTGGGAAGACAATGCCGGACAAAAACGTAGCGTCATTGAAGTCAGGGTAGAACGGGTCCAATTTTTAGGGGCACCGCCGTCCAAGGCCGCCGCAGTGCAGGCCGAACCCGAAGTGCCGGTGCCGGAACAGTCGACGGAGACAACCTGGTTGGAAGAAAGCGAGGAAGCAGCACATGAAAGTTAAAACGAAGAGACCGCCGAGAAAATTAAGAAACCAACTTTCTTTGCGAAAAAGATTTTGCCGGTTTTGCGCTGATAAAAACAGGACCATAGATTACAAAGACGTCAGGACCCTGGAGTCGTTTATCAAGGAACGGGGCAAGATTGTTTCGTCGCGTTCGAGCGGCAATTGCTCCGCACACCAGCGCAGGATTGCCGAAGCGATTAAGAAGGCGCGGTTTCTTTCTTTGGTGCCGTACGTGCGGTACTAACAACACGGGAACGAAACATGGAGATTATTTTAAAGCAGGATATCGCGGGGCTTGGCAAGACCGGTGCGGTTGCTAAGGTCAAAGACGGATTTGCCCGTAATTTTCTGATACCTAACGGTTTGGCGGTGCCCTTAAACAGCTGTAATCTTAAAAAACTGGAAGCGGAAAAGCGCAGTAAAGATTCTCAACTGGAAAAGGTTAAAAAAGAAGCCGAAGCGCTCAGGGAAAAATTGGCCAATTTCTCCCTGACGATTCCGGTTCTGGTGCAGGAAGATGAGAAACTCTACGGTTCAATCACCGCCCAGGATTTAGAGCACGCCCTGAAAGAGGAAGGGCTTACGCTTGAGAAGGCAACCATCCTACTGGATGAACCCATACGGGCTTTAGGCATTTATGAAGTGCCCATAAAACTGCATCCCGAAGTTTCCACCACAATAAAAGTTTGGATCGTCAAGAAATAAACCACGGATAACGATGGCGGATTCTTCCATAGAAAAACTCCCCCCTCAGAATCTCGAGGCCGAAATGGCAGTCTTAGGCTCAATGCTGTTAGATGAGAATGCCATCGGCGTCGCCGTTGAGGTGCTCGAGAAAAATTCTTTCTATCACGATACCCACAAAGAGATCTTTGGGGCGGTTATTGATTTATATAGCGCCAACAAGGCGGTAGACTTGATTACCCTTACCGATGAACTTAAACGCAGGGGGACGATCGAAAAGATAGGGGGCGTCAGTTTCCTGACCGCCCTGGTCAATACCGTTCCCAGCGCCGCAAACATAGCGCATTATGTGAGTATCGTGAAACAGAAGAGCATCCTGCGCAGCCTCATCAACAATTCCACCAGGATTATTGCCATGGGGTATGAAGCCGAAGGCAATATCGACGAAGTGGTCGATGAGGCGGAGAGGCTTATATTTGAAATCAGCGAGCGCAAGGCCATGGGCGGTTATTTACAGTTAAAAGAGATTGTCAAAA
>Ga0315281_10003571_pt1 | contig 22756 bp, 27 predicted proteins | sample YL17G07_0_MG_FD_204540 | JGI IMG/M metagenome (GOLD analysis project Ga0315281, IMG submission 204540) | Sediment microbial communities from Yellowstone Lake, YNP, Wyoming, USA - YL17G07_0 | ecosystem: Environmental > Aquatic > Freshwater > Lake > Sediment | place: USA: Wyoming | collected... | reverse complement strand
TAAGCAAATTCAAAAAATATGGTTGGCTCGGTGTAGGTATAGCTTATGATCCTGACATTGTTCTTTTCCGCCATCCTTACTATTTCCTCCGGTGTATATTCCTTGCCAGAGATGTTAATCTCATCCCCCTTCAGCGTTTGGCTAATCTCCCAGTTATCGCAAAACTGACAACGGAAGTTGCAGCCCGGAGAGCCTATCGACAGGGTTGCAGAACCCGGACAGAAGTGAAAAAGCGGCTTTTTTTCCACTGGGTCTATGTTTACGGAGCAAAGCTTTCCGTAATTCAGGGCATACAGCTTACCGTTCTTGTTAAGCCTAACCAAGCAAAGCCCCCTATGGTCCTTGGCTATGAAACATTTGTGGTTGCACAGTTCGCAACGAATGCCATTTCGTTCCTTGTGCCATAGTATTGCTTCTTGCATTATCATCCCAAAAGATTAGTATTAAATATAATATGCGCAAGGTTAGTAATATAGGTTGGATTGCAAGGCCCCGGTAGCTCAGTTGGTACTTTGCAACAAAGAGCAATTGTCCCGTAAGTTCGGGCAAGCAATAGGTCGAGGGTTCAAATCCCTCCCGGGGCTCAAAAAACAGATAAATATTTAGAACGCATAAAAACTAAGGAGTGATGGTATGGAACTGGTATTGATGATTGAAACGAAAAACCTGCAAAAGGCCAAGGACATTTTGCTAAAGGATGACGCAGTCTCGCGGGCAAGCATGGTGTTCAAGGATGCGGCTTCATACGGCGGCAAGAGTGGTTATTATTATTGCTACATATCCGGCCTGGACGAGTTATGCAAAAGGGCTTTGGAGATAGCAAAGGATGTGGTAAAAGAGGTAAAGGATAAGGAAAAGGAAGGTTTAATTAAAAAAATAAAGAAAGAGGAGGATGCGGCCAGCGAGGCGGTTGGTGGCATATTTGATTGAGCGGCTGTAGTCCAGTCTGGCCCAAGATACTGACAAAAAATTGGTAGAACCTTGCCAAGGCAGGGACCCGGGTTCAAATCCCGGCGGCCGCATTTTAATAAAAACTTATATTAGCAGCAAACTGAAATAAATATATCGTGATTCAATGCTGTTTGGAAAAAAGAAGGAAGAAAAACAGGAAGTAATGCAAGAGCAGATCCATCCTGTTGTCGACGAATTGATGAAAAGGATAAACACCTTGGAAAGTTTGCCTGCTGCTCCATTGATGCAGCAACCAGCAAGGCCAGTGATGCAGAGGGCAGTACCGGAAGAGATGCCAAGAAAGGTTGATTTTCCGAAACCGTTTGAAGAGCAAGAAATGAGGGATGAGCAAAAATCTTCTTTCGCACCATTGTTTGTTAAAATAGACCGCTACAGGCAGATACTGAGTACGATGAACTACTTGAAAAATAGCATCATGCTGATCAAAAACAATTTTGCCATACTTAACGAGTTGGAGAACTTGAGGGCAGAAAATGTCAAGCTATTGCAGGAAACACTTGAAAAATTGGATAAAAAGATTTCTTCCCTTGACACGCAATTCCTCAGACCTTCGGGATTTATGGAGGATATGGAAGAGGCTCAAGACGCAGGGGCACTTGAGGCAACACTATCGGACTTGAGCGGGCAGATTGAAGAGATGAAGGCGCAATTGCAAAGTCTTGCTTAGACTCCTTTTATTTATTTTTTCAAACTTAACAATAAAATTTTTATTGCTATAAAATTAAATCGTGAATGATGGAGATAAAAATAAACAACATAAAACTGGAAGTTGAGCTGACAAATAAAAATCCTATTACCGCTCAAAAAATACTGAAAGCCCTGCCAATTACATCGATAGCGAACAGATGGGGGGATGAAATATATTTTGCAACTGATGTTGAAATCAAAAAAGAAAACCCCCAGCAGGAGGTTGAAGTTGGTGATGTTGCCTACTGGCCTCCTGGAAAGGCCATTTGCATATTTTTTGGCAAAACACCCGTTTCCACTGGCAACAAGCCAAAGGCATACTCGCCGGTAAATGTTTTTGGCAGGGTTGTTAAAAACTTGGAACTGCTGAAGGATGTAAAAGATAATGAAAGGGTTGAGGTTCACTAAATTTTAAATACCAGAAAATATTATGTAAAATAGAAGCAGGGGTAGCCAAGTCTGGTCAAAGGCGCTAGGCTCAAGTTTTCAAAATTTGAGCTTTGATGAAAAGATGAAATAAGAAACCTAGTCGGTTAGTCCGTTCGTGAGTTCGAATCTCACCCCCTGCACTCGTATCTCATTTTGAGACACGTTTTGGAATATGATTTATAAACAAAAAACTAATTTAGAATTATGAAGCGGAAAGAATTCTTAAAACCAGACTGGAAAAAGTTGTCTCTTTTTGTTATCATATTTTTTGTAGTGACATTTTTCTTATATCTAAACGCAATAAATCAACCTGTGCATATATGTAATTGTCCAATGATTACTGGTGAGCAGGAATCAGCTAATCGACTCAGTTCTCTTCTTGGTATTTTCTATTTCGGAAGTAATAATGAATGTCTTTGCTTTGGTTTAACAAGTAGTATGATGTTTTCTTCAACCATCAATTTACTTGTCATTATCTTTTTATCATATTTCCTTTCTTCTTTAGTAGTTTGGATTTATCAAAAATTGAGAAAGAAGAAATGAACTTTTTAAGACATACTTTAATATTCTCGCACCGTCCCTGAGACAGGGAGCACGCGTCCTGAAGTTTAAAAAAGACGGTCAGATTTGAATACAATTGAAACTGTTGTGTATTTAATCCCACTAAATTTCAATGCAATAGATAGGCACACCCCCTGCACTTGTATTACAATTTTGCATACATTTTGTGATACATTTCTGAGATAATTAAATAAAGTTGAGTTCTTAGTGGATTAAAATCCCACCTAACGCACTAGCACTCGGATTACAGTTCACAAGACTACTTTTATCTAACCTAAAAACGAATCTATTATTATGAATTGGAAAGAATTTTTGAAACCAGACTTGAAAAAAGTAATTACATTCATAATAATTGCAGTTCTTGGTATTTCATACATATTTTTGTTTAGGGTATTAGCTGGATTGTCTATTTTAGATTTGCCCAGTGTGTTGATTTTTGGAGTTCTTATTGAAAATTATTATGAATTCGGGAGAGTGATATTAGTTAATGTTCTGTATTGGTATGTTCTTTCTTGTTTGATAATTTGGATTTACAATAAAGTCAAAAAGAAAAAGTGATAGTTTAACACATATTTTAATATCCTCGCTCTGTAGTCCAGCCAGGCAGCACACCTCCCGCATTGAATGAAAAATCCTTTCGTTTTTGAATTCAATTAAAATTCAACCGTATTTAATCCCAGTAAATTTGAATACAATTGCTATGCACACCCCCTGCATTCATCATCAATAAATCTTTCTGGGTCCTAAATTAGAATGACAGCATGGTAGAAAGACAATTGGTAAAACTGGTAGTTTATATTTTATTGGAACGTAATGGAAAGATACTTCTCGGCAAGCGTAAGAATGCTTTTGGTGAAGGCAATTACTCAACGCCTGCTGGCCATATAGAAAAGGGCGAATCTGTGTTAGAATGCGCAAAAAGGGAATTGTTTGAAGAGACTGGAATAAATGTGGACAGTTTTGAATTCAAATGCGTCAAACTATTGAAAGATTATAAAATCAACGGTGTGATGGCGGATCCGTATGTCGCCTTCTGTGTTGCAGCAAAAGGTTGGAATGGCGAACCAAAAAATTTAGAGCCAGAAAAGAACGAAGGATGGGAATGGCATCCTTTAGACAAGCTGCCAGAGCCGATGTTTCCTCCGGTAAGGATGCTTGTTGAGTGTATAAACAATTCCTTACCCTTTATTGACTAGAATTTTTCCTTAGGGAAGAAATAAATTCCTATTAGTAAGAAAAAGAAAAGAAGAAAGAAAATTCAAAAAATTCTTCTACTTTTCGAATAGCATTTCATAGCCCACGAACAAGGTTCCGAATAGTGCTAGTACCCATCCGATTGCCGAGAACAGCTCTGCTAGGTATAGTGACGTAAAGATTGTTCCCAACATTGATGGAACGAAACCAAATGTTGCTGAGAATAGGAAGAATACCCCTGCAACCGCCAACCAGCTGAAACCTCTGTCTGCTTTGTTTCTTAGTTTGGCGAACTCAGCAATCGCTGGAGCTAATAGGCAGGCTATGCCTAATCCGATTACTCCTTCGAATACCATCATTTCACCTATAATAGAGTTTTTAAAGGCGGAATATAAAGGCTTCTACACTGTATTTAAGCATAGTCTTCAGTTAGTGGTGACATAACGATTTGACGATGAAAAACCAAAAATAAATTAGAAAAAGATGCGTTTGGAAATAAGCAAGGCCTACCGTTTGCTGTCACCAAGGATTGTTTTACTGATAACAACACTCAACTCCAAGAGCGGTGTGAATGGCGCGCCTGTCGATTTTGCAACGCCTGTCAGCATAAACCCGCCGATAGTGATGATTTCCCTTGCGCCTACAAGGCATACCTACCAGAACATTGTCGACCATAGGGAGTTTGTTATAAATGTCATGGGTAGGGAGTGCATAAACCAGGTTTTGCGATGTTCTACACCTTACCAAGACGGTGTGGACAAGCTTCGTTTGGCCGATCTTAACTGGTTTTCCTCGGAAAGGGTTGACCCTCCGCGCGTTAAAGAGGCGAAGGCATGGATTGAATGCGAAATGACAGAGCAAAAACAGCACGGCGATCATGTGGCGATATTTGCAGAGGTGCTGGTTGCAGAGATAAGGGATGAAGCAACTACGGCAGGAGAGGTTGATATTGAAAAACTAAAGCCGATATTTCATGCGACTAAAGAGGATTTCATCACAGACTTTAAGATTACAAAACATAAAAGATATGATTAGCTGGTTTTATGGATTTGAGATGTCCTAGGTGCAATATGCAGACTGCAGAGATGGTGGAATGTGAGAGCTGCAACACCATTGGATGCGTAAGATGCATAACAAAAAGTGGCAACCGCTGGCTGTGTGGTAATTGCAAGGACGGCAAGCAATACAATCAATACGAGGCGCTGACAATTCAAAAGGAACAGTCGCCTGAATCTGCCCTAGCTGCTATGTTCGGATGATTATTTTTCCGTTCGGCTTTTCCTCGCAAAATATTTGCGCCTGAAACTTCCATATCTTTGTTTTTTTGTCATGCAAAGCATCCGGCAACAGACCTGCCTTGAAACATAGGTTATCGAGAAACTCCTCGGTATCCCATTGCTGTTCAGTTGCAACCTGCGGCAGCAACAAGCCTGCCTGATAATCACATTGAATGATCAATCCGTCCTCACCGATTTTTATTTTTTTGCAATACTCACTCGCATCTTTCACAGTGATTGGTTCCGGTTTTGTCAGGACAGAGATTTCGAAAACAATTTTCTCCAGCTCTTCCGCGTCAAGTTTTGCAAATCTCGGATCTTCAAACGCTGCAGAAACAGCTGCCTGCTGCACGGCATCCCAAAGAGGCAGGATAGCATCCGGAAATCCGATGCAGCCGCGCAAATTTTTTTCAGGATGCGTTTCTATCGTTACAAACACACCACGCTTTTCTAAAAAATTTTTTTGCTTGCATTCTTCCAAAACTAATTTACCGTTTTCAAAATATTTTTCCACGGTTTTTCTTGCAAGTCTTACCAGTTTTTCCCCATCTTGCCGATTAAGCATAAGTAAAATTATAAACAAACCAAATAATTAATAGATTCCATGGCAGAGATGAAGGGCTTGAGAAGGCATTACAACTGGGATGTCACAACCAAAACAAACCTCACCTATCCCGAACATCCTTCGCAGAGCGGTGTTTGCTCTTTATGTATAAGATGCGGCAAGTGCGAGATTGGATTGAAGGCGAAAGTTGGTAGAACACTTTATCCTGAACCGTTTGGATTTGACCAGTTTGGTGCAGAGAAAAGATTGCCTGGGCTGCAGGATATACAAATACTGCCAGAGTTGTTTGGGGTTGGAAATTTTTTCACAAAAGTAAAAACAGAATGTGAGCTGGGCGGTTTCAAATGTTCTGTGCCTGTCGCAATCGGTGCCATGGGTTCAACCAAGGTTGCCAGTACTATTGCTGATGCAGTTTCACAGGGAGCAGCAACTGCCGGCATTGTGAGGGTAATAGGGGAAAATGTCATGGCGACCTTTGGAAGGGAGGGGTTGAAATGCATGATAGACCCTTTTTTAAATCATTATGAAAAACTTGGAGCAATAATTGTCCAAGCAAGCTACACTGACATGAAGCTGAAGGCGTTAGAAACAGGTGTGGAGCTGGGCGCGCAGGCAATAGAATTGAAATTCGGCCAAGGCGCAAAACAGGGATTGGGTGGCGAGATAACCTTCGAAGGGAAGGTGTATGCAAAAAAATACGGGGAGATGGGTTATCTTATTGTCGAGCATGATGAAAAAACCTTTGAGCGCCACACGCATCCTGGCAGTCTGATTAGACAAACTTTTGTGGAGCAGTTGAAAAAATATTCAGAGCTTGGCGTGCCGATATGGATAAAGATCGGCGTGGGAAGCGGCATATACGAATTTTTGAAATTGTGCCAGGAGGTGAGGAGGAAAGAGAATATAAAAATAGAGTGTGTCACGATTGACGGACATGGCGGCGGAACAGGAATGTCCCCGTGGATTATCATGAATGAGACCTCACTGCCGTCGATAGCTACGCTGGAAAAAATAGGAAGGATGAAATTGGATTTTGATTTGCTTGTAGCCGGCGGGTTCGCTGATGGCGTTGATGTGGCCAAGGCAATGATGATGGGCGCGAATGGTGCTGCGATGGCAAGACCGTTTTTGATAGCTGCAAACACTGACAGGACAAAGGGGATAGTTAATTTCATCAAGGCGTTGAAGGAGGAATTGCAGATGGTTTGCTGCGCCCAGAGGGTTTATGATGTCAAGGAACTGCAAAAAAAGAGGAAAAATCTTGTAGCATTGTCACAATCCGCGTCAAAGATGTTCGGCCTGCCCCAAAAATTATAAAATTATCTTTCAGTAATGTTTTAAAAATAAAAAGAAAAAAGTAAGAAGGTCATCATTCTTCAGAGGTCTCTTCCTCTTCTTCCCAATCTTCTTCTTCATCATCGTCTGAAAGCTCGTCCCAATCTTCAGGCATTCATTTTTCACCTATGTCTCTATAAAGTGCGGTGAAAATATATAAAGCTTTACCTGATTGGTGATTGAAATCACTGAACGATGGTAAATTACTTTTTTCCCAGCCACTCTGAATATTTTGCCAGTATTGAGAAGGATTTTGCCACCCTGTCCGGTGTTGAATATACTGGTACGCGGTTTGTTTCAAGAATGGCGGCTATTGCACGTGTGGATTTGCCGCCAGACGAGCAGCATAACAAAGGCTTGCCATATTTCTTCGACAGTTCAATCAAAACGTTCGTTATATTTTTGTCCAATGTCGGAACCTGGTAAAGCACTATTGCAATCACGCCATCGTATTCACTACTTTTAAGGCATTCCTCTATGGCAGTTCTGTACTGCCCGTTGGTAGCGCCGCCTGTGAGATCGATCGGGTTGTGCAATATAACAAAGGATGGAAACAGTTTTTTGAATTTATTCTGAAGCGCTTTGCCCGGTTCTGGTAGTTGTATGCCAAGCTGTTCGCATGTGTCTGTTGTCAAAACGCCAAACCCTCCGCCATCCGTCACTATTGCTGCCCGCCTGCCTTTCGGCAGTGGCTGAGTTGCAAAGCTTCTTGTGTAATCAAACAGCTCCTCCCACGTCTCAGCCTCAATAGCTCCGGTCTGTTTGAAAACTGCTGAATAAATTTTTGAAGAGCCTGCCAGCGAGCCTGTATGGCTTACCACTGCCCTGGTGCCTTTGTCTGTCTTGCCTGCCTTTAAAATCACAACCGGTTTTTTCCTTGTTATATTTTTTAAGCATTCGATAAACCTCTTCCCGCTTACCTTTATCCCCTCCAAATAAACAGCTATAACCTTCGTGCTGCTGTCTTTGGAAAGGTACTCCAGCAAATCGCATTCATTTACGTCCATGGCATTGCCGTATGAAATAAATTTCGATATGCCTATGTTTTCCTCGGACAACCAGTCCAGCATTGTAGAACCTATTGCGCCAGACTGGCTGATAAACGCTATACTACCAGGGCTGGGTCGGCCCATTTTTTTCAGCGATAAAAACAGCGTGTCAACGTGTGTCACGCTGTCATAAACACCTATGACATTCGGTCCGATCACCCTCGTATTACTTCCAGTAATTATCTTCTTGCATTTCTCCTCCAGTCTTCTTCCCTTTTCACCAACCTCGGAAAATCCGGCAGAGATTATTATTACCGCGCCTATCTTCTTTTCCACGCACTCCTTCAATATTTTCGGCACTATTTCTGCTCGTATAGCAATAACGGCCAAATCAATATCATCATGCACGTCCTTCACAGACTTGAAAACTGGCAGGTTCATTATTGGTGTGGTGTCCGGGTTGATGGGATATATTTTTCCTGCGAAATTTTCGCGTACAAAGTTTTCGACGATCGAATAGCCTATCTTCCCCGCTGTATGTGAGGCACCAATGATAGCTACGGAGCGCGGTGAAAAGAACTTTTCAAGCATGGTGACACTTAATTAAAATATGTCTGAAACAATCTTATTATTATGTATAGACTTGCTGAGAGGGTGAAGGTAATAGGCGAGTCTAAGATTGCAGACAGCCTTAAGGTGATAGAGCAGGATCCGACTATAATTTCTCTTGGCGCCGGCGAGCCAGATTTTCCTACGCCGAAGGTTGTTGTCAAAGCCACTGAAAAAGCCCTTAGAAACGGTTATACGCATTATTCCCCTGTCCAGGGAAAGAGGTTGCTTAGGGAGGCCGTTGCTGAGAAATTGAGAAAAGAAAACAAGATAGATGTTACAGCAGAGCAAATCCTTGTGACATGCGGCTCAAAAGAGGCTATATTAATTTCAATGATGGCACTTGTTGATCCCAATGAAGAGGTGTTCATACCTGATCCCGGCTATATTGCATACAAGCCAATAGTCGAGGTGATAAATGGCCGCGCTATTTCCATTCCATTGCTGGAGCAGAACAATTTTGAGGTTAATCTCGATGATATAAAAAGTTTTGTTACTGCCAACACAAAGGCCATACTGATAAACTCGCCCTCAAACCCGACCGGCGCGGTTTTCAAAAAAAAAACACTTGAAAACATTGCCGATTTCGCTGTTGACAATGATCTGATGATTATTTCTGACGAAGCCTATGAAAAGCTTGTTTACGACGATGCAAAGCACATAAGCATCGGCAGCTTGAACGGAATGGAAAACTACGTTCTGACATTGCAGAGCTTTTCGAAAACATATGCCATGTGCGGCTTTCGGGTTGGATATGCCGCAGGCCCGGCAAAGGTCATAAAAGAGATGACTGAATTCAAAATCTGCACGACTCTTGGTGCGCCAACAGCAAACCAGATAGCCGCTGTGGATGCGTTAAAAAAAGCAGGGCCGTATGTGAGAAAGATGCGCAGCGAATACAACCGCCGCAGGAAATTGATAATAAAGCGGCTTAACGGTATGAGAGGCGTGAGATGCACAAAGCCTAGGGGAGCGTTTTATGCATTTCCGAATATCGAGGGAATAGAAAAGAGTTCGGAAAAACTTGCAGACAGGCTTCTCAAAGCAAAGGTCATGGTCGTGCCTGGCATAGAGTTTGGCAAGCATGGCGAGGGCTATGTGAGGATGAGCTATGCCACTGGTTATGATAAGATAGAGGAAGCGATGAACAGGATTGAGGCTGCTTTGAAATAATTTTCTTCTGAAAGATTTTTATTTAACAAATACCAAGAATTTTAAATGAGATTTGCCTATAGCGAGCTTGTAACAAGGTTTGAAGAGCCGCTGGGAATAAGAAAGGATATTGTCGAGGAAACTTTCAACAAGCCTGATGCAACCGATGTTTTTGCGGACAAATGCATATCAATAAAAAACTATGGCGATTTCTATATGCTGGTTGTTTTCGAGATGGACGGACAGGTTGTAAGATTTTTAAGCGCTTATCGTGTTTATCCAAAGCTGTTGGATGGATTTGATATTTCCAAGATGAAGCCGGTTGATGTTCTCAAGGAATTCATGAACAGGTATGGCATACCAAAGATGATACCAAAGTTTGGCGAGCAGAAAATTTTGATAGAAAAGAAAACTAACATATTCTTTCCAGGTATCGTTGACATAGAGAAGTATTTGGAAGCTGTTAAGAATATGTAGATCTCCTTGGATAATCCTGAAAAAAGAAAAAGAAAAAATCATTCCGTGGTCTTACCGTCAAATTCCTCTGGCTTCGCCAACGCGTCTGTTTTTGTCTTGCGCACTGTGCCGTCCTGATGCTCTGGCGGCGAGTATATCGTGTACAGTTTTAGATCGCTAGTCTTCGATGTGTTTATCACATTGTGTCTTGCGCCAGCAGGCACTATAACAGCATCACCATCCATGACCTTTTGCTTCACTCCGTCTATGGAAACGATTCCCATGCCTTTCTCGAACCTGAAGAACTGGTCAACTGTCTCGTGCACCTCTTCTCCAATCTCCTCGCTTGGCTTGAGTTTCATCAGCACGAGCTGACTGTTCTTGCCTGTGTATAGCACGCGTCTGAAATTGTTGTTGCTCAAAGTGTCCTTCTCGATGTTGGATTTAAAACCTTTCATATGCGACACCTTACTCATAATTTGACAGCCTTTTATTTATAAGTTTGCCATTTTCCTCTTGTTTATGTATATTTCCTTGAAAGATGTGGATACCTCAAAATACCTGAAGATACTTCTATATACTTCAATCAAAAGGTTTTTAGAACAAGATTTATGGCTTCCTTTATCATTTCTTTTGGTATATAATCATAACTCCTGCCTCTGTAATTAAAAGTTCTACAATTCACAGAATGGCCAGCTAATTGGCAACAACCTGAACAAACATTAGATTTCAGTTTTGAATTTTTATTCAGAAGTTTTTCTACATCTTCACCATTAATCAAAATTGTTGGTGAAAGATTAATTTTTGACTCTGGAAGTTTCTTCTCCTTTAATTCGATTTTAACCTTCGCACTTTTTATTGCTTTTTTTAATTCCTTAAGAGTTAATTTTACAGCTTTGTCTGTAGAAGCACACCTTTCACAAGTAGTTTTGTCATAGTATAGAAATTCTATCTTTAACACATTCTCTTCTCCATCTTTTCATTTAATCCTTTTTATTATTCCTTCAGTTTCTTCTTCTGTTGGTATCTTACCTTCAACCACTATTTTGCCATCAATTGCGACAGCAGGAGTCATCATCACACCGTATTCTATTATCTTGTTCATATCATACACATGACCAACTTCTGTTTTAATTCCAAGTTTTTTGACGACTTTCTTGACTATTTCTTCTGTTGTTTTACATTTCGGACAACCTGAGCCCAATATTTCAATTTTCATTCAATCACCTCACAAAAAAGCATTAAATAGGTACCCAATGGCCATAATTCCAAAAAGCGTGATGCCAAGGAACATTGCCAAAAGCTGCCAACGCATGACTTTTTTCAAAATCAGCAGTTCGGGAACTGAGACCGTCACGACAGAAGCCATAAATGCTATCACAGTTCCGAAAGGCACCCCTTTCTCAACAAGAGCCTGTATTATCGGAATGACACCAATTGAATTTGCATAAAGCGGCGCCCCGAGCAGGACCGCAACCGGGATTGTCCACCATGCTTTTGAAGACAGGTACTGTTCAACTAAACTTGCAGGTACAAACCCGTGAATTACGGCTCCGATGCCAACTCCCAAAACGACATACGGAAAAACCTGTCTTGTTATATTCCAGCCGTCTTTCCACCAGTAAGAAACAAGATTTTTCAGCGGCAGTGATTTTCCTCCATGTTCATCTTCAACCTGTTTGCGAGACTTGAATTTGAGCAGCTCAGGCTTTATGTATTTCTCAAGTTTTAGTCTTTGAATCAGCATGCCACCGAGTACGGCGACGGCAATCCCTGCAATGTTGTAGACTAGTGTTATTTTCAGTCCAAACATTGCGGGAAAGAAATAAAGTGACGCTTCGTTGATGAGCGGTGAGCTGATGAGAAACGCAAAAGTTATGCCCAAAGGTATTCCTGCCCCCACAAAGCCGATGAAAAGAGGAATCGAGGAGCACGAACAGAATGGAGTAATCATTCCAAGAATTGCAGCAAACAAGTAATCCAGCCCGAACCAGCGGCGTTTTGTTAGAATATCCCGTACCCTTTTCGTGGGAAAATTATAACGGACAATCGCCATTAAATAACTGACGGCTAGCAGCAATATGCCTACTTTAATTACATCATATATGAAAAAATTGACCGCGCTTCCGAGATAAGACTCTTGCCCGATTTTAAACAAATTGTATGTGACCAAATCTGCAAATAGCTGTATCGGTCCGAATATGTCCATTTTTTTCAGCCCCTAGTTGATTTCATTTGTCCACTTCTTTTGCAATTTTTATCAAGTCAAAAATCTTTTTATTGGCTATGCTGTAGAGAATCATTTTACCTTCTTTTCTTGATTTTATTATGCCAGCGGTTTCTAGGATTCGTAAATGTTGTGAGACGGTTGGTTGGGCTTTTTTAGTAAGCGGTGCGAACTCGCAGGCGCAAATTTCCCTTTTCTCCAGAAGTTCTATTATCTTCAGTCTTGTCGGGTCTGAAAGCGCCTTGAATATTTTTGATGACATTTAAAACATATTGTTATATTCGAATATATAAATATGAAATAAATTCAGACTCTTTTAGAATATGATGCAGAAAGTTGGTCAAACTTCTCATGCCGTGCCAGTTTTAGATTTCTCATCCTGAATTTTTCGGACAGAAATATATATTTCCTTGAAAAATTCTTCTTACCAGTAACCTTTAAATCCTAGCAGCAAGTATTAAATTTTGCAGAAGGCCAACGGCTGGGCGGCTTGGCGTCGCCTGCAACGCGAAATCGTCATCATGCGCGGGCCGCAGCCTGAAGACGGTGCAACTATCGTGGATTAGTCCAAGCGGCTGACTGAGAAGCCCTGCCTTTCAGGACTATCTGCATAGCGAACCTCCCTAGGACCGGAAGGTAGCAAGGATAAACTATGTTCTTAGTGCTTGAAAGATCACGGGGTGGAGAAGGTCGTTTGGGTTAACTATTTCACGATGTTACAACAACCGAGGGCGTGCCTTCTGCGCTATTTATCTTTATCACTCATACATAAGTTTTTTAAATATAGAAGTAGGGTAAAATAGAATAGCTGTGATGATTATGAAGAAAGTTTTAGCAATAGTGTTGATAGCGGCCCTTGTATGGATATTTTTATCAAATATTTATCCTATAGATATTTCCAGTCCATTGTCAAATTTTTTCACAACCAATACCATACCTGAAAAAACTACAAGTACCACGACAACGATAGCAGTAACGGAAATCAAACATAATATAGTATATCTCAAGCTACCGGCAGTGGATAATGAAGGGAATGGCGTTATAACACTGTTGAAGGTTGAAATAGTTCCTGGAACCGGTAAAATTCTGACCGACATAAACAACCTCTTCTTCTGGGTTGACACGCAAAATTCTATAAGAACGGCACAGCGCGTGGCGCAAAACATAACTGGCGTTGATCTGTCAAAATATGATTTGACCTATTCAGTAGAAACTAACGCCTCACTGATAGGCGGACCTTCTGCCGGTGCTGCACTAACAATAGCAACCATAGCGGCTGCAGAAAACAAAAACCTTAGTGAAAATGTGATGATTACCGGAACGATAAACTCTGACGGCTCCATAGGGCCGGTCGGCGAGGTTTTAGCCAAGGCCAAGGCATCAAAAGACGTGGGAGCAAAAATATTCCTCGTGCCAGAAGGCCAGGCAACACAAACTTACTACAAGCCTGTGCAAAACTGCAGCAGCATCGGCTCATTAAGATACTGCACAATAGAATACCAGCAGGAGAAGATTGACATAAACAAGAACGCTGCCATAAATGTGAAAGAGGTGGCAAACATAAAAGATGCCATTCCGTATTTTTTCCCCTCTTAAACTTTTAAATTCTTTTAGAAATAGTATTATACATGGAATATTCCAAAAGATGGTTTTACAAGAACGAGATAAAGGATATAATTATAGCCATGGCCGTGGTTACGATTGTTTTTGCCTACAAACCATTTGACTTGTCCACAACACTTAGCCTGATGCCGTATTATTTTATCGCAGTTCTGATCGCATTTTTATTCCATGAATTAGCCCACCGGTTTGTGGCAAGAAGGTTTGGCTGTGTTGCGTTTTTTAAGATGTGGCCGCAAGGCATAATTATTAGCTTCTTATTCATGCTGGTTGGATTCAAGTTCGTTGCCCCAGGCGCGGTTGTTATACTACCATACAGGTTTGGCAGGTGGGGAAGAAAAGCAATTAATGTAAACCTGACAGACGTGGAGATGGGCCTTATATCCATATCGGGAGTATCAGTCAACCTGTTCTTTGCCGCACTGTTCAGCGTTTTCAGCGGGGACTTTTTTGTCTTCCTTGCCGGCATTAATGCTGTTTTGGCATTGTTCAACCTACTGCCCATACCGCCTTTGGACGGCAGCAAGATAGTGAAATGGAAGCCGTGGATCTGGCTGTTCCTAATAATAATTGCAGGCATTCTTGCGTGGCCTTACATCACTGGCAAACTGTAAATTACAAGTAATCAGTTTAAATCATAAGCGTGCAAATAATATCGTGAGAGCATGTTCATAGCAGACTTTCATATTCATTCAAAATATTCACGGGCAACTAGCAGGAACATGGATGTTGCCAGCCTTGCAAAGGGTGCGAAATCAAAGGGGCTGCAGCTGCTGGGCACTGGCGACATCACGCATCCGCAGTGGCTGGAGGAATTGAAGAGAAGATTAAATCCTTTTGAAGATCTTTTCGTTTATGATGATGTATATTTCATGCTAACCGGAGAGGTTTCAACAATTTTCACATTCGAGCAAAAAACGAGAAAGGTTCATCATGTTTTGCATGTGCCGAACTTCGAGGTGGCGGAACAGATCAATGATGTGTTGAAAAAATGGGGCAAGCTGCAAGCGGACGGCAGACCGATGCTGATTGTCAACGCAGCGGAAATGGTTGAGGCTGTGATGGAGGTTGATAAAAATATTTTCATCTATCCCGCGCACTTGTGGACGCCGTGGTTCTCTGCATTTGGCAGCAAGTCCGGTTTTGATTCAATGGAAGAATGCTATCAGGATCAGGTTAAGCATATACACGCAATAGAAACAGGTTTGTCCAGCGACCCGCCGATGAACTGGAGGTTGTCTGCACTGGATAAATTCACCTTGTTATCAAACTCCGACAGCCACAGCCCGCATCCATGGCGCTTGGGTCGCGAAGCGAACGCTTTCGAACTGAAAAAAATCACTTACAAAGAAATTCACGACGCGATAAAAGAAAAGGACAAGAAAAAATTTTTGTTCACTGTAGAGGTCGATCCTTGCTATGGCAAATATCATTTCGACGGCCACCGCGCCTGCGGCATAAGCGTAACACCAAAGGAAGCAAAAAAATTTAACAACATATGCCCTGCATGCGGCAAACCTTTAACAATTGGAGTGTTGCATAGGGTTGAAGAACTGGCAGACAGGGAGGAAGGTTTTATTCCAAAAAATGCAATTCCGTTCAAATCCTTGCTGCCACTGTATGAAATAATCTCTTTTGTTACGGGCGCGAACCAGTTGTATTCGCAAAAGGTTATTGCCGAACAGGACAAGCTCATAGCAGAATTTAAAAACGAATTCAATGTTTTGCTGAACACTACAGAAGAAGAGCTGTTGAAGGTGGTTAGTGAAAAAATTGCTGATGCAATTGTCGCGGTGAGGGAGGGAAAGGTGAAATATGTTGCCGGGTACGATGGCGTATACGGCAGGCCTGTTTTTTCCGAGGAAGAGTTTGAAAAAATAGAAAAAGGAGTCAAGGCGAAAGCGCGCGAGCAGAAGAGCTTGAAGGATTTTTAATTATTTTACCTTTAATTTTTAAATTATAATCAATGGTAATATATCTTTTTCAAATTATTTTAATAATAATCGCTGTTGAAGTCATCTCAATTTTATATTTTATTTTTCCAAAAATAAAGAAGAAAGAAGATAACTTTGCTTATCAAAATCTAAAACAAAAATGGCAGATATATTCTAGGAAAAAAGTTTACTTGATTATATTTATTATTGCAGCAGTATTTTTTATTTCGAAATTTATACAGGGTGGAATGTTCCAGCAAACGGAAAAACCTTTTTTAACAGGAAAACCTTTATTGGCATCCATTATTCCTAATTATTTTGCAACCGCTACAGTCATTCATCAGAGCCAATATTCAGTATGGGACATATTTGACAACAGCAGATATACTGGAAATACAAAGGCAAACATAGACTTGACAATGTCATTATTTGATCAGGCAGTTCCTACGGTTATACAAGACTTGGGCAGGAATGTTCCGTTGCCAGTAAGGGTTCATATAGAAGATGGAGACTGTTGTGGTGGTTGGGCTGGTGGTGGAGAAGTTGGTTTTAGCATAGGTGATTTCAGCGATAGTGCTATGTGCCAATCTCCAGAAACATTTACAGCGATGGATTGGACAAAGGGCGTTATAATAGGAGAATTTGTAAACTATGCCACTGGCGAGGGGGTTTCTGGCGGATGGCCCCGTGACTGGTGGGTGGATGACGTATGGTATTTTCCAGCTACTGTAGTTGTGCAAGTGCTTGACGAATTGGGACAAAGTTCATTTGCAAGGCATTGGGAGCTTGGTTCTGTAGGTTGCCCTGAAAAGGACTACATGAGCATGCCGATATATGTTGCGTTTAAGAACTTGAAATTAAACTATGGTTGGGATGCATATCAAACAGCATTTTCTTCGGCAAAGCAGGATCAGATGAACTGGGATTTGATAGGCAGCCAGCCTTCAGCACTCAGGACAAATTATATCTTGGCATATCTAACCATGGGCGCCAACACCAATGTAGCAAGTCAATTCCAAAATGCAGGGGTAAATGGTGCCAACCCTTCTGTCGTGCAGCAGATAGTTGATGCCAGAAATTTAATTTATAGTTCTGCAGCTCAAGGTAAAGACGTTACGGCAGCTTGGAACGCCTATAGAAATGGAAACTATATGGGTGTGCAAAATTTAATTAAAGATTCGACATCTACAGTGCTTACTACGACTACTGCGAGTTCTACAACTACTGCGGCAAGTTCTACAACAACCAGCACTGCAATTTCTACAACTACTGCAAGCCCTACAACATCTACGGCAATGTTGTCAGACAATTGTTGCTGTAAAATTGGTAATGGGCAAGGATGTATTAGCAGAAGTTCGTGCCAATATGTAGGAACTTGCATTAGCGATTGCCCATGCACAGCAACTACAGCTACATCTTCTGCAATATCATCAACCTCCATTGTAACTTCAACTATAACAGCCACAACTCAACAAATGTCAGAGCCGGTAATCGATCTAGAAATAGACACAAAAACTTTAGCCGCGGGGGTAGTTGCTGTAATAATTCCCATTTTTACATTGATAGTTTCAAAATTGATTTAACTCGCTTAAAAATAGAATAATCTCTAATGAAAATTATTTTTTCCAGGTTGCAGTTACTTGTTCAACCATGCTATAGCTATTCCGCCGACTAGATATGTGAGCAATCCGTCGATTATCAGCCAGTAGGCTAGAAGACCCAGTGGAAGATTGATCAGCAGATAGGTTGTCAGAAAGTATGGAATCCCTGCGACCAGGAACAACCCAAACCCGTACGTCAACCCCTTGTGCAAAATATCTCCTTTGAAAGTTTCGCGTCTCTTCGAATAGATTGTGCTGAATATCATCCCTGTTATGAAACCGAATGCCAACGAATAGTAGTAGAAGCTCATTGGCGGTGCTCCTTCCGCCGGCATCATGATCTTGCTCCACACTGCAAAGTAGTTTGCATCCGTGTAATAGCTCATTGTCAGCATCGTCGAAATGACGTGCAACACTTGCGCAACTACTAGGAAGGCTATAGCTCCCAGAATTATTCTCGGATAGTTTAACTTGCCCATTGTTTCATTTGTTAGAAATTGGGTTTGCGCTATATAAAAAATTTAAGAATGGGCCCAGTGCGATTTGAACGCACGATTTCTGCGATGTGAACGCAGCGTCTTCCGGCCTCGAACAGTTAACCGCTGGACCATGGGCCCTTACAAAAAAACTATGCTGGGATTAAATATTTATAATATTCTACCCTTCACGGTAATGGTTGTGGATTTGTCGACAATATAGCTGTAGATTGCGTCAACTGTTATAGAATATGTCTGCTTGTCGTATATCCCGGCAGTGTTTATCCTGCACGTTACTGTATTAGAACCTTGTCCCTTGGGCAGCCTTATTGAATTGCCGCCAGGGCAGTAGGCGCCGGTTATTGTGAAATACAATAGGCCGAGATTTTCTATTGTCGGCTGCGTGCCGTACGCATACTCGCTACCGCCGCCAACATTGTTGAACTCGAAAACTATCGGTATTTCACCACCTGAGGAGGTTATGCTTTGCATGCTGGCCTTTATCGAGATCGGACCGGAGTTAAAGCTCTGGCTGGTAATCTCGCTCTTCTCGTTTGTCCTGTACATGTAATCCACAGTCACAACCTTTGCCTGGACGCTCAACTCTGTTTCATAATTGTATTTGACAACAACAGACAATGGATAACTTACATCGGAATTTTTTGCCGGGGCGACAAGTGTCCAGTATATGGTTGTCGCGTCTCCCTTCGTAGTTGTGCTGCCAACAGCTATGGGGCCCATGAGGTCTTGTATGAATTGCGTCTGGCTGCCGGCTGTGATTGTTATGTCAGAAGGCACACCTATGAGATCTGCAGCAACCCCGAAGGCCTTGCCCTTCCCGGAATTCCTCACAACCATGGAAAGTGTTATAGGCGTATTAGGCTGAACTTCATTCCCTACAATGGCAGAAAAGCTTTCTATCGCAACACCATTTCCGGTGGTTGTCTGCTGGCCTATGCATCCTGAAAAAAATACCACTACAAGTAGAACCAGTAAAACGAGCTCGGATCCTGCTTTCATTGAAAAGACCTTATTTTATAATATAGAATTTCTCACTTAAGTTTTATCAATTCGTAGGTAAAACGGTAAACACCTTGGTATAACTGTACTGGTAGGTGTAGGTGAAATGTGCTGACAGTGTGTAGGTTTTGTAGCCGGTAAATGCGTCCGAGGATACGAGATAGCATGTGTACGTGGCAGGCAGCGTTGCGGTTGTGCTTGATATCAGTGTTACGCCTGCCTCGTTAAAGTCGCATTTCAAGGCTTCCCCCTCCGCAAAAGCCACCCGCAAGTTTTCTTTGCTGACAGTCAGCCTTCCTGGCGCTATGACCTGCGGCGCTATCGAACCGCTTCCGACATTGCTGACAGTAACTTTCATCTCAAAGGGCACGCCTTTTCTGTAAGGCACGTCGCTGCCTTCTGCCGTGCCACTGCTCGGCTGGCTGAATTCAAGGACTATGGGACCGTCTGTTGCGCTGCTTTGCGTAAAGGTTGTTTTCGGCTTGGTTATAGAACTTCCGTCCCATACCGTAATCGTAGCAGTCCTCTCGCTGTCATAATCATGCTGTATAAAATAACTAACCTTGTACTGCGTATCGGATTTTATCAACTGCCTTGACGGTGCCTGCAGTGTTGCGGTTACCAGGCGATTGTCATTGTTAATCATACTCTTCAGCACGCAGCTGTTGCCCTGCACCACAGAAGGCGACTGGCATTTCAATCCGGTTACTGCCAAGCCGGGGTCAAAAAAATTTACTATTACATCGCCTGTGCCGCGGCCTTTTTTCGCAACCTCAAACTCGATCAGCGTTGTAGTCCCTGCCAGTGGTTGTGTGTTCTGCACATAAAGGTTGCTGACTGTTATTATGTTTTTTACACTTTCTGTAGTCTGGCCAACACAACCGGAAAATAGCATGACTAGTACCAAAATAAAAATCACAGACTTGTCAAACAAACCCATAAAATTAATTTAAGGAGATGAAGTAATATTTATGTCGTTGCTTGACTATTTTCTCTATCCGCAGGCCAGCGGATATGATGTGCCGAAGACTTTGTTGTACGGCATAGTGCTGGTTGTAGCTGCATATCTTATCTACAAGCTGCTGAAGAGGTTAAAGGTTAAGGTTGATAGAAGACTGGCCTTGGCGGTTGCGCCGTACGTGGTGTTTGGCAGCGCCATGAGGGTGCTGGTCGACTCGAATATTTTTGAATCATACTTGCTAGTTACTCCTGGGATTTATTTTTTTGTTGCCGCGATTGTCATATCGCTGCTCTCCTTGTCGATTGTTTTGGAAAAAAAGAAGGGTGTGCCATATTTCAAAACGCTTTTCATAGCCGGCTTGTTACTAGTTTCATTCCCTCTTTCTTTCATCAAACCTGTAAACTTCAAAGGCGTTTTGCTGATTGCCTTGTTTTTCGTGCCGTGGCCGTTGATTTTAAAATTTGTGAAATGGAAGGGTGAAAATAAAATAGTCCTGTCAATCCACATGTTCGACGCCACTACAACTGCTACGGCTATGTCATTTTTTGGCTATTACGAGCAGCATGTCTTGCCATCATTCATTATCGGCATGTCAAACCCCCTCTTTTTCATAATAGCAAAAGCCATAGCCATAACAGCTGCGTTGGTTGCAATCGACAGGTTTTCCCCAGACAAGGATTTCAACAATTACCTCAAGCTGTGCATAGGAATACTCGGTGGGGCAACAGGAACTAGGGACTTTTTGCGGCTGCTTGCACTAGTCTAGCCCTTGCGCACTATTGTAAGCGTTACGTCCTGCAAACTGTAGGACGCTTCCTTTTCCAACAAGAAAGAGATCGTGTTAGTGCCAATATTGGGCGCGACCTCCGCACCAAAGTTCATGTCAAATGTTTGCGGTGGAACACCCTTGTAAATTTGATACCCGTTTATGCTTATTATCATGTCGCTGGTTGTTTTGCTGTTGCCAAGCAGGAAATGCAGCTTGCCGAACTTGAAGCTCATTACCTCCTCATCTGCCAGCGTGAAGGTTTTTTCAGGGAACACTGATTTCTGGTAATTAATGCTGAACCTCACTGTTTTTATTTTGTACACAGTGCTTGTCCAAAACATCCAGCCTGGCGTGCCTGCCTTGACTGTGACAACATTGGATTTTTTTACCGTGCTTGCCGGTATTGGTATTGACAATTCGCCTACGGATGCCTTTTTGTTGTACATCTCAACACCATTAAACTCAACAACCATGTTTCCTGCGTTATTGGTGTCCTCTATAAGCATGTAAACATTAGCCTCGGTTATGGCGGAAAATTTGTCATCAGCTATGGTTTCATGCACGAGGTTGACCTTGTATTCTGAAAGGTAGCCTTTCGAAACCTCCTTGTCTTCCGAAGAGGCTATTATCTCAGGCCCCAGCAAATAACTGACAGAGAAATCACCCAAACGTATGTCGCGCGGTATTCCTGCTATTGCTGCCTTGGACACTTCAATCGTGACAGGTATCAGCTTCTTCCTGCTTTCATAATAAATTTCTATGTTACCCGTATAAGTTCCATCAGCCGTTCCTATCGGCACAGTAACCTGGCCGTCAACGGTTTTTCCGCCGCTTATCTGCATGTTGTTCTCCATAAACCCTATCCACGTTGCAACCTGGCCTGTTGCCACCATTGTGACGTTGGGCATGCTGCCGTTGAAGGTAAGCGTGAAAATCTTTGCAGATCCAGGACTTAGCTTAACACCGATAGATGTAGGTAAAACGTCAATATCAGTAGTCTGCTGGCTCCATGTAATTGCCATTACAAGTATGAGCACGAGGCCTGCTAGTAATACGAAAGCAAACTCGTCTACCCTGGCAAGTGAACCCTGTCCTTTTGGCAATTGAAACTCCTAAAAATTAGTTGTAGTTTTAATAATTAATTCTTATGGTGGTTGGTTGAGGCTGCTTGCTGAAAGCGTAAAGGAAGGTTTTGTGAAGATTGTTGTTGATGATACAAATGATTTATGGCTTTTGCAAAATCTGATCAAGCCCGGTGATTTTATCATAGCAAAGACGCTGCGGACGATATTTGTTGAAAGAGAGGAAACAAGGGAAAAGGCTAAGAGGAAACTGGTGCTGCTGAAGGTAAAGGTTGAAAAAATAGAATTTGCAAAAAGCAAGAATGTTTTGCGGCTGGCTGGAAAAATTGAGGAGTGTCCGGAAGACGTGCAGAAAGGCAGCTACCACACCATAGAGGTTGGTCTTGGTAAAATAATAAAAATAGAAAAGGAGTGGAAACAGGGGGAGATAGAGCAGCTGAAAAAATCCAAAAGGGTAAAATATGCAAACGGTGTTGTTATCGGCGAGTTTTTGATGCACGTCAACAGGGATGACAGTTTGGCTGCTTACGGGATCGAACAAATAAAAAGTGCTGTGATGATGGGCGCTGTAAAAACTTTGCTCGTTCCTGAAGACAATCTGCATGAAAAAAAGTTTGAACAAATAATAAAAGAAGCTGAAAGCAAGCGTGGCGAGATTTTGGTTGTTTCGAAGAAAAAGGACTGGGGCGAGAAATTTTGTAAACAGTATGACATTGCTGCGTTGCTAAGGTTTGCTGTTTCCTAAGGCGTCAAACGCTGTATGATGTAGTACGTAACATCCGACTCTTTGTCGACCACAGCCCAGACGAACGTTGCACGGATGTTGTGTGCAAGCCTTAC
>Ga0315281_10003570_pt1 | contig 22757 bp, 20 predicted proteins | sample YL17G07_0_MG_FD_204540 | JGI IMG/M metagenome (GOLD analysis project Ga0315281, IMG submission 204540) | Sediment microbial communities from Yellowstone Lake, YNP, Wyoming, USA - YL17G07_0 | ecosystem: Environmental > Aquatic > Freshwater > Lake > Sediment | place: USA: Wyoming | collected... | reverse complement strand
TGGTGGATTACAGCATGAACCGGGTGGCGCGGCGCCCAATCGGCAACCGTCACACGGTGTACGCGCCACACAACCGCTACCGCTGCGCCGGCGACGACGCCTGGCTCACGGTCGCCTGTGAAGACGACGCCCAGTTCGGCGCCCTCTGCAAGATGATCGGCCAGCCCACCCTCGCCGCCGACCCGCGATTCACGACCAATGCCGCGCGCAAGGAGAACGAAGACGAACTCGACATCATGATCGAGGCGTGGACGATGGGCCGCGGGCATTACGAGGCGATGCACATCCTGCAGACGGCCGGGGTACCCGCCGGCGCGGTGCTCTCGATCCCGGAACTGATCTCCGACCCGCAGTTACGGTCGCGTGGAGCGTGGGTTGAACACACCCATCCGCACGCCGGCACATGGGAGATGGAGGCTCCTTCATGGAAGCTTTCGCGCACGCCAGGGCACATCCGGCTACCCGCACCCTCATACGCCGAACACAACGACTACGTGCTCCGTGACCTGCTGAAGCTCGATGAGGCGACGATCGCGCGCCTCTACGCCGAAGGCGTGACTTCGGACGTCCCGGACGAGACGATCCACCAGTAAACGGGCGTTAGATCGACCAGTCGGCTGTCGGTTCATCGCCGATCACATCGCGCACCATCCCGGCGGCGACCGTCTTGCGGGTGGCGGCGTCGATGAGGATAAAGCTGCCCGTATCGCGGCTGGTGACGTACGAGTCCGGGAAGATCGGCTCCATCGTGCGGATGGTGATCCGGCCGATGTCGTTGAGGCCGAAGGCATCGCCCGCCGGCACCCGTTCGAGATTCGAGACATCCAACCGGTCATCCAGCGACTCGACGATGCAGCGCACGCGACGCGAGGTGTGCTTGATCCAGAACTGCCCGCGCGGCTTGAGGGTGTTCGTTTCGCTCATCCAGCAGAGGTCCGCCGTGAAGCGGTTGGCAACAGGAGCAGGGTCCGTGCTGGAAACGATCATCCCGCCTCGCCCCACATCGAGGTCGTCCGCCAGGCGAATTGAGATGGCGTCCCCGCTTTCGGCGCTGCCCAATTGCTCCTCGTAGCGGTCGATCGCGGTGACGGTGGTGCGCACGTTGAGGGGGAGGACAGTCACTTCGGCGCCGACGGCAACGTTCCCGGCAGCGACGGTGCCCGCATACCCGCGGTAGTCGTGGAATCGGGCGGAATGCGCGGTGTGGGGGCGGATCACATACTGCACCGGGAACCGGAGCGCGGCGTGGCGGGCCGGGTCCGGTACCTCAACCGTTTCAAGGAATTCGAGCGCGGTTGGGCCGGTGTACCACTGCATGTTGTCGCCGCGGTCGACGATGTTGTCGCCCGAGACGGCCGCCATGGGCAGCAACGTCACGACGTCAACGCCAAGCTGCTTCGCGAGCGCCTGGAACTGAGCGCCAACTTCTTCGAAGCGCCGTTCGGACCACTCCACGAGGTCCATCTTGTTCACGCAGAGCGCCAGGTGGCGGATGCCGAGCAGGGCCGTGAGAGCAGAGTGCCGCCGCGTCTGCTCGACGACGCCCTTGCGCGCGTCCACAAGGATCAACGCAAGCTGGGCCGTGGATGCGCCCGTGACCATGTTGCGGGTGTACTGCACGTGTCCGGGCGAGTCGGCGATGATGAACTTCCGCCTCGGGGTGGTGAAGTAGCGGTAGGCAACGTCGATCGTGATGCCCTGTTCCCGCTCCGCGCGCAGGCCGTCGGTGAGCAGCGCCAGGTCGACCTCCTCCAGGCCCTTGGCCGTACTCGCGCGCTCGATGTTGGCCCACTGGTCTTCGAACACCTGCTTCGTGTCGTAGAGCAGGCGACCGATAAGGGTGCTCTTGCCGTCATCCACCGACCCGGCAGTGACGAACCGGAGGAGGTCCACTAGAAGTAGCCCTCGCGCTTGCGGTCTTCCATCGCTGCCTCGGAGAACTGGTCGTCAGCCCGGCTTTCGCCGCGCTCAGTGAGCCGCGTCAGGGCGATTTCAGCGACGACTGTATCGATGTCGGCAGCATCGGAGCGCACGGCGGCAGTGCAGCTCATGTCGCCCACCGTCCGGTAGCGCACCCGCGTGCGGAAGCCCCTCTCAGTGGGATACATCGGGATGACATCGCACACCGACATCAGCATCCCGTCACGTTCGAAGACGTCGCGCTCGTGGGAGAAGTAGATCTCGGGGATGTCGAGTTTTTCACGCTGGATGTAGCGCCAGACGTCCAACTCGGTCCAGTTGGAAATGGGGAACACGCGCATGTGCTCGCCCTTGATGTGCATGCCGTTGTACAGGTGCCAGAGTTCGGGTCGCTGGTTGCGCGGGTCCCACTGGCCGAATTCGTCGCGGAACGAGAAAACCCGCTCCTTCGCCCGCGCCTTCTCTTCGTCGCGGCGGCCGCCCCCCATGGCAGCATCGAACTGGTGCTCGGCGATGGTGGCGAGCAGGACGGGCGTCTGCAGGCGGTTGCGGGTGGCACGCGGACCGTGCTCCTCCACGAGTTCGCCCCGGTCGATCGCCGCCTGCACCGAGCCGACAACAAGCCGCGCACCGAGGTTCGCGACCCAACGGTCACGGCACGCCATCACTTCGGGAAAGTTGTGGCCGGTATCGATGTGGACGACCGGGAAGGGGAATTTCGCGGGCCAGAACGCCTTCTCGGCGATGCGGAGGAGGATGATCGAGTCCTTGCCGCCGGAGAACAAGATCGCGGGGCGTTCGAACTCGGCTGCGACTTCGCGCATGATGAAGATCGCTTCGGCCTCGAGAGCATCGAGGCCGTCGTGGACAAGCGGCGCCTTCGCTTCGCCGAGCGTCATCCCGCGCGGACCCCGGCCGCGGCGATCAAACCACGCGCTTCAAGGTAATCCAAGATGCGCCCGAGCGAGGCCTCCAGCGGCTCGCTGCCAGTGGGCAGAAGCACTTCGGGATGGAGCGGCGGCTCGAAAGGGTCGTCAACCCCGGTAAACCCTTTCAATCTGCCTGCCCGCGCGTCGGCGTAGAGGCCCTTGACGTCACGGGCCTCGCACTCTTCGAGCGTCGCCGCAACGTACGCCTCGACGAACACAGAGCCGTCGGACTCGATGAGCTTCCGGTTGGCGTTACGCGTCTCACGGTAAGGCGAGATCGCCGCCGTTATCACGGCCACACCGTTCCTGGCGAGCAGATTAGCGACGAACCCGATGCGGAGGATGTTCGTATCGCGGTCTTCCTTGCTGAAGGTGAGGCCCTTCGAAAGGTTCGTCCGCACGCTGTCGCCGTCCAGCACTTCAACGCGGCGGCCACGCTGGCGGAGCACGGGTTCAAGCGCGCTCGTCAGGGTCGACTTTCCCGCACCCGAAAGGCCGGTGAACCAGATGACAAAGCCTCGCGGGTCAGACATCGAAGGCGAGCGGCTCCTCTCGGAATGGTCGGGCCACGCTTCGGCGGCGGCGCGGACAGCGCGCCCCCGGGAAGCGCCCGTTTCGGACTCTTAGCTTACGTGTGCAACCCGCACTCGTCTTTTTCGAAACCCTGCCAGCGCCCGGCACGGCCTTGCACGCCCGGGACGGTGCAGTTGTAGCAACCGATGCTGCTGTACCCCTGGTTCAGCAGCGGGTTGTACGGGATCTTGTTCTTGAGGATGTAGTCCCAGGTCCGGGCCTCGGTCCAGTTCGCGAGCGGGTTCAGCTTCACGACACCGAACTTTTCGTTCCAGGCGACGATCGGCGTCTCCGAGCGGCCCTCCGACTGGTCCCGCCGCAGGCCGCTTACCCACGCGGACTTACCATCCAGCGCGCGCCGATTGGGTTCGATCTTGCGGATTTCGCAGCAGGCATCCGGGTCGCGCATCCAGAGCGCCGAGCCGAACTGGGACGCCTGCTCTTCGTGCGTGAGCTTCGACTTGTAGACGTGCATGTTCGTCAGCCCGAGCGCGGGGACGGACTGCCGCATCGTTTCGTGCGTCTCTTCGAAGAGGTAGTCGGTATCAAGCACGAAGACGTGCACGTTCGGCTTGAGCGCCGCGACCATGTGGAGGATCGCCATCCCGCTCGCCCCGCCGAAGCTCGCACCCACCGAGAGTCCATCACCAAACGTATCAACGGCCCAGCGTACGACCTCCCGCGGATCCTTCGATTCGAAGTCATCGCTGAGCCGGGAAAGGTCCGTTGGAGAGAAGGCTGGCGCGCTAGTCACAGGGTCTCACAAAGATGAGTGAATGAGTCAACTTTAGCAACGGTCTGCATTGCGAGCAAGGGTGATTGTTGATACCGTTACTCATGTATAAACCCCTTTTCAGCGTGCGCCCGGCCGCTTCGCCGGCTTCTGAGGAACTCATCATGGCCGACGTCGAGACTATCGTTTACTCCAATGACCCGGGTCGTGTGCTCCCTATTCTCCAACACGAACTGGCGGATTTCGAGACCGAAGCAACCCGGTACCTCGATGGGAAGTGGGAAGAGAACAAGTTCATCGGCTTCCGCCTGAAGCAGGGCGTCTACGGCCAGCGCCAGCCCGGCGTCCAGATGATCCGCTGCAAGCTCCCTTTCGGCGGCGTCACGGCAGCCCAGATGGACGCCTTCGGCGAAGTCGCCGAGCGCATCGCGCCGCTGCGAAAAGGGCACATCACCACCCGCCAGAACTTCCAGTTCCACCACATGCCCATCCTCAAGGCGGCCGAGGCGCTTTACATCCTCGGCAAGGTGGGCGTTTCCACCCGCGAAGCGTGCGGCAACACCGTCCGCAACGTCACGGGCGACCCGTGGGGCGGCGTCGCGGCGGATGAAGTCTTTGATGTAACGCCCTACGCGGGCGCGTTCGCGCGTTACTGGCTGCGCAACCCGATCTCCCAACTCCTGCCACGCAAGATGAAGGTCGCCTTCAGTTCGGGCGATAGCGATCGCGCGATCACCGGACTCCACGACATGGGCTTCATCCCCCGCATCCGCGACGGGGTGAAAGGCTTCGAAATCCGCGTCGGCGGTGGGCTCAGCATCATGCCTCGCAACGCCCCCGTGCTCACCGAATTCGCGCCGCTGGACGAGTACCTCAGGCTCTCCGAGGCTGTCATCCGTATCTTCGAAAAGGCCGACGAGCTGCGGAAGAACCGCCAGAAGGCGCGGATCAAGTTCCTCATCGACCGCGTCGGCATCGAAGAGTTCCGACGGATGGTGGATGAGGAGTTGAAGGGCGATTGGTCGAAGAAGGACTTCAGCCCGGAACGGCTGCTCTACATCAACGACGAAGAAGCACTGGCGCCCGCCCGCAAACCCGCCTACGAGCACGCCGATGGCGACATGCGCGAATTCAGCGCGTTCGTATCCACGAACGTGAGGGCCCAGCGCCAGCAGGGCTTCAGCACGGTCGAAGTCAAAGTCACGCGAGGCGACCTCAAGCCCGAGCAGTTCGCCGGGATCGCCGCAATCATGCGCGACTACACCGGGCCGTCGGCGCGCACGACAGTGCAGCAGAACATCGTCCTCCGCTTCCTCCGCGACGAAAGCCTCTACGAGGTCTGGCTGCGGCTGAAGGCGATTGGCCTCGCCGATGCCGGCGCGCACCAGGTGACAGACGTTGTGAGCTGCCCCGGTACCGATAGCTGCAAGCTTGGCATCACCAGCTCAATGGGCCTGAACGCCGCGATCCAGGCGAAGGTCGAATCGATGAAAATCGAGGACCCGCTGACCAAGAGGATCCACATCAAGATGAGCGGCTGCCCGAACAGTTGCGGCCAGCACCACATCGCCAACATCGGCTTCCACGGCGCGGCCATGAAGGTAGGCGACCAGCAGCTGCCCGCGTATCACATGTTCGTCGCCGGCGCCTACGACGAGGGCAAGATGCGCATCGGTACGCAGCTCAAGGTGCGAATGCCGGCCAAACGCGCCCCCGATGCGGTGGAGCGCGTCATCCGGCTGTACGAGACGTACCGGAACCCCGGCGAAGAGTTCAACACCTACTTCGACCGCGTCGGTGCGCGGCCGTTTGAAATGGCGCTCGAAGACCTCACGCTCCCCGGCGATTTCACCGACGACAACAAGTCGATGTTCATCGACTGGGGCAAGCTGGACCTCTACCAGCTCCAGCGCGGCGAAGGCGAGTGCGCGATCTAGCCTCCCCGGCGCCAACCCCTGACGCTTAGAGCCAACACCACCCGCACAGATGTTTCGGTCAGGGCGCCCGCACCGTAGGATCGGGGGTGGATGCGCATCCTCCACTTCGCTGACCTGCACATTGGCGTCGAAACCTACGGTCGGCCGTTACCGGACCGTGGATGGTCATCGCGCATGCAGGACTTTCTCGACGCGTTCGACCACCTAGTGGAGTACGCGCTGAGCGAGCGCGCCGACGCGGTCATCTTCGCGGGCGATGCTTACAAGGCCCGCGAACCCAGCCAGACCCATCAGCGCGAGTTCGCGCGCCGAATTCAACGCCTGAGCGCCGCGGGCATCCCCACGTTCCTGCTTGTTGGGAACCACGACCTGCCGAACGCCGAAGGCCGGGCACATGCGCTCGAAATCTACCGGACACTCGGCGTGGCGAACGTCACCATCGGCGACGACTCCTGGTTCAGCACGCACGGCTTCGCCCCGCAGGTGCTGGAAACCCGCGCGGGGCCGCTCCAGGTCGCCTTCCTCCCCTGGCCGCAGGTCAGCCGGTTGCTGGCCGCGGACCCCGTGGTCGCGGGGATGACGATCGAGCAGGTGCACAAAAAAGTCGAAGAGAAGATGACCGCGCTCATCCACGACCAGGCCGCCAAACTGGACCCGACTGTCCCCTCGATCCTAACCTGCCACGTCTCGGTGAACGACTTCCTGGTGAATAGCAACCAGGGGAGCGAACAGTGGATGACGGTCGGCACGGCGCCAACGCTCCTCAAAAGCAACCTCGAACAGGGGCACTTCGACTACATCGCCCTTGGCCACCACCACAACAACATCGACCTGCAGATGCAGACGCCCTGCTACTACGCGGGCTCCATGCAACCCGTCGACTTCGGCGAGAAGGACCAGAAGAAGGGCTTCATGGTCTTCGATATCGACCCGAAGAAGCGGCTCGGCGAGCGCATCGGCGGGAGCGGGCTGCCGGCCCTGCGCGAGGTGCCCACGCGCCGGTTTGTTACCGTCGAGGTAAAAGCGACGGGCGACGACCCAACGGCGGAAGTCTGCATCGCAATCGAGAAAGCGAACGTGGCCGATGCCATCGTCCGCGTCGAAGTCGAACTAAGCGCAGAGCAACTCCGCCAGTTCCGCATTCCCGAAGCGCGTCGGTTACTAGAATCCGCACATTATGTCGCTGGTATCCGCACCGTGCTGCCCAACGACCGGCGGCCGTTCAACTTGCCCGCCGGCAGCCAACCCGACGGGGTCTCCCCATCCGAGATGCTGGACCTCTGGTTCAAGCACACCCAGACGGAGGAAGCGCGCCGACCGAAGCTGATGGCCGCGGCGAAGGACCTCATGCGTGAGACCGGCGTTGTCGATGCCTGAGCGGCGGCCGCTCCGCATCGTCCACACGTCTGATGTGCACCTGGGCGCCTACACCGGCATGCCCGGCTCGCACTGGGACGCTCGCCGCGAACTCATGGAGCAGGCCTTCCGCGGAGTGATCGACCTCGCGAACGATGTCGAGGCCGATGCTCTTCTGATCGCCGGGGACTTCTTCGACAACGACCGCGTGCCGGAGAGCGTCGTCCGCTTCGGCGCGGAGCAGATCGCTCGCTTTCGCGGCCAAACGTTCCTCATCCCCGGCAACCACGACCCCATGGACGAAGGCAAGATCTACTGGCGGCACGACCTGGAATCGATCGCGCACCGGCTGACGATCGTCCGCGAACACGCCGGCGAAACGATCGAGCCGGAGGGGCTGGACCTCGTGCTCTGGGGACGCGCCTACCACGACAGTGATTGGCATTTCCGCCCTCTCGAAGGACTGCCGGCGCGGATCGACGACCGCTGGCATATCGCTATGGCCCACGGCCACTACGTGCCTACAGGCGGCGAAGGCGGGCGTTCGCTCCCGATGCACGAACACGAGATCGCGGCCGCGGCGGGCCACTGGGACTACCTGGCCTTCGGGCACTGGGAACCGCACGCGGATGTCAGCACCGACGGCATGCTCGCGGTGTACTCGGGCGCGCCGATGCCGCTTTCGGATGCGAACACGCGCGCCGGCTGGGCGGCGATCGTCGATTTCGACGACTCGGGCGTCCATTGGCGGCTCCACCGGGTGGACCCTCGCCCGGCTCCGGCGCCTCCGTGATTCCGCGACGCCTCCGCCTGCGGAACTTCCTCTCCTACCGCGAGTGCGTACTCGACTTCACGGGGCTACACCTGGCCGTGCTCGCGGGGCGCAACGGCGATGGGAAGTCGGCGCTGCTCGACGCCATGACCTGGGCGCTCTGGGGCGAAGGGCGCGGCCGGGTGGAGGACGATCGCATCCTCCTCGGCGCCGACGAGATGCTGGTGGAGTTCGAGTTCGAAGTCTCAGGCGACGTTTACCAGGTGGTGCGGAAACGCACGCGCGGTCGCGGTACCGGCGCACTGGACCTACTGCTCATCGATGCGAACGGCATGAAGACGGCCCTCAACGGCGGCACGATGACCGAGACGCAGAGGGACCTGACGCGCCGCCTCCACCTCGACTACGACACCTTCGTAAACAGCGCATTCCTCGCGCAGGGCCGCGCGAACGAATTCACGCAGAAGAAGCCGGCCGAGCGGAAGGAACTCTTCCGTAAAATTCTGGGGCTGGAGCAGTACCAGCAACTCGCGGATGCCGCCAACGACCGACGCAAGGCAGTGGCATCGGACGCGCAGGCCGAAGCGCGCGCGACCGAAGCCGACCGGGGCGATGCGGCGCGGCTCCCCGAGGTTGAAGCGCAGCTGGCGCAGGTGGCTGCCGCAAGCACCGCTCTTGCCCCATTGCTTGCGACGCTTGCCGACGAAGTGGCCTCGCTGAAGATGGCCGCCCTCGACTATCAACGTCGCCAAACCGAACGCGCGAACGCGGCCAGGCGCATCGAAGAGGCGACGGCCGCCGCCGCGAACAGCGAACGAGCCGCCGCACGCGCCGAAGCCGACCTTGTGGAGGTCCGCCGGCTGATCGCCGGGGGGGAGGAGATCGAGGACCGTCACGCGCGGCTCGAGACGGTGCGGAGCGAGGAGCAAGCACTCGCAGCCTTACAGACTCGCGCGCGAGAGCACGAGGGCGTCGTCGTCGCGGCCGAACGCGAGATTGGGGAGGAACAGGCGCGCATCGTTACCCGCATCGAGGCCCTCAAGGCCGAGACGGTGCAGACGGCGGAAGCGGCGGCGATGCTCGACCGGCTGACCGCTGAAGCCGCTGCCTCGGACACCGAGCGGGAAACGCTCGAAGCGATGGAGAAGCAGATCGAGGAGGCACGGCAGCGCGAGAACCGGCTGCGCGAAGAAGCCGCGGGGTCACGCGCCGAGGCCGTTCAGTGCCGTGAGCAAAACGCGGCAATCAAGGGCAAGGAAGACCAACTCGACGGAGAAGTTGCGGCCTGCCCCGTATGCGGTCAGCCCCTTAGCCCTGCGGATCTCCAGCACGTCCGCGACGAGTATCTGAGCCAGCGCGAGGTCCTGCGTAAGACCCATGACGCCGCTCGTGATCGGGCGAAGGTGAAAGAGGAAGAAGCCGCGCGGGAGCAGGCGACCGTCGCGACGCTGCAGCGGAGCCATCGCACGCGGCAGGAGTCGCTGCGCCTACGCGAGCGGGAACTGCACTCGCGTCTGGCGGCCGCGCAGCAGGCAGTGGACGAGCTCCCAAACCAGCGAGAAATGCTGCTCGCCGCCGAACAACACCTCACTGACGCCTCCTTCGCTGACGCGGCCCGCACCCGCGCCCGAGCGGCCACGGAGGCGCTGGCGACGCTTGGCTACGATGGCACCGCTCACGCCGACCTCCGGCGTGAGCTCGAGTCCCTGGCCGGGGTCGATGGCACCTACCGAGAGTGGCTCATGGCCGTCCAGCGGGCGGAGTCACTCGAAGCCACAATCGTGCGGGAGCGGCAGTCGCAGGCGGAGAATGCGGCGCGACTCACCGAGGCGGAATCCGCGCTCGCAGCCGCCGAGGAGGAGTTAGAGAGCGCCACAGATGTCGGACCGCGACTGAGCGCAGCCGAAGACGAGGTGGCGGGGCTTCGAGCACAGCAGGCCGACCTTAGCCGTGCCCAGGGCCGCTACGAAAACGACCGCGACCACCTCCTCGCGCTCGTCGCGCGAATCCAGACCGCGCTCGACCGGATCACCGCGCTCAAGGAGGAGGAGGGGGTCTTCAGCGACCTGAACAAGGCCTTCGGGCGCGACGGCATCCAGGCGCTGCTCATCGACAACGCGCTCCCGCAGGTGGAGAGCTACGCCAACGAGATGCTGCTAAAGATGACCGGCGGGCGCATCCACGTGAGCCTCGAAACGCAACGTCAGAGCGCGCGGGGCACCAGCATCGAGACCCTCGACATTCGCATCAGCGATGAGCTGGGCACGCGCGACTACGAGATGTACAGCGGCGGCGAGGCCTTCCGCGTCGATTTCGCCCTTCGCATCGCCCTCGCGCGTGTGCTGGCCGCCCGCACCGGCTCGGACCTGCCCACGCTGATCATCGATGAAGGCTTCGGCAGCCAGGACCAGGAGGGCATCGACCGGCTGATGGAGGCCCTTACAGCGGTAGCGCCGGAGTTCAAGCTGATCCTCGTAGTCACGCACATCGAAGAACTGCGCGAACGCTTCGACCGCCGCATCGAGGTGACGAAGGACCCACAGCGTGGCTCGCTGGCGCGAGTGGTCTAGGAAGCTGTCAGCTTTTAGCTCTTAGCTGTCAGGATCCACGATCGCAGCAGCCACCAACTGACGTGGAACGAGTTCTCGGCAGCCAATGGCTAACGGCTAACAGCCAACAGCTTCAACCCGTGTGACCGCAGTCACCGGGTTTGATAGCCTTGGTGACCCGTGGCAGGGTAGCTCAGCTGGTCTAGAGCGCACGACTCATAATCGTGAGGTCGAGGGTTCGAGTCCCTCCCCTGCTACCACCCCTCTCCCTGGGTAAGCGGTCCTCCCGCGCCTTCGCTCTACGCTGAACCTTTCCGATTCGCGCCTACGTTGTAGTGATGCAATTACCAGCGCCGGCGGAGCATGAGGGGACATGAAGGGTCGCAGGTTGGCCTTCCTCGTTCTCATCGGGGCGTTGCTCGTAATCGGTATCCGCGCGACGGGTCTGCCAGCGCTGGCCGCCAAGCCCGCCGAGACACCAACCACTTCGCTCACCATCACGCAGGCTGACGACGGCAAGACCATCGTATTGGGCGTAGGCGACCGCTTCCTGCTGGCGCTCGGGGACGATTTCAAATGGACCGTCACGATCTCCGACCCTTCGATCGTGAGACGGATCCCCACCGTCCTCCTGGTCCGTGGGGCGCAAGGGATCTACGAGGCTGAACGGGCGGGCGGAGCGGACATCGAGGCGACCGGGGTGCTGAATTGCGCCCCCGGCCAACTCTGTCCCCAACTGGCCGCGATCTTCCATGTCCACATTTCCGTCGGCCCACTCCTCACCCACAGGGTGATGCTGTCCCAACTTGCCAGTGATGGCGTGGTCGAACGTGGTTTCGTCGTAACCGGAACAGTGTTGGCCGGCCCCACCTGCCCGGTAGAACGCATCCCCCCGGACCCCCGCTGCGCCGACCGAGCGGTGAGCGGTGCAGAGATCACTTTCGTCGACGGCGCGGGAAGTTCGATCGCGGTTGCTTCGAGCGATGCGAACGGCAAGTTTTCGATCGTCCTCCCGGCCGGACGCTACACGGTGATTCCTCCGCCGGTGGCGGGGCTCCTTGGCACGGCCCCGCGTCAGGTGATTCTTATCAACGACGCGGACATTGAGGTCACGCTGCGTTATGACACGGGCATTCGTTGACGTCGCCGACTGGCTGCGCCTCCACGGTGTCAAACCGCCGCGAACCCATCCGTAGCCCGCACCAGCTCGCCTGTCACCCCGGGATGGTCGGCGGCGTGGCCGGCGTCTTCGACGACCACGAGTTCGGCGCGGGGCCATAGGCGTTTCAGCTCCCACGCGTTGGCGAGCGGCGCCTGCAGGTCGAAGCGGCCGTTGATGAGCACGCCGGGGATGTTGGCGAGAACGCCCGCATCGCGGAGCAAACAGCCATCCTCGAGGAAGCCGTTGTTGCGGACGTAATGGGTCACGAGGCGCGCGAACGCCATAGCGAAATTGGGATCCGTGAACCGCGACGCGAGGCCCGTGGTGGGCGGCCAGGCTGGCGTGGCGGACTCCCACGTGCACCACGCTAAGGCGGCGGCGTGGCGGATGGCGGGGTCGGGGTCGTTGAGCAGGTGGTGGTAGGCCTCGACGACGTCACCATCGCTCGCAGAGGCGGGCAGGGCAGCGCGCAAGCGGTCCCACTGTTCGGGGAAGAGGGCGGCGACACCGCCGCGGAACAACCAGTCGAACTCACTGTGGCGTCCGGTGGTGACTCCGAAGAGGATCATCTCCGCGACGCGTTTGGGGTGCGCTTCGGCGTAGGCGAGGGCCAACGTGCTGCCCCACGATCCTCCCAGCACCAGCCATCGATCGATGCCGAGGTGTTCGCGGAGCAGTTCGATGTCCGCTACAAGGCGCTGTGTGGTGTTGTGGGCCAGGTCTGTACGCGGGTCGCTGGCGTGCGGCGTGCTCCGTCCGCAGTTGCGCTGGTCGAACAGCACGATGCGGTATGCGGCCGCATCGAACAGGCGGCGGTGCCACGACGTGCATCCCGAGCCCGGCCCGCCATGCAATACGATGGCGGCCTTGCCGTTGGGGTTCCCGCAGGTCTCCCAGTAGATGCGGTTGCCGTCACCGACCTCAAGCATGCCGTGGTCGTACGGCTCGATCGGTGGGTAGAGCGATGATTGATCCAGCGCCTGAGCCAAGTTCGGCGACCTCCACAGGGTGGTCGTGACGATACCGCTCCAGTGGCGCGTCGGGCGAACACGCCAAGGGGCCTCGGTCGATACCGACCGGGGCCCCTGACGTTCGGGCGCGCGGGGAGGGGTTACGCGCCGCTGTTGGTAGTGGTGGCGCTATCGCCGCCACGGCGTGGGTCGCCTTGCCCGTGAGGCCCGTGACCGCCGGGGCCGCCCGCCGGGGGCAGCTCGTTGACCATCTTCGTGACGCGAGCGACGACTTCGGCCTTCTCCGTGGCCGCCTGGGCAGCGGTCATCTTGCCGTCCTTCACCGCCTGGTCGATGTGGGCGTTCGGGTCAGCCACCAGCTTGTCGATGACGGTCTGGGCACGGACGTTGTGGGCCGCCGCCACCTGGCCGATGGTCTTGCCGCCCTGGAGCTCCGCCTTGAGCGTCGCCTGGTCGATGCCAATCGCATCGGCGGCGACTTTCAGACCACCGGCGGCGCCTTCTCGCGGGCCGTGCGGTCCACCGGGGCCACCGGAGCCGCCCGCCGGGGGCAGCTCGTTGACCATCTTCGTGACGCGAGCGACGACTTCGGCCTTCTCGGTGGCGGCCTGGGCAGCGGTCAGCTTGCCGTCCTTCACCGCCTGGTCGATGTGCGCGTTCGCATCGGCGACCATTTTGTCGATGGCCGTCTGCGCGCTGATGTTATGCGCGGATGCTACCTGGGCAATCGTCTTGCCGCCCTGGAGTTCCGTCCTCAGCGTGGCAACGTCGATACCGATCGCATCGGCGGCTACCTTGAGACCGCCACCATCGCGGGGGCCGTGGTCGCCACCGGGCCCGCCCCGGTTGTCCATGGAGGTAGCGGACGGGCGGTTACCCGCGTCGCCACCACGCTGCTGCGCCACCACGGCCCCGACGGTGCTCAGTGCGAGCACCCCGGAAAGGCCGATGGCCAGGAGCTTCTTGTTTGGTTTCGTCTTCAACGTTTCCCTCTGGAGTTGGTGTCGCCGCCCGGTATTCGAACAGCGCCAACTTGAGGGTCACACCCCGACAGCAGGGGCAGATGAGCGCAGGGTTAGAGAATCCCCATCTTTACCTGGTGGTTCCCGTCGGATCCGGGCAACGGCTCAGCCATCCACCTGCGCAAGGAAGCTCCCGAGGATCGCGTTGAAGTCGGCCGGCCGTTCGAAGTACACGGAGTGGCCAGCATCGGCGACCATCTCCAGCTTCGCCCCGGGCACCATCTTCGCGGCGATACGGATGACCTCGGGTGGGATGAGCACGTCCACGTCCCCTTCGATGAACAGCACCGGCATGGTCAACCTCTTCGCGTCCTGAGCGGTCACGGCGAAGCGGCCCATCGGATTCGCGGCGCCCGGCGTCGCATCGCGCGGGGGGTTCAGGGCAAAGACCTGGTCGTAGAGAAACGCGCCGGCCGGGTCGCGCTGGCGGAATCCGGGGCTCAAAGCTCCGCCCAGCAAGCCGCCGTCCCCTTGCCGTTCGCGCGCCGCCTTCCGAGCCTCCTCCAGCTCCGGCGACGTGAGCCCACCGGCGGTATCGGCCATTACCAGCGCGTTCACACGGTCCGGATGGGTCACGGCGTACCCCAGAGCGGTCCAGCCGCCCATCGACTGCGCGACCAGGCGCACATCTTCCAGTCCGAGTTCATCGATGAGGGCCGCAAGGTCTTCATCGAAGCGCGGACGCTGCTCGTTCGGACGGCTGTCCAGGGACTGCCCGAAGCCGCGATGGTCGAAGGTGATGCAGGTGTAGCGGTCGCGAAAAGCGGGCACCTGCTGCCACCATGAGAGGTGATTCCCGCCTGCCCCGTGCGCAAACACCAGGGCCGGGCCGGTCCCGTGAGTTTCGTAGTACAGCGGCGTGCCAAAAGCGGTGACGAATGGCATGGCGGCCCTCCAAACGCGGCGAATCCGAACCGATCCTACACGTTTGAACAGGCCGTCACAGTGACACTGCCGCGCGCGCAGGGTAGAACAAGACTCGCGGCGCCCATGGCAGGGACGCGCGAGGAGGGCCTCGCGGATGCCGCATATCCGGAGGAGGACGATACCTTGACCACAGAACAACACGCGGCGCCACCTGAGCCGAAGCCCATCCCGGCTCCGCCGAACTTCCCGGTCCAATGGCCCAACCCGGCCATGGCCATGCTTCCATTCATGCAGGACCGCATGCACGCGCCCGAACCGATGACACCGATGTCCTTCTGGTTCGCAGAGAACGGCTTCGCAGTCGGAACGAACATCGCGTTCACGCGGTTCGACGCGCCCGTCCGTGCCAATCTCGCGCGGATCAACACCTACTACTACATGGCCATCGCGCCACACGTGCCCCCTGAACAGCTTCACGCGCTCGGGGAAAAACTGGGGCAGGCGATGCCCGGGCATGTCGCCACCTTCGCTACCCGCTGGGATACCGAGTGGCTGCCGGAACTGAAGGCTACCTGGGCGAAGTACTCCGCGGTGGACGCCTCGAAACTCTCAGTGCCCGACCTCCTGAAGCGGCTGGACGAGCTGATTGCGATCTATGTCCGAATCTGGGACATCCATTTCTCGATGCTCATGCCGGCCTTCGTTGGCTTCGGGTTGTTCAAGGAAATGCACAACGGCCTGTTGGGGGGCGACAGCCAGCTATCGCCGTACAAGCTGCTCCAGGGGCTCGACAGTATGAGCCTGGAGGTCGGGCGGGCACTCTGGACGCTCAGCCGCACCGCCAAGGCTGATCCCGCGTTGCGGGCCACGATCGACTCAACACCGTCGGGTCAGCTACGCACGGTGCTGGCGAAGTCGCCAGCGGGACAGGGTTACCTCGCGAAGGTCGATGCGTTCCTCGCGCAGTACGGCAAGCGCAGCGACACCGTGCAGGAGATGGCGGACCCCAGCTGGACCGACGACGCCACGCCTGTGTTCAACAACATCAAGTCGTACATGAAGCAGGACGAGGACCCGGATGTTGCACACCAGAAGCTCGCGGCGGAGCGCGAGCGCCTTCTCGCCGAGGCGCGCGAGCGGCTCAAGAACCACCCCGAGGAAGCGCGCGGCGGCTTTGAGTTCATGTTGCAGGCCGCCCAGAACTGCACCCGCCTACAAGAAGACCACAACTTCTGGATCGACCAGCGCGGATTGCACGAGAACCGCCAGCTCTGCCTTGAGTTCGGCCGCCGGTTCGCCGCAGCGGGCACGCTGGCCGCGGCAGACGACATCTTCATGCTGACGGTCCCCGAACTGCGCGATATCGCGGCGGGGAAGGCAGCGAGTACCGACTGGAAGAAGGTCGCGAGCGAGCGCCGGGCCGAGCTGGACCGCTGGCGGAAGGTGGCGGCCCCTCCCGCACTGGGGATGGACTACGGCCCGCCACCCGACGACCCTCTCAACCGGGCATTGGGGCTCTTCTTCGGCGCCCCCCCACCAGCCCCAACCGCCACCCTCATCAAAGGCAACGCAGGTTCCGCGGGGAAGGTGCGGGCCGTCGCACGGGTGATCATGCACATCGGCGATGGTGGCCGGCTCGGGCAGGGCGAGATCCTCGTCGCGCCCACAACCGCGCCTCCGTGGACGCCCCTCTTCGCCACGGCGGGCGGGATCGTCACAGATACAGGCGGCCCGCTCAGCCACTGCGCCATCGTCGCCCGCGAATACGGGATACCGGCTGTGGTCGGCACAGGCAGGGCAACGGCGGTGATCAAGGACGGCCAGTTGCTGGAAGTGGACGGCGACAAGGGCGAGGTTCGGATCGTCGGCTAACGCCGCGGACGCGCTTCATCGGCGGTCGCGAACTGCTCCCGGTACAGGGAGGCGTAAAGCCCTTCGTGCGCCAGGAGCTGTTCGTGCGTGCCCTGCTCCACCAGCCGCCCATGGTCGAGCACGAGGATCACGTCCGCCTTCACTACCGTGGAGAGGCGATGCGCGATGACCACGGTCGTCCGCGTCTCCGCCAGCTTCGCCGTCGCCTCCCGGATTTCGCGCTCCAGGCGTGAGTCGAGGGATGCCGTCGCCTCATCGAGGATCAGGATCGGCGGGTCTTTGAGGATCGCGCGGGCGAGGGCGACGCGTTGCTTTTCGCCGCCGGAGAGCCGGTAGCCGCGTTCGCCGACGACCGTCTCGATGCCCTCCGGCAGCCGCTCAACGAGATCACTCAGTCCCGCCGTCGCGGCCGCCTCGGCGACCGCGTCATCGGTCGCATCGAGCTTCCCGTAGCGGACGTTTTCAAGCAGCGACGTGTGGAAGAGATACGTATCCTGCAACACCGCCCCGATCGAGCGCGAGATTGAGTCGATCGTCAGGTCGCGGACGTCGGTGCCATCGATCTGCACCGAGCCGTGTTGTGGGTCGTAGAACCGCTGGAGCAAATAGGTAACCGACGTCTTCCCAGCACCCGACGGGCCGACGAGCGCGACCATCTGGCCCGCCGCGACATCGAATGAGACGTCCGTCAGCGCAGGGGTGCCCCCCGCGACATACGAGAAGGTCACGTGGTCGAAGGTCAGACGCCCGGCTGCCTTCGGGATGGAGAGCGCGCCGGCCTTCTCCTCTACCTCCACCGGCAGGTCCAGGTACTCGAAGATCCGCTCGAACAAGGCGAGCGAGGTCAGCATCGTCGTGTTAATCCGCGCTATCGCCGTGAACGGGGCGAAGACGCGTGTCGTCAGGGCGGCGAACGTCACGACTTCGCCCAGTGACAGGTCGCCGCCGACCACCTGCCGGCCGCCAAACCAGTAGACCGCCCCGGGCGCCACCGCGCCGAAGAGGCTGGTGCCCATGTTGAACCAACGGCCCGCGATCAGCCGCCGGATCGAGAGGCTCCGCAGCGTGTCGTTCGATTCGCGAAACTTACCCGCCTCGTGCTCCTGCCGCCCGAACGTCTTCACGAGCATCATCCCGGAGATCGAAAGCGTCTCCTCAAGGTGCCCGGACATGCGGGCGGTTTCTTCCTGGTACTGAAGCATCAGGCGCCGCTGGATCATGCCCATGCGCATCGTCGGCCACGTGAACAGGGGCAGGATGACGAGCGCCATGAGGGCCAGCCGCCATTCGACGGCGAACATCAGGGCGAGCGCGGTCCCGAACGTAATCGCGTTCGTAATGAAGTCGGTGAATGTGCCCGTGACGGCCTGCTGAACGGCGCTTACATCGTTCTGGACGCGGGAGAGGATCTCGCCGGTGCGGGTTTGGGTGAAGAAGTGGATGGAGAGCCGCTGGAGATGGTCGTGCAGCGATTGGCGGAGCCGGAACATCACGCCCTGGCCGATAACCTGGTTGATGTAGCCCGACGCCACGTCCAGCAGGCCGGCGAACAGCACCGCCGCGATGAGCCCGCCAAACAGCAGGTTGATCTTCCCGAGATCCCCACCCGCGTGGGCGTGGTTCACGATCGCCCCTATGATCACCGCCGGCAGCAGGTTCAACACCGCGGAGGCGATGATGAGCACTAGCAGCCCAGATGTAGCCCACGCGTACGGCCGGAAGAGGCCCACGGCTCGTCGGAAGATGCGCCAGCTCGAGGTCTTCGGGCGCTGCGGTGTACGCAGCGAGCGCCCGCCCATGCCGCCGCCACCACCGCCGCCTCGCCACATGCCCATGCGTACGCTCTCCTCACGCGGGCTGAGGCCCACGAAGGTTCACGTTAACGTGAGGGCAAACGTGGCGCTACCGCCCGTGCGGGCAGGTCAGACCGGACGAACCGCCGTGATTCGCTTGATGTTCGTGACGATCATCTCCACCTGCGATTCGCTTAGGTGCTCGTCGAGCAGGGCGAGGTAGGCATCGTCTTCCGATTCGAGGTGCATACGCACGGCCGCGTAGATGCCGTGCAACAGCGCCACCAGGTAGCGCGCGTACGGTTCGATTTCGCCCGACTGGTGGACGGCATCTACCACCTTCGCAAAGTCGCCCACCATGGCGGCGATGCTGCGGTGCTGCGCCTTCATCACCAGCGACATGCCGATCACACCGGCGCTGCTATCCACCGCCTGGAAGAACGTGATCTCCTCCGCCCGGCACTCGGGGACCAGCGTTTCCTGTAAATAGGCCAGGGCTGCATCGATCGCGGCCACGGCGAACCGCGGCTCGGCCGGCCCCACGGCATCGGCGGCCACCTGCAGGGTTCGAAGGCCCTCATGCAGCCGCTCGCGGAACTCACGCAGCGGGCCCACTACCTGGTCGGTCATGAGCGGCGGCTCAGCATTTCAGCATTTCAGCGCGTCAGCTTCTTAGCGGCCGACGACGGGGCGGTCGTGGGGGGCGTTGGCGTTGGCGCCGCGGAAGTCGCGGAAGGGCCCATCGCGCCATTCAAGCGCCGCCTTCAGGCCGTCTTCCCGCAGCCGCTTGTTCCATTCCTGCGCCGCTGGCCGGAACTTGCTCATCGCCTCGACGTCCGTGCCCGACATCAAGCCGGTGCGGATGCCCATCGCCTCGTACTGGCGGTTCACCGACCTCTTCGAGTAAAGGAGCATGTCGTTGTCGATGTTCGCCATCCGCCGCGCGAACGTCTCGGTGAAGGTCGCAAGCTGGTCCGGCGCGACGGCGTAGGTCGCCCAGCCCATGGTTGCCATGTCGCGACCCGAAAACGAATCGCCCACGTAGGCGAACTCGCGCGCCTTGGTCATCGGCAGGTGCCACGGCGCCCACATGATGTCCATCGTGCCCATCGCCCGCACCGGCGGGTAGCCGATCTGGGCGTCCTCCGCGACGATGCGGAAGTCGCAGAAGGTCGCCAACTCCGTGCCGCCAGCGAGGCAGTAGCCCTGCACCTGCGCCACGACCGGCTTGCCCAGCTCCCAGATGATCCAGTTGCCCATCAAGACGTGGCGCGACCAGTCGTAGTGCGCCGGGTGGGTCGTGTTCGTGTCCGGCAGCTTGGAGCGCGGATGGACGTACGCCGACCCCTGGCTCGTCCGCGATGGCGAGAGGTCGTAACCGGCGCTGAAGGCGCGCCCATTGGCCCGCAGGACGATCACACCAACTTCGCGGTCCGCCTCCGCCTCCTTGAGGGCATGGAAGAGCTCCCCGCGCAGGTCGTTGGAAAGGGCGTTCAGCTTCTCCGGCCGGTTCAGCGTGATGAACGCGAGCCTTCCATCGGTTTCGTAGAGGATGTTTTCGTAGGTCATCGCCATGCTCCGCGTGGGTGTCCGACGATTCTGTTCGCGTTCGCCTGCCGCGGCAAGGGGCTACGCTGCGCCACCTAATCCCCGACCCCTGACGCCCGATCCCTCAGCCTACCGCCCCGTCCATTTTGGTTCGCGGCGTTCGCGGAACGCGGCCAGCCCTTCGGCCTTGTCTTCGGTTTGGACGCCGATGGCCCAGGCTTCGTTTTGGAGCTGACGGTCGAGACCATCGTGGGTCTGGTCGCGGACGAGCCGCTTCGTCAGTTCGATCGTGACCGATGGGCCAGCGGCAATCCTGCCAGCAAGGGCGAGAGCGGCCGGCAACAGTTCTTCGGGCGTCACGACGCGGTTGACGAGGCTCCAGCGCTCAGCGGTCGCAGCATCCACCGGGTCGCCGGTGAACATCATCTCCAGCGCGCGCGAGTCGCCGATAAGCCGGGGAAGGTGGAACGAGCTCCCCGTATCGGGCGTGAGGGCGCGCCGGACGAAGACCGAGATGAAGCTGGCGTTGCTCGATGCGATGCGGATATCCGCCGCCAGCGCGAGCGATAGGCCGCCGCCGGCCGCGATGCCGTTGACCGCGGCGATCACCGGCTTTGGGAAGTGCCCGAGGAGCGAGAAGAGCACGCCCCAGTGGCCGATAGCGCCCTCGCGTACACGCCGGTAGCCCGTGGCTTCAGCCAAGGCCGCGTCGTCGGGGCCGGCTGGGGTGACGAGGTCGGCTCCCGAGCAGAACCCGCGCCCGGAACCGGTGATGACGACGACGCGCGTCTCGTCGGAACGCTTCGCGGATTCGAGAGCATCAATAAGTTCGAAGACGGTTCGCGCGCGGGCGGCGTTGAGCTTCTCGGGCCGGTTGAGCGTGATCAGCCCGACGCCGTCCCGCTGTTCGTAGCTAATGTCCTGGTAATCCACGCGCTGCCCCCGGTGCTATTCGTGCGTCGCCCTGCGCCGGGCGAATCTTCCGCTGCCAGGCCTGCGTCGGCAACCGGCCACCTACAGCTGCTCGGCGCTCGCCACGATGACGTAGGTGCCCGAGCCCGTCCCGATCAGGCGGTCCTCGGCATCGAACAGTTCGACGGCGGCGTGGCTCACCGTCCGGCCGCGGCGTAGCACGTGTCCGCGCGCCCGGATCGTCGTGCCTCGCAACGGCCCGAGCCATCGGAAGTCGAGCTGGGTCGCGATTATCTGCTCAGTGGCGGCGCAGACGGTGCCGAGCGCGCCGCCCATCGCGGAATCGGCGAGAAACAGCCACGCGCCGCCGTGGACGATGCCGTAGAGGTTGTAGGTCCGCTCGGACGCCGTAAACCCGATCTCGGCCCAGCCGTCGCCAGCGTCGGTGAACTGGTACCGCAGGCTGCCGAACAGGCTGACCGCCTGCATCTTTGCGAGGGCGGGGTAGCGGTCGGGGTCAAAAGGCATGGCGCCACGAACGGTAACGGATGGCCGGTGGACCGCGGAAGGCCTAGGACATCAGGTCGACGGTGCTTGCCTGGGGGCCCTTGTCGCCCATCTCCTCCACGTACCTGACCTCTGACCCGACGCGGAGCGCTCCGAAGCCCTCATCCACGACGGCGTGCTGGTGGAAGTACACCTCGTGTCCGTCTTTAGCGCGGAGGAAGCCGTAGCCCTCGTCTGAGAAGATTCGTACGACCTCGCCCGAGGTGTGGACGGCTGGCGTCTTCACCTGCCCGTGCTGCTTGCGGGCGTGATCTTCGAGCTGGCGCTGGGCTGCCTCGAAGGCGTTCCGGATGCCCACGTGCAGGTTCTCTGCCTCCTGGCGCGTCACGGCTATCACAGCGCCCGGTACGTCCAGGTCGATCTTCACGCCGAAGGGGCCGCCCGTCCGATGGTGGCGTACCGGCGCATCGAGGATGACCCGGCAGGTCAGGATGCCGTCGTAAAACGCGTCGAGGTGGTGGGCCCGCTCGCGGATATACCCTTCGACTTCCGGTGTCAGGTCGACTACTCCCGGCTTGATCACGAACTCCAGCATTGTTCGCCTCCTACCGCCGCCACGTGCCATGGACGACCGTGTCGTCCTCCGCGTATTCGTAGTTGAATTCGCCCTTGTAAGCGCCGTGCAGCGCCTCGCCGATGCGCCTGGGGAGATGGACATCGGTCGTGGTGATCGAAAGCCCGCCGTCCGCCGCCGGTCCCATGTGCATCAGCCGGTTGAGCGGGTGCTCACGCGATTCGGCCTCCGCTTCGTTCTTGATGAGGTTGCCGATCTCCTCGCGGTGACTGGCGAGGAAGTCGCCGGACAGTTCGAGGAATCCCGCGGGGTAGTTGTCGGCGATACGGCGGCAGGCGGGGCAGGTGTGCTCCGGCGCCCCTTTCGCCCGGGCGCCCCAGGCCCAGCGCCCCTCTTCCCGGATCACCCCACAGCCGCCGCAGTAGGAGGGCTCGGGCACGTGCTCACGCTCGCGATAGGCGTCGTGGCCGGTATCGGCGATGGCAGTGCGATGCGGCCGCTTCCACGGCGTGACGTTCTTCGCCTTCGGGTCCTGGTGGCTCCGGCGGTCCATCGGGGTCGCCCCCCTTGCCAATCTCGGGCGGGATCGATCCCGAATCCGGCACTCCCGATGATCGGGCGGAGCGAGCGTGGCATCGTCGGCCACACGGACGCTAATGGCGGGCTGTTGGTACCTGTTCCGCCGGGCCGGGGGACTAAGCGAGCGTGGTACCCTCGACAGGACTCGATCACACATACGGCAACAGGGAGCGCGACGAAC
>Ga0315281_10003569_pt1 | contig 22758 bp, 17 predicted proteins | sample YL17G07_0_MG_FD_204540 | JGI IMG/M metagenome (GOLD analysis project Ga0315281, IMG submission 204540) | Sediment microbial communities from Yellowstone Lake, YNP, Wyoming, USA - YL17G07_0 | ecosystem: Environmental > Aquatic > Freshwater > Lake > Sediment | place: USA: Wyoming | collected... | reverse complement strand
TGTTCCTCACGCTGTTCGCGCTATGGCTCTGGTGCAGGACGGGGGGGCACGCCCTGATCCGCATCATCGTCGTCGGGGATGAGGTCAAGGCGTACTTCAACGGGAGGCTCATCGCCGAGGGGCGCGAGGCCGGAATGAGCCGTGAGGGTGGCGTCGGCATCTCGTACAAGCAGGAGCCGTTCTGGGGGAGACCCGTGCCCCAGACGCTCAAGTCGGTCAGGGTGACCGACAATGCCTCGGGCGCGCTCCTGCTCGATCAGGACTTCCGCCGGCCGCTCTCGGACATCTGGGCTGAGCGCCCGGAGTCCTGCGCGCCCGGTCGCGCGGGTCTCCGCTGCGATCCATCGAAGCCGGTGCGGCTCTGCACCGGCCCCCGCCCATGGAGGGATTACACCCTCGATCTCTGGGTGAAGAACTGCGTGTCGATCAATGTCGCGGTTCGCTACCGCGATCCCGAGAACCACGTTGTCTTCGTTGCGCGCCCGTTCCGCGATGTTGACTCGGGCCTCACCTTCGTGACCGGCGGCGCGCGGCAGATGCGCGGCGGCGGCAGACCGTACTACACCGCGCACACGGTGGCGAGGAGGATCTTTCGCGTCTTCATGTACTATTTCCCATGGTGGGCGCTCGCTCTCGCAGCCCTCGCCGCTGCGGGCCGCCGCTTCAGGCACGCCGAGGACCGTCGCGCGGCGCCCCATGCGGCCATCGAGGCCGTCTTCATCGCTCTGCTCTTCGCGGGAGGGTTCGTATACCTCTCCTGGATTAACCTCGCACTCCTCGACGGGATCCCGCATGTCCAGGACGGGGTCGTCTATAACTTCCAGGCGCAGACGCTCGCCCGCGGCACGCTCTACGCCCCCGCGCCGCCAAATCCCTCATCATTTGAATTCGCTTTCCTCATTGTGAGGGACGGCAGGTGGTTCGGGAATTACCCGTGGGGGCACCCGTTCCTGCTCATGTTCGGGCACCTGGTGGGGAGGCCCTGGATCATCCCGCCGCTCGTGGGGGCGTGCGTGCTGGTCCTCATCTACCTGATCGCGCGGGAGATTTTCTCGCATGAGGTGGCCGCGGTGAGCGCGCTCCTCGCCTTCTTCTCACCCTTTTTCCAGGTGAATGCGCCCAACTTTATGTCGCACTCCTCCGGCTCGTTCTACCTCGCCCTGGGCATCTTTTGCCTCATCAGGGCGGCCCGTGGTGGCGGGCGATGGTGGAGCCTATGTTCCGGCGTGGCGCTCGGCCTCCTCTTCAACACGCGGCCGCTGAACGCCCTTCCCGCGATAGCCCTCTCCCTCGCGCTGCTGTTCTATTTCGCGTGCAGGCGGAAGGCATCGTGGGGAGTAGTTCTCGGATTCTGCGCCGGCGGGCTCCTGATGCTCGCCTTCTTCCTCTATGCCAATTATGTGTTCATGGGACATCCTCTCCACTCACCCTACGCGCTGACGGAAGACTCGATCAGTTTCTTCGACGAGGAGCACCCCCTCGAGTTTGCGCTCCTTCACTACTACACCTCGATGAGCATGTTCATCACGGTCATCTTCGGCTGGCCGCCGGTTTACACCACGGGGTTCTTTCTGGCGTTTCTCCTCCTCGCGAAGCGGGATGTCTGGGCGGTGTTCCTCTTCCTCCTCTTCGGCGGCACAACTTTTGTCAACACCCTGTTCACGGGCATGAGCGGAGTCGTGTACATGTGGGGGCCGCGCTACGTGTACGAGCCGTTTTTTCTGTTCATCATTATGGCTGCCGCCGGCTGGGACCGGGCCCGCCTGCTCGTGGAGCGCCTGATTGAGGCCTGCGCCGCCTCCTTCCATCTCCGGGCGCGTGCCTTCTCGTGGCTCGCGCACGCGGCGTTCCTCGCCCTGCCCGCGACGCTCGTGTTCGGCACCCAGCAAATTTGGCTCTCGCGATCCGAGGGGTTTTTCAGTTACCATTTCATGCCCGGCAGCGTGTTCGGGATGAAGGGGTTCAACAACACCTCGGGGGCCATGATCGAGAAGATCAGGAGCCGCGACATCCATAACGCGCTCATATTCGTTGAGGACCGCGAGCCTGACTGGTGGTACTATGGGGCGGTGTTCACGCTGAATTCCCCGTTCCTGGACTCGGACATTATCGTTGCGAGGGACCTGGGGCCTCAGGAAAACCTGAAGGTAATCAACGCCTTTTCCGGGAGGAACCTCTTCCGCGTGAACGTGGAGAAGCAGGAGATACGCAGCTATGGATGAGCGTCGCGCTCGGAACTGCGCTGCGAGGCTGGACTCATGAAAAGTCTCACCGAAATCAGGTGGCACGGCCGGGGCGGCCAGGGGGTCAAGACCGCCTGTGAATTTGTCGCCGCCGTCGCGATCCACGAGGGGAAATTCAGCCAGGGGTTCCCGGAATACGGGCCCGAGCGCTCGGGCGCTCCGATGAAGGGCTTTACGAGGATCAGCTCTGAAAAAATCAGGGAGCACTGCTCCGTGTACAGCCCCGATCTGGTGCTGGTGCTCGACGAGAGCCTGGTGGGGAGTGAGGATGTGTGCGATGGCCTGAAAGATGAGGGTGCGATCATTATCAACACAAAGAAGTCGGGGAAGGCGTTCAGCGCGCAGTGCCACGGCGCGGTCTGGACCGTTGATGCCACTAAGATCGCGCTCGATGAGATCGGAAGGCCCATTCCCAACATGCCGATGGTGGGGGCGCTCCTCAAGGTCGCAGGGCTGCTCGATCTGGACGCCCTCTGCGACGATGTGAAGCGTGATTTTTCGAAGAAGTTTGATCAGAAAACAGTTGAGGGCAACCTGAGGGCCATACGACGGGCCTATGCCGAGGTGAAGAAAAATGGCTAGGGAAAAGGGATATAAGGAACTGCCGACCGGCGGGCTCATCCTCGAGGCGGGGAACGCGGCCGCGTACAAAACGGGCGGGTGGAGAACGTATCGTCCTCTCGTCGACAAGGATACCTGTACCGACTGTCTTCAATGCTGGCTGTTCTGCCCCGACATGAGCATCTATGTGGAGGGAGGCACAATGACGGGCTACGACTACGATCACTGTAAGGGATGCGGAATCTGTGCCACCGTCTGCCCGGTCAAGGCAATCAAAATGGTTCTGGAGACCGAAAGATCGGGGGATGCCGATGCGAAAGGGTGTTTCCACTCAAAGAAGAAAGGGTAGATCATTTTCTCTCGATCGTCCCGGGAACAATTGATACCGTGCAAAAAATTGCAGCCCTCACAGGGAACGAAGCCGCGGCGGAGGCGATGCGTCAGATTGGGCCCGACGTCGTCGCGGCCTACCCGATCACGCCCCAGACCGAGCTGATGCACAGATTCTCGGAATTCGTCGCCGACGGCATCGTCAAAACCGAGCTGATCCTCGTGGAATCGGAGCACAGCGCGATGAGTGCGTGCGTGGGGGCGTGCGCCGCAGGCGCGCGGGTGATGACGGCAACGAGCTCGCAGGGCCTTGCCCTCATGTGGGAGATCGTGTACATCGCCGCCTCCATGCGCCTCCCCATCGTGATGACCGTGGTCAACAGGGCGCTCAGCGCCCCGATCAATATCCACTGTGACCACAGCGATTCCATGGGCTGTCGTGACAGCGGCTGGATACAGCTCTACAGCGAAAATCCTCAGGAGGTGTACGACAACATCGTCCAGGGGGTACGGATCGCCGAGCACCCGGACGTCCTCCTCCCGGTCATGCCCACGCTCGACGGGTTCATCATAAGCCACACACTCGAGAGGGTCGAAATCCTTGGCGACGAGGAGGTGAAGAAATTCGTCGGTGAGTGGAAGCCCTCATTCCCCCTGCTTGATGTGGACCACCCGGTGACCTATGGGCCGCTCGACCTCCAGGACTACTATTTTGAACATAAGAAGCAGCAGGCAGAGGCGATGAAGCGCGCGAAAGAAGTGATCCTGGCGATCGGGAAGGCGTACGGGGATCTCACGGGTCGCGGCTACGGGTTCTTCGAGGAGTACCGGACGAAAGACGCGGAGCATATCATCCTGTGCCTCGGGTCATCAGCGGGCACCGTTAAATCGGTGGTGGACGAGCTGCGGGACAAAGGGCGGAAGGTCGGCGTTCTGAAGTTGCGCATGTTCCGCCCGTTCCCCGATGGGGAATTAGCCCGCGCGATAGGCCACGCCGGGGCGATCGCGGTGCTGGACAGGGCTGAGGGGTTTAACGCGGTTGGCGGGCCGCTCGGGCCGGAAGTGAAATCAGCGCTCTATAAGAAAAGCGGCGCGGACGTGTGCAACTATATCTACGGTCTGGGCGGCAGGGACCTGAGCCCCGAGATGATCCGTACCGTCTTCGATGATCTGGCCGGAGGCCGGGCAGACGCGCGCCAGGCGATTCATTTAGGGGTCAGGGAATAATTGTGGAGAACCACTGAAGGCACTGAATACACTGAAAACAGAGTTGTTATAATAAATAGTTTCAGCGGCTTCAGTGTTTTCAGTGGTTTAAAAGGGATATTATGGCGATCAACCTGAAAGAGCTTGCGAAAAAACCGATCCCGATCAGCCCCGGGCACAGGGCGTGCGCCGGTTGCGGGAGTATCATCACGATCAAGCTTGTCCTCATGGCCGCCGAGGATCCGATCGTGTGCGCCTGCGCCACGGGATGCATGGAGGTGGTGACGACCATTTACCCGTATACCGCCTGGCGCGTCCCGTTCATGCACAACGCGTTCGAGAATGTCGCGGCGACACTGAGCGGAATCGAGTCCGCGTACCGGTCGCTGAAGAGACAGGGGAGGATCGGCGCACATATCAAATTCATCGCGTTCGGCGGGGACGGCGGCACCTACGACATAGGCCTCCAGTCGCTCTCGGGGGCGATGGAGCGGGGCCATGACATGCTGTACGTGTGCTACGACAATCAGGCGTACATGAACACGGGGATACAGCGCTCCGGCTCAACTCCCCTGTGCGCCGCCACGTCTACGTCACCCGTGGGGAAGGTGGCGCAGGGGAAAAAGCAGTATCCAAAGGACCTGACGGGGATCATGGCGGCTCACCGCATTCCGTACGTCGCCCAGGCTTCCCCGCACCGATGGCTCGATCTCATGACCAAGGTTCAGAAAGCGCTCAGGATCGAGGGGCCCAAATTTATAAACGTAATTTCCTCCTGCCACCGGGGCTGGCGCGTTCCGATGAGCAACTCCCTCGATGTGTGCAGGATGGCTGTCGAAACGCGCTTCTGGCCGCTGTTCGAGATCGAGGACGGCGTCTGGAGACTCAACTACCGGCCGAGGGCGAAAGTGCCCATCATCGAATGGTTCAAAACACAGAAGCGGTTTCAGCACCTGCTCAAACCGGAGAACGCGCCCATAGTCGCCGAGATACAGGCGGACGTCGACAGGCGCTGGAGCGAGCTGCTCCAGCTGTGCGGCGAAAAAACGGAATAGGTCGAGCGAGGGTAGAAACCACTGAGGACATTGAATGCGCTGAATTATTGTAATGGGACAGTTATAGGGGGTAGCCGCAGATTTACGCAGATGAACGCTGATACACCTATATAAAATCTGCGTGTATCTGCGTGTATCCGCGGCAAGAAACCTTGACCACTCAAACAATCCTTTTTATCTGCGGCAATTCATTGCTGGATTCACCCTGTAAGTGACCCATTGCGAATTATTTTGCAATTGGGTTGAGAGAAGCGGCATAATACGTTCAGTGGCTTCAGTGCATTCACTGGTTTAAACGCAGGGTAAGGTATCATGGTTCAGCGGTTGCATCTCACCATAGAGGTTACGGAAAGGCCCGGGGGGGACTACGAAGCCCGATGCCCCGAGCTCTCACTCGATGCGTTGGGCAGATCCCCTGACGAGGCGATCGACAGGCTCAAGGAACTGGTGTTCTCATCCATGAGCGGGGGATTCGACAGCCCCTTCCCGGAAAGCAAATCCGTCGATCTTCTCTACTCGATACTCGCCCGCAACCGGCACTGTTACCTGCATTTTCCCCCCGACCTGCAGGTACACTAGGCGCAGCGCCCCCGCGGGGGAGGCGAGTTACCGCTCGGGATCGCGCACGACGGCCTCACCTGAAAACAATTTGCCCCGCTTGACCCTTGTGATAGAATTGCACAATGCCGTGGAGATGAATGTCAGGGGAGCGGGAACCGCTTCTCTTTGACGGTGTAATCATGAAAGGAGCCGGTAAATGAAACAGGCGATACTGTGGGGGCTGGCGTTCGGTGCGTGCATGATCTTCGGTTGCACTGCAAAATACATGAAGGGAGTGAGCAGGACGGTGTGCGAGGTCTGGATATATTCGATGCCTCAGGGGGCGCGCATCTACCTCAATGGCCACTATGTGGGCCGCACGCCGTACAAGTACACGGCGGTCAACGAGGGTGATTCATCCGCGCATTTTATCGCCGCTGATCTTTCCGAGATCACCGCGCGCAAGCGCGGCTATGATGATGAGATTGAAGCGGTGACTGTTGCCAACTGTTACAAGAAACTCTCTCTTGAAAACGAGGGAGTGACCGATCAGTTGAAGAGATACAAGGGCGGTATCACGCTCTACCTGGATGAAAAGGAGATCGCGGCGGAGAAGGAGTACGGAAATGTGATCATCGCGGCGGTACCTGAGGAACCGGATGCCGAGATTTACATCAACGACAGCCTCATCGGGAACGGGAAGACATCCCTTCTGAAGCTGCCGGCGGGGAGCTATGTGTTGAAGATCCGGAAACCAGGCTATAGACAGTACGCCAGGGTCATCAGCGTGCTCGCCGATAATGATCTCACGATCAGCGCCAAGCTGGAAAAGACCTCGGGGGAGAGCGCCGAAGCGCCTGCGACGATTGAAACCGAAAGGGTTGACCTCAGCCCGGCCGGGAAGGAGGCGGAGCTGCAGGAGGACGAAGTCCCGGGGACGGTGGGAGGAAAGGAGTAAGAAAAAATCCCAAATCCCAAATCCCAAATCCCAAACAAATCCCAGATCCAAAATGGCAAATACCAAATAACAAGATTCAAATGACGACTATGCGGGGGCTCCCTATTCGGAATTTCAATAAAGTTTGAGGTGAGCACCTGATTAACCTGATTTATACCCGCACCCTAAAGGGTGCGCTACAGAATATTGGGTCAATCAGAGAGATCAGGCGCGCACAAAAAAGTTGCGGGGCTACCTTGGGTAGCGCGCGTTAATACCCGGCTCTCTCTCAATGAGGGCCTTTTTCATCCCATGACAGAGACCAAGCTGATTGCGACAAACAGGAAGGCCCGCCACGACTACCATATACTGGAGACGTTCGAGGCGGGACTCGCCCTCAAGGGGACCGAGGTGAAGTCCCTCCGCCAGGGGAGGGCCAACATCAACGACGGCTACGGAATGATCGCGGGCGGGGAAGCGTTTCTCTGCAATGCCCACGTGAGCCCGTACGAGTTCGGCAATCGCGAAAATCCTGACCCGCTGAGGAAGAGGAAGCTCCTCCTCCACAAGCGCGAGATCACCTACCTCGAGGGACAGGTTGCTCAAAAGGGGCTCACAATCGTGCCGCTCCGACTCTACTTCAATAAAGGGCGTGCGAAGGTTGAGCTCGCATTGGTGAAGGGAAAGAAGTCGTACGATAAGCGGGATGCGATCAAGAGGCGTGTGGCCGAGAGAGAAATCGGGCGTGCCATGAAGGGGCGGGTGAAATAGTGCGGGGGTTAGTTGATTGTAAAACCTGCGGCGGCGAGGTTGCTGAGCCAGTTTGAAGCGCGCAGCGGATCGCTCCCCGGGATTGCGAGGACCGCATGCCACGCGTAGTTGCCCGCCGGGAGTCCGGCGAGCGAAAACGGCCCCACTGTTCCCGAACGGTCGGTCACGCGCAGCGAGGGAGCGATTGAGGCCGCCTGTCTGGTGAAGGTTCGCTTATAAAAATAGAGTTTCCCCCACGGCGTCATGACGGCCACATAGGCATCCGCGACGGTTCCCGGCGCGCCGGAAGCCGCTCTGATCTGCCAGTTCAATGTGAGCGTATCGGCGTGTGAGAAGCTCTCCCCGTCGAGCGCGAGCGTCACGGCATGGTGTGTAGAAGGCACCTCACCGAGGAGTATCGCCGCGCTGTGCGCCGGGAGATCAACGCCCGTCACCGCGCTGTATGCGAGGCTGCCTGAATGGATCCCATCTGCGTCCACCGCGCCGCCCCCGCTCGCGGAGACGAGCTGGTAGGTGCCGCCAAGATTGCCGATGTGGACATCCTCTTCTCCGGGGTTGACGAGCACCAGGCCGTTTGAATACGCCCTCCGGTAGCACCCGGTGGTGGAATCATAGAGGTCATCCGTGCTGCTCGGGATCTCACCCGTGTATGAACCGATGGCGACGCCGTATTCAGGATAGTACAGCAGCTCCTCGCCGTGCTCGTCACCGATCATGTTGAAGTAGGTGTGGTTCCCCTTGATGAGGAGGTAGCAACCGAGGAGGAACATGCGCTCGCGGGCGTTGCGGTCGCTCGTGTACGACTGGCAGATGACGACCCTGTCCGGGCGCACGAGCTGGAGGGAGCGGTTCACCTGTAGTTTCCAGTCATCGAGGCCGAAGGGGGCTCCCGTTCCCCAGCCTCCGAACCCCTCCACCATCCCGCCATCGCCCAGTGCCGCATAGTCAGTGGTATCCCAGGACGTCACCAGACCGCCGAGATTGGGGAGGAAATAGAAGCTCTCGGGTGATGAGGCGAAGTCGTTATGGATCAGGTCGGCATACGTCTCCAGCCTCGGCACCCAGTTGTCCAGACACTGGTTGGTATCGGTAAACCAGGGATGCGCGGGGCTGAGCTGATCGAAGTATCCATCAACGGTAAAGCTGTCCGCGAAAACCCCGTCGCATTCCGCGTGGCGCATGCGCTCCTTGCACTGTTCAATCCAGTACGACCGGTATGAGCCCGCGGTGATATCCATGAGGTACCAGTCCCAGGCCGCCTGATGGAGGCGTAATCCGCCCTGATGCATGAACCAGCTCTCCTGCCCGGTTACGTGATCCCAGTCGGATGTCCAGCCGTCCCCGTCAATGAAGGGCGCGGGACCGTTCCCGCAGCCGAGCTGGTAGTGGAGCACGATGAAGCCCGGGTTGAACAGCCGTAGGTTCCGCACGTCGCTCACGCGCATCTTCTGGCATCCGGCATACCTGTTCGCCGCGAACGAATACTGCGATATGGTCATCCCCTCCTGGAGCTGGTCGGAAAAGAGGTGTATGCCGCTTCGGGTATCCGGAAAATGGCGGGTCTGAGGTAATGCCTCAGTTATGGGTGGTATAGATTTGTAGGGGTTCGATTTATCGAACCCGGGCGCGATAAATCGCGCCCCTACACCACAATTTAGTGCACTTCCCCACCATAACTGATCTCTTACGGTCTGAGCGGAGAGCGGCAGCGCGGTGATCGCAAGAAGAATGACGTGAGCCGCCGCCATCGTCCTGTTCATAACGTCCGGTTTTCCTGTCTGTTGATATACGTGAGGCACCCTCAGAATCGCACCACCCCCACTACAAAAATAGCATGTAAAAGAATGATCCGCAAGGCCAGGAGTTTCTGGAGTATCCCCAGTTTTTCATAGAATAATATTTCACCACGAAGGGCACGAAGAAAACGGCACCTACCCTATCCTTTCCCTCAACTTCTCGTCCTTCGTGTCCTTCGTGGTAGAAAAACAATGATTCAGTTGCGGTATTTTATAATTCTATCTCAACCAACATGTTGTAGAAAAATACGGGCACAAAGCGGGGATTGTCCTGCAGGAGTTTTCCCAGTTTTAATTAAAAGGCGGTTCTCACCACGAAGAGCACGAAGAAAGACCAGCTTAATCATCCTATTCTTCTATCTTCGTGACCTTCGTGTCCTTCGTGGTAAAAAACGATAATGCAGCATTTTAATTAAAAGGCGGTTCTCACCACGAAGAGCACGAAGAAAAAGTAGAGCAATTAGCCTATTCCGCTATCTTCGCGACCTTCGTGGTAAAAAACGATAATGCAGTTGTGAAAAGTTTTAACACTGACTCACCCAATATGTTACAAAAGGGGACGACGAAAAAACGGGGAATGTCCTGGCAAGGTGCGCCCCGCGCCCGAAATGGCGGATAACGTAGAGGTCGGATTCATCCGACCCGCGTTACGGGCTTGATAAATCAAGCCCCTACAGGAATAAATACTTCTAATTACATTTCACCCATAAGGTGATCGTTTTGACCTGTTATCCGCCATTTCGGGCCGCGGCGTGTCAGATTTTTTGCAGGATCACGCCCTTGAGGTAGGCTGTCTCGGGGACGTTGAGAAGGATCGGGTGGTCATCCGACTGACTGAGTTCCTCCAGGACCCGGAAACCAGCGCGCGCATCGGCAGCGGCGTACCGGAGAATTTCCATGAGGATGTCTCTGGATATGCTGTGCGAGCAGCAGAAACTCGCCAGGATGCCGCCGCTGTTGAGGAGGTGCATCGCCCGGAGATTGATCTCCTTGTAACCACGCAGGGCGTCCCCGGCGTGGGCTTTTCTCCTGGCGAGGGGCGGGGGATCGAGCACGATCATATCGAAGCGGGATTTTTCTCTGTGGTAGAGGCGGAGGAGGTCGAAGGCGTTTGCTGCCAGGGGGGTGATAGTTGTGACACCGTTGAGCGCGCAGTTCTTCTCGAGGATCGCGAGCGCATCCCGTGAAGATTCCACCGCGGTAACCGTATCCGCGTTCTTCGCGCAGTGCAGGGCGAAGTGTCCCTGGTACGAGAAACAGTCAAGCACGCGCCCGCGCGCGTAGCGTGCGACCCGAGACCGGTTTTCGCGCTGATCGAGATAGGCTCCTGTCTTATGCCCGTTCCAGATATCCGCGAGATAGCGTAGAGACCCCTCCTTGATTTCAATGAGGCCGGGCTGTTCGCCGTACATTACCTTTTTCCCGAGGAGGAGGCCCTCGAGCGCGCGGGCGCTCGCGTCGTTCCGGCAGACGATTCCCCTGGGGCTGAGGAGATCGCGAAATATACCGGAGATCATCTCAATCCGGGAATCCACTCCGGGGATCAGCGCCTGGAGGACGATCCAGTCACCGTACGTATCGGCGATCAGGCCGGGGATGCCGTCGGCTTCAGAATAGACGAGGCGCAGCGCAGCCCCCTCATCCATGATTTTCCGGCGCCGGTCGAGCGCCTCGCGGATACGGCGCTCGAAGAAAGATTCGTCAATCACCTCTTCGTTTCTCGTGAGGAATCTCAGCGCGATCTTGGATTTCTCACCATAGAAGGCCTTCCCGAGGAATTTACCTCTCGCATCCGTGACCTCCACGATATCGCCGGACTTCGCGGAGCCTGCGCTCATGAGATCGTCGCGGTATATCCACACGTGGCCCGTTCTGTACCAGAGGAGCCCCTTCTTGCTGATCGCTGCCGGCTTTGGTTCCATGGCGCGGGGGTAAAAAACCTCATCGGTTGAGAGCTGGTTCGCTCATCATCCTACCAAAACATTCTGGATTGGATGAGCTTAAAATCGGGAGCTGACATCCGGGACGGTGATTTCAAAAATGCCGACTTGCAATCCACCGTAGCCCGCACTGCGGCTGACACTTCAGTGTCGGCGGCCGCGCATACATCGGTAAGGGATCAGTTATGGGGGAAAAGTGCGTAATGGGACAGTTATAGGGGGTAGCCGCAGATTTACGCAGATGAACGCTGATACACCTATATAAAATCTGCGTGTATCTGCGTGTATCCGCGGCAAGAAACCTTGACCACTCAAACAATCCTTTTTATCTGCGGCAATTCATTGCTGGATTCACCCTGTAAGTGACCCATTACGGAAGTGCAAATTTTACACTTTCCACTTTAGGCTTTTGGCTTTAAACTGTAGCTACCATGCCAGCGAATTACATGACAAGGAAATCCTACGAGAAGCTCAGTGCGGAGGCGAGGCGACTGAAAGAGGTGGAGATCACTCGCGTGAGCAGGGAGAAGCTGGAGGCCGCCCAGCAGGGTGACCTCAGGGAAAACGCGGGATATGAAGCGGCGAAGGACAGGCTCAACCTCATCAACGCGAGGCTCTATCAGATCGCCGAGCAGCTCGCGGGCGCGCAGTTCATCGAGGACCTGAGGATCCCGGCGGATGTCGTTTCCATCGGCACGCGGGTGAGGCTCCTCGATCTGGACGAAAAGAGAGAGCTGGAATATTGCATCCTCGGCCCGGCGGATGCCGATCTCGATCAAAATATCATCTCATTCCAGAGCCCGCTCGCCAGGGCAATGATTGCCAAAAAGGCGTCACAGGAATTCTCAGCCGTCACGCCGGGGGGGGAGAGGAATTTCAGAATTCTCTCCATCGGGAGGTATCCGTGAGCGGGAGCGCCGGTGGATTCATTCCAATCGCGCGGCGCACCTATCGCGCGCCGTGGGGGCGCAGCCAGGGCGCCTGCGTCGCGCGTCAGATCATTCGTCGCTTCTTAAAGTAGAAGAGTGTGAGAACCGATGCAATGGCCATCCAGAGACAGACGAAAAGATAACCCCAGATTCCCCATTTGAATTCCGGTATCTCGACGTTCATCCCGTAGAAGCTCGCGATCGTACCGATGGGCAGCAGGAATGTCGCGATGATCGTCAGTGTTTTCATGGTCTCGTTGAGCCGCCAGTTAATGGAGGAGATATAGGATTCCATGTCCTGGGCAATGAGTTCACGCGACATCTCGGTAATATCATAAATCCTGAAAATGTGGTCGTAGATGTCCTTGAAGTAGGGCCGGGCCTCTTCGCTTATGAAGGGGGAGCCCGGCCTCATGAATCGTGCGATGATCTCACGCTGTGGCCCCACCACTTTCCGCAGCGTCACTATGTTGCGCCGCTGCGAGAACATCTTTGCCATGAGCGCGGGGTGTGGGTCGGTGAGGATATCTTCCTCCAGCTTGGCGAGCCGCTCGCTGAGCGTGTCCATGATGGGGAAATAGTTGTCAATGAGCGAATCAAGGATGTGGTAGAGGAGAAAACCGGATCCTTTTGTCATGATCTGGCAGCCGTGTTCACAGCGCTTGCGGTTCGTGCTCACGCTCCGGACGTGCCCCCGGTGGAAGGTGATCACGAAATTTCTACCGACGAATATATCGAGCTCGCGGATGTTGAGGGCATCTTCGGTCTCTTTCTCCGTGTAAAAAAAACAGGAGTGTATGACGAGGAAATAATAATCCTCAAATTCGTCTATCTTGGGCTGGCTGTGCGAGGCGATGCAGTCGTCAATGAGGAGGGGGTGGAATTTAAAGTCGTCCCTGAGGATGGAGATCTCGTCTTCCGTCGCGTCTTCGAAATCCACCCAGAGGAGGTTCTTTTCGTCCGAGAGAAGCTCTTTGAACTTCGCCCGAGGCACCTCCTGGAGAAATGTTCCATCCGCCAGATACGCCCACGATAAGATCATTGTCCCCCCTTTGGCTGAGGCTATTCTACACGAACACTCACGCGCGCGCCAAACAAAAAATCTCTGACGGCATAAGGCCTCAATTATGGGAGGTGCTTACAAAAACAATCCACGGATTTCACGGATGTAAAAACAGCCTAAAGTTTAAAGCTGAAAGCCAAAGGAGACAGTTACACTTTAAACTTTATGCATTCAACTTTCTGCTGTGGTTACAATCCGTGTCAATCCGTGGATGAAAGAGCACTATCCGCATGGATCCACTGCCCCCGCGTAACTGAGAAGGTGTGAAAAAATCAGGTTTGTCGCTTCAGCATATGTAACCCATCGTGTAGGGGCTTGATTTATCAAGCCCGCTGACGGGTCGGATAAATCCGACCCCTACAAAAAAGGCCGGGAGGCAATTTTTTCACACCTTCTGAGGTATTACCTTGCGGCATAATCATGCGATACGTTCGGGGGTGCGGATTTTAATACCCTGTCGCCGAAAGGAATTTCAGAAGCTTCTGAATCCGTGTTAATCCGTGTCAATCCGTGGATGAAAGAACACTATCCGCATGGATCCACTGCCCCCGCGCAACTCAGGCATTACCTGGCGGCATAATCATGCGATACGTTCGGGGGTGCGGATTTTAATACCCTGTCGCCGACACGTTAAGCCGGCTCCATGTTCGCGTATGGATCAGTGCGGCACACTGCGTGTACCTGTGTTCGTCATCGATTTTACATATGTGGTATAACCGGCGCGGAGCTGGCCGCACGCCGCCTCTATTTCCTCGCCCTTGCTCTTTCTCACCGTGACCGCCGCGCAGAAGGGCTCGAGCCACTGCCTGAACGCTTCCGCCCGCTCCTCGCTGCTCGGCGTGAAGCGGGGGGTGTGCGAGGGGTTGTAGCGGATCAGATTGATCTTGCAGCGTACCGATCTGACAAGTTCTCCGAGGAGGTGGGCGTCCCGCTTGGAGTCATTGATCCCCTTGAGGATGAGGTACTCGAAGGTGACCGGCCGCTTGATGAAGCGGGAGTAGTGCCGGGCTGCCTCAACTACTTCGTGCAGGGGGTAGGTGCGCGCAAGCGGGAAGAGCTCCTGCCGCTTCTTCTCATCGGCCGCGATGATTGAGATGGCGAGCTCCGGCGTGATGCCCGCGGCTATCAGCTTGTGAATTCCGGGCACGATCCCGCAGGTGGATACGGTGATGCGGCGGGGACTGAATCCGGGGCCCTCCCGCGAGGTGAATATTGAGATTGCCCTTGTCAGGCTGTCGAAATTGAGCAGCGGTTCGCCCATGCCCATGAAGACGATATTCGTGATGCGCTCGCCTTGTGTGAGTCGGGCGCGCGCCTTGAGGAACTGATCCACAATCTCTCCCGCGCCCAGGTTGCGCCTGAAGCCGATTGCGCCGGTGGCGCAGAAGTCACAGCCGACGGGACAGCCGACCTGAGTGGAGAGGCAGACAGATTGGCTTGTTTCGAGCGTGAGGAGAACAGTCTCGATCGTTTCCCCGTCCTCGAGGCGGAAGAGGTACTTTCGCGCGTCACCCTTCCTCGTCTGTCTCTCCGATACCAGCTCCAGGTTGACCACCCGCGCTTCGCGCGCGAGCCGTCCCCTGAGCTCACGGGGAATGTTTGTCATGTCGGCAATGCGCGACGCCCCCCGGCCATGGAGCCACGCTGCGACCTGCCTCCCCCTGAAGGGGGCTTCACCCGTGGCGATCATGTACTGTTCGAGCTCGCCCGATGTCATCCCCCTCAGATCCGGTTTCGTCACGACCGCACCTCTCCGACGGTTGTGTTTATACCATGAACTGATGAGGCGGGGAAGTGTAAGTTGCCGGGTGCGCTCCGGGAAACGCGTGGCCGACGATAATATTCTCACCACGGAGGGCACGGAGGGTGCCACGGAGGACACAGAGAGAATCAGAAGTCTAACCGCGGATTAAGCTGATTATGCGGATTAGTTTTAACCACAGATGAATACAGATGTTGCTGTTGTAACAATCTCCGTGATCTCCGTGCCTCCGTGGTAAATCTTATGCCGTGCGGATACGTTCATCTGAAAAGCGGGGAAACTCAAGAATTGAGGAGGGGCCGCTCCTGATCCGGAATCTGTTTTTAGACAACCGCTTTGAGATGTGCTACGCTGATGTATCCGATCACAGCTCAAGCCGTAGCTCAATCCAGCTGATGTGGGGGAGGTGTTGCTCTTGATTCACACGGTGGTCGTACTCCTTGCGGTTGCGCTGTGTGGCGATCCTGAATCAGCCGCCGCTGATCACGTGGGGAAGGGGAAGGCCTGCCTTTCGGCGAAGCGGTACAGGGATGCCGCGGCGGAGTTCGAAGAGGCGTTGAAGACAGACCCATTGAACGCCACGGCGCTGTTTAACCTCGGTGATATCTACGCGAATTATCTCAGGGATGAAAAACTCAGGGACAGGTACTGGAACCGCTACAAGGCGGCTTCGCACATTTCGCTGGGGGATGTCGCGTCAGCCGGTGGAGACCTTCGGGAAGCGGCCGCGCACTACGGGGACGCGGTGAGGCTCATGCCCGACTATGGAAAGCTGCACGAACGGCTCGGCGCGGTCTGCCGGCGGATGGGGACCGAGGCGGAGGCCCTCAAGGAGTACAGGGCGGCTGCGGATCTGGAACCGGAAAATATTCAATTGCAGCTCGGCGTCGCGCGCTATCTATCGGAACGCGGGGATCGGAGGGGAGCGACGGTGTACGCTGAGCGGGCGGTTGCAGCCAGGCCGAATGATGCCGCGCTCAAACAAGCGGCGCTCGCGATTTTCGCGGAGACCGGTGCGAGGGAGAAGCCTCCTGGACAACGGATTGTTCCACCGAAACCGGCGGCCGAATCGCCGGAGGAGCATTGTGCGCGCGGGGAGCGTGCCCTTGAAGAGGGGAGGCTGGGGGAGGCGGCGCGGGAGATCCGGAGGGGGTTCTCCGGACCGACGCGTGAGCAATGCGCCCAGTCAGCCCGCCGGCTCGCGGAGGCGCTCGCAAGGAAAGGTGCGGCGGGCGAGGCGGTCGCAGTGTACACGGCGTTGCTTTCGGCCGGCATCAGGAGTGCCGATGTCTATAATTCGCTCGCGATCCTGTACCAGCAGATGGGAAGAATCGATGCCGCGGTTGAGACCGCGCGCGCGGGTGTGGATTCGTTCCCTGCCGTTGCGGCGCTCCACAACAATCTCGGGACGCTCTACGCGCTCAGGGCGGAATACGGGCGCGCGCTCTCAGAGTACCGCAGGGCGGTTGAGATCCGACCCGACCTCGCGGAGGCGTATCTCGATATGGGAATCATCTATAAGGACTGCCTTAAAGACAGAGGGAAAGCGGTTGAGGCATTCCGGAGCTACAGTACCCTCAATCCCGAAGGGAAGAAAATCCCCGAAGTCGCGGAGCTGCTCGGGGGAGGGAAGGGGGCGGGGGGAGGCGCTCCCGGCCGGGAGGCGAGACCGGAGGGGCTCATCGGTTCAGATGATCATACACCGGAGCCCGGGAGAGTCTTGAAGGGTCGTAAAGTCGCTCATTGAGAGGTGAACATGAAAGGCGGCGTGATCTGTCCGGCGTGTGGCCAGGAGTTCAGAAGCATTCAGTACCCAGTCCCGACCGTGGATATTCTCATCAGGCGTGAGAAGGGAGAAAAAGATGCGGTCATCCTCGTGCGGCGGAAGAACCCTCCCTCCGGGTGGGCCATCCCCGGCGGCTTTATCGAATACGGCGAGCGGGCCGAAGACTGCGCCGTGAGGGAAGCGAGGGAAGAGACGGGACTCGATGTGACGCTCAGGGGAATCCTGGGCGTCTATTCCGACCCCGGGCGCGATCCGCGCTTCCACACCATCTCCGTGGTGTACCTGGCAGAGGGGGTCGGGGAGCCGAAGGCCGGCTCTGACGCGGGGGATATCGGCGTGTTCGCCGAGGATGATCTGCCCGCGGAAATCGCATTCGACCACAGGAGAATTCTCGCGGACTACTTTGCGCGGCACGGGAGAAGCCAGGGAAGACAGCCGTGAGCAGATCTCGATCCGTAACTGCTCAGGAGCCAGAATTCAGGAGTCAGGAGCCAGGAGTTAGAATGAGGACGCCAGCGGCGACATTTGAGGACGTGGGCTACGGCGATGTTTCCGAGTTAATGCAGTTACTCGAAGAGGTCAGCACGCCACTGGAAGCTTATTCGCGATCCATTCTGGATTCTGGCTCCTGGCTTCTGACTACCTGAGTAGTTACCTCAATCCTTAACTCAATCCGATCTGATGCGTCGTGATTCGCCCGGTGAGCCGATTGTTCATGAGAGCAGCGCGAGGAATTTTTCAACCTGCCAGCCGGATTCCTCGGCCGTCTTCAGGAGCCGCGCGATTACACCGTAGCGGAAGTCTATTTCCTTGAGCATCCCCTTTCTGTCGGATGGCGCGACCATCAGATCAACGACGGATACCGTGAAGAGCCAGTAGAGGAGATGCTCCATCCGTTCCCTGCCGAACCAGAGAACGTTGTTGTAGCGGTTGACGTTGAGGTAGAGCCGCACGTCGGCGTCGTGGAGCATGCGCCTGATCGCCTCAAGGCTCCTGGCCGCGGAGAGGGGATCGCACCAGGCGTGGTGCGCCGTGAGTATTTTGATCAGCGCGGTGAGCTGCACCGCGCCCCAGGCGTCACTGCCGTGCTCCTGAAGTGCGTGTGAAATTGCCTTCCCCAGGAGGAGCTCGTCCAGCAGCGCGCCGCTCGCTGATTCACAGTCCGTATCCCCGCGCATCTTCCCGAGGTTGTGCGTGATGAGCCAGATCAGGGCGATGCTCCAGAAGGCGCGCTCATCGGCCATGCCTGAGGCGAGGTACTCGGCCGCGGGGCCGCGGCATTTCTTGATCTCCCCTGATTTCAGGAGCGCGTCAAGCCCGTCCATGATGTCGCCGCCGATCTGCCGCTCATCGCATCTGGCGTGGAGGAATCCCTTCAGTCTGGAGAGGAGCTCCCCGGTCCGGCATCTGAATACGCGCCTCGCCTTTACCGGACTGCTCAGGAGCGCTTCGAGCATCTCCTTCCCGACGAGCTGCCGGAACGGCGCGTGGATCGGATCAAATACCATTTCCTTCAGCGCCTCTTCCATGCTCGGCACGCCTCTCCCGTTCAGGGCGTGGGTGAGCCTGTGGTAGTAGCCCGATTGGCTGTCCCTGACCTCCCTGAAATCCATGAAGATGTAGTACTGGAACGCGCCGAGCGTTATGAACAGGCCGTTCTTCGCGAGTTCCCGCCCGGAGCGGATGTATTCCAGGTTCTCCTTGTGATCCTTGAAGATGTAGTAGGAGGCGGCCCCCGATTGTATGCCGAGCGCTCCGGCGAGTGTGGTCTGGACGACCCTCTTTTTCCCCGGCGTCTCGTAATCGACCGCCATCCCGCAGGAAGTCCTGATCCAGCCGGCGGTTTCCTCGTACTTGTTGTGGTAGATGATGAGGGCGCGCTCGTCGCCGCAGCGGTTGGAGTAGGCGAAGACGTTTTCGTTCACCCGCCCGCCCGACGTGTAGAAGTCGTACAGGACGAAGTGCGCCACCTCGCTGAAGAGGTGGCGCTTCCTCATGAGGGGAAATATCTCCGCCTCGTGCCGCCTGACCAGGTTCCAGTCAGGCTGCTCGTTCCAGTACGCCCTCCGGTACTCCATCCCGTACTTTTCGTGGAACCCCTCGATCTGACCGTGGCCGAACATCGGGAGCCCCGGCATGGTCACCATCATGAGGCAGATGCCGAAGTACTTGTCCCCCGTGCCGAACTGGGCAACGGCGGTCTGCTCGTCGGGGTTGTTCATGAAGTTGACGAAGCGCTTGAGGATCCGCGGGTCGAACTCGAGGACATTCTTGACCACGCTCCGGTACTTGTCGTTCTCCTCCATCTTGAGCATGTTCATGAACGCGCTGTTGTACACGCGGTGCATCCCGAGCGTCCTGACGAAATAGCCCTCCATGAGCCAGAACGCCTCAGCGAGGAGCAGTGTGTCGGGCATCTCCTTGTTGATCCGGTCCACCACCTCCCGCCAGAACTCGCGGGGCATGAGCTTCTCGAATTCCTCCTTGAGCATTCCGTGCTCCGCGCGCGAGGGTATCCCGCCCCCCGTGCCGGGGTGGGGGAACCAGAGCCGCTGGAAGTGCCTCTTCGCGAGCGTCATCGCGGCGTCGAACCTGATGATCTGGAAGTGCCGCGCGACGCCGAGGATGAGCTGGATGACCGCCTCCCGCACATCCTCGCGCAGGAAGTTGAGCTGCGCGGTGTCGTTCCAGGGCATGCTCGTGCCGTCGTTCCCGTGGTAGATGTATTTCATCTCCCCGGTCCACCTGTCGCGCCGCCTGAAGACGACCGCAGCGTCCCGCCGGCTCCAGTATGCATCCTCGATCTGGATGGACACGCGGGGGTCCTCCGACAGCTCGGGGCCGGTGAATCGGTAACCGGGGAAGGGGGAATGGTCGAGCTGTATGAACCGCTCGGGCTGCTCGATGACCCACTTGGAATATATCCCCATGTGGTTGGGGACGATATCCGTCCCGAGCCTGATCCCTCGCGCCCAGGCGCGCTCCTTGAGGGTGCGGAACGACCCCTCGCCCCCAAGGTCGTCGCTGATCTCATAGTCGTAGACGGAGTAGGCCGAGGCGAGCGCGTCCCGGTTCCCGCAGATCTGTTTTATCTTCCGTGAGGCTGAGCTCCGCTCCCATATGCCGATGAGCCAGAGTCCCGTAAACCCCCACCGGGCCAGGATGTCGAGCTCCTCGTCGGGGATCTGGTCGAGGCGGGTGATGGGCCTCCCGTACTTCTTCGAGAGCTGGTCGAGCCAGACATAGGTGCTCCTGGCGATGATGACGACCTTGGCCATCCAATCCCGGTCCTCGGTGAAGCGCTCGTATTCAGGGACGTAGGCGAGCCGCGCCCATTCAGGCAGGTCCGAAGCGTCCAGGTCCTTGAATCTCAGGACGAGGTTCGGCCCCTGTCCCATCAACCCTATCTTCTCTTCTTCCCTGAGGATATCGATGGCGGTGAGCAGCCGGTAGAAGAGATGCTCGGGGAGCAGCGCTCTCCAGTGGTCCTTGATATAGGTGAGTTGCCCATGGAGCGAATCTCCCGCCGCGCGCACCGGCTCGCGCATGAAATCAACGAGCGGCCTGTCCGAGGGGCCGAAGCCGGGCTGCTGTTCGAAGAACTGCTCGAGCGATCTGAACAGATCGGGATAGGCGCTCCTCGCGGCAAGATCGGCGTCGCTGAAGAGTTCGAGCATCGGGGAGAAGGCCGGGTTGCTGTTGCCGAGAGCGAGGAGGAGCAGCTCCGCCGCGACGATCTGCCGGTGGGGAATCCCCTTCGTCCTGCCCCGGAGGTAGTCACGGATCGATTCCTTACCCCGGAGAATCTCATGGGGAGGGAAGAGTTCAACAAATTCGGCGATCGTGCTGTCCAGCCTGTCGGCGGTGATCTTCTCCTTCGCCGCCCGAAGGCCCTTCCGGAACGCGGGAGGGTTTTTGGTCGTGCAGTAGAGGAGAATGGAATAGCGGTATATTTCGTTGATGAGCCCCGCCGCGTTGAGCTGGCCTGCCCGGAGCGGCGGCTGCAAGAAGGCCGTGAGGTCTTTCCGCTCGTAGATCCGTTTGACGAGCTCACGCAGGATGCGGAAATCGGGCATCCGTATCGCCCCCTTCTCGGGGAGAATGCCCTTGTCGAGGCCGTAGAATTCCCACCGCGCCCTTGAGATGGGGAACTCGAGAGGGAAATAGCCCGCGCGCCGGATCTGCCCCTGCGTCTTCTTCGCCATAGGGCCTCAATTATAGCGTCATGGGCTGTGGGAGGGGAACAGATATTTGCATTCAGCCGTTTCCACCTCGCAGGTGGACATGGTCACGGATCGGGAACGGAGTCGCCCGTGGCCCGGTGCTCGATGCTACTCAGGCGTCTCCTCGCGTCGGCGAGGGATTCCGCCCGTAGTTCGGCGGTAATGATCTCTTCGCCTTCCCCCGCCTCGGCGAGGACGGCGCCCCAGGGGTCAACGATGAGGCTGTACCCGTATCGTTCGGTGTCGGCCCCGCATCTTCCCGTGCGGTCAGGGGCGAGGATGAAGCAACCGGTCTCCACGGCGCGGGCGCGGCACAGGACATGCCAGTGCGCCTCGCCCGTGGGCTTGGTGAACGCCGAGGGGGCGAGGATTATTTCAGCCCCCTGGAGTGAGAGGCGGAGGAACTGCTCGGGGAATCGGAGGTCATAGCAGATGGTTGCGCCGAGGCGGCCGAGTTCAGTCTCGAATACGGGGGCGGGTTCACTTCCTGCTAAGAAGTAATCGCGCTCGTCATGCCTCAGCTCACCGGGGATGTCCGCTCGGAAGAGGTGGCGCTTCCGGTATTTCCCGATGAGCGCGCCGTCGGGCGCGAAGAGGAGAAGGGTATTGTAGGGTTTGCCTTCAGCTCGCCGTTCGGGGAGAGTTCCCGGGCAGAGATAGACGGCGTGTTTCCGCGCGATGGCGGAGAGGCGTTCGATGACCGGGCCTGGGATGGTGACCGCAAAGTGTGACACGCGCTGCATGTCCCCGTCGAAATAAAACAGCTCCGGCCCGCAGATGAGCCGTGCGTCCCTCGATGCGGCTTCACGGACAGATTTCTCGAACTCGCGCAGGCTGGCTTCGTGGTCGGCCGTGCATCGCATCTGGATGAGCGCCACGGTGAAGGTTTTCATTGCCTCAAAATAAGCACCTGATTTACCTGATTGCTCTGATAATATAACATGAAGTTCCTAATCAGGTTAATCAGAGAAATCAGGTGCGAGAAGCAGTCGCCGGTATATCATTAAAAATTCGGCATCTGCTGCCGCGGCGAGTTCTTCACTTTCTTGAGTACGTCCCTGGTCTTCATGCCCTGATCAACCGCGGTCTTGCCCGTAGCGCGATCAACCGCAACACTACTGGTGGATGGTTCGATGGCGCGCATTGGAATGGGGGATTTCATTTCCCGCGATGGTTCCCAGGCTGACGTGTAATAGTAGTAGGCCGCGATCGCAGCGGCGAGGAGAATAAGAAATAAAATCGTTCTCATTTTTCCCAGCATACTATCCGTCTTTTTGGGAATCAACAGCAAACTAACCAGATGAAAAGTGAGTACGGGGACCTGTAGAGAAAACAGCCATAACGTATTCACCACGGAGGCACGGAGGTCACGGAGATTGTTACCACAGAAAGAACAGTTTCTCGTTTCCGGTTTCTCGAAAGAGATTAATCTGTGTTCATCGGTGGTAAAACAGTAAAGCTGTGCGAGCAAAAATGGGGACGGTCCACTGTGATCTTCGCAGGACAATCCCCACTTTTTGCCCGTATTTTTTTACAACATATTGGTTGAGATATAATTATAAAATACCGCAACTGAATCATTGTTTTTCTACCACGAAGGACACGAAGGAGGAGAA
>Ga0315281_10003568_pt1 | contig 22759 bp, 24 predicted proteins | sample YL17G07_0_MG_FD_204540 | JGI IMG/M metagenome (GOLD analysis project Ga0315281, IMG submission 204540) | Sediment microbial communities from Yellowstone Lake, YNP, Wyoming, USA - YL17G07_0 | ecosystem: Environmental > Aquatic > Freshwater > Lake > Sediment | place: USA: Wyoming | collected... | reverse complement strand
ATGCACAAGACCGACAAGATCAGGGTCGGCGGCTGCGAGGTCTCTCCGCGCGACGTGCTGGCGGCGGCGGCGCCCGATCCGAACGAGATCGGCAAGCGGTACGTCGGGCAGACCTGCGCCGGCACCTGGGTCAAGGGCCGTAAGGACGGCATGAAGCGTGAGGTGTATCTGTACCAGGTCGCCGACAACCAGGAGTGCGTCGCCAAGTACGGCACGCAGGGCGTGGTGGCGCAGACCGCGTTCACCGGCAACATCGCGCTCGAGCTGCTGGCGACCGGCAAGCTGCAGGGCTACAAGGGCAACCCGGAGGCCGGTGTGCGCGTGCCGCAGGAGTTCGGCGCCGACGACTACGTCCAGCTGATGAGCGAGTACGGCTTCCCCGGCGGCGCCCTCGAGATGGACTCGAAGTACAAGCGCGCCCTGGACCACGGGGCGCTGCTGGCGCCGGTGCGGAGGCAGGGGGCGTGACTGCAGCAAGGTTCGAAGGCAAGGTGGCGCTGGTCACCGGCGGGGCGTCGGGCATCGGCCTGGCGACGGCGACGCGGCTGCTCGAAGAGGGAGCCGCGGTCGTGATCGCCGATCTGGACGGCGAAGCCGCCGAGGCCGCGGCGGCCGCGCTGCGCGGCCGCGGCCTCCAAGCCGTCGAGGCTGCGCGCTGCGACGTGACGCGCGGCGACCAGGTGAAGGCGCTGGTGGGCGACCTCGTCGCCCGCCACGAGCGCCTCGACGTGCTCTTCAACAACGCCGGCATCTTCGAGCCCGGCGAGGTGCACGAGATCGACGAGGAGGCGTGGGACCGCCAGCTCGGCGTGAACCTGCGCTCCGTGTACCTGGTCTCGCACCACGTGGTGCCGGTCATGCTCGCGCAGGGCGCCGGCGCCATCGTCAACAACGCCTCGGTGGCCGGGCTCGTCGGCGATCACGCTGCGGCCGCGTATTGCGCGAGCAAGGGCGGCGTGGCGCTGCTCACCAAGCAGATGGCGCTCGACTACGCCGCGCGCGGCATCCGCGTCAACGCCATCTGCTGCGGCGAGATCGACACGCCGCTGTTCGTGCGCGAATCGGGGCAGCTCGGCATGACGCCCGACGAGTACCGGGCGATCCTCAACGAAGCCCACCCGATCGGCCGCATCGGTCTGCCCTCCGAGGCGGCCGCGGCGGTCGCGTTCCTGGCCAGCGACGACGCGAGCTTCGTCACCGGCGTGCTCCTGCCGGTCGACGGCGGCTACGTGGCGCAGTAGGAGGAGTCATGCGCGGATTGGACGGCAAGGTGGCGTTGGTCACGGGCGGCTCGTCCGGGCTCGGCGAGGCCATCGTCTGCCGGCTCGCCGAGGAGGGCGTGAGCGTGGCCGTCGGCGGCCGCGACGCGGCGAAGACGCAGTCTGTCGCCGCGCGGGCGGCCGCCGTCTCGCGCGAAGTGGGCCACGCCGCCGAGTTCTCGACGGCCCTCGGCGACGTCAGCGTCGTCGCCGACTGCGACCGCTTGGTCGCCGAGGCGGTCGCGCGCTTCGGCCGCCTCGACATCCTCGTGAGCTCGGCGGGCGTGTGGCTCGAGAAGTCGATCCTGGACACGAGCGAGGCAGACTGGGAGTGGTGCATCGGCGTCTGCCTCAAGGGCACGTACTTCATGTGCAAGGCGGCGCTGGCGCATATGGTCCCGCGGCGCTCCGGCGTCATCGTCAACCTGGCGAGCGACTCAGGGATCCACGGCGAGCCCGGCGCGGCCGTGTACTCGGCCGCCAAGGCGGGAGTGGTCATGATGACCCGGGCCCTGGCCATCGACCATGGCCCCGACGGCATCCGCGTGTGCAGCGTGTGCCCGGCGATCTTCGACACGCCGATGTTGGCCAACGCCATCGCCGCGGCGCCCGATCCCATCGCTTACACGGAGGGCATGGAAGACGCCTACCCGCTCAAGCGCATCGGCCGGCCGGAGGAGCTCGCCGCCACGGTCGCCTTTCTGGCGTCCGACGAGGGGAGCTTCGTGACCGGCCGCACCTTTGTCGTGGACGGCGGCGTGACCGCCTAACTCGCCGCGGCGACGAACGCGTCGATCTCCGCCAGCAGCTGGGTCTGGCGGGCGGCGGGCAGCCACGAGGCCGTGATCGAGTTGCGCGCCAGCGCGGCGATGTCGCCCCGGTCGAGGCCGAGCGCGCGCTGCACGGCGGCGTAGTTGGCCGCCAGGTAGCCGTCGAAGTACGCCGGGTCGTCGGAGTTCACGGTGACGCGCAGGCCGGCGTCGAGCAGGCGCTTGAGCGGGTGCTGCGCGAGGTCCGGCGTGACCTGCAGCTCGAGGTTGCTGAGCGGGCACATGGTCAGCGGGGTCTGCTCACGGGCCAGGCGCCGCTGCAGGGCCGGGTCGTCGATGGCGCGCACGCCGTGGTCGATGCGCGCCACCTTCAGCAGGTCGAGCGCCTCGGTGATGTACTCCGCCGGGCCCTCCTCGCCGGCGTGGGCGACGGTGAGAAAGCCGGCCTCGCGGGCCACGCGAAAGACGTCCTGGAACTCGCGTGGCGGATGGCCGACCTCGGCGGAGTCCAGCCCCACGCCGGCGATGAGGTGGCGGTAGGGCCTCGCCGTCTCCAGCGTGACCATGGCGCTGGCTGCGCTCTGATCGCGCAGAAGACACATGATGAGGCGCGAGCTGACGCCGAGCCGCTGCTCGGCGTCCTCGAGCGCGCGCCGGATGCCCTCCACGACCACAGCGAACGGCACGCCGCGCGGCGTGTGGCTCTGCGGATCGAAGAAGACCTCGACGTGCCGCGCGCCGTCGGCGTGGGCGCGGCGCAGGTAGGCCGTCGTGAGCTCGTAGAAATCCTGTTCGGTGACGAGCACCTTGACGCCGGCGTAGTAGAGGTCGAGGAAGTGCTGCAGGTCGTTGAAGTGGTAGGCGGCGCGGCACTCCTCGGCGGAGGCGCAGGTCAGCGCGACGCCGTTGCGTGCGCCGAGCTCCAGCAGCATCTCGGGCTCGAGCGTGCCCTCGATGTGCACGTGGAGCTCCGCCTTGGGGATGTCGCGGATGAAAGCGTCCATCGTGTGGTCGTCGGGCACGGGTGCCTCCTGCGTCACGGTTGAGGAGCTTCTACCCACCCGCGGTTCCATCGTCACCCGGTGATACGCTGCGAGATATGAAGAGCGGAGGGTCATGGGGGATGACGGTCGGGAGGATCCGGTGACGCGGGGCGCGGCGCCGCGGAGAACGGCGCCCATCCTGAAGGCGCTGGCCCTGTCGCTGGCGGCCGTCGTGCTGCTCGGCGGCTGCGGGTCTGCCGCGACGAAGGCCGGGCCGGGCGCGGACGCCTCCGGCGGCGTCGCGGCGACGGGCGCGGCGACGAAGGCGCCGTCGGCGGCGCGGACGCCGAAGATGCCCCGGCCCACGCCGGCGGCCACCACCACCGGCTCGACCGCGTCGGGCGGCGCCGGCAAGGGCGCCGCCAGCGCCACCACGGTGGTCTTCGTCGACGTGGGACAGGGCGACGCCACCGTCATCAAGTCGGGCTCCTGGACGGGCCTCATCGACGGCGGCCCGCCGGGCTCTGAGCCGGCCATCGAGGCAGCCCTGGCCAAGCTCGGCGTGCGCCGCCTCAGCGCCGTTGTCGTCTCGCACATGCATACCGACCACACTGGCGGGCTCCCGCACATCGTGAGCGAGTGGCGCCCGCGCACAGCCTACGCGGCGGGGACGCCCACCTCGGCTCTGGCCGGCGCCCTGCGCGGCGCCGGGGCCACGGTGGTCCAGGTCCGGCGCGGCGCCGGGCTGAGGTTCGGCGCGGCGCGCGCCGAGGTGCTCAGCCCAGCCGGCCTCTCCGGCGACGCCAACGGCGACAGCGTCGTGCTACGTCTCGAGGCCGGCGGCAAGAGCTTCCTCTTCACCGGTGACTGCACCGGGCCCAACGAGGCCGCGGTTGGACGCCTCTGCGCCCGCGGCCCGCCTATCGACGTGCTCAAGGTCGCACACCACGGGTCCCGGTACTCCACCACCTCCGCGTTCCTCGCGGAGACGCGCCCGAGCGTCGCGGTCATCTGCGTCGGGCCCAACTCCTACGGGCACCCAACGCCGGCGACCGTGGGACGACTGCTCGCCGCCGGTTCCCGCGTCCACACCACCTGGAAGAACGGCAGCATCACGTTCAAGGTGTCGGCCACGGGGGCGATGAGCGTCTCCTTCGGGCGCTCGTCGCAGCCGGTGAAGAAGGCGACGGCGGCAGGCGGTGGGGGAGGCGGCGGCGCGTCCTCGGGGGCCGCCGCAGGGGCCGCATCCTCGCGGGCTTCTGGCGACACGATCGTCTACATCACCTGGACCGGCGAGTGCTACCACGTCGACGGCTGCCGGTACCTGTCCAGCAGCCGCATCCCGATCGCATTGAAGGACGCTCGCGGCAAGTACCGGCCGTGCAGCGTGTGCGACCCGCCGAGATAGGGTGCGGGCCCGCCCTCAGTCGCCGTTCGGGACGAAGCGCGCTACGTCGGGCTCGGCGAGGTGCTCCCAGGCGCCGTGAACGCCTTCGTGCGCGGCGCCGAGCTCCACGTGGAGCATGGCGATGCCGAAGTCGATGGGCGCCGTCCAGTAGGTCTTCTCGGCGCGGCCCATCACGAGGGCGCCATCCCGGAGGCGGAACCGCCAGGGCTGCTTGTTGGCGCCCGACGGCGCCACGCGGGCAGCCTCCACGGCAGCCACCGCCCAGGTCGGCCATGCTGCGCCGGCCGGCCCCTCGAAGCCGGCGTGCCCCAGCCCGCGCGTGAGGGCGGGCGCGATCTCCTCGACCTGGCGGCGGGCGGCGGAGCGCACGGCCTTGCTCATCATGCGCTCCACGAACTGCTTGCGCTCCAGCGGGTGACCCACCGGGGTGACGGCGACGACGTGCTCGCCGCGGTGCAGCTTGACCAGGCTCGCGGCGGTCTTACGGTCGAACATCCCCGCGACCCAGCAGGTGCCGAGCCCGAGGCGGGTCGCCTCCAGGATGAAGGCCTCGCCCACGTAGCCGACCTGGGTCTCGCCGCCCTTCGGCCCGATGAAGGCGGCCGTCCACGGGGCACCCTCGACGCGCCCGTAGGCGCCGCCGAAGCGGTCGAGGAGGCCCGTGAAGATGCCGCCGTCGCCCGCGACGAGCTCGACGCGGGCGCCGGGCGCCAGCTGGAAGCCGTCGCAGAAGGCGCGCAGCGCTTCGAGCGCTGCCGGGGCGACCTTGCGGTCGCTGTAGCGGCGCCGCGAGCGGCGCGTGGCGATGGCGTCGTACCAGGCGGGGTCGAGCGCCGGCCGATGGCTTGGGGCTGGGCCGGCCCCCGCCGCCTGTGTGGCCGCCGGAGCGTTCACGCGGGCGCTCACACGAGCTCCTCGCCGGCATGCGGCCCCGGCCCCATGTCCCACACCGACTCCACCGTGATGCGTACCACGTACTTCATCGGCGGCAGGTGAAGCTGCTCGCTGATGGCCTTGAGCTTCTCGTTCACCGTGTCGAACACCTCGCCGTGGTCGATGAGCTCGGCGCGGCCCTTCACCTGCATGGCCACCTTGCGCTCGGGATCGTGGATGCCGACCGCCACCCTGGGGTCATGTTCGAGGTTCTCGCGTGTCTTGTGGCTGAACATGTCGGCGAAGTAGAGGTGCTCGTCGTCGAGGAGGGCGCCGCTGCCCTTGATGGACACATTGGGCGTGCCGTCCGGCCCGACCGTGGCGACCCACACGTTGTGGCCGCCGGCGAGCAGGTCGTGGAGCTCCTTGGGGATACTGGTCATGGCCACACCTCCGGTCCGTCTGTTGCGTTCACACTACCCTTCGTGCGCGGCGCGGCAACGTTGGCCTCGAGACGGGTGGTCGCGAGCTGCTAGCCGAGCCCGAGTAGCCGCCGCGCCACGGCCGGCGTGGCGACGGCCCGGCCCAGCTCGTCCGCGAGTCGCACGACTCGCTCCACGAGCTGGGCATTGCCCGTCGCCAGCTCGCCGCGGCGATAGTAGATGTTGTCCTCGAGGCCGACGCGCACGTGGCCGCCGATCGGCATGGCCATCATCGCCATCTGCAGCTGCGCCCGGCCGATGCCGATCACCGACCAGGTCGCGTCGCCGGGGATCATGTCGACGGCGTTGGCCAGTGCCCGCGCTGTGGCCGGCATCCCGAACTTGCTGCCGAAGAGGAACTGGAAGTGCAGCGGCGCCGGGATCTGCCCCTGCTCGTGATAGCGCAGCGCCGTGACGATCATGCCCGTGTCAAAGCACTCGAGCTCGAGCTTGACGCCGTGCTCGCGGGCCGCGGCAGCCGCGGCGTCCAGGAAGTCGCTGTCGTTGAGAAAGACGCCGGCTTCGGTGTTGATGGAGCCGGCGTCGAACGACGCCATCTCCGGCCGCAGGGCGAGCGGCGCCAGCCGCTCCTCGATGCTCAGGTTCCGCCCGGGAATGCCGCTCGTGGTGAGGCACAGGATGGCGTCGGTCTCGGCGCGGAGCTGGTCGACGACCTCCTTGAACACGGCGACGTCCTGAGTGCCGAGGCCGGTAGTGGCGTCGCGCACGTGCACGTGCACGACGCTGGCTCCGGCCCTCCATGCCTCGATGCCCGAGCGCGCGATCTCGTCGGGCGTGATGGGGATGTGGGGCGTCTGCTGCTTGCCGATCCGTGAGCCGGTGAGCCCGACGGTGATGATGAGCGGCGCTTCCATCGGCGCTACTCTAGCGGATTCGTCGTCGCCCGCGGTGTCGCACCGGCGTTCTCCGGGCGTATGCTGAACGCAGACGATCGTCCGTGCCGCGTGCTGCGTATGCGCGCCTCAGACCTGCGCCACGAGGTACTCGAATGCCGCCAGAGCGGCCTTGGCGCCCTCGCCGACCGAGATCACGATCTGCTTGTCGTGCGTGTCGGTGCAGTCGCCGGCGGCGAACACGCCGCGGACGCCGGTGCGGCAGCGGCTGTCGACGACGATCTCGCCGCGTTTGTTGGTGTCCACGAGGTCGAGGGCGAATGCGGTGTTGGGGAAGAGGCCGATCTCGACGAAGACGCCCTGGACGGCCAGCTTCGCAGTGGTCCCCGTATCGCGGTCGAGCACCGTGAGATCCTCGACCGCGTCGGCGCCGTGGATCTCCACGGGTTCGTGATGCGCCAGCACCTCGACGCCTGGAGCGGTGGCGATCTTGTCCTGGAGGACCCGGTCGCCGGTGAGCCCGCCGCGCGCCATCAGATGCACCTTGCGCGCGATGCCGTCCATCTCGAGGGCCGCCTCGAGAGCCGAGTCGCCGCCGCCCACGACGGCGATGTCGAGGCCCCTGAACAGCGGCCCGTCGCAGGTGGAGCAGTAGACCACGCCGCGGCCGGCCAGCTCCTTCTCGCCGGGGATGAAGAGATGACGCTTCTGCACCCCGCTGGCGATGACCAGGGTGCGCGCCGCCACCTCGCGCAGCGACTCGAGCTCCAGCACCTTGCTGCGCCCGTCGATGCGCACGCCCACGACCTGCTCCCCGATGAGCTGCTCGATGCCGTACTGCGACGCCTGGGAAAAGAACTTCTGCACCAGGTCAGGGCCGCTGATGAGCTCGTAGCCGGGGTAGTTGGCGACGTCGCGGGTCGTACCGAGCTGGCCGCCGATGTCCATGGCGACGACGATCGTGCTGAGGTTCTTGCGCGCCGCGTACATGGCGGCGGCGAGGCCGGCGGGCCCGCCGCCCACGATCGCGACGTCATAGAGCGTCTTGAGCTCGACCGGCTCCCGGCCGAGCCGCCGGTCGAGCTCGCCGGTGGCGTTGAGCCGTGCGAGGTCGTCGTAGCCGCCCACGAGCTGGCCGCTGAGGAAGATCTCGGGCACGCTGCGCCGCCCCGAGCGCTCGACCATCTCCTGCTGCAGGCGCTCGTCGAACGTGACGTCCAGCTCGCGCCACTCGAGACCTTTGGCGCGTAGCAGCGCCTTGGCCTTGGCGCAGAAGGGGCACCACTGCTTGGTGTAGATCAGTATGTCGGCGCCGGGCATAGGTCGACCTCGCGGTTCGCTTGTGGGTAGTGAGGAGAGTACTACCGGCCAACGGCGGGCATCACCGGAAGCCGCGGCAGGTGCGCGGCTCAGGCCGCTAGCGCAGCGGGTGCTTCATCAGCCGCAGCGCGCCGGCGAGGGCGTCGGCCGTCAACGGCTCGTTGCGCGGGAGTACGGGGCGGCGCGCCAGCCGCTGCGCAATGGCTTCGCCACGCAGCGGCACGATCTCCGCCCCGATCGACGCCAGCAGGTCGGCCACGTCGCCCGAGGCCGCGCCGGCGAACGGCGCGCCGAGCAGAGGGTGGCGGAGCTGCTGCGCCGCCGCCAGCGTCCAGCGCACCCAGTCGTCCTCGAGGGTCTCGGCGCCGAACAGGCAGACGGTCGCGGCGCAGCGCTTGAGGCGCTGGGCGAGGCTGGCGCGGATGAGGTCGGACCGCTGCGCCGCGAACGGCTCGCTGGACACGGCCCAGTCCAAGGCGAAACCGCCGCCGGCGCTTCGCAGCTGCGCGGCCACCGGTCGCGCCAGCGCTAGGTCGACACCGGCGAAAGTGAGGAAGAGTCTCGGTCTGGCCTGTAGAGTCCCGCGCATGCACAACTCCCGGACGCCCGGCTACAGAAGGTGCATCGGCATATTCGCGGCTGAGCTTGAGGCTCCTGCGCCGTTCAGGGGCTCAGGCGACCCCGCGGAAGCGGCGCACGGCGGGGAGGAGCGTCACGGCGGCGGCGGGTCGGCTTGACCGAGCAGCGCTCATGGCGTCTCCTCTCGGGCTCGCGGGGTCGCGATCGCGGTCGCGGCTCAGGATACGCCCCCGGCGTGCCGGATGCTCGCGGGCGCGCCGGACGCCCCCGCTGGGCGCGTGTTTCGCGACCCGCTTGAGCTTCCGCTCAGGGGGAACACTGACGCATAGTGCTCGGCAAGGCTTGACCAGAGAAGGCGATGATGTCCCAGCCCTACACATTCGGCGTCTGGATCGTGAAGCCCGGTCGAGAAGACGACTTCGTCGCGGGGTGGCGCGAGCTGGCCGAATGGACGGCGGCCAACGCGCCCGGCGCGGGCATTGGCCGCCTGCTGCAGGACGAGGACCAGACCACGCGCTTCATCAGCATCGGGCCTTGGGACGACAAGGACGCGATCGCGGCCTGGCGGTCGCAACTCGGCTTCCAGGAGCGCGTCGGCAAGCTGCGCGAGATGCTCGAGACGTTCACACCGGCGAATCTGCAGCTGCGCGCGGAGGTCGCGGCGGCGCCGCAGTCCGCCAAACGGTCCGCCTGGGTGGACCACGTCGAGAGTCGCTACGGCCGCACCTGATCGGTCCGGGCGCCGCCTCCGCGGCACGTGATCGGCTCAGGCGATGCCGCCGCCCCTGTCAGGACGGGGCGGCCACCACCCTGATGTTGAGCGTCCCGGTGCCGGCGGCGCCCCAAAGGCGCAGCCACAGCGGCATGTACATCTCCGTGGCGCGTGCCGCCGTGATGTCGCCGAGGTCGAGCACGCGCGGCCAGCCCAGCCACTCGCGCAGCACGTGCTTGGTCACCCACGCCTTGGCGGCGGCGTCGTTGCCGGCCACGAAGAGGTCGGTCTCGGCGCCGAGCTGGCCGGGGTCGATCATGACGTTCACGTTGACGGTGTTGAGCGTCTTGACCACCTTGGTCTCGGGGAAGGCGGCCTGGATCTGCTCGCCGAGCGAATCGGTGTTGCACACCGTGAGGCTCGGCGGCATGCCGCGCGAGAAGTCGAGCGGGTTCGCGAGGTCGATGAGGACCTTGCCGCGCAGGTGCTCTGCGCCCGCGAGCTCCAGCGCGGCCAGGGACGAAGCGCCGGCGGTGGCGTTGACCACGAGGTCGCCGGCGACGGCCGCGGCGGCGAAGCTGCCCGCGGCCGCATCGGCGCCCTCGGCGCGCTGCGCCGCCACCCATTCGTCGGCGCTGGGGATGACGCCCCACTCCCCGCGGTCCTTGGGCCGGCTGGGATCGCGCGAGCTGATGGTCACTGAATGGCCGAGGTCGAGGAACTTGCCGCCCAGCGTCTGGGCGACCTGACCTGAGCCGATGATGCCGATGTCCATGTCGACCTCCGCGTGAAAGAGAGGAAGGCCGGCCCGCCTCCGGCTGCCGGCCGCTTGACCCGAGCATTCCCACGATGGCCGCGCAGCACGCCGTCCAGCAGGTTAGCTTTAGTGTATGTGAGGTCACTATTCCTGGTGTCCTCATCGGACACAACCGCAATCGAGAGGCGCTGCTTTATGGAATCTCGCGCAAGCAGAGGCACAGGATGGGTAGGATTCTTCGCGGTGGTGCTCACCATCGGGGGGATCTTCGCCCTTATTGAAGGCCTTACGGCCGTCTACAAGTCATCGTTCTTCACGGCGAATGCCGTGTTCGTCTTCAGTGACCTGCGTACGTGGGGCTGGATCATCTTCGGTCTCGGCGTGGCGGGCGTCATCTCCGGCCTCACCGTGCTCAGCGGCAGCGAATCGGCCCGCTGGCTCGGCGTGACCGTCGCCGGCCTGAGCGCGCTCTCGCAGCTGCTGTTCGCCCAGGCGTACCCCGTGTGGTCGCTGACGATCATGGCCATCGACTTCCTCGTCATCTACGGACTCCTCGCCTATGCTGGTCGCCAGAGCGCGGCCGGCGCGGCAAGCGCCTACGATTCGTCAGAGTCGAGGGGGTCGGGGACGATCACCGATCTGAACGACCGCGAGCGTAGGACCCGCGCGGCGTAGCGCACCACGCTCACGCTACGCGCAAGAGGCGGGCGGTGGGGCGCGGCCAATACCGCGGCCGCCCGCCCGTTCTCACATCCTGTTCGGGGTCGTGACCGGGAAGCATGAACGGAGCATGAATGGTTGTCCCTGTCCGCGTAGGGGAAAACAGAGGACACCTTCGCCCATAGGGGCGACACCGACCGGTGAGGTCTGGATCATGAACTGGTTTACGAGAGTCAGAGGCGCGCTACGGCGCGACAAGGTGCGGCGAGCTTGCGCACGCCTGCGCGACGGAGTGCACCTGCAGCGCCGCGACAGCGCGTGACGCCGGACGAGCTAGAGGTCGATCTCGTCCGGCGCCTCGCGCGGGTCGGCGAACCACTCGCGCTGGTCGAAATCGTCGTCGGTGATCTCGCCCAGCGTCATCTTGAGGTACCTGCCTGACGCCTCGACGGCCACCGAGCCGTCGTCGAGCAGGATCTCGCCGGTGCCCTCGAACAGCCGCCGCGTGTCGCGCGTGATGCGGCCCACGGCGCGGACCTCGCCCGTCGGCGGCAGAGGCTTGCGGTAGCGCAGCGTGAGCTCCGCGGTCACGCCCCAGGTGCCGGGGTGGGCGATGGTGATGGCTCGTCCGATGGTCTCGTCGAGGATCGCCGAGCTGATGCCGCCGTGCAACCTGCCGGGGTAGCTCTGGTGCTCCTCGCGCAGGGTGAAGACGCCGAGCAGCTCGCGGCCGGCGGCGCCTGCGGCCTCCAGCTCGAAGAAGCGGGCCTGGAGGCCGAACGGGTTGTCGGCGCCGCACACGAGGCACATGTGGCTGATGTTCTGGGCGGCGAGGGTCTTGCGTTTCGTGGGGGCCTCCGTGCGCTGACGTCACGTCCTCCTCATCATACGCGAGCCGTCGTGCCCGTGGCACGCGCGAGGCCGGAGCCGTAGGCAGCCCCGGCCTCGCGCGCGAGGACGTCAGTCCGCGGTGTCGCCGGCGATCGGAGCCGGCGTCTGCTTGGGATCGCTTCGTCCCACGACTTCCGGGTCGATGGCCAGCAGGTCGTTCTCGTCCACGAGGCCCTTGGCGATGTTGCGCCTGCCCCAGGCCCAGAAGGCGACCGCCATGAGCAGGAAGAAAGCGACCGTGCCCAGGGTCACCGTCTCAAAGTAGACCCGCGACACGCCCCAGTTGTACTCGATGTCGTAGGGCTGCCCGAGCATGTTGTCGAGCAGGCCGGGCCACAGCAGGGTGATCGTGGTGATGATGATGATCGCCTCGGCGCCGATGACGCACGCCCAGAGGCCGACGGTGCCGCCGGGCACGCGGAACGGGCGCCGGTGGTCGGGGTACTTCTTGCGCAGACGGATGACCGCCGGTACCTGGAAGATGTACATCATCGCCGTCAGCGAGATGATCACCGAGACCATCACCACGAAGAAACTCTCGAGGCTGCCCTTGGCGATGAGGAACACGATGATCACGAAGATCGAGCCGATGATCGCCGAGAGGATGTTCATGGTCAGCGGCGTGCCCTGCTTGCTGAACTTGCCGAACCACAGCGGCGCGGCGCCGTCGAGGCCGGCCACGGCCTGGATGCGCACGCCGCCCTGCTGCCACACGCCGCCGGCGCTGATGATGGTGAGGATGATCAGCGCGCAGACGAAATTGTTGAAGGCGGTCTGGGCGCCGCCGAGCACGCCGGACACCGAGGCGTAGGCCTCGGTGAACCCGGCGACGCTGGAGAGCGCGTCGCCGTTCATCACGAGGAGCACGCCGAGGATCATCGAGCCGGTGATCAGCGAGGCGATGACGCCCGCGCGGATTACCATCTTGGGTACGTCTCTCTGCGGGTTGGTCATCTCCTCGGCCGCGCCGCTGGAGAGCTCGAAGCCCACGAACATAAACTGCAGGAGTCCGATGACGGCCAGGAAGCCGACGAGCGTGGGCTTGAGGTCGCCGACGGTCACGGTCCCGGCCGGCTTGCCGTGCTGCACCAGGAAGACGACCACGAGCCCGAGGAAGAGGACCAGCGTGAGCAGGCGCACCACGGTGCCGATGATGCCCGTCCATTTGCCGTACTTCATCTCGACCATGGAGAGCAGCACCGTCACCCACACGACGATGAGCCCGACGACGATCGACGCTGCTGTGCCCAGGGGGTGGTCGGGCACGATGAGGCTGTTGATGGCCGCGACGCACGTGGCCGCGAGCGTGCCCCCGATCCACACCGGGTTGGAACCCCAGTAGATGACCGCCGTGTAGGAGCCGGCCAGGCGCCCGAACCCCATGCGCGTCCACGCGTACGGCCCGCCTTCGACCGGGAAGGCGGACCCCATCTCGGCGATGATCATGCCGTAGGGGATGAGGTAGACGACGATCAGGAAGAGGAGCCAGAAAAACGTCTGGCCGCCGCCGTAGGCAGCCGTGAGGGCGATCGTATCGAGGCTGATGAAGGCGGCGATCGTGAAGAAGACCAGGTCGAAGCGGTGCAGGACCTTCTTGAGCTTCTTGCGCTCCTCACTGAGGGCGTGGGCTGAAGGCGTTGCTTCCAACGTCGTGGCGCTCATGAGACCTCCTTGACGAACTCCCCGGCGGGCACCTGCTGCGTGATGCAGCCGAGCCCGCCTCCCCCGAACGCCGAGAGCTCCGACGGCAGGCCGACCGGCTCGCGGCCGACCAGCTCGCCGATCCTGGCGTGCGCCTCGGCTTCGCCGTCGGCGCCGGTCCTCGGCAGGAGCACGGCGCCCTCGACGAAGACCATGTTAACGTAGGGCGCCGGCATGAGCTTGCCGGCGCCGGGCCCAGTGACTCCGTCCAGCCCGGCGCCCACGCCCTGCACATAGGGCAGCAGCTCCATCTCCACGACCTTGAGCCTGCGCCCGGCGGCGTCGGTCGCCGCTTTCAGCACCTCGAGGTTCTCCTGCAGGCGGCTATGGTTGACGTTGTCGGTCGGCGCGGTCTGGGCCACCATCACGCCGGGGGCGACGAACTGGGCGACATCGTCCACGTGGCCGGAGGTGGAGAGCGGCCCCGAGTCCTCGACCAGGCCGTACGGCAGCCAGATCACCTTGTTCACGCCGAGCCACTCGCGAAGCAAGGCTTCGTTGTCGGCGCGGCTGAGGCCGAGGTTGCGGTTGTGCAGCAGGCACTGCTCGGTGGTGATCAGCGTGCCCTCGCCGTCGGTGTTGAAGGCGCCGCCCTCAAGCACGAACGGCGCCTGATAGAGCTTCGCCCCCAGGGCCTCGGCGACGCGCGCCGGCACCTGGGCGTCCTTGTCATAGGGCGTGAACTGCTCGTTCCAGCCGTCGAAGCGGAACTGCACGGCGGCCACGCGACCCTCGGCGTCGCGCACGAAGATGGGGCCGTTGTCACGGATCCACGAATCATCGAGCGGGACGAGGAGGATCTCGATGTCGGCGCCGAGCAGGCTGCGAGCCTCGGCCTCCTGGCCGGGGTCGACGACGACGGTGACGGGCTCGAAGCTGGCGATGGCGCGAGCCACCTCCGCCCACTCCGCGCGGGCGGCGTCCATGAGCGGGCCGAAGAGGTCTTCGTTGCACGGCCATGACATCAGGGTGCGCTGGTGGGCACAGAAACGTGCCGGCAAGCGGAAGCCGTCGGCGCGGGGAGGGGCACCATGGGGCTGATCGGCGTGGATCAAAGCGGCCTCCAGTTTGAATAGCGTTCTAGAACGTTGTTCGAACCCTAGAGCGGCCGGATGACGGCGTCAAGAGCGCCCTGCTCAGGCGAGCGGCGGTCTGCCGCGGAAGCCGAGCTCGTGCGCGGCGATGCGCCAGGCGATCGCCACAGCTCGTTCGCGGTCGAGCGCCGGGGTGTCGTGCAGCACGTGCAGGCTGAGGCCGTCGAGGATCGCCAGGTACTCCCCGGCGAAGCTCGGCGCCGCGCTCGCCTGGAACTCGCCGCGGCCGACGCCGAAACGGATCAGCCCGGCCAGCTCGGCCTCCCAGCGGGCGTTGAGGCGGTCAGTGACCGCCGCGACGTCGGGGTCCTCGCCGCCCAGCGCCCACACCTGGAGCCAGAGCAGCCACTCAGGCTGGCCCGGACCGGTGGGCAGGTAGATGTCGATGAACCACCGGAGGCGCTCCTCAGCGGTCGGCAGATACGGGAGTTCCTCGGTGCCACGCTCGTGGAGCAGGTCATCGCTCCAGCGGAGAGTCTCCAGCAGCAAAGCTTGCTTGGAGCGATAGTAGTAGAGGATGTGCCCCGGGCTCATGCCGACGCGGTTGCCCACATCCTCCATGCGCAGGTGCGCGAGGCCGCGCTCGGCGATTGCGTCCATGGCAGCCCGGAGGATCCGCTCGCGTGAGTCGTTGCGCGCCATGCCGGAGATGCTAGCACGAGGACCGGCCGCGGCGATGCCGCCGCCGCGCCCTACCGCGAGAAGTCGGAGTAGAGCCACCAGGCGAACGTGCCGGCGGCGCCCGTCACGGCGACGATCGTGAAGCTGATCGCCGTGACCCCGCCGCCGGCCGAGCCGTCGATCTCCGCATGCCGGCGGCCGGCCGCGACCGGACGGAGATCACGGAAGGCCTCATGAGCTTTCGCGTCGATCCATGAGAGCGTCCGGCAGCCCAGCGGCGAGTGCGGCCTTGGCGGGCCACGCGTACCCCGTGCGCCTTCTGCTTCCCTGCGGGAGTCGTCACCATAAGCACCGACCGTTGCATCGGGTGACACCATGTGCAACCATACATGCATATGGTGAAACGCCAGTCTTGGATCGATCGCGTCGAGAGCGCCTGGCGCCGCCGCAGTATCGTGTGGCTGCGGGGCGTTCGCCGCGTCGGTAAGACGTGCCTGTGCGAAGCGCTCGGCGGCAGGGTCTATCTCGACTGCGACCTGCCGGAGACGGCGCGCAAGACCGCAGACCCAGAGGCCTTCTGGAGCGCTCTGCGCGGCGAGCGCGTGGTCCTGGACGAGGTCCAGCGCCTCAGCGACCCCGCGCTGCTGCTCAAGATCGCCGCCGATCGCTTCCCCGAGACGAAGGTCCTTGCCACGGGCTCGTCGACCCTTGCTGCGACGGCCAAGTTCTCGGACAGCCTCGCCGGTCGCAAGGCCGTCGTGTGGCTCACGCCGATGGTCGAGGCGGACCGTGCGGCGTTCGGCGGCGCGCTTGAGGATCGTCTGTGGAGGGGCGGGCTGCCCGGCTTCTACCTCGGCGGTGAGAGCGTGCCTGCCTCTGAGTACGCCGAATGGCTCGAGTCGTACTGGGCGCGCGATGTCCAGGAGCTCTTTCGCGTGCGTCAGCGCGGCGCCTTCGTGCGCTTCGTCCAGCTCGTGCTCGCGCGCAGCGGGGGCATGTTCGAGGCCACGTCGTTCGCCGAGTCGTGCGCGGTGAGCCGCACGGCGATCGCGAACTACCTCGAAGTGCTTGACGTGACCGGCGTCGCGCAGGTGCTGAAGCCGTTCTCCTCCCGGGCGACCACCGAGATCGTGTCGGCGCCCAAGGTCTATGGCTTCGACACCGGCTTCGTGCGCTTCGCCAACGACTGGCGGCAGCGGCGCCCCGAGGATCTGGGGCGGCTGTGGGAGCACTACGTGCTGAATGAGCTGAATGGGCGGCTCGAATACCCGCAGATCCGCTACTGGCGTGCCAAGAAGGGCCCCGAGGTCGACTTCGTCGTGCCGAGGGGTGAGCGCTCACCCGTGGCCATCGAATGCAAGTGGCGCTCGGGCAGCGCGAGTCGAGTGCCCGGCATCAGATCGTTTCGGGCGAAGTACCCCGGCACCGAGAACTACGTGGTGTGCGCGGACGTAGAGAGCCCGTATCGCACGCGCGCGAGTGGGGTGGATGTGACGTTCACGAACCTCGAAGGCCTGGTCGTGGCGCTGACGGGAGACGTACCCCAATAGACCGCCGCGCGGGGCCGGCGACGGCGCGGTTCTGCGCTCGCGCGCCGCCGTGCGTGCGCCGGCGAACCTCTACTCGGCGACCCAGGTGGCGGTGTACTCCGTGTCGCTGCCGGGGAGCGGGGCGCCCGGGTCGCTCACGACCCAGTTGCCAGCCAGCCCATGCTCGCGCGCGACCAACTCGAAATGGCACATGGCGATGCCCATGTCGACGCGCTGCAGGTCGGCGATGCGCAGCGCGGTGAACAGCGCGCTGCCCTTGCCGTAGCTTTTGGTGCGGCGCAGGTAGAAGTGCCAGGCGGCGCCGTCGCGCACGATGCGCCACGGCTGCTTGTTGGTGGCGGAGGGCGCCATGCGGACCGCTTCGAGCGCCTCGGCGTAGGGGCCGACGGCGCCGAGGTCGAGCGGCTCGTCGAAGCTGCGCTCGAAGAAGAGCTCCGAGGAGGGCAGCCTGCGGCTGCCCTCCTCGCGCTCGCGGATGCGCTCGCTGCCGTCGTCGCCGATCAGGCCCACCGACACCACGGCCGGCATCGTCTCGTCGCGCCGCAGGCCGCCGAAGCGGCGCACGAAGCTGCTCCGCGTGAACGTGCCGCCGAGCCAGCAGGTGCCGAGGCCCAGATCGGTGGCGCAGAGGACCACCCGCTCCAGCAGGTAGCCGTAGTCCTCGAGGTCGTGGGGCGCGCGGCGCACGGCGCCGACGAGGAAGCCGGTCGCGCCCTTGATGAACCCGTACGTTCCCAGGCGCCGGAGGGCGCTGTCGTCGCCCGGCACCGCTGCCACGAGCGCGAAGCGCGACTGCGAGCCGAGCGGCCCGGCTGCGCTGGCCGTCATGAACTCGGTGAGCAGGCGCTGCTGATCGGCGGCGATGGGCTCGGGCCGGTAGGTCCGGCACGAGTAGCGCCGCCGAATCAGCTCGCCGGCGGGAGAGCTCATCCGCAGTGGCGCGCCGGAGCGCTCGGAGGGCACGAGGCGAGGCTATCCGTACAGGGCGATGTAGACCCAGATCCCGAGCGCCGTCGCGAGCAGGTACACGACGTAGGTGATGCGCATGAGGTTCTTGTAGCGGCTCAGGCTCTGACCCTTCGCCTCGAGCTGGTTGGCGCGGACCATGACGAACACCCCAAGCGCCACGCCGACCAGGCCCGCGACCGCGTGGACCGTGGTGAGCGCGTCGACCGACTTGCCCAGGTTGCCGGGCAGGTCGGGGAGGACGTAGAGCCGGAACGAGCGGATCATCCAGAAGATGACGGGCACCGCGTTGAGGCACACCGCGGCCGTCTGCACCCAGCGGTGCGCCTTGTACCGCTTCGACTTCGCGAGTACCACGCCGACGGTAAGCAGGATCGCCGCCGCCACCGTGATGACCAGCGAGAGATCCGCTCCAATACTGGCGTGTGCGGTGATGAACCCGGCGCCGTCGAGATAGCCGACCATGTGCGGACCTCCGCGTAGCTTGCCAACGACGACAGTAGCGCCACCGCGCTGCGAGGGCAACGTCGGCCGCTCGGGTCAGGCTTCGGCGGGCCCTTCCCAGAGCGAGCGCACGCCCGCGCGGATGGAGGCGGTGGTGACGCGCTCGAGGGGCCCGTCGTCGCCCGAAGTGGGCTCGGGCCCGGTCTGCACCTGCTCGAAGTGTGCGAGCACCGCCTCGGTGAGAAAGCGCGAGCGCTGCGCGTACCCGTGCGTGTCGGCCTTGGCCCACGGCTGCGTGTAGTAGCGCAGGGGGTGGGTGACGTAGAGCTGCTCGCGGGCGCGCGTGCAGGCGACGTAGAACAACCTGCGCTCCTCCTCGATCTCGGTGGCGCTGCCGGTGGCCATGTCCGACGGGATGTTGCCGTCGGCGGCGTGGATGACGTAGACGACGTCGAACTCGAGGCCCTTGGCCGAGTGCATCGTGGAGAGGATGAGGTAGTCCTCGTCGAGGAGTGGCGGGCCGGCGAGCTCCTGCGTGTACGCCGGCGGGTCGAGCACCAGCTCGGCGAGGAACTGAGAGCGGCTCTCTGAGCGGGCCGCGAGCGCCTCGATCTGCTCGAGGTCGCGCAGGCGCGCCTGCACGTTGTCGTAGCGGCGCTCGAGGAGCGGCCCGTAGACGCTGCGCACGGCGTGGACCTGAGCGGGCACGTCGCCGGGGCCGGCGGCGGCGAGCGTCATGAAGAGTTCGACGACGGCGGGCCAGGCGGCGCGGGCGGGCTCGGGCACGCGGGCGCCCGCCCACGCCGAGAAACCGCCGCCGGCGGCGCCCAGCGTCTCGAGGAGCGCCGCCGCCGTCTTGGGCCCGATGCCGGGCACCAGGCCGAGCACGCGCAGGCCGGCCATGGCGTCGCGCGGGTTCTCGGCAAGGCGCAAGAAGGACACCAGGTCCTTGACGTGCGCCATCTCGACGAAGCGCAGCCCGCCGTACTTGTGAAAGGGGATGTTGCGCCGCGAGAGCTCCATCTCGAGGGCCATCGAGTGGTGCTGGGCGCGGTACAACACGGCCTGGCCTTTGAGCTCGGTGCCCTGCTCGCGGTGCTCGAGGATGCGCTCGCAGAGCCACTGCGTCTGCTCGTCGTCGTCGCGGCAGGTGGCGAGCACCGGGCCGCCGCCGCCCGCGCGCTCGGTCCAGAGCTCCTTGTCGCGGCGCTCGGCGGCCTCGGCGATGAGCGCGTTGGTGGCTGCCAGGATGGCGGCCGTGGAGCGATAGTTGCGCGTGAGCGTGCGCACCTCCGCGCCGGGGAAGCGCTGCTCGAAGTCGAGGATGTTGCGCACCGTGGCGGCGCGGAAGGAATAGATGGCCTGGGCGTCGTCGCCGACGCAGGTGACGCCGGTGCCGTCTGGCCGCAGCAGCGAGACGATATCTGCCTGCAGCGCGTTCGTGTCCTGGAACTCATCGACCAGTACGTGGTCGAAGCGCTCGCGCACGCGGGGGCCGCCCGCAGGGTCGGCAAGGAGCCCGCGCCAGAAGAGCAGCAGGTCGTCGTAGTCGAGCACCTGCTGCTCCTCCTTGAGGTCGGTGTAGCGGGCGAAGAGCTGCGCCAGGCCTTGCTCTGCCGGCAGGCACCAGGGGAAGGCGGTGTGCAGCACCTCGTTCAGCGGAAGCTGGGCGTTGACGCAGCGCGAGTACACGTCGAGGCAGGTTGACTTCTGCGGGAAGCGCGAGCCGCCGCGGCCGAAGCCCAGGGCCGTGCGGGCGACGTGCATCAGGTCTTCCGCGTCGCCCCTGTCGAGGATCGTGAAGTCGGGCGCCATGCCGATGTCGCGGGCGTGGATACGCAGCAGCCGCGCGGCGCTGGCGTGGAAGGTGCCGCCCCAGACGCGCTCGGAGGCGCCGCCCCTGCCGTTGCCAGTCGTCGCCAGCACGGCCTCGACGCGGCGCAGCATCTCGGCGGCGGCGCGGCGCGTGAAGGTGAGCAGCAGGATGCGCCGCGGGTCGGCGCCGCGGCCGATGAGGTGCGCCACGCGGTGCACGAGCGTGGCCGTCTTGCCGGTGCCCGCACCGGCGACGATGAGCAGCGGCCCGTCGCCGTGCTGCGCGGCGGCGAGCTGCTCGGGGTTGAGCTCGTCGAGCATGGGGGACTCCTTCCCGGCCGAAGTGCCCGCAGGGTAGCACCGGTCGGGGACGGATGCGAACGCCTGTTCGCTCAAGGTGCTGCTCGCCGGTCGCCCGAGTCGTCGCCCAGCAGGCGTCGGTGACCCAGCCAACATGATGACGTCGCACTTCTCGGTATACGCTACCGACGCCGCCGTCGGCACGCCTGGGGCCGTGGAGATCAGCCGCCTCGTGCCGGTTCGAGAGCGAGCGGCCCGCGCATGCCGAAGGGAGACGACCTGCCGTGAGCATCCGCCCCTGCACCGACGTCGACCTGGACGCCATGGTCTCCGTCGTCAACACCGCCGCGACTGCCTACGCCGGCGTGATCCCGGCCGACAGGTACCACGAACCGTACCTGCCGCTCGGTGAGCTCTGCGGGGAGATCGACGCTGGGGTGCGCTTCTGGGGGTCCTTCGACGACGCCGGCGCGGTGCTGCTCGGCGTGATGGGTGTGCAGGACGTGGACGACGTGATGCTCATCCGACACGCGTACGTGCGGCCCGAGCGGCAGCGCGAGGGCGTGGGCGGCCGGCTGCTCGCGCACCTGCTCGGGCTCGTGGACGGGCCCGTCCTCGTGGGCACCTGGGCGGACGCCAGGTGGGCCGTGGCCTTCTACGAGCACCACGGCTTCACACAGGTCACGCCGGCGGAGAAGGACCGGCTGTTGCGCCGGTACTGGCGCATCCCCGAGCGGCAAGTCGAGACGTCGGTGGTGCTGCGCTTCGACAGGTAGACCAGATCCCGCAGGCGACGGCGGCCGGGTCGCTTCGCCGGCCCGGCCGCGCGTCCTTCCGCGGTGGACGTTTGTTCCATGCGGCCCCGCGGCGCCGGCGCCGATGCCTCTACCGGAGACAGACGAACCGCCCCGCCTCAGACCGGGGCGCATTCGGGAGCGCCCATGCAACTGCTGATCGCCCACAAGGACGCCGCGGCTCGAGCGGCTCTCGCGCGGGCGATCACCGGTGGCCGGGAGGCAGATGCCGAGGTCATCGAGACCGGCGTGGGCGAGGAAGCTCTGGAAGTTCTCCTTCAGGACGACGCGCCGCGCCTCGCCGTGGTCGACTGGGACCTGCCCGGGCTCGACGGCCCCGAACTCTGCCGCCTCGTGCGTGACTTCCACCTCGGCGGCCCGCCGTACATCGTGCTGCTGGCCGCCAGCCGTCATCCCGACATTGAGGCAGGTCTCGAGGCCGGGGCGAACGATTGCATCCGCACGCCGGCCCGCGCCGCCGAGATCCGCGAGCGCGTGGACGCCGGCCGGCGCTTCGTCGAGGTCCCCTGGGAGTGGGCCGAACGCGGGACGATGCTCGAGGCCGTGCGCTCGCGTGACGAGGATGATGATCCCTGGGGCCCGCCGGAGGGCCATGGAGGGCCAGCCGATGCCGCCGACCCCGCGCGAGCGAAGCTCGAGCTCCGGGCGGTGCTGAGCGAGTCCTGACCGCCGGCACGTCGCGTGCCGCGCGCCGGACCGCAACGCGCGCGGCCATGCTTCCTCAGCAGGTCGCCGTTCGGCCCGCCGCCGCGAGCACCTGCAGCGCTCGCAACGTGATCCACCGGCTCGGCTTGCCCTTTGCCTCGATGTCCACGACGAAACGGCCGTTGAAGGTGCTCTCGAGCTTCCAGCGGCCCTGGGCGTCCCGCTTGGCGGCCACCAGCGCGAGGGCGTCGCTCATCCGCTCGTCCCGCACGCCCAACCCGGTCAGGATCCCCAGGATCTCGAGCACGTCGGTCTGGTACATGAGCGGGAAGCCGAACCGCCGCCAGCCGGGCTTGGAGTCGCGCTGCAGATCGTGGCTGCGCCTGTGGACGTGGTGCTTGAGTACGTACTCGACGCCGTCCGCCAGCGTCCGCCGGACCTCCGCTGAGCGGCGCTCGGGCGGGATCTCCGCGAGCGCCTTCAGCGCTTTGACCGCGCCCATGTGGCAGGTGTGCCGCCCCCAGCAGATCTCCAACGGCTCGTAGGGCCAGCCGGTGGGCGCGCCGCCCTCGGCGTCGTCGAAGCGCTGGTAGGTGGTGATCCAGTCGACGGCGCGCCGCGCGCGTGGGTCGTCCAGCATGCCCAGCCGAATGAGGCTGAAGGTCAGGTTGCCGGTGAGGCACGGGATGACGGAGCTGTGCAGGCCGCCGCCGGCCGTCTTGCTGCGGTTCACGGAGAAGCCGCCCGACTCGGCGTCCTGCGCGTCGCGCAGGATGGCCTCGCAGGCGCGGCGCACGCGCTCGTCGGCGCCGTCCGCGCCGAGCTCGGCGAGGATGATGAGCTGCCACGCCGTGCCTGTGTACTTGGCGTAGAACCGATCGCGGTCGCCCCAGTGGCCGTCGTCGCCCTGCGCGGCGAGGATGCGGGGCACGGTACCTCTGGTCATGATCTCGCGCCGTGCCGATACGGCCTCGGCGCCGCCGTCGGGTTCCCCGAGCAGGCCGGTCAGCGTGAAGTACCGCACCGAGGGGTCGCCCTCGAGGAGCCAGGGAGTGGGGTCGGGCGCCGTTGTCACCGGCTGGTCGCGCATGGCGTTACCATGCTATCGCAGAGCCGTCGGCGCGCAGCCGGGGTGGACGTTTGCGGCGCGGCCTGGCCTGGGTTCCGCAGCTGATCAACGCGATAGTCCACGAAACGTGGCGGTTTTGCAGGGAAGAAGCGGGTTCGCGCGCAGAAGCGGTGTGTATCTATGCCCAGAGG
>Ga0315281_10003567_pt1 | contig 22762 bp, 20 predicted proteins | sample YL17G07_0_MG_FD_204540 | JGI IMG/M metagenome (GOLD analysis project Ga0315281, IMG submission 204540) | Sediment microbial communities from Yellowstone Lake, YNP, Wyoming, USA - YL17G07_0 | ecosystem: Environmental > Aquatic > Freshwater > Lake > Sediment | place: USA: Wyoming | collected... | reverse complement strand
CCAATTGGCTGATCGGTTTCATGGTTTTTTCGGCAGCTTCCGCGACTTGCCAGTCCTTCAGTTTAGTGGGATCGAGTTTCATGATTTTCCCTCTCGTTGACGTTCTTTGAAGCGTGTTTATTAAATTCATGTCGAATTGTAACGTATTTATACATTTCGTATTTAATGTGTCAAGCAGAATTCGACCGGTGTTTTACCTCCACCCAAGCACGATCATCCGAGCTGGTGAGAGATTGCAAATAAATCCATCGTAACCCAGGCGGAAAAATGCAGGATCACGCAGGGTATGATGCTGTTGGCCCGGATCGCCAGCACGCCGAGATAAAAACCTGCCAGAATCGAGCCGATCGATTCCAGTTCCGGTTTACCGACGTGCAGCAGGGCAAACGGCAGGCACTGTACAATGATCGCCACGGGTGTTCCCAGTTCGGCTCGGGTTCCAAAAAGCATGTAGCCACGAAACAGGAATTCCCATCCGAGCATATATGCCAGGCAAATCAGTTCATACCAGAGAAATGTTTGCCAAGCCTGCCCGGCGGGTTTATAGATGGGGTACATCTTCAGAAAAGAGGGCTGGCGGCCGACGATGAGAATCAGACCGGCTATCACTGCATAGGCGACTGCCACATCCACCAGCCAGGTTCGCCAGTTGCCCAGGTTCAGGCCGAGACGATTCAGCGAACCCCGCTTGAGCAGAGGCAGTGTGAGCAAGGGCAGAAGCAGAAAAATCACAGCATGGTAAAGTTGTGTCGCGGGAACTCGAGGGAGCGTTTTTCCCAGCTTCATACCGATCCAAATATAGGGCCTGTGGTAATAGCCGAGAAAGTGAACCAGGCAAAGGGTTATCACGCAGATCAGCGTGTTGCGGGCTGAGAAGAGCGATCGAAATTGCTCATACCATTTTATGAGGTAGCGACTTACCATACTGTTCGCTTGGCCAACTCATTCCCCGCCGTTTGACGAGGTGGAATATCCAATATCGTACGTTTGCAGCGGGGCATCGAGGCCTACTTCATTTCTTCGACGCTCGCCTCCAGTTCTTCCGCCAGGGTGGCCTGTTCGGGCGGGTTTGCTCTGTTTCGTCTTCTCGACCGACCGCCTCTGCTTCTCTTTTCAGGTACCTGAGTGACGGCGGCTTCGGTAATGCTTTCGAGATTGACCTCTTGGTCGCGCCCGTCGAAGCATTTTATCGTGTAGGCGTCCGGACGTATGTCTTGACCCAGGAGAAGTTCCAGTTTTTTTCGCGTTTCTTCCTCAAGTTTGACCATGGCCCGACGCCGGCGGTTCTGCAGATATTCGCAAACGGCAGCCGGGGCAGATATCTGGACGTGTTCGACGCGATCGTTGAACATCGCCAACTGTACCAGCCTCATGATATCCAGGCCGACGGATTCAACTCGCTTGATCTGCCCCATTCCCCCGCAGTGCGGGCACTCGTTGGAGATGGATCGTCCCAGCGAGGTTCGCATTCGCTGGCGGGTCATCTCGACGATGCCGAACATGCTCATTTTCAACGTCTTGGTCTTGGCGCGATCTCTTTTCATGGCGTCCCGCAACTGGCGCTCGACGTTTCGGCGGTTGCGCTCTTCGCGCATGTCGATAAAATCAATCACGATCAACCCGCCGAGGTCGCGCAGTCGCAATTGGCGGACGACTTCATCGGCGGCACTCAAATTGATTTCAAGGGCCATCGACTCCGGATCCGATGGATCGCGGAACTTTCCGCTGTTGACGTCGATCGCCACGAGGGCTTCGGTCTGATCGATGACCAGCGAGCCGCCCGAAGGCAAGGCCACGCGGCGCGAGTTGATCTGGGCGATCTGCTCCTCGATGTCGTACTTGTAAAACAGGGGGATCTTGTTGTCGTGCAGTATCACCTGATCCTGGTTGCGTGGCATCACGATGCCGAGAAAGTCCCGAGCCTTTTTTGCGATGTCAGGGTCGTCGACGATGATCTTATCGATTTCCGACGAATAAATGTCACGAATGGTGCGGGTGACGATATCCGATTCCTGATAGAGTTCGCACGGCGCTTTCGAGGTGTTCATGCGGTTTTCGACCACTTTCCAGAGTCGCCGAAGATAACTTAAATCTGCCTGCAGCTCGCGTTTGTTGCGGTCAATGCCGGCCGTGCGGATAATGAAGCCCATGTTCGAGGGCAGTTCAAGTCCGCCGACGAGCTGCCGGAGCTTCTTGCGGGCTTCTTCGTCCTCGATCTTGCGTGAAACGCCCAGGCGATCCATCCCCGGCATCATGACCAGATATCGGCCCGGAATGCTCAGATAGGTCGTCAGGGTCGGGCCCTTGCTGCCGATGCCCTCTTTTGTGACCTGGACGATGACCTCATGGCCCCGCCTGAAGCACTGCTGGATCGGCGGGCGGTGCCGGCGCGGCGTTTTCTGCCCCATGCGTTCTTTGGCTCCGTTGGCGGTGGCATGAGGAAAATACTGCGGGTGCAGATCCGAGACATGTAGAAAGCCGTTTTTTTCGAACCCAAAATCGATGAACGCCGCCTGAATACTTGGCTCGACGTTGGTGACTTTTCCCTTATAGATGTTTCCCACCCGCGATTCGGCAGAGGTTCGTTCAATGAAAAGTTCTTCGAGCCGGTTGTTTTCCACAACCGCAATGCGGCATTCTTCGCCTCGAATAAAATTGATCAGCATTGAGTTACTCAAAAGTTCCTCCGTCTATTCTTAAATTTCTTACTGTTTATTGTAACGAACTGTCAGTTCAAAAATGCTTCATTTGTCCAGTATATTTTGGTACGAGATATTCTGGCGAGGCCCTGTGGTGCGGGCAGTTCAAGAGCGGCCAGCAGCTCAGCAGGACGAATGCTGCCTTCGGGCCCGGCGGCCAGTCTTGCCCGTAACGTCGTTTCGTCGATCCGCAGGTCCAGAACGAACCGGCGAAGATCAACCGGGATCGGGCGGTGGGCTTTGATCGACTTTCGCTCGATCGGCCAGGTCGGTCGAGCGAGAAATTCCGCCACGCGCCGGCTCAGATCGCCCAAATTAAGACCGGCCAGATCGATCTTCCATTCAACCTCACGGGGCTGAGGATGCTGTCTGACCGAAGTCGACCAGCTCCGGTCAATCGTCAGCTCGTCCGGAAGCTGTGGCCCAAGTCGATCGGCCAACTCGCCGTCGGCAATCGGCTGGGTCAACTCAAATCGGGCCAGATCTTTTTCGCAGCTCATTCCGACCGATCGCGGGACCGGCAGGCTGAGCTTGGGTCGGGGATTAAAGCCGTGAGAGAAGGCCAGGGGCAACTGGGCTCGAATTGCTGCCCGAGCGAGAAGGTCCAGCAGCTCCTGATGGGAAAGAAACCTCAGGAGCCCGCCGAGGGAGAATTCCGCGTAGTTGACCCACGGCGTGTTCGATTGATCTTCCGAATTAAGCATGATTTCCTGACATCGTTTGCCGGCGTAATTCTGTGGTTGACTGTCGGATTTCGCCGGCGGCATCGATTAGAAAAACCCCGGAAGAACCTTTCGTGTTTCTTCTTTGAGATAATTATTGATCTGTCGATCGGTTTCGAAACGCATGACCCGGCGGGCGATGGTTCGGGCATGTTCCAGAGTGACCGATCGGATAATTTTTTTTACTTCCGGGATCGCCTTGGGTCTCATCGAGAAGGTCTTAAGCCCCAGCCCCAACAGCAGCAGGGTGTATTCAGGCTGGCCGGCCATTTCACCGCAGAGGGAGACATCGACGCCCAGCCGATGCCCCTGTCGCACCACATCGCGGATTATCCGGATCACCGCCGGATCGGTCGGACTGAACAGGCTGGCTACCCGTTCGTTGGCCCGGTCGACAGCGAGGGTATACTGGACAAGATCGTTGGTGCCGATGCTGAAGAAATCCACCTCGCGGGCAAGCGATGAAGCCTTCAGGGCCGCCGCCGGCGTCTCGATCATCACTCCCAGCGGGATGTCCCGCTTGAACTCAATGTTTTCTTCTTCCAGGTCTTCTTTTACATCGTTGAGAACCATCTTGGCCTGACGAAGTTCCATCACGTTAGTGATCAGCGGGAACATGACCCGTACATTGCCGTGGACCGACGCCCGCAGGATGGCCCGAAGCTGGCATTTGAAGATTCCCAAATTCTGCAAACAGAATCGGATCGACCGGCAACCGAGGAACGGGTTACGCTCCGGTTCGCGTGCCCGGGCCTGAGTGTACTTGTCTGCTCCGAGATCCAAGGTCCGTATGACGACCGGCATCTCACCGATAGCCTTCAACACTGAACTGTAGGCTTCGTAGTGTTCTTCCTCCGTCGGTTCGCTCTCGCCGCTGAGATAGAGAAACTCGGAACGGTACAGTCCGATGCCTTCGGAACCGTTTTCGAGGCACTCGCGCACCTCGTGCGGAAACTCGATGTTTGCCAGCAGAGTTAGTTTTTCGTCATCCTTGGTCACCGCGGGATAGTGGCGCAACTCGGCCAGATCGTGTTCAGTACGGGTAAACTCGTCCTGCTGTTGGCGGACCTGCAACAGGGCCTTTTCGTCCGGATTGACAATAACGACGCCGCGATTGCCGTCGACGATGATTATATCGTTTCCGCTGACGCTGGCGGTGATATCACTGACGCCGATCACCGCGGGGATCCCCAGGGCCCGGGCGACGATGGCAGTATGGCTGGTCATGCCGCCGGCGTCGGTCACAAAGGCCAACACGTGATTGCGGTCGAGGCTTGCTGTTTGCGATGGGGTCAGATCGTGAGCTACTACAATCACGTCTTGAGTCAGATGCGCCATATCTTCCTTGCGGCCGCCGATAAGATGCCTCAGCAGGCGTTTTTCCACGTCGTAAACATCTTTAACACGCTCGCTGAAATATTGGTCGCTGATATCGAGGAAGTCTTTGACATGGCGCCGCATTTCCAGGCTGACGGCATAGGCGGCGGTGGTGTGTTCTTCCATGATGGATTGTTCCATCCGGAGGCGGACCTGGCTGTCGTTCAGGATGGCCAGGTGGAAGTCGAAGATACTGGCGGTTTCCTGGCCGTGTTTGGCGGCAACCTGCGTGCGCAGATCGTTCAACTCATGGACGGACCTTTGGGTCGCTTTATGCAGGAGTTCCAACTCATAAGGCGCGTCGGCCGGATCAATCTTTCTCTTGGATATCCGATATTCCTGGGTATCCAGGACGATTGCCGGTGCTATCGCCAATCCGGGCGAAACCGCAAGACCGTGTCTTATTTCCATGGGCATGATTGTCGAATGCTACCGATGCCTGTGAATACTGGTGGCTTTTTCGGTTGTTTCTAGTCCTCTTCGAACTTGCTTCTTACCAGTTTGACCAGGGCGTCGGCGGCTTCCTCGGCATCGGGTCCTTCCGCCTGGATGGTCAAGACGGTCCCTTCTGCCGCCGCCAGCAGCAGCAGCTCCATGATGCTTTTTGCGTTGACCGACTGCTGATCTTTGCAGACTCTGATCCTGCTGGCAAACTTATTGGCCAGGTCCACAAATTGCATTGCCGGTCGAGCGTGCAGCCCTGTCCTGTTGCCGATCTGCACTTGCCGGACTACCTGTTTTCGAGCCGACCCTTTTACGCTCATAGCGCTTTCGTCTGTCAACGTGACTCGCTCCGGGTCACAATCCGTCCCCGGGCCATCAAAGGCTTTCTTGTACATTTCTGCTTCCATTTGCGGTGCGCTTCCTTAATTCTCAGGGCTACGCCGGGATTTCTTCTGCTTCTTTGACCAGATCGTAGATTTCTTCAACGGTCTGTGCCTGTCGGAGAAACTTGCGGAAGTTATCCCTTTGCAGATGCCTGAAAATCGTTTCCATCGCCTGCAGATGTTCCTCCGGATTGTCCGGGGGGCTCAAAAGCAACACCACAATATATACCGGGGCACGATCGAGGGCGGCAAAATCGACGCCCGTGCTGCTTCGTCCGATGGTCGCGATCAACCCCTTGGCGGATTCATGCTTGATGTGGGGCACCGCCACGCCTTTGCCGAAGCCTGTACTGCCCTGTTTTTCTCGTTTGACGATCACCTTGATGATATCTTCAATCTGGCTGGTTTTTATCTCGCCGGCCTCGGCGAGCTTGGTCACCATTTCCCGTATTACTCCGTCCCGATCTCTCGCCTCAAGTTCAGCGATGATCGCGTCTTTGACTATGATGTCCGCCAATTTCATCAAATAACCCTCGTCACTTTCCCTCGCCAATTTTGAAACGAAGCTCTCACGGCTAAGACCAAAACTGTTCTTCCGGCACACCCTCTGTTTTTGGACAGAGGCGTTTTCGGATCTTTCGTCGTGCTTACATCCTTGCCGCGATGCTTATAGACCTATCACCGTCGGGCACATAATCCACTTATAACCTGAGTACCTCGGCAGGTTCAAGTACGACTTTACTTCCGACCATTATAGCACCGCAAACGGCTGATCCCAAGGGTTTGTCTGGCGCCGGCCCTGAATTATTATCCCTGTCAAGTCTTCTCGGCTTCGGCCTGGGGTGGCTCCGGATGTTTTCGGTTGCGTACTTTTTCCTTGTGCCGTCGCAGTTGTCCTTCCATTTTGTCGACGCATACATCAAAGCACGCCAGAACATCCTCGCCGGTTTCCTGGACCACAAATTCCCGATGTTTGGCGACGGAAACGACAATTTCAACTGCATTTCCGGGAGACTGTCCGTCGATAACGACCTCGATCTGCATCACGCGATCGTAAAATCGTGGCAGCTTCTCCAGTTTGCGTTCGATGTATGCCTTCGTTTGCTCAGGTATTTCCGTATGGCGTCCGACAATCGTTACTTGCACCGGTGTTCTCCTTTCATTTTGCTCCAGTTTGATCCGAGCCATCACGCGGTCGGCCTGCCGTGTTCAAGTTCGTCGGCAATCCCGGCGTCTTTTCGACAGAGGCGCATCCCGCCAGACCTGCAATCTCAATGCCGGGAGTGATCACCCCCCCGCTGACAATATATCGCAGTGCCTGGTCAATTGTAATCGACAGATCGACCGCATCTTCCCTCGGTACGGTTATCACATACCCCGTGAAAGGCGTCGGGCTCGACGGAATAAACACCGTCATCAGGCCGTCGCTCATCTCTCCAAGATCGCGAATCGGCGGCCCGGTCACAAACCCCACCGACCATATTCCTTTTCGTGGGTATTGTACCGCCACCACCTGGGAGAAATCCATACGTCTTTCGCCAAAAACGTAATCCGTAACTTGTTTTACATACGGATAAATCTGTTTTACTAACGGGATGCTTGTGATTACTGCTTCGACCATTCTCCACAGTCGCCGACCGATAAAACTGGCCAGGAGTAACCCGATGACGCACACGAACACCGCCGCTACCAGGAACCCAATGACGGGCATTTGCCAACTGGCGGCCAACTCTTCCCTGTGTGCTTGGTTACCCGTCAACCAGACGACAAGTTCAATCAATCCCAGACTGATGTATTGCCCAAAACTATTATAAAGGAATTGGACTAATTTAGTAAGAATAACAATTGTTATTAACGTCGGCAGAAGGGCGCCCAAGCCACGCAAAAAGAGGCGTTTTGATGTTGTCAGCAGGCCATTGTTGTTCGCCATGGTCTATTCCATTCCTGGCTGGTGCAGAGAAGATGCCTTATTCTCTGCACGTTCAACTCAAAAGTAAGTCTAGCCGTCAGTTTCGTCCGCGTCAATCAATAAGGAATCGATAAGGAAAAGAGGGGGTAAGCCACCGAGAAGTCAGCATAAGTTTTTTTCCCTCATAAAGTTGCGTAACTTTACGGCGACCGATCCGGCCGCTGAGCTGCAGACAATCCCGGCGGCATCGGCGTACCAGTCGAAGATCGACGGGGTGCGGTTCACAAACGCCTGGGTTATCTCATCGACCGCCCCCAATCCGATCAGTGCGATCAGAGCGACGGCGAAGGCGAGCTGCCAACGAAAAGAGAAACACCACTGCAGCAACAGGCCCGCTATGAAATATCCGGTAAAATGGAGTGTCTTGTCGCCACCGGGGACCTCAGGGATCGGACCGAGATGAGGTATATGCGTCAGGGTCAGCAGGATCAGCAGATACAGGGTCAGGCTGGTCCTGGCCAAGAGTCGAGTTGAGTTGGACATTATCGATCTCCGGAGGGGCGGTTTGCTTCGCTGGTGCTTCAGATTCTATCGGCGGCTGTTCGGCTTCGACCAAAATCTTATACCCGTAGTGTTCCAATACTTCGTCGGCCAGGGCCTGGTAATCGTCTGCGCCGTGGCTTTGAGGGGCGTATCGATGAATATCGACGCCGAAACTCGGCGCCTCTGCCAGCTTGATGTTGCGACGGATCCGTGTCTTGAAGATGACCAGATCCGACCAGGGCACCTGCTGCCGGCGCGACGTTTCAAAGAATCGCTCAAGGTCTTCAGCCACTTCGTTGGCGAGTTTCGTGCCGCTTTCGTACATACACATGATGATTCCGCTGACCCGGAGTCGATGATTGATTCTGCGGGCCACCAGGTTCACGGTTTCCAGGAGCTTGCCCAATCCCTGCAGGGCGAGAAAGTGCGGCTGGAGGGTGATGAAGACCTCGTCGGCGGCACAGAGGGCATTGAGGGTCAGAATGCCCAACGAGGGGGGGCAGTCGATGAGCATGAATTCGTACGGTTTGGGATACTGTTCGACGGCGTCGCGGAGAATGATCTCTCGGCCGACGACGCTGGCGAGTTCGACCTCAGCGGCGGCCAGATCGATATGTGAGGGGGCCAGGAGCAGGTTATCGCCCACCGGCTGGAGGGCTTCGGCCAGAGTATGATGCTGCGTGAGCAGATGATAGACGCCGGGGACGTCCGCCCCGATTTCCAAGCCAAAGTGGGTAGTCAGATTGGCTTGGGGGTCCAGATCGACAAGAACCACGGAAAAGCCTCTTCTGCCGATGCCGGCGCCGAGGTTGGCCGCCGTAGTCGTTTTGCCGACACCGCCTTTTTGATTGATGATCGCTATGCGCCGCATGGTTCGGTTTGTCCGCGAGAAACTGACGCCAAGACCCGGATTATCCACGGCAGTATTATATGCGCTGACCCGCGTGTTCTGAAGGGTTTTTTGGTCAAGTTTGATTGGCTCCATACACGAGGTTGATTGGTCATCTCGGGTTGACCACAATGGCTAGCCCGTTGGTGTGGCGTGTTGTTCGGGAAGCTCTTGAACGATCGAACTGAAAAAAGGTCGGCTGACACTCTCTGAGGGCTGGCGGAACGCATATTCCCGGATTTGCCAGATAGATTACTGCATCGGAAAGGTGTTTTGAGGTTATAAGCCTTGTGAAGGGCGTTCTTGGAGGTTTTAGACGCGGAAGTCATGTAATCCGACAACTCTTGACACTAATGTCCCCAACCTATTCAGAACACATGAGTTGTCGAAACATTTCGGCAGCGTGTTATCTGGAAACAAGACCTTGAAGGTTCTCGCCCTCGGAGGTATAACCTCCGTCATGGCATCTCCTGGGCGGACATCTTCGCTGGGCAGCAGTGCTCGCCGAACTTCCGGGGCGCGGTTCGCGGCCACGCGGTGGAGTATCGTACTGGCAGCGGCTGATCATCAGGCCGGCACCGCCTCTCGTCGGGCGATGGAAGAGTTGATCCGCGCCTACTGGTTCCCGCTGTACGCCTTTGTGCGTCGCCAGGGCAATAGCCCTCAGCAGGCAGAAGATTTGACACAGGGTTTCTTCACCCACCTTCTGGAGAACAAAGGCTTGACGACCGTGGATCGTTCCAAGGGCAAGTTCCGCTCGTTCCTCCTAGCGGCCTTGAAGAACTTTGCCGCTGACCAGCGAGATAAGGCCCATGCCGCCAAGCGCGGCGGCAATCGGCAGGTTATTTCGCTGGACGCCATTGAGGCCGAGGTGCACTACGCGAAGGAACTGGCCGACACGATGACGCCGGAGCGGCTGTTCGAGCGTAGCTGGGCCATCGCCGTCCTGAACCAGGTGGTGCTGCGGCTGGAGCGGGAATACGTCGAGCGTGGAAAGTCGGCTGCATTCCAGGCCCTGCGGCATTTGCTGGACGGGCAGGCAGATGGCCAATTCCACGCCGAGATCGCCGGCCAGTTGGGCATGACCGAGGGGGCGGTGCGGGTCATGGCCCATCGGATGCGACGGCGGTACAGGGAGTTGCTGCGAGACGAAATCATGCAAACCGTTGCCGATGCCGAGCTTGTGGACGACGAAATCCGATATCTTTTGCAGTGCCTGTAACGTTTGCGGCCGTTTGCCGTTGTAGGTGGTGAACACATACTGCAAACGGAGCCGCGAATGACAGAGCAAGAAAAATGCACGAAATGCGGATCGCCGCTGCCTTCCAGCGTGCGTGGGGGCTTGTGCCCGGCCTGCCTGTTCAATCGCGGGCTGGAGACCAACACCGTCGGCTACACCGACGACGCCCAGGCCGAGGCTGCCAAGCGCTGGACGCCGCCGACGGTCGAGCAGCTCGCGCCGCTCTTTCCCGAGCTGGACATCCTGGAACTCATCGGCCGGGGCGGCATGGGGGCGGTCTACAAGGCCTGCGAGAAGCAGCTTGACCGCCTGGTGGCGCTGAAAATTCTGCCGCCGGAGATCGGCCGCGAGGAGGCATTCGCACAACGCTTTGCCCGCGAGGCCCAGGCGATGGCCAAACTGGGCCACACCAACATCGTCACGATTCACAGCTTTGGCCAGCGGAGCGCGGGCGAGCTTGCCGCAGGTGGCGACCTGTACTTCTTCATCATGGAGTACGTGGATGGCCTGAGCCTGCGGCAACTGCTGGACGCCGGCACCGTCAGCCCGAAAGAAGCCTTGGCCATCGTGCCGCGGATTTGCGATGCGCTTCAATACGCGCACGACCGCGGTATCGTCCACCGCGACATTAAGCCGGAGAACATACTGCTGAACCGCCAAGGTCAGGTGAAGATCGCCGACTTCGGCCTGGCAAAGCTGGTGGGTCTGTCTGCCGCCGGCGCGGCCAGCCCCACTGCGGCCAGTGCGGAGACCGGGAGTCCGGGGGCTCCCGGCGTCACGCAGGCCGGCGAGAACGTGATGGGCACGCCGCAGTACATGGCCCCCGAGCAGATCGAGCGCCCGCGCGCGGTGGACCACCGCGCCGACATCTACTCCCTCGGCGTGGTGTTCTACCAGATGCTCACGGGCGAACTGCCCAAGGGTGGCTCGGGAAAAGAGTTCGAGCCGCCCAGCCGCAAGGTGCTGATCGATGTGCGGCTGGACGAAGTCGTCCTCCGTGCTTTGGAACGCGAACCCGCCCGCCGTTACCAGCAGGTCAGCGAACTCAGGACGCAGGTGGAGACCATCGTCGGAACTTCGCCAGAGGGTGCGGCAGGCGACAACCCACCTCGCAAAGGCGTGGCGGACATCGACGTTGATCTCCAATGGAACACCTGGCGGAAAAGGTGGCATAAGCGAATCCCGATTGTCGGGGTGCGCGACGGCAAGCGGGGCATCCACTGGCCGGGCTTGCTGATGTGGCTGATCTTTGCTGGCATCGTCCTTGGGGTAATGGGTATTGCGGGAGCGAATTGGCAGGCAGTGGCTGTTATAGGGCTCGCACTTGCCGGTGTCTTGGCGCTGGGAATCCTTCGTGCCTGGGCGATGCCGATAGACCAACTTACCCAATTAGAATCATCGCCGATCCGGGATGATGCCTCGCCTCGCATGTCGCGGTTGGCGGTCATTGGGGCATTGTGGGCACAGTTTGCCTTTATTGCGTTCGTCTTGATGTTCATGGGCTATACAATTGCGGCTGGCCAGTACCACCAAGGCCCCGACTTCTTCCAGATGCTCGCGGTCTTGCTGGGTGGCATTGGTTTGACCGCGCCATTCGGCACAACGATCTGTGGCGCAGTTGGCATCGCGCAGATTCGCCATTCGGCAGGTCGAATCTATGGCTTGGGGCTGGCGTTGTTCGACGCGTTGCTGTTCCCCTTGTTGATACTGGACGGACTGATTAGCGCTGGCTGCTATTTGGGCCTACATGAGGTGTTCGACTATCGAGGCCCAATCCAGACAGTTGGCGCCGGCACTATGCAGGCCGTGCGCCACTTATCCGATACCTGGGTTGCCCTGGTCGTGCTTGCCATCGTGATTCCTCTCAACTGGTTTGTCATCCGCCGAGCGTGGCGAGCGGCCAAACGACCAGCGGGACAGACAGCGGATCAACGCATGCCTCCGAATACAGCGCCCCAATCCCCGACCCTCTCGCCGGCAGACGGCTGAACGCTGGCGACAATGGTGGCAAAGGAACCAGATGGGCAGAAACAAGAGAGACTGATCCCACATCAGTTGGACCTTTTCCTTGGCCTGGTCGCGATTTGCCGACACCGCCTTTTTGATTGATGATCGCTATGCGCCGCATGGTTCGGTTTGTCCGCGAGAAACTGACGCCAAGACCCGGATTATCCACGGCAGTATTATATGCGCTGACCCGCGTGTCCTGAAGGGTTTTTTGGTCAAGTTGTGCACGATCGGCAGTTTGCGAACCGAAACGTCATTGCGCGGAGCGCAGCGACAAAGCAATCCTGTTTGCTCTAATGAGATTGCCGCGCTCGGCTGGGCCTCGCTCGCAATGACGGCAGGGCGTGCGATCAGTACACAAAAGTCAGTAAAAGCAGTGCAGAGCCGAGCCTGTCCGAGAACGGTCGTGTCAGGATAAGTCGTTCCATTCAGGGTTAACGCTGGCTATCAACGCAACCTTCTTGGCCCGCGATCCCGCCTTGATCTGCTTCTCCCTAGTAATTGCATCGTTTCGTCTGGTAAACTCCCCACAATATACCAGCTTCGTTATACGGTATTTGAGGGTAAACGACGAACCGTTCCCGGCCTTGTATTCGGAGACGCGCCTCGGAAGATCGTTCGTGACCCCGGTGTACAGCACCGTGTTCCCAGGGTTTGTCATTATGTAGACCCAATAATGCGGCACGGATTTATGTTATTGCATAAGAGAGGCGTCTTCCATCACAATTGAGGGCTGGCGGAACGACTGCTTGCTCGGCAAGGATATTGAGCTAAATCAGTGCCTTTCAAATCAGCCTGACCGGCGGTAAACTGTAGATTATGCGAGTTTTGTTTATTTACCCCAACTTGAATGCGGAAGAGGGTTTCAACCACGGCGTGGCCTGCCTGGCGGGACAGCTGAAGGTCGGTGGGCACGAGGTAAAGCTGGTCAACCTCAACGAAGCGTTGTATCCGGTGCCGACGATCGAGGAACTGATTGCTGAGGCCCGGGCGTATTCTCCCGGACTGATCGGCTTTTCCGTGCAGACGATGCAATATGCCTATGCCCGGCGGATCAGCGAAGCGATGCGATCGGCTCTTCCCCACGTGCCTCAGATCATCGGCGGCGTCCACGCCAGTCTGTGTCTGGATGAGCTGATCGCAGAAGGGTATTGGGAGCTGATCGGCTACGGTGAGTGCGACCATATGCTGCCGGAACTCGCCGACCTTATGGAGTCGGGGCAGGATTTCTCGGAGATTAATAATCTCGCGTTGAAGATGCCGGACGGCAGCTATAAGGTCAACGATCTGGGGCCATATCCTGGTTTGGAGTCACTCGCGGATGAGGATTATGAAATCTTCGACCTCGATCATCTGTTGAAGCAAAAGAATGGCTGGATGAGCATGTTGGCCAGCCGGGGTTGTCCTTATCGGTGCACTTATTGTTTCAATCACGAACTTTCGAATATGTATGCCAAACAGGGCCATGCCCGACGATGCTATCTGAGACACTATCCGGTCGAACGGGTAATCGGCGACATCGAAAAGCTGGTCCGCCGGCACAGCGGCCTTGAAACGATTATTTTCGACGACGATCTTTTCACGCTGGATGCGGATTGGGTGGTGGAGTTTACGCGTGCTTACAACCGTTCGGGCCTGAAGATACCGTTTGTGGTGAATGCTCACGTTCAGTCGTTTACGGAGCAGTGCGCGTCGGCATTGGCGGAGTCTCCCTGCAGGATCGTCAAGTTCGGCGTTGAGTGCGGCTCGCAGCAACTGCGACGAGAATTCCTCCGGCGGTATATGACCAACGACGATATTGTCGCTGCCTTTGATCTTTGCCGGCGTGTCGGCCTGCACAGCAGCGCGTTTCTGATGATCGGTATGCCCGGTGAGACGATCGGTCAGATGAATGAGACGATCGATCTGATGGTCCGCATCCAACCGGGGCGAATGCGATGGAGCGTGTTTTATCCCTTCCCGGGGACAGAAAGTTATCGCCTGGCCGACCAGATAGGGTTGATCGATCAAGAGCGGTTTGGCCGGCTGGACAATTATTTCGTGGGTACGGCGCTGAAGTTTGATTCGCACGTGGAGCTGTTTCTGAGCAAGTTGCAGCGGGTCTTTCACTGGTATGTCAATGTCCGAACGGCCGGACCGGCGGCCAAGGTCTATCGCGAACAGCTCCAACAGGTCGAGAGTGCCGATGCGGAGCGATGGGCAACGATGCGGGATGATGTGATGACGCTTGACCGGCAGATAAGTGACCGACTTCTGGCAAAGGGAGTGGATCATTATTCGCTGCGTTATACCGAAGTTACCGCGGTGCATAGCAGCTACCTGCTCAGCGAGCCTGGTCGATATCGGGACCAGGCGGCTCGGTCGTGGAAAGCCTCGGCCAAGTAAGAGATCGTTTTGACGTCCGTCCTGTTTGCCGGAAGCCAAAACCTGCAGACCTCCATTCCCAGTTTTTTCTTTCCGCTGGAATCTGTCCCGGTAGAATAGCGATATGAATTGAGGCGATTCGAGAAGGAGATTACAGGATGGTGAAACAATCGAAGGTCACATTCGGGCTTCTGGTCGGTAGTCGGGCGTTTTTTCCGGCCGAGCTTGCGAAGCAGGGGCGGGAGCAGTTCCTTAATCTGCTCAAGCGGCAAGGCTATAATACGGTGGCGTTGACGCCCAGGCAGACCAACGGCGGTGCGGTTGAAACCTATGACGACGCCAAAAAATGCGGCGAACTTTTTTCAAGAAATCGCGAAAAGATCGACGGGATCATTGTAACTTTGCCCAATTTTGGCGACGAAAAGGCCGTTGCGGAGGCGATCAAACTCTCCGGCTTGAACGTGCCCATACTCGTTCATGCATTTCCAGACGATCCGAGCAAGATGTCGGTTAAGTATCGCCGGGATTCGTTCTGCGGCAAGCTTTCGGTCTGCAACAATTTTCGGCAATACAACATTGGCTTTACGTTGACCTCCAATCATACCGAAGATCCGTCTTCACCGGTGTTCTTGCGGGATTTGGAGAACTTTGCCACCGCCTGTCGGGTGCTCCGCGGGCTGAAGAACCTGCGGGTCGGCTCGGTGGGGGCGCGACCGGCGGCATTCAATACCTGTCGTTTCAGTGAAAAGCTTTTCCAGGACAGTGGGATCACCATCGAGACCTGGGACCTTTCGGAAGTTTTTGGCCGGGCCGAACAGATCAAGTCGAACGATCCGAGAATAAAGGTCAAGGCTGATTCTCTTACCAGGTACGTCGAGTCCAAGGACGTGCCCAAAACCAGCATCGAGAAAATGGCTCGCCTGGCGATCGTGCTGGAGGAGTGGATCAAGGCGAACGAAATCTCCGCGTTGGCCCTGCAGTGCTGGCTGTCGATCGAGCAATTTTACGGCGTGATGCCGTGTTCGGTGATGAGCATGCTCAGCAGCTCGCTGATTCCCGCCGCATGTGAAGTCGATGTGCCGGGTGCGGTGGCCATGCACGTTCTGCAATCCGCTTCGGGCATGCCGTCAGCCCTGCTCGACTGGAACAACAACTACGGCGACGATCCGAACCGGGCAGTGATGTTTCATTGCAGCAACCTTCCTGCCAGTTTCTTTGAAAAACCGAAGATGGGATATCACGGCATGATTGTGGATTTTGTCGGGAAGTCGCATTCGTACGGGACAATCTCCGGCAAGATCTCGCCCGGCCCGGCGACGCTGCTTCGACTGAGCACGGACGATTTCTCCGGCTCGATCGCCGGATATGTCGCGGCGGGCGAATTCACCGACGATCCGCTTGAAACCTTCGGCGGGGCCGGTGTCCTGCGGATGGACGATCTGCAATATCTACTGCAGCACATCTGCCAGATGGGCTTCGAACACCATGTTGCCGTTAACAAATCGCAACATGCCGACGGGATCAACGAAGCCCTGACCAACTACATGGGCTGGGATATCTATCAGCACGAAGGCTGAGAATATCGGAAGTGTCAGTTAGAATTGTCGCATGAGGGGAGCTGACTATGTATTTGATCGAATTGCACGATGCGTTTAACGCCGTTCATGCCGTGCGTATCGCCTCGGGCGAGTGGGAAGAACCCCATCCGCACGCCTGGCGGGTGCGGGCCTTCCTCGGTGCGGACAGACTCAATCGAAATTACATGGTGGCTGATTTTGTCCATATCGAAAAATCGCTCAGGACGATATTGGCTGAATTGGAAGGGCGGGATCTGAACAAACTGTCCGGCCTGGGGGCAAGTCCGACCACCGAGCTGCTGGCCCGGTATATCTTCGATCATCTCGCCCGCCACCTTACGGGCTATCACACCAATGTGATCCTGGCGGCGGTCGCCGTCCGTGAAACGGAAAATTGCTGGGCCTGGTATCTGGCATAATTGCAGGGCGGGCAACCGGGCAAGGAGGTTGGGCAGCAGGCAGGGGCGTGTGCCGGCTAACTTTCGCTCGCACAAGGCGTTATCAACCTCTTGAAACCCATATTGATGCAAGTCATGGTTGGCAAAGTTGCCCGTCGCAGGCCAGCCTGCTACAATACATTGAATTCAGGCAAGTTGCCAAGGAGAGATATTTTGAGGGTTATCCTGGTATACGACGAGCTGGTCAGGTGCGCGCCGGTCAAGGCGGCCCCTGAGGATCTGGGGGCGGAATATGAAGATCAACGAACGATCGAATCGATCCTTCAGGCCATTCGGGCCAATGGGCATGACGCCGAGGGGCTGGTGCTCGGCGAAGACTTCCCGGCTCAGATTCGCCGGCTCGCTCCCGATCTGGTGTTCAATATCGCGGAAGGCATATCCGGCCCGACCCGTGAATCGATCGTCCCTGCCTGGCTTGATCAGTTGAAGATACCGTATACCGGATCGGATGGGCTTGCGTTGGCGATCAGTCTGGATAAGGCCCAGACCAAGATGCTGGCAGCGGCTCGGGGTGTGAGCACGCCCGCGTTTCGACGAGTGCGCCACTTGGCCGAACTGGACGCTCTCGATCTGAAATTTCCACTTTTTGTCAAGCCCAACGCGGAAGGCTCGAGCATGGGCATCCGCAGGGCGTCGCGGGTGCAGACCGAAGCTCAACTGCGTCGCCAGATCGAGTGGGTTCTGCAGAATTATCCGGGCGATTGCCTCATCGAGGAGTTTGTCCCCGGTCGGGAGTTTTGCGTGGGGATATTGGGCGACCGTGAACCGACGCTGCTGCCGATCGCCGAGATCCGATGTGCGGAGGGTTTTTACTCCTACGAATACAAACATCGGCATGATAAAGAGCTGATTTGTCCCGCCGATCTTCGGCAGGAAACCGTTGACGAGATGAACCGAATTGGCCTTGAGGTTTACCGGGCGCTGGGATGTCGCGATTTTGCCCGTGTGGACCTGAAGCTTGATGGGGCGGGGCGTCCGCAGTTTCTGGAGATCAATCCACTGCCGGGCCTGTCGCCTTATTACAGCGTGTTCACCGTTCAGGCCCAGGCTGCCGGCATCTCGCATGCGGAATTGATCGGCCGGATTGTCGGTTATGCGATGGAACGTGTGCCCGTTCGAAAAGAGGTTTTGCGGACGACAACGGACTGGGACGATTGGCGATGGCAACTGGCCAATCGGATCGCAACCGTCGACGCGCTTGAGACATACATCGAGCTGACGGCGGAAGAACGCGCGGGCATCGAAGCGGCAAGCCGATGCTTCGCGTGGTCCATCACGCCTTATTACGCGAGTTTGATGGACCGGACGGACCCGCGATGTCCGATTCGCATGCAGGCTTTGCCCAGCATCGAGGAATTGTATGACGAGGCCGGCCAGGCCGATCCGCTGCTGGAAGAAAAGCATCAGCCGGTGGACCTTGTTATCCGGGTTTATCCGGATCGGGTCGCCTTTTGCGTGGGCAATCGCTGTCCGGTTTATTGTCGTCATTGCCTTCGGAAGGAAACGATGGTGGGCAAGCCCGACGTCGACTTTTCCGACAAGAAAATCGCCCAGGGCATCGAGTATATCCGCCACCATCCGGAAATCCGCGATGTGCTGCTGACCGGCGGCGATCCGCTGCTGCTGCCCGACGATCGGCTGGAAGAAATCCTCGCCCGATTGCATGAGATACCCAGCGTCGAAGTTATTCGCATCGGCTCCCGTACGCCATGCACGCTGCCCCAGCGGATTACGCCGGAACTTTGTCGGATGCTCGAAAAATATCATCCGCTTTATTTGAATACGCAGTTCAACCATCCCCGCGAGATCACCGCCGAGGCGGAAAGGGCCTGCGGGCGGCTGGCTTCGGCGGGAATTCCGCTGGGCAACCAGTCGGTGCTCTTGCGGGGCATTAACGACGATCCGGAAACGATGAAGACGCTCTGCCGGGAACTGATGCGCATTCGTGTTCGCCCGTATTATGTGTATCAGTGTCAGACGCTGACCGGCACTCGGCATTTTCGGGTGCCGATCGAACGCGGCCAGGAGATTATCCGATCGCTTCAGGGCTATACCTCGGGCCTGGCGGTGCCGCGGTACATTCTCGATACGCCCTATGGCAAGATCCCGCTGATGCCCTCCTACGTCGTCGGCCGCGAGGGGGACAATGTCGTCATGCAATCGTATGACGGAAAGATCTGGCGGGAGCATAATCCGCTGAATGAATGTCTGACGACGCAGAATGAGTCGAAATCAGTTCGATGCAACATTTCATCCTGCAGTTGCAGTTGCACCTGCAAGGAAGACGGATAAGAGAATGGACCGCGACCCGCATGCAACTGAGGCGCAGACGCTGTCCGCCATGCCTGGCTTGGCCGTTCTGCCGGAGTTTCCAGGGTTCGTTCCCGTTGCTGCCGATCACAAGGCTCTGCTGGACGCGGTATTTCACGCCGTTCAGCCGGAGATTACCGAGTTTACCTGGGCCTATCTATGGGTTTGGGGCCGACTTGCCAAGGCGGAGTTGTCGCAGTTCCGCGGTTCGATCCTGATCCGTGTTGAATCGCTGCAGGATGGTGAGCACTACCTGCTTCCGCCGGTGGTTTCGGATCCGGAGGAGGCAGCGGACATTACTCTCGCGGCGTTGACCTCGTTCGGATCGAACGCGCCTTGCCAATTTGGTCGGCTGACGCAGGCGATGGTCGATCGTCTCAAGGCGCAAACTGAGCTTGCCGTTACCGAAGAGCCTGGCCGGGCTGACTATGTCTATCTCGGCGACAATCTGCGCGATCTTCCGGGGCGACGTTACCACAGGAAACGCAATCACATCAGTCAATTTTGGGCAGCCTGTCCGGGTGCGACGTATCGCCAGATGGACGACGATCTGGCTGAGAAGTCGGTTGCGTTTTGTCGAGCGTGGCTTGGAAACCATCGTGATCGGGACCTGCCGGGTCTTGCTCGCGAGGTTAACGCCGCCATCGAGATGGTGCAGCATCGCGACTGGTTGGGCTTGACGGGAGGCGTGATGCTGCTTGAGGATCGAATCATCGCCTGTTCTATGGGTGAGCCGATCAACCGCGAGATTTTCACCGTACGTGTGGAGAAGGCCGACGCTTCTATGCCGGGGGCATATCAGGTGATCAATCAGGAATTCGCTCGTCGTGCCGCCGCCGATTTCAAATGGATCAACCGCGAGCAGGACGTCGGTGTTCCCGGGATCCAACAGGCCAAGTCTTCATACTATCCGCATCACATGCTGCCGCGTTTTCGTGTCAAACTGGCGTAAGGTTATGCGTAAACTGTGGCGACGCCTTGTCACGTGGGCGCCTGTATGCCTGTGCTCTTGGATTCGATAATAGTCTTGTATGCTTTTCCTGCCCGCAAGGCCGACTGCAGAACCGGGCGGAACGTTCGGCCACGGGTTTCCGGATAAAGCCGATCGTCAGTCCACATGCCGGCGACCTCGTGGCCGTTGACTTCGATGAGCATGGCATCGCCGATCAGATCGACGCCAAGAAAATACGGGACAGCGTATGAGCCTCCTCCCAAAGGACGCCAGGGGAATTCCGGGTTGCGCCAGGCTGCAAAGGCAGCGATGGCCCGAAATGCGTCGGTGGAGACTTTATCGAGCCGATCGAGAAGAGTATTGCCTTGCGTGCCGGTCATGCCGCATCTGGCCAGTATCTGGCTGCCCGCAACGAATGTCATGTCCCGGCTGTGTCCGACGCGGGCAAATCGGCCTGTCGGCTCGGGTTCGCCGTTTTGCCCCAAGGCGACAAAGACACGCCAGGTGAAATCGTCGTCGCCCGGCGGGATAATCTGCTCCTGGATGACGATGTTCGATTCCAGCAGCAGGAGAACCGCGTGTTCGATCGCGGCAGGGTAATCCGTCCGAAGGTCGAAGAATCTTATGCCTTGCTCTTCGCTCCGCTCGCAAGGCTTGACGACGACCCGGTCGATGCCAAGGTTTCTGAAGTGATCCAGCCCTTTACGTGCCTTGTCTGTGATCAGATCAAGGTCGACCGGAATCTCGGGGCGGGTTATGGTCCACTCGCGGATCAGCGGCAGATCGGCTTTCTGGGTCCGAGCATACCACGCCAGCGCCTGGTTGGTGACCGCCTTGTCGTTAACGATATCAAGCGTAAGCTGCGACCGAAGGATCGGCAATCCAAGCTCGTGGGCGGGCGGGCCGGTCCACTGATGGGGGCAGGCGAAATGAACTACGACCGGCTCGCGAAATGAGGCCAGCAGATAGTCTTCGTTACTGTTTCGTCGAATCAGCCCGGCAGTGGCCAATCGCACCGTACGCTCGCCGATTCTTGCGTACAGGGTCGGACCGGGATGATCGAACGCTACAAGCGCATTGATCTGTGGAACCTCGTCGGCGGTGCGCAGGATGCTGTAGGCACTGACGTTCCACCCGCCGCCATAGATGACCGCGACGTTCACTCGATTCGTCGGCAGTGCTGCTCCCTCGCCTATTGTCGGAAGCCGACCGGTTCGTTTGATCGATTCGAACAACCCTTCGATCCGTTCGTGCAGCTCGCGATAGTCCGAGCGGCGATGATCGATCCCCAACTCGAAATGCGCCGTCTCGGGCACACGCGGGGCATGCTCGCAGATAAATCGGCGCGACCAGTGATACAGCTTTCGTCGCTGCTCGTCGAGTGTCGGCGAGAGTTTGGCCAAAACGTCTTTCCCGATCCGTGTCGCCGTCCGTTCTATCCGGCACCACTGATCGCGCAGCCGATCGATCTGTCGCCAGAGGGTCTCCCAGAATTCCACCTCGTCCTGCACGAGGGAAAATTCGTCGCCGATCCGTTCCTGAATCGTCGTCATCCGGTCAAGCACCTCGCCGACAGCGCGCAGATTGTCCGGCTGCGTTGCCAGCGAGCGAACGGCAGAATTTGCCGCCGTTTCCATTTGTTCAATGATCGATCCGTCTTCTGCCATGAACGTGCGTCCAGTGTCTTGGAAGCAACGTATTATCCGGATTGACCGGCTGGGTCAACAGTTTCGGTGCGAAACACCCCAGTTACATTCTTCATCCTCAACCCGCGATCCAAAAAACAGGAACTGTGATTGGGTAATCACAGCTCCTGCGTTTCTTGTTTTCGACGCGGAAAGGATTACTCCTCTGTCTTGAATTCAACAAGGGCCGTCTCGCCCCGATCGGCCCTGATCGTCAACATGAGTCTGTATTTTACGTTCGGAGCCAGTTTCACCGCATTGACCGTGTTGTTGCGCACGTCGATCACTTTCAGATTGGCGGGCAACTTTCCCAAGTTATAGTCGGTATCGGGCTGGAGCAGATTTTTGGGTTCGTTGTCGATAGGCACAATCGTAAACTCAGGCTGGCTCGAATAGCCCGATCCAAATTCCTTATAAATATGAATTGTCGTCAGTGTCACGCGTCCAACCTTTTCCGGTTCGACGAAACTGAAGGAGAAGCTCGGGCTGGTGCCGACGGGCTCTTCAACTTTCCACTCCGACTGACCCTCGACCACTTTTTTCAGAGTCTTCAGCTTGCCTTGCTGGTCGTCGAGCGTGATGCGCAGGTTGCTTTTCTTCATGAGATTGAATCCCATTTTGGCGGCCTCTTTTGCCGCACTGAAGCATCCATTTACTCCTGCAAGCATCATGACACAGGCCAGTGCGATCCACACCCGACAAGAACGGCTGTACGACATGGTATGTTTCCTCCGTGACGGATACGTTGCTGAAAGGAATCTGTAACATTAAGGCGGTATTCTACTGATGCCGAAGCCTGGGGTCAACGACTATCGGCAGCACCTGTCTTGTCTTGTAGCTTGCCTGGCTGAAGCGTGATCGGTAGAATGATCGCCATCTGTTCGGGCCGGTGGTGCCAAGAGTGAGGAGGTTTCTTATGCGAACCACGTCTGTCGGTATGGTCATGCTCAATGACGAACGCGAACATGTCTGGACCAGGAATGATCGCGAAAACCGCGCCGTGCTGGGGGCGTGGGCAAGTGTTATCAAGAAAAAGCTCAAAAACATCGACGGCTCGGCGCCGGAGCTGGTTCTCGGCTCCGAGATCATCCACGACATCCGATCGGCTCAGAAAGTCGGCGAGGAACTTGCCCGGGCCAACTGCAAACAGGTCATCATGTGCTACAACGTCTGGAACTTTCCGTTCCTCGTCTGGCCATTCAT
>Ga0315281_10003566_pt1 | contig 22763 bp, 20 predicted proteins | sample YL17G07_0_MG_FD_204540 | JGI IMG/M metagenome (GOLD analysis project Ga0315281, IMG submission 204540) | Sediment microbial communities from Yellowstone Lake, YNP, Wyoming, USA - YL17G07_0 | ecosystem: Environmental > Aquatic > Freshwater > Lake > Sediment | place: USA: Wyoming | collected... | reverse complement strand
ATCGTCGTGGCCCACGCGCCGGTCCTCGATCCAAGCATCTCCACGGTCTTCGCCGCCAGCGGGATCGACGAATGGACGAAGCCGGCGGCGCGGCCGAGGACCAGGATCTTCCGCGGCCGGAGCGGCATGGCCGGCGCCTTGTCGGGAAGCGCGGCCATCATCCGGTCGACATCGGTCTGGCAGGCCACCTGCGGGGTGTTGCTGCGACCGCCGCAGGCGTCCTGCGCCGCGGCCGGCGGCTGCGCCGTCGCCCGTCCTGAGCTGCTCGCCAGCCACAACACGACACACCCGGCCAGAGCGACGCGCGCCGCCGTTTTCGTCTTGCTCATTCGGTCCTCCATGCGGAATCTCTTCATGTGCGGTGCCTAAGATTAGTGCGACCCGCGCTGCCAGGGGTGCAGCACGGTGGGAGCGTTGGCGTATCGCTTCATCTCCAGGACGATCGTTTGGCCGCATCCGGCCCCGAGCTGCACTGTCAGCAGCGGTGAATTGATCGGCGTCGTCCTGCCGCCGCTGGCCACGCTGACCAACTGATGCTCGCCATAGCCGCCGCCTTGCACGACGAGGGTTCGAGGCTGCGATGCGTTGAGGTTGACCAGCGTCACAACCGTGCGCGTATCGGACAGCTCCGAGACGAGCGCGGCCACTTCGTCCGGCACGCCGGCCCGCTTCCGATCGGGATCGAAATAGCGGAGGCGGGCGTTCAGCAGTCCGCCCTCGCGCCCGGGCAATAGCGCGCCCCACATCAACTGCACCATCGACTCGGTCGACGCTGGATTGTAGTCGAGCATGTTGTCGGCCAGGCGCCTCTCCGGCGGCGTGGTATCGCGCCGGAAGGCGTTCACCCGTTGCTGGACCGTTTTCAGATCGCGTTCCAAGGCCTGCTCGGGATATGCGGGGTTCTGCCCCTGAAGGAATGCGATCCAACCGCCTGCCCCGAGCGTCGTGGGGCCTTCGCCGCCGACGCGCGCCAGGTCTTGTGGCTTCTGCGACGCGTACCAGACCTCCAGCGCGCCAACGTTCCAGGGAGCAGCGCGCCAGCCGTACCAGCCGTCGGCGCCATACATCGTCGGAAACTGCCGGCGCCCGTCAACCTCGCGAGCATGTGCATTCACGGCATCGATCATGGTGCGCCACGCATCGACGTACTTCTGATCGCCGGTGACGAGCAACGCGTTGCTGAAACCCACCAGGGCCCGCGGAATCCGATTGCGGTCTTCGCGGCGGCCGGTCACCGGATTGACCGGACTGAATCCCCAGCCGTAGGCGTTGTTCCACCACTTGCCCTCAGGGCCGCCGACCCTGCCGTCCAGATCGACGAAGCTGGGGATGATGCCGCCGTTGTGCTTCATCCGATCGAGCCAGGCGTCCATGTACTCCACCAGCCACGTCCGGTACTTGGGCTCGCCGGCCAGAAGATACGCATTCATCGGCAGCGTGGTGGCGACCAGATTGAGGAAGTGGTCGCCGACGACATCGCCGTATTCCTCGTAGTGGGCCAGGAATTGCTGGAACGTCGATTCGCCGTGCAGGGCATCGAATCCTTTCACGTCGAACGGGTCGCCGACCCAATCGAGAGCCGTCGCTTTCCGGAGCATCGGCCCCCGGCTGCCGTTCTCCATGCTCCGGATGATTTTGTGGACCGGGTCGTAGTTGGCGGCCTCGGGATCCTCGGCCATGTACAAGCCCGCGAATCGCCGGGCCCGTTCCTGGTACTTCGCATCCGTCGGGATCGAGAGACCCATGCGGTTGAAGAGTTGCAATCCCTCACCGTGATGCATCCAGTCGGATTGGACGATGAACTCCTTGTAGTACATGCCCTGCCGGGCGATCGGGACGTCGGTCGTCCTGGCCTCGGTGTACTGCTTGAGCAATCCTTCGTGACCTTTGAGGAACATCTGGAGAATGTCATCGCTGGCGCCCAGCGCGTGCAGTTCGGGCCAGTGGTTGAAGTTCTCGAACGCATCGTCCGGCCCGTCATTGGCGCCCCAGCGCACGAAGGCTCGCAGGTAGCCGCGGTCGTCGAAGTACTTGTTGAAGAACTCACGAGACGCCGGCACGTTCTCGGCCAGGAGCCGCCGCTCGAGCGTGGCCCAGCGTGGCCGGTCCATGTGCGTCTCGATGCGCACGACCACATCGCCATCCTTCGCTGATTGGCCGGATGGTCGCTCGGCTGAAGCCTTCGCGCTACGAAGCGAGCCATTGAACACCCCGGCCAGGCAGGCGACCGTGCTGCACACACCGACCAGGAATCTGATCGTCGGCCGCGACACGCTCGTCCTTTCCAATCCGTGGGCGATCATTCTCATAAGGCGGCGATTCTACCTCGTGCGCGGTCGATCAACTCGGCGACCGCGTGTACCTATCCGCGCAGACCTCGCACGCCGCGTCGACGCTGCTGCACGGCACGCCGTCGGCCTGCATCCGGGCGCACTTCGGGTCCGGGTTGAAATCGATCAGCTCCTCGACCGGCTCCTCGATCGCCCGGCCGCCCCACGTGAAGGCTTCCTCGTTGAGCGCGATCATCGCGCATTTATCCTTCAACGCCTGGCGGATCGCGGTGAGAAACGTGTCCGTGGGGAACAGGTGGGTGGCCGCCTGCAGCGCCCCGAGCGCCGCGACGTTCTTCACCAGCGGTTTGCCGAGATCGGTCGCGATGCGCGTGAGCGGCACGCCGTAGGCCGAGACGCCAATCGGCATCGCCGGCGGATTGGCGATCACCGAGCTGTCGTAGATGATGGTCCCGCCCGCGCGGACCGCCGGAGCGAATTTCTCGAGGCTCGGCGCGTTGAAGGCAACCAGGATGTGCGGGTTCGGCGATGCCGGCGAGAGGACCTCGTCGGACGCCACATGGACGTCGGCGTACGACGTCCCGCCGCGCGATTCGGGACCGTAGCTGGGAATGTGCGTCGCATCGAACCCCTCGTTGATGCCCGCCCGCGCAATCAGCATGGCGGCCGTTTGCGCACCGTCGCCGCCGGCGCCGGCCAGCTTCAGCGCGATGTCGTGCGGCGCGATGTGTGACGGAAACGCGTGGCAGAACCGCGGCACCGGGGCCGCCGACCCGCCGATGACGTCCAGCACGCGGTCCACATCGTGGACAGGCACGCCCGGCGCGAACCACGGCGCACGCGCCACGTCCTTCTTCACCCCAAGCGGGAAGACCGGAACCATGCGCTCTTTCACCCACTGCTCGGTCTCGACGGGCGTGAGCTTCAGGTGCGTCGGGCATTCCGCCAGCACCTCGATGAAGCTGAAGCCGCGATTCTCGACCTGCAGCGTCAGGCCTTTGAGGATCGCTTTGCGCGCCCGGTTCTGCTGCTTCGCGTCGAAGAGCGCGACGCGTTCGACGTAGACAGGGCCGTCGAGGCCGGCGATGAGCTCGGCCATCTTCATCGGCTGACCCATGGAGACGTCGCGGCCGTACGGACTCGACGGGGTCTTCTGATCCATCAGCGTCGTCGGCGCCATCTGGCCGCCGGTCATCCCGTAGATCGCGTTGTTGACGAAGATCACGGTGATGGGCAGCCCGAGCTGCGACGTCGACACGATTTCCGCGAGGCCGATCGAGGCGAGGTCGCCGTCGCCCTGGTAGCTGACCACGATCGAGTCCGGATTGGCCAGCTTGTGCCCGACCGCCACCGCGGGCGCCCGCCCGTGCGCCGCCTGCGTGTTGCCGACGTCGAGGTAGTAGTAGAGGAACACGGCGCAGCCGACCGGCGAGATCGCGACGGTGCGGTTCTGGATGCCAAGCGTTTCGATCGCCTCGGCGAGGTACTTGTGCACGAGGCCGTGCCCGCAACCGGCGCAATAGTGCGTGGACTGCCCTTTCAGCCCCTCGCCGTGCGCGTGGCGATCGAAGCGCTCGTAGAAGGACGTGCTCATGCGTGCACCTCGTCATGCGACATGACCTTGGCCACGATCTCGTGCTGCTGCGGCAGGATGCCCCCGAAGTGCCGGACCGACTCGATCTCCGTCACGGCGTGCACGCCCGCGTGGCTCAGCGCCAGTCGCAACTCGTCTTCGAGTTGGCCCGCGCTGGCCTCGACGACCACGATCCGGCGTGCGTGCGAGAGCAACGGCAGGAACACGTCGATCGGGAAGGGCCAGAGCGTTTGCGGGCGGAAGAGACCGGCCCTCACACCGTCGCTCCGCAGGTGCTCGACGGCGCCCTTGGCCATTCGGGCCGGCGTGTTGCACGCGACCACGACCACGTCCGCTTCGTCGCACAGGAAGAGGTCCGCCATCGCCTCGGCCTGCATCCGTTCGTACTTCCGGTTCAGGTGGAGGTTGTGCTGCTCGAGATCGTGCTCGTCCAGGAGAATCGAGGAGATCAGGTTGCGGCGGTGCGCTTCGTCGCCCCAGACCGCCCACGCGGGGAGCCCGGGCTTCACGAGCGCCGCCGGCAGCACGACGCGGCCGGTCATCTGTCCGAGGTAGCCGTCGCCAAGGACGATGACCGGGTTGCGGTACGTGAAGCTGAGATCGAAGGCGCGAAGCGTCATGTCGAGCATTTCCTGCGGCGTCGACGGCGCGAAGACGATCGCATGCGTGTTGCCGTGACCGAGCCCGCGGCACGCGAGCTTGATGTCGGACTGCTCGGGGGCGATGTTGCCAAGCCCGGGCCCTCCCCGCATGATGTTGACGAACACGCCGGGCACTTCGCCGCCGATCATGTACGAGATGCCTTCGAGCATCAGGCTGAAACCTGGTGACGAAGTGAACGTCATCGATCGCAGGCCCGCACTGCCGGTGCCGAACATGTGGTTGACGGTCGCCACCTCGCTGACCGCCTGGAGAAACACGCCCTGCAGCTTCGGCAGCAGCGCCGCCATCAGCTCGGCGCCTTCCGTGGACGGCGTGATCGGGTAGCCGAAGAAGTGCCGGCAGCCGGCCAGCAGCGCACCGATGGCGGCCGCGTGGTTCCCCTTGACGACCAGCGGCTCGCAGGCGGGCAAGCGTTCTCGCCGGTCGGGGCGATCGACCAGATCAGGAGCGCTGGTGAGGCGCGGTCCGAACAGCCGCCTCGGATCCTCGAGCAGGAAGTCGGCGACATCGGCTGGGCGCGGCAGCAGACCGTAGGGTTCCGGGCACGCCTCGAAGCACAGGCCACAACCGTTGCACGTCTCGAGATCGATCTCGACCGGCGCGAGGCCCGTTTTCGGGTTGATGTGATCGCCGAAGGCGATTGAGTGCCTGTTGCAGACGGTGATGCACCGCCCGCAGCCCTTGCAGAACTCTGGAAACAGGTACGGCTTCGGTCGCCGGATTCCCGGCACAGCACTCATCCCGATCTATCCCTAAGCAATGGGGGTGCCCGGCGATTCCGCCGGCATTCCGGCAAGGTCGGACAAAACACCCCCCAAATATGTGGTTTCTGCGTGGCAGCGTTTCTTGCACAGACATCGACCGCGCACCGCGCGCTGCCGGCTCGGCTATGACACGGGTCATAGGACGGCTCGCCCGCGCTGCTTCATGCTGCTGTTCAACGACAACACATTGGCCATCTCCATTCGGTTACCGGATCTCAGTCACTGGAAAGCACAGGTCAAGTGCCAGGCCGCCTGTCCTGTCGCGACCGACGCCGGCCGCTACGTCCAGCTCATTGCCGACGGTCGGGACGAGGAGGCGTACCTCGTCGCGCGCGCGCCGAATCCGTTCGCCTCGGTCTGCGGCCGCGTGTGCGCCGCGCCGTGCGAGGACGCGTGCCGCCGGGGCGCCATCGACGCGCCGATCTCGATTCGTGCGCTGAAGCGGTTCGTCACCGAGAAGCACGGCGTCGAGTCGATGCGCCCCGACACGCAGGATCGTCTGCGCGCTGAACTGGTCAGCGAGGGCAATCGCTACGCAGGCCATCTGCCGGTCCCGCTCTTTCGGAGCGCCGCCGACGCGCTGGCCGCGCGCCCGGGCCGCCGCAAGGTCGCGGTGGTTGGCGCGGGCCCCGCGGGGCTCGCCGCCGCGCACGACCTGGCCCTGCTCGACTACGACGTCACCGTATTTGAAGCGGCGACAGAGCCCGGCGGCATGATGCGATTCGGCATCCCCGAGTACCGTCTCCCCCGCACGCTGATCCAGGCCGAGATCAACAAGATCGTCTCGCTGGGCGTGACGCTCACGCTCGGGACGCCGCTTTCGGCCGCCTTCGGCCTCGCCGATCTGAAGCGCCTCGGCTTCGAAGCCGTGTTCCTCTCGGTGGGCGTGTCGAGCGGACGCGACCTCGACGCGCCGGGATCCGATCTCGACGGCGTGATCAAAGCCGTCGACTACCTCCTCAACGTCAACCGCGGCTACCGCGTCGATCTCGGCCGACGCGTCGTCGTCATCGGCGGCGGCTTCGTCGCGTTCGACGCGGCGCGGACGGCCGTACGCGGCACGGCAGAAGAAACGGGGGCCGCCGACGCGCGCGTCAAGGAAGCGCTCGACTCCGCGCGCTCGGCCATCCGCGCCGGCGCCCGCGACGTGACCATCGTCTCGCTCGAGAACTTCGACGAGATGCCGGTGCTGCGCACGACACAGGGGCACGAGGAGTTCGAGGAGGCCAGGCGCGAAGGCGTCCGGTTCATCACGCGGTGCGGCGCGAAACGATTCGTCGGCGGCGGGCGGTTGCAGGCGATCGAGCTGCGGCGGGTCACGTCCGTGTTCAACGCCGACGGCCGCTTCGCCCCCGCCTACGACGACACCGACGTGACGACGATCGAGGCGGACTCGTGCATTCTCGCGGTCGGGCAGAAGCCCGACCTGACGTTCCTGACGAAGGCCGATGGCGTGGCACTCTCACCGTCGGGCACGATTCGCGTCGATCCCGACACGCTCGCCACCTCGGCCCCCGGCATCTTCGCGGGCGGCGACGTGGCGTTCGGCCCACGCAATCTCATCGAGGCGGTGGCCAACGGCAAGCGCGCCGCGCACGCCATGCACGCGTACCTCTCACACGCCGCGTCGCACATCGAGACGACGGTCGACATCGATCCACTGCCGACGGGAACCTATCGCATGATCGCCGGCTTCGAGGAGTTCAACCGCAAGACGCCGCCGACGCTCGACGTCGGCCGCCGCACGGGCATCGCCGAAGTCGAAGTCGGATACGACGAAGGCGACGCGCGCGCGCAGGCCGCCCGCTGCCTCGTCTGCCACGTGCAGACGATCTACGACCCTGAACGCTGTGTGCTGTGCAACCGGTGCGTCGACGTGTGCCCCGAGTACTGCCTCGCGATCGTGCCGTTCGACGAACTCGACCTCGACGAGGGCGCGCGCGCGCTGCTCTCCACCCGTGCGGCCGCCAACGGCCTGCCGCTCGCGGCCATGCTGAAAGACGACGAGCGCTGCATCCGCTGCGGCCTGTGCGCCATCCGGTGCCCGACCGACGCGATGACGATGGAGCGCTTCACGATCACCGAACGCTTCGCAGGCGGCGCAGCGGCCGGGCAGGAGCTGACATGAGCGAGAACATGATTCCAGACGGTCCGGCCATCGGCGCGACGGACCCCGCCCGCCGCGAGTTCCTGTTCCGCGTCGGCACGGGCGCCGGCATCGCCGCCATCGTCTATCAGGCCGCCGCGTCGCTGCGATCGCTCGTGCCGAACGTCTCGTACGACGCGCCGACGACCGTGAAACTCGGCATGCCCGGCGACTTTCCCGACGGCTTGAAGTTCCTGCCGGACGAACGGCTCTTCGTATTCCGCGAGGGCAAGACGTACCACGCGATCTCGGCGGTCTGCACGCATCTCGGCTGCACGGCTCGCGCCGAGGCGCTGCCCAACCCCGAGGTGCGGCAGGTGGGCGGCCAGTCGCTGCGGATGACGCACCGGTTCCAGTGCCCGTGCCACGGATCGAAGTACTCCGGAGACGGCACGAACGTGTCCGGCCCGGCGCCCAAGCCGCTCGCCTGGTATCACCTCTCGCTTGCCGCCGACGATGGTCAGCTCGTCGCGGATCTGGCGAACGAAGTCGGTCACGAGTTCCGGTTGACGGTTTAGCACAGGAGACCGCAGTGAACATCGACACCGGCTACGAGGCACTGAGAGATAGGGCCACAGAGACAGGGAGACACCGAGGATCCGGGCCACGGAGTCACAGAGACACAGAGATCCTCTTCGAAGAACGAACCTCTGTGATTCCGTGTCTCTGTGGCCCTTCCCCAGATCTGAACTCTGTGACTCGGCGCCTCTGTGGCCCGTCTCACTCCCCCGTGTCTCTGTGTCTCTGTGGCCCGTTTCCCGGCTCGGTGGCGAGGAGTTCATGATGGCCACACCCGCAGCGAATGGACCACAGCCCGCAAGCGCACCGGGCGTGCACCCGCGCCCGTTCTGGAGCCTGCGCCCCGCATCGGATCGGCAGTCGGGCGACGCGGTCGTGTCGAACTTCCTGCTGCACTGGTTTCCGGCGAAAAGCTACAAGCCGTCGCTGGCCTGGAGCTATTCGTTCTGGCTCGGCACCGTGACGGCCGCGTTGCTGCTCGTCCTCAACCTGTCGGGCGGCCCGCTGCTCTTTCTCTATGTGCCATCGGTCGAGCGCGCCTACGGATCGATCAAGGACATCGAGTACGTCGTGACGTTCGGCTCGTGGATCCGATCGGTGCACCGGTTCGCGGCGCACTTCATGGTGGCGGCCGCGTTTCTGCACCTGATCCGGGTGTTCCTGACCGGCGCGTACAAGAACGGCGTCGGGCAGGGCCAGAAACGGGAGCAGAACTGGGTGATCGGGGTCGCGATGCTGCTCCTGACGTTGCTACTTTCCTTTACGGGCTACCTGCTCCCGTGGGACCAGCTCGCGTACTGGGCGGTCACGGTCGGCACCAACATCGCGTCCTCCATCCCGTTCATCGGGCCGACGGTGCGCGAGCTGCTGCTGGGCGGCCGCGGCATCGATCAGCCGACGCTGATTCGCTTCTACGTGCTGCACGTGCTGGTGCTGCCCGCCGCGCTGGGCGGCCTGTTCGTGTACCACATGTGGCGGGTCCGCAAGGACGGCGGGCTCGCGCGCGCGGACAGCGCGGCCCTGCTGCCCGCACGCGTGCCGGCGCCGATCGTCGCGACGAAGACCTACACGCTGCTCGGCGTCGCGCGCGGCACGTCGCCATCGGTCCGCAGTTCCACGCTCGAAGCACCGGACCTCACGGTGAATTCCGTGCCGGATCTCACGCGCCGCCTCGCGATCGTCGTGCTCGCCACGCTGGCCGTCATGAGCCTGCTGGCGGTGTTCCTGCGATCGCCGCTCGAGGAGGCCGCCAATGCGCTGGTGACGCCCAACCCGGCCAAGGCGCCGTGGTATTTCCTGTGGCTGCAGGAGATCGTCACCGACACGACGGTGCACATCGGGTCGTTCACGATCAACGGCGCGTTTGTCGGCGGCGTGGTGTTGCCAGGCATCCTGGTGACGCTGCTCACGGTGTGGCCGTGGATCGATCGTAGCCCGCTCGCGGCCACCGGGATGTGGTTCCCGAAAACACGCCGCCTCCAGAACATCACCTTTCTCGCCATCGTCGCCGTGATCGTGGGGTTCACGCTCGTCGGCACGTTCTGTCGTGGGCCGTACTGGCAGTTCTACTGGCCGTGGGAAACCTGGCCTGACATTCCGACGAGGCTGTGAGAGACGTCATGGAACAGCGGACCAACTCTCCGTATGCGAAGCGCGATCGCCCCGTGCTCGGGGTAATCGGCGTCCTGCTCGTCGTTGCCGCGGTGCTCTTCACGCGCAACGATCGCGAGCACGAGTGGCGCTACTACCAGTTCGCGTTCAAGCAGATCGTGGGCGAGAAACTGGGTGCCGATCGAGTGAAGACGGTCCCGACCGGCCTGCAGCAGATCTGGGTTCCATCGCTCGGGCGCGCGGATCGATGCATCACCTGCCATCAGGCGACGATCTGGAAGGGATTCGAAGCGGCGGCCGAGCCGTTCAAGACGCACCCCGCCGTACCGCTGAAGAACCATCCGATCGAGAAGTTCGGCTGCACCTCCTGCCACGGCGGCCAGGGATGGGCGGTCGATGTGGGACCGGCGCACGGGCCCGTCGAGCATTGGGAGGAGCCGCTGCTCGGTCGTGAGCTCGGCACGGCGTACTCGCTCGTCGACAACAAGGCGGCGCTGATGCAGATGAACTGCAACACGTGTCACCGGTACGACCGCGAGACACAAGGCGCGGAAATGATCAATCTCGCCAAGCGAGTCCTGAAGGACAAGGGCTGCCGCGCCTGCCACGCGATCAACAGCCGCGGCGGCACGATCGGGCCCGACCTGACCTTCGTCGGCGACAAGGCGCCCGAACAGTACGACTACGGCCGCCTGTCGGGCCAGAAGACGTCCTTCGCCTGGCACGTGGCGCACCTGAAGGATCCGCGCGCGCTCGTCACCGACACGGTGATGCCGAACTTCAATCTCACGACCAAGGAAGCCCAGGCGGTGGCGATCCTGATCCTGTCGTGGCGCAAATCGCCGGTCCCGGCCGCGATGGTGCCGGGGACGCCGCGCACGGATCCGCAAAGCGCCGAGGAGAAAGTCGCCGAAGACGCGATGAAGACCGGCCCCGGCGCCTGGTTCGTGAAGACCGGATGCTTCGTGTGCCACTCGATCTCGGCGCTCGGCGTGAAGAGCCCCGCGCAGATTGGACCCGACCTCTCCAACGCCGTCGAGGATGTGCAGAGCCGGTTCGGCCGGACGATCGACGACTTCCTCGCAGCGCCGACCGGCACGATGTCGGTTGTGCTGTCGCGCCAGATCATCCTGTCGCCAGCAGAGAAGACCGTCGCGATCGAGAAACTCAGGGACGCGTTCAAGGAATACCAGCGACAGAAGACGGCGGGCAAGAGCCCGATTTCGAGCGGCAATCATTAACCGGCTACAGAAGGAGCTACTCATGAAGCGCACACATGCCATCTGGGGAGGAACCGGCATCATCCTCCTCCTCTCGCTGCTCGCCGCGCGATGCGCGCCGAGCGCCCCAGCCGGGAAAAAGGCGGCGGGCGGCACGTCCGACATCGCCGTCGCGGCGCAGAAGACGTACGTCGCCCCGGGCGATCTCGACGAGTACTACCTGTTCGCGTCGGGCGGCCATTCCGGCAACATGTACGTCTACGGCGTCCCGTCGATGCGCCACATCTCGACGATCCCGGTGTACACGCCCTACCCCGCCACCGGCTACGGATTCGACGATGACAGCAAGAAGATGCTCGGCGGCTTCACGTGGGGCGACGTGCACCATCCGGCGCTGTCGGAGACCAACGGCGACTACGACGGCCGCTGGCTCTTCGTCAACGAGATGAACGGGCGCGTCGCGCGCGTCGACCTGCGCGACTTCAAGACCAAGCAGATCTACGGGCCGGTGCCGAACATCTCGGGCAACCACGCGTCCGCGTTCGTCACGCCGAACTCCGAGTACTCGATGATGGCGTCGCGCTTCTCGATTCCGATCCCGAAGGGCAGCGTCGCGCCGATCGACAAGTACGCCACGGAATACAAGGGGGTCGTCGCGGCGATCAAGATCGATCCCAAGAGCGGCAACATGGATCTCGGATGGCAGATCCTGATGCCGCCCTTCGACTACGACCTCGGTGATGCGGGCAAGAAGATGTCGGACGGCTGGATGTTCTGGACGTCGTACAACGCCGAGCGCGCCACCGGCAAGCTCGAAACGACCAGCACCCAGCGCGACCGGGACTACATCGCCGCGATCGACTGGAAAGCCGCCGAGAAGGCGGCGGCCGAAGGTAAGGGCGACATGATCGGCGGCGTGAAGGTGCTCGATCCGAAAAAAGTACCGGGCATCGTGTACCTGATGCCGTGCGGAAAGTCGCCCCACGGCGTCGACGTGGCGCCGAACGGCAAATGGATCATCGGCTCCGGCAAGCTGCAGGGCGTGACGACCGTGTTCAACTTCGAGAAGATCCAGACCGCCATCCGGAACAAGGACTTCACGGGCGACGAAGACGGCATCCCGGTGCTGAAGTACGAGTCGATCAAGGAGGTTGAAGTGGCGGTCGGACTCGGACCGCTGCACACGCAGTTCGGCCCGGACGACTTCGCGTACACGTCGCTGTTCGTCGACAGCGCGATCGCGAAATGGAAGCTCGGCACGTGGGAAGTCGTGGACAAGATCCCGATGTCCTACTCGATCGGCCACCTGACGGCCGCAGAAGGCGATACGGTGTCGCCTGATGGCAAGTATCTGGTCGGCCTCAACAAGCTCTCGCACGGACGCCACCTGTCGGTGGGACCGTCGCAGCCCGAGTCGTCGCAGTTGGTCGACATCGGCGAGGAGAAGATGAAGCTGCTCTACGACGCGTTCACCGAGCCCGAGCCGCACTACGCGCAGATGATCAAGGCCGACAAGCTCCATCCCATCGAGGTGTATCCGAAGGAAGAGAATCACCATCCGCTCGCCGTATGGGACGTGAAGGACGCCGGGGTCACGCGGCAGGGCGACAAGGTGACGGCGAAGATCGTACTCGTGCGCTCGACGATCACGCCGACCGCGATCGAAGTCAACGAGGGCGACACCGTCACCCTCGCGCTCACCAACATCGAGCAGACGACGGACGAACTGCACGGTTTCGGGCTCCTCGACTACAACATCAACGTCGTCGTCGATCCCGGCGAGACCAAGACCGTGACGTTCAAGGCCAAGACCGGGGTCTACCCGTTCTACTGCACCAATTTCTGCTCGGCGCTGCACCAGGAGATGCAGGGGTATCTCATTGTTAATAAGAAGAAGTAGGGATTAGGGATTAGGGCTGAGAGCCGATCGCTGATAGCTGAAAGCTAGTATGCAAGCCATGCTCGAACGCGCCGACAAATTTCTGGAAAAGGAGCTCGATCTGAAGGAGCGGGCGCTCGTCATCGTCGCCGCGTTGATGCTGGTGGCGGTGTACGTGTTCCCGCTCTGGAACCTGACGATGTTCGCGCCGCAGTATCCGGACGGGCTGCGGATGCACATCTACAGCTACAAGCTCGAAGGGGGCAACCTCGGCCAGGATGTCAAGGAGATCAACATCCTCAACCACTACATCGGCATGAAGGATCTGATCGCCGAGGATTTCACAGAATTCAAGTGGATGCCCTTCGTCGTCGGCGCGATCGGCCTGCTGTTTCTGCGGACGGCCGTGCACGGGAGGATGGCGGCGCTGATCGACGTCATCGTGCTCTACGGGTATTTCGCGGCGTTCTCCTTGTGGTCGTTCGGCTACAAGCTGTACAGCTACGGTCACAACCTCGCTCCGACGGCGGCGGTGAAGGTGGGGCCCTTCATGCCGCCGATGTTCGGCTACAAGAAACTCGCGAATTTCGAGGTCTACTCGTACCCGGCGGCCGGATCGTACGCGCTGGGCCTCTCGATCGTGCTGCTCGCGGCGACGTTCTTGCTGGCGTGGCACGACAAACCGGCTCGCTCCGAACGAGCGGGATAGCCATGGTCGCCGGCGCTCTTCTCCTTCTTGTGCTCGCACAGACGCCGGCGGCGGACATGGCCGCACCGGCGTCTGGCACGCTCGAAGCGCGTCCGAATCGTGGAGACGCCTCCCCCATCCAGTCGCTGATCGATCACGCGACCGCCGGCAGCACGATCGAGATCGGCCCCGGCACGTATCGCGGCGATCTCGCGATCGATCGCCCGCTCCGCCTAGTCGGCCGCGGACGCCCGCGACTGGTCGGATCCGGCCGAGGAAGCGTTGTGCGCGTCCGCGCCGACGATGTGGTCGTCGAGGGATTCGATATCGACGGGCTCGGCGGTGGCGATCTGGGCCGCGACGCGTCGGGGATCCATGTGGCGGCCGCGCGCGCGACGATTCGCGACTGTCGCATCGTCAACACGCTCTTCGGCATCTACCTCCGTGAAGCGAACGACGCGACGGTCGAACGCTCGACCATCCACGGCATTCCCGGCAAAGATCCCGGCGAGAAGGGATCGGGCATCCACGTCTGGGACACCATCGGCTTCCGATTGGTGGGCAACGAACTGGTCGACGTGCGGGACGGCTTCTACATCCAGTCGTCGTCTCACGGGTTCATCGCGCACAACACCGCGCGAGACTTGCGCTACGGCATCCACTACATGTTCTCGGACGACAACGTCTTCGAAGACAACGTGTTCGAACACGGCGCGGCCGGGACCGCGCTGATGTACTCGAAGCGGATTACGTTCCGGCGGAATCGCTTTCTTCACAACAGAGGATTTGCGTCGGTCGGCCTGCTGCTCAAGGCGTGCGACGAGGTGCTGGCTGAGGACAATCTGATTGCCGACAACGCGCGCGGCATTTTTCTCGAAGGATCGTACCGCAACCGGTTCCGCCGCAACATCGTGTCGGAGTCCGACACGGCCATCGTGCTGTACGACTCGGCGGCGGAGAACGTGTTCGAGGGCAACGCCTTCATCGGCAACATGACGCCGCTGACGCTGTCGGGCCGCCGGACGGACACGCGGTTCGACGGCAACTACTGGTCCGGCAACGACGAGCCGGATCTCGACGGGGACGGCCGGAGCGATCGTCCATACCGTCTCTCGAGCGTGTTCGATCACCTGCGATCCAACTTGACGGCGGCGGATCTGATGACGCCGGGGTTCGCGGCCGCCGCGATGGGCTTCGCGGAGCGCACCTTTCCCGTCCTCGAACCGATCACGGTCGCGGACCGCGCGCCGCTGGCGAGGCCGCCGGCCCTGCCCGACGTGCCGCGCGCCGACGCGGCACCGCGGCAGGCGAGCGCGCGCGGGCTGGCCGTCTCGTTCGCGGGCATCGCGCTCAGCCTCGTGACGCTGATGCGGCGAGGACGTCCATGATTCGCTTCGCCGGGTTTACGAAAGACTACGCCGGGCATCCGGCGGTCGATCGGCTGACGCTCGACATCGAGCGCGGCGAGGTCGTGGCGCTGCTCGGCCCCAACGGGTCCGGCAAGACGACCACGCTCAAGGCCGCGGCCGGATTGCTCTCGCCTTCGTCCGGCACCGTGTTGCTCGGCGAGCTTGGACGACCCGCGTCCGAGCCAGCTGCGCGCGCCGCCGTTTCGTTCCTGCCGCAGCGTGTCGCGTTTCCCGATTCGCTCACGGGGCGCGAGGTCGTCGAGTTCTACCGCCGGCTGCGTGGCATCGATCCGGCGCGGACCGGAGACGCCCTGCGCTTCGCGTCGCTCAACGGCGCCAGTGCGCGCGCCGTTGGGACGTACTCGGGCGGCATGGTGCAACGTCTCGGCCTGGCCGTCGCGATTCTCCCGCAGGCGCCGGTCCTGTTGCTCGACGAGCCGACCGCCGCGCTCGACCCCGACGGCCTCGCCGCGTTCTATGGACTGGTCGAAGGTCGCAAGCGTGATGACCAGACGGTCCTGTTCACCTCGCATCAGCTCGGAGACGTCGAGCGCCTGGCGGATCGGTTCGCGGTCCTCGTGAACGGAAAGCTGACGGCGGTCCTGACGGGCCGCGAGCTCGCCGATCGGCTCGCGGGACGCGGCGTCCTGAAGCTGCGGCTCAATGCCTGCCCAGACGGACTGCTGGAGCAGGTGCAGAGGATCTCGCCCGAGGCGTCGTGGGTGGGCGATCAGCTGATTGTGCCCGGGCCCGCGGCCATGCGTCCAGCGGTCCTGGATCTGGCGCGCCAGGCCGGAGCCGACATTCGCGGGCTGACGGCCGAAGAAGGCCGGCTCGACATGTTCTACCGAGAGCTCGTGCAGGAGGCGCCATGACGCGTCTCGTACCGCTCGCGCTCTTCGCATCGATGCTCGTACTCGTCGGCTGCGGGTCCGGACCGCTGCCACCCGCAACGCTCGACGCCCGTGGCGACGCGTGCGCGTCCTGCCGCATGGCGGTGTCTGCGGCCGGCGTTGTCGCGCAACTGGTCGCGCCTGGCGAGGAACCGAGGTTTTTCGACGACATCGGCTGCCTTGCGTCGTTCCTGAAGGATCACGCCGAACAGCCCACCGGCGCGATCGCCTACGTCGTCGATCACCGCACGCGCAACTGGGTGCAGGCCGACGCTGCGCTCTACAGGCGTGTGCCGGATCTCGAGACGCCGATGGGCTCGCACCTGGTGGCGCATGCCGACGAACAATCACAAAAAGACGATGAGGTGAGCGCGCGGGGATCGGCGACCGCGAACGCCGACGTCTTCGGCGCCCGCACGCCGCCTGGTCCAGAGGGACCCAGCCTTCGTGCGGGAGGGCGGCCATGACACCGTCGCGGGAATCGCCGCTGCGCCTCTGCGCGTCGCAGGAGCTGACGGTCGCCATCCGATCGCGATGGACGCAAATCTTCGCCGCGACGTTCGCCGTCCTCGCGCTGGCCGTCGCGGGATCGGGCTACGTGCTCTCGGGTGGAACCGGCGTGCAGGACTTCGCGCGCACGGCGACGTCGTTGACGCAGCTTGTCGTGCTGGTGATTCCGATGATGGCGCTGCTGGTCGGCGCGACGACGTTCTCGCCGGAACGCGGCGCCGCCGAGCTGTTGTTCTCGCAGCCGGTGTCGCGCGCGACGATCGTCATCGGCAAGCTGCTGGGCCTGCTCGAGGCGCTGACCGCGGCCCAGGCGCTCGGTTTCGGGGCGGCCGGCCTCGTGATTTTCTCGCAATCGGGCACCGACGGCCTCGGCGGCTTCGCGCTGCTGTTTCTTGGCTCGGTCGTCCTCACGGCGATCTTCCTGTCGCTGTCGGCATGGACTGCCGGCGGCGACAGCCGACGCCGTACGCGCGCGCTGGCGCTGTCGGTGGTGATTTGGTTTGCCGCGGTCGTGCTCTTCGACGTCGCTGCGCTCGGCATCGCGTCGCTGCTGCGGTCGGGCCCCGCGTCGCGCGTGCTGATGGTCGCGGCGCTGGTCAATCCGGTCGATGCCGTGCGGACCGGCGCGCTGCTCGGCATCCAGGGCACCGCGGCGTTCGGCGCCGCGTCGCTGGCCCTGCTACGGTTCACGAATGGCGCCGCCGGCGCCGCGATCGCGATCACTGCGTCGCTGCTGCTGTGGATGGTGATCCCCGCCACGCTCGCCGTCCGGCGCGCGGTCCGCACCGATATCTAGCTATTTCCACACGTACGTAGCGTCCGCCTTCAGGCGGACCGTGCGGCCTGGCGACGACTGCTCGTCGGACCGTCGACGGGTCCGGCTGAAGCCGGACACTACGTGCGGCACGGTTGTGAATGACGCTCTAGCATATGAAACAGGAGTCACGTTGCATGTAGCAGGCATATGAACTACCATGATTCGTATGCGCACAACACTGGATTTGCCCGACGGATTGGTTGACGAAGCACGCGAGATCGCCGGCTTCACGTCGAAGACCGACACGGTGGTCTATGCGCTGAAGGAAGTCGTGCGTCGCAAGCGCAAGGAAGATCTGATGGCGCTGCTGTGCCGCATCGACTTTGGCAACGCCCCGGCGGAGATGCGACGAAAAGGCCGTGCGCGCGCACGGGCGGCGCTGTGATTGTCGTCGATACGTCGGTGTGGATCGCCGCGAAACGGGACACCACGGTTCGGACGGTGCTGCAGGCGCTGATTGAAGCCGACGAGGCGGCCATGCCCCTCCCGGCCCGCCTGGAGTTGCTGGCCGGCACGCCGCGGAAGGACCGGCGCGCGTTTCTGCAGAGTTGCCAGGGTGTTGCGCAGGTCGTCCCCACGGAGGAGACCTGGGGGCCGCTGCAGCCGTGGATAGAGCGAGCGGCCGACGCGGGGCACAACTTTTCGCTGCCAGACCTCCTGATCGCCGCACTGGCCGAGGAGATCGGCGGGCTGGTCTGGTCGCTCGACAAGGATTTCGAGCGGCTGGAACAGCTCGAGATCGTCCGCCTGTTCGCCTGGCCGCCGCTGCCGGCTTCGCCTCCATCCCGCAGACGCGCCGAGCATCAGAACCCGAGCCGCGCCGTCAGCTGAACCTGCCGCGGCGCCTTCGCCGAAAAGATTCGGCCGAAGGTCGTCGGCTCGTCCGCGAAGTGCTCCGGCAGATCGAAATTCGTCTGGTTGAACAGGTTGAACACCTGCAATCCGACGGTGACGGCGCTTCGGCCGCCGGTCTCAATCCGCTTCGAGATGGCCAGATCGAACGTCGCAAAACCTGGACCTCGCACGCCGTTCCGCCCGGCGTTGCCGAACGTGTACCGAGGCGCGACCGCGAACGCGCTCGTGTTGAACGCGAACGGCACGACGATGCGGTGATGGAGCTTCAAGCGTGGCGCGGGCACTGCCCACAGTGTACCGGGTACACTGGCGCCATGAGCACCTTTAGCCGATTTCCAGTGCCCGAGCTCGACGCCCTCCCCGAGGACATCCGCGCGCGCATCGTCGCGGTCCATCAGAAAGCGGGGTTCATCCCCAACGTGTTTCTCGCGTGGGCGCATCGGCCCGCGGAGTTCCGGGCGTTCTTCGCGTACAACGACGCCCTGATGGAGAAAGAAGGCGGCCTCACGAAAGCGGAGCGCGAGATGATCGTCGTCGCGACGTCGGCGGTCAATCACTGCCACTATTGCGTCATCTCGCACGGCGCGATCCTGCGGATCCGCGCGAAGCATCCGCTGCTGGCCGACCAGGTGGCGATCAACTACCTGAACGCTGAGCTCGCGCCGCGCCAGCGCGCGATGCTCGACTTCGCGGTGAAAGTCGCGGCGCGGTCGCACGAAGTGAACGACGAGGATTTCGCGGTGCTCCGAGGTCACGGGATGACCGAGGACGAGATCTGGGACATCGGCGCGATCGCCGCGCTGTTCGCCCTATCGAACCGGATGGCGAACCTGCTGGCGCTCCAGCCGAACGCGGAGTTCTACACGATGGGGCGCGTGGTCGGCACCAGGTTGTGATCGGGTCTGTTGCGCCACGGAGTGGGAAGCGCTCGCGAAAGGAAGCCCGCGGCCGACATCTGGATTAGCGCGTCACCGTGGGGAGATCGGGCCGTGGACGTGACGCTTCAGTCGCGAGGGCGCTTGCTAACGGGTTTCTTGGCCCCTGGCGTCCGGCGCGCCTTCGACGGCGGCAAACGGCGGCGAGACGTCGCCGGTAGGACATCCTCTGGGTCGGGCTCCACCGCAGGCACGTGAGCAAGCGCAGCCAGGTATCGAGCGCGTGACCCGCGCCGTGCCCGAGCTTCGAGGTACTCTTCGGTGAGGAGAGCCGACATCTTCTCAGCCAGCGCAGCTGACACCAACTGATTGATGGACACCCCCTCCCGCCGAGCCAGTTCACGGGCGCGCTCGTGCAGGGAATTGGGCAAGCGCAGACTCAACGCACTCATCACTTGACTCCCAGAGATCGCAAAAACGTGGCCGGTGTTTCGATCCGGACGCCGAACCGCTCCGACCCCGCGAAATCACGGACATTGAACGTCACGATACGATCGCACCTCGCGTGCACTGCAACTTCCAGGACCAAATCGTCGCTCGGATCTGGCAGCGTGGGTCGCCACAGAAAGTAGATCTGTTGCCGCCGGCCTGATGAGCAGATGTAGTCCAGGACGTCGTTGATCACCACACGCGACAATCGGATCCCAGACTCGGGACGCATCACCGCCGATTCGTATTCGAACAGCAGCGCGACCGACAGCGCGTGGTCGAATCGACCACTACCCACGAGTGAGAGCACCCGATTCGAAGCACCCAGACTGGACCGGAGCCCCGCGACCAGAACATTGGTGTCGAGCACGACCCGCGGGATCACAGCGGTATCATATACGATACCGCAGCATCAGCGCTGTCCACTGACATGATCGCTTTCACGCTCTCCCAGTGGAGGCTCTGCAGCAGCGCCATGTTCGCCGGACAGCCGGAAACGCGCCGAACCAGATGAGTGCGCTCAACGGGAAGTTGCCGGCCTGGAGATCCGGCCGATCGGGCGCGCTGAAGGGTTCGAAATGGCCCACGGGCGAGGCCTTCAACCGCTCGCGAAGCTCCAGCATTTTGCTGACGAGCGCCTTCCTCTCGGTCGCTGTCGCGCCGCCATGGGCCAGGTCACCGCTTGCGCCTTCCCACACCCAGGCCTTCAAGAACCCGGGCGTGGTGTAAGAGTGCGGCGTTTGCGCCAGCGCCACGGTGGTCGCGAGCACGACGAGCACACAGGACACGCGCGTCACGTCAGGCCTTGTAGAGCGGCCGCACCTGAAACAGCAGGTACATCGAGATCAGACCGCCGACGATCGCGCCGACCAGCGCGCCGCTCAGCAGTGAGAACACGAAACTGGCGATCTGCGCGTAGAAGAGCAACTGCCAGCCGGACATCTTGCGGGCAAACAACCCGGGCAACGCCATCACCATCAGGCCGAGCTGCACGAGGAGCACGATCGTCAGGTACGTAAACCCCGTCGCGTACCCGATGCCGCCAAACGGCATGAGCGCCGCGCCGATGCCCAGGACGAACAGCAGCGGGGGCGCCGCCAGCACGAGCAGCACGACGGTAATCCACGGCCCGTACTGGACGATCCACTCTTTCGCGTTGTCGGGGATCTGGAACGGCGCTTTCTGCACCAGGTAGAAATCCAGAAAGCCGATGAGATCTTTGGGAGCCTGGTTCGTGTCTGCGGTCATCGTGATCCTCCTGCCATGCGGATGGCCCGAGTGAGATGCCGGGAGATGCGCGGTACGCGCGAGTTGCCAGGGCATTCTAGCGCGAAGTCCGCCGGGCGCAGCGATCCGCTCGTGTGAAACCCGTACCGAAGAGTCCGGGTCCTCGCGCCCGTGACCGGACGCATTTCAGGTGGCGACCTAAGATGAGGCGTGTCCTGTTCCCGGCTCGGCGGCTGGCGCACGGTTGCCGGCCTCGTCATCATCCTGATCCAGTTTGGCTCCGCTACCGCACGCGCGCAGCCCGCGCCGCCGCGCCGGACGATGACGGCCGTCCGTGCAGACGACTCGGAGACGATCCTCGTCGACGGCGTCCTGGACGACGCCGTCTGGAGCCGCGCCACGCCGGCGACCGACTTCCCGCAGCAGGATCCGCTCACCGGCGAACCGGCCACCGAGCGCACCGAGGTCCGCATCGTCTACACGCGCACCACGTTGTACATGGGCGTGCGCTGCTTCGACGACGAACCCGATCGGCTGCTGCGGTTTCAGCGGCGGCGCGACGAGTTTCTGTCGTCCGACGACCGCTTCATGTGGGTGATCGATCCGTTCCTCAGCGCGCAAAACGGCTATTTCTTCGAGACGAACCCGTCGGGCCTGATGGGCGACGCGCTGCTCGGCCCCGGCGTCAACAACCGCCAATGGGACGGCATCTGGGATCTCGCCGTCCACCGCGACGCGCAGGGCTGGAGCTTCGAGGTGGCGATCCCGTTCACGACGCTCAACTTCGATCCGCACGCGACCGCGTGGGGCATCAACTTCCAGCGCACGGTCCGCCGAAAGAACGAAGAGAGTGTGTGGAACGGCTGGGCGCGCAACCAGGGACTGCAGCGCCTCTCGAACACGGGCCTCCTCGACGGCATGAACCAGAACGTCAGCCAGGGCAAGGGCCTCGACATCCGTCCGTTCGGCCTCGTCTCCGCCGACGCGTCGCCTGGGACCGGCGAGACGGGCACGACGACGACCGGCAAAGCCGGCGTCGATCTGCTCTACAGCGTGACGCCGGGCCTGCGCGCGAACCTGACGGTGAACACCGACTTCGCGCAGACCGAAGTGGATCAGCGTCAGGTGAACCTGACGCAGTTCCCGCTCTTCTTTCCCGAGAAGCGGACGTTCTTCCTCGAAGGCGCGAGCTTTCTCGACTTCGGCACCGGCGGATCGACCGACGTGCTGCCGTTCTTCAGCCGCCGCATCGGATTGAGCGCCTCGGGCGAGCCGCAGCCGATCACGTACGGCGCGAAGCTCACCGGACACATCGGCGGCCAGGACGTCGGCGTCCTGCACGTGCGGACCGGCGAGGACCACGGCACGCCCGCCGAGAATGTCAGCGTGTTCCGCGTCAAGCGGCGCGTGCGGCAGTCCTACATCGGCGGCCTGTACACGGCTCGCCTGCCGGGCGACGGCGCCAGCGCGCGACAGACGCTGGGCGCCGACTTCCAGATCGCGACCTCGACATTCCGCGGATCGCGGAACGTGAGCCTCGGCGGGTACGCCATTCAGACGACGAACCCGCAGCCGACCGGCGGGAGCGCCGCCTACGAACTGCGGCTCGACTATCCCAACGATCGGTGGGAAGCGGGCATGGCGTACCGCCGCGTCGGCGAACACTTCACGCCAGCGCTCGGGTTCACGCTGCGCACGGGGTACGAGCGATACAGTCCGCGTCTGCGCTTCAATCCGCACCCGCAGCATCATCCGTTCATCAGGCTGCTCGGCTTCGGCGCGATCGGCGACCTGCAGACCGACCTCGACAATCGGCCGCTGACGAATCTCTGGACGCTCACGCTGCTCAGCCTCGATACCCACGGACAGGATCGCTACAACCTCATCGTCCTGCCGGAGCGCGAGCGGCTCGACCGCGACTTCAGCATCTACCCGGGCATCACGCTGCCGGCCGGCGGCGAGTATTCGTTCGTGCGCTATCGCGTCGCGATCAGCACGGCCAGCCGACGACTGCTCTCCGTGAGCCCGAAAATCGAGTGGGGTGATTTCTACTCGGGCACGCGCGAGCAGTACAACCTGGACGCGACGGCCCGCCTGCGTCCCGGCGTGATCATCTACTCGTCGGCCGAGTACAACCGCGTGCGGCTGAAGGAAGGCGAGTTTCAGACGCGCGTCTACCGCCTCTCCCCCGAGCTGCAGTTCAACCAGTGGATCGCGTTCGTCAACACGTGGCAGTACGACTCGGTGAGCGCCGTGCTCGGCTGGCAGTCGCGCTTCCGGTGGGTGCTGACGCCGGGCAGCGACCTGTACGTC
>Ga0315281_10003565_pt1 | contig 22767 bp, 20 predicted proteins | sample YL17G07_0_MG_FD_204540 | JGI IMG/M metagenome (GOLD analysis project Ga0315281, IMG submission 204540) | Sediment microbial communities from Yellowstone Lake, YNP, Wyoming, USA - YL17G07_0 | ecosystem: Environmental > Aquatic > Freshwater > Lake > Sediment | place: USA: Wyoming | collected... | reverse complement strand
CTATAGTACTTTATGAAAAGTAACAAGGTAATGAATTAGACGAAATGAGTGACTATAGTACTTTATGAAAAGTAACAAGGTAATGAATTAGACGAAATGAGTGACTATAGTACTTTATGAAAAGTAATAAGGCGATGAATTGGATGAAATGAGTGACTATAGTACTTTATGAAAAGTAATAAGGCGATGAATTGGATGAAATGAGTGACTATAACACTTCGCTAAAATAATAGGCGAAATGAGTGACTATAGTACTTTATGAAAAGTAATAAGGTGATGAATTGGATGAAATGAGTGACTATAGTACTTTATGAAAAGTAACAAGGTAATTATAGTACTTCATGAAAATTAGTAAACGATGGTGAAAGAGTTATTTTTTTATTGTGTATAGTTACGCCGACCAGTGGTATGCTATTGACTATGTTAATTGTATTGATTTCGACATTATTTAAGACAAAATTTAGTTTAATTTCGCGGTATACTTTTGAGAAAATGTCACATAAAGCACTGGGAGATGCAATATTTTTACTGGTTAGATAATTTAGAATTTTAATCCATTCTTCCTGGGCGTATTTATCGTTTAATGAATATTTACCGCGAACATTATTTCTCCAATAGTTAGCGTGATTGATTAGTTCATGATCTATATTTTGGGCGAATTTAGTGCCAATTAAACTAGAATTGCAACGTTCCATGTATTTACAAGTGACATCAAAAAATTCCATGAGATGAGTTTGTTTATAAAATGCGATCCAATGGATTAAATAGGCATAATTGTCGGTGAATGATAAATATTTTTCTCTTTCTGTCAATGAATTATTTTTAAGAACGATAAATGAGAATGTACAGTCACTAATATAGGATTCATTTGAGTATAAAGACATAAAATAAAATAATGTTCTTAGATGCAATAAGACTTCATCAGTATCATTGTCATAATAGCCCAAATTATCCAATGTATTGTAGAATGATTTCGCATAGATCAATAATTTTTGGAGAGTGTTTGTCGAATATTCAGTTCGTTCTTCTATGGAACGCTTTTGTATTTCGAAGCAGATATTTTCATCATGGATTCTATATTTTGGATCAGCATAATTATAAAGGCGATAAAAATTGCCTTCTGGTATAAATAATTTTTTGATGAGTGCATTCTGGATGCCCAAATAACATTCTTTGCTTAAATAACTGGATGTGATATAAAAATTCGTATCAAAAACATCATGAGGATAATTTCCGAAAATATCAACAAACAGATTATAAAATTTAACCATAGTTGGTACGACTTTATTTGGTTCGTTATACGAAACATAAGTGAAATCTAAATCACTCATAGGAGTCGTCGAACCTTTTTCGACATAACATTTTTCATTAAACCCTATAACATTTAATAAATGTCTGACGATCATGCGTCTTAAAACACCAATTCCTTTTAATGCGCACACATCAATTTCATTATTTCTAAAATGTTTTTTGATATTATTCCAATCAATAAGTTCATTTTTGTCATTAACATTAAATAAAATTTTACCATCATCATAAATAATTTTATTTGTTTTGATTAATTTATTGTAACATGCATATGCATCATTGGAAATTACGTCTTTCATGTGTACTTTTTATTTATACTTTTATAGAATAGTTAGTGAATATTTTATAAAAAAATGAAATTAATTCGACATAGTATAATTAGAATGATAGATTATAGTGATTAAAATGACCATTAAGGATTGTTTACGTCAAATATTTTATGAAAATGTATATGTTAGGATAATACTGACTACAATTTTAGTGAATTTAATTATTGGTTCTGTATATGTTGTATCAATTTATTACATACCAAATGCAACAGAACAACTATGTCACAATAGTAAATTTCGCGAATATTACAACCGAATATTTTTTGGTTTTCCAGTGTCAGATATTTTGTGTGATATTTCGATAATATTTGGTGAATATCAAATACAATATACGAATTTAATGTGTTGGATTTTAATTATTCTACCGAGTTTGGAATTTAGCATCATATTGAACATTGAAAATATTTACTTAGGAATATTGTATCATTATAGTGTCCCGGATAGTCAATTACGCCAGAATGATAATTGGTATGATTATTTGTGGGGAGCAAAAAATAATGATAATGTGGTGTTGACGAATATAATTCTGTGTCCAATAATAGTGACATTAATAACATTCTTATTTGTGCAGGAATTGTATGTGAAAATAATTTATATTATTTTTCAGTTCGCGTACCCAATGATATCAGTGATGGTGTATAAAATAATGATGGTGTATAAAAATAAATATCATTATTTGGATGTTGATGTCGTATAGTTAAATTTTTTTATAAATAAAGTTATAAACATGAAAAAAATGAAATAAAAAATTATAGTGTTATAGTAGAAAGGTAATGTAACAAAGACACATAATGTTAAAATTAGGCGATTACGAATTTCAATATGGTGAATGTTTGGGAACTGGTAGTTTTGCGCATGTATATAAAGGATATAATACGGTAACGAATAGTGTTGTAGCAGTGAAAGAGATAGATTTCCAAAAACTTCGTTCGAGTGGAATCAAACAGGAAAAACTAGTTAAGAGTTTGGGGGCAGAAATAAATATTATGAAAATGTTATCCCATAGGAATATTTTACAGTTTGAGGCATTTTTTTGTGAAGAGGAGAAGATTTTTATGATGATAGAGTATTGTAGTGGTGGGGATTTATTGTCATATTTAAGGAAGCAAGAAATGTTTAATGCGCAAGGATTGGAGGAGAGGAATGCGCATATCATTGCCACTCAACTGATGCAAGGATTAAAATATATGCACTCGCGTGAAATCGTTCACCGTGATTTAAAACCACAGAATATTTTAATTTTGCGAGAGCCAGAAAAAATAGATGACGTTATCATTAAAATAGCTGATTTTGGATTTGCATGTTTATTACAACCAGAACAAATGACGGGTACTGTATGTGGGAGTCCGTTATATATGGCGCCAGAGGTATTAAATAATAAACAATATTCAGATAACACGGATATTTGGAGTGCGGGAGTTATCATTTACGAAATGTTAACAGGGCATACCCCATTTTATGCCAGAAATATTGTGGAATTGATAAACATACAGAAATCGACACCAATGATTAAATTACCGGTATATTTGGATGTGACGAAAAATTGCCGAGAGTTAATCAAAGATACTCTTGTGTTGGAGCCAAATGATAGAATCAAATGGGATGATTTTACGGGACATAATTGGTTTGCGAAAAGTATTGCGAAGAAAATAGTTAAAAAAGAGCAAAAAAATATTGGAAGTGCGCCAGCAAGATTACAATATATACATGATGTGGAACAAATGTTGGATTCATTTGAGATCATAGATTCGGACATTGTACTCGATCAAGAATTGGAAGAAGTAAGAATGGAACTGAAAAAGTGGATTGACAGGACTAATACATTGATAAAAATAGCTGATAGTAAATGTGAAATTAAATATTATGATGAGGGAGAAATGCTTTATCAGAAATGTGTGCAGGTTCTATCTGTTATTATTGACACCGCGCATAATTTTATTAACAAACATGCCAAGATCAATATTTTACAGAAGGGGATATTTAATTCCGATACATCACAAATAGAATTTATAAATTTAGACAAGGCGACCAAGAAAAAAATTAATGATATTATTAGTGTGCCATCGATCGATGAAAATATTAAATTATTGACACATAAAATTGGAACGACGATAAGTAATTGTAATACGATTATAGAAAAATGTAATTTATTAAAAAGGAATTTATACACAAGAAGAGCAGAAAAATTAATATATGATAATGCAATTTTATTTGGGGCGAAGGGTAAAGTTTATGCGGAAATAAGTAAAGAACATGAGGCAATAGATTATTACATTACAGGAATTCATTTATTGGAAATATTGGAATCATTTCCGAATGTGATAAACGCAAGTTGTACGGAGAGATATAAAGACACGATAAAAGATTATCATCGGAAGATTCAAAGAATAAGAGAGACATTACAAGAATAAAAAAATGAATTTCTATCAACATGATATAAATATTTTACTTATATCAAAATGGCAAATAACCAAGCAAACAAGTTTAAGTTAATATCCAGAGATGTATATCAGTTTATGTACAAATGGAGGAATAATTATTATAATCACCAAGAATACCTAAAAATAACTCCACGTCAATTTGTATTAAGACACAAAAACCAATTGGAGGAGATTACAAATGATTTAATGACTCCAAAATATACAAAGCAAAAAACGAGAAAACATATTCATCACGTGAATAGTGCTCAACCACCGGATGTGTTAGTGTGTGAAATGTTTTGCATGGAGAATGACAATATTATTAAAATTATTGGTATTGATAAATTTGGTTATGTTGGAATATCTGCTTTTGGTACTATTTTAACATATTTTGGTTCGTATGACGTTAAAAAATTAGGAACATTCCAATATGCTGATAAGTTATTGGAACTTATCAGAGATTTTGAAAATATTAAATCGGTAGATAATTTTATTGAAATGGTGAATGATTTGGATAAAATACAGGAACATTTAATGATATTTGGAGACAATTAATTTTTTTTATTTGGGTTTGATTTGATATTTAGAGAGGGCATAACTGACAATCCAGATGAGACACCCAGTGATGAACAGACTTATTTCCATGACATGATTTTTGTTCCAGTTTGCACTGTCAGAAGGGATTTTTGTGCGTTCGAATCGCTTGACAATATTGAATGATCCGAATCCGATCACGATAGTTAATAGACCGAGAATAATACTTCCAATGATAGGTTCAAAGTTCATTTATTATAGTATATATTATTATTAGAGTAAAAATATTGAAAAATAAATGTTTATATTATTATAATTATAATTATATAGCAAAACGAAGCGAATGTTGACATATTCTATAGTTTCTGATGGGACTGGATTAGATTACAAATATTTACAAAGAATATTACGAGAGAATGGATGGGAAGAAATTCCTGTTAATAATTTATACAAGCATCCCAACCCATTCGTGGATTTACTATGGATAGATGCCGAAACAGTAGTCAAAGATGTCTGGAAAATTAAATGTACAATGAAGAATTTGTATGATAATGATAAAATAGTGATTACAAATAAATGTAAATTGTATGAAAACTTAGCGAATTTTTTCCCAGAAATAACTAAAAAGCACGTTCCCGAAACATTTAAATTAAAGAATTTGAATCACATTCAAGATGGTAAAGTTTATATTGTCAGACCATGTGGTAGAAATTTTTATTCAGGAGAAGGAATTTATATTATTACAAATAATGATGAATTACAAAAAGTCAAGCAGATATATAGTTCAGAATTTATAGCCAAACGAAAAGAATTTGTGCAAAAGAAAAATCAGGAATTTGATGTTATTGTATCAGAATACATTACAAATACATCATTATTAAACGGATACAAATTTCATTTGCGGATGTATTTACTGATAAACACATTTCCAAAATATTCGCATAAATTATGGAAAATTGGCAAAATAATTACAGCAAGAGAAAAATATGCGAGTGAGAATTATGCGAATAAATTAATTCACGATACACATATGAAATCAACCCCGAAGAATATATTTTTTCCAGAAAATTTGGATGGATTTAGTGAGAAAGATAAAAAATATATGTTTCAACAGATGGAGGAAATTACAACAGCCATTGCAGAAATTTACAAAAGATATGCGAAACCATATCCGGAATCGAAAGCAGCATTTGAAGTATTTGGGTTAGATTTTATGATCGACGATAAATTAACAGTGAAAATTATAGAATTAAATGACAGAGTTGGTTATGCACCAGCGCAAGGGAATGCTGATAAAGAATTTAAATTATTTAGCAAACGATATTACAAATGGGCATATAAATATGCGATCAAACCAATTGTGGAAAATATGAAACAATAAAAACTTTTTTATAATCAAAAAAAATGAAAAAGATAACTGATTATGTATTAAGTGTTCTAATTAGCATTAAAATGATTCATCAGATACTGCAAAAGTTACTCCAAGATAAGCGAACAATTAAAGATGTACTTGATAATACACTGTCCGATAATTTATCGGAGCAGATTATATTAAATTCAATTACGAGTGAGGAAATCAAAGATGTCATTGGAGAAAATATATTGGAATATATTGAAAAACATCCAGAGATGCCATGGGAGCGACAATGTATTTCGCAGAATCCGAACATAACCATGGAAATGATAGAAAAACATCCAGAGAAGCCGTGGGATTGGTTTTGGGTTTCAATGAATCCAAATCTAACAATAGAAATGATAGAGAAACATCCAGAGGAGCCATGGAATTGGAGAGAGATTTCATGTTGTAAAAATATAACAATAGAAATAATTATGAAACATCCGAAGATACCATGGGATTGGGGAAATGTATCATTTAAACAAAATATAACAATGGAAATGATAGAGAAACATCCAGAGAAGCCGTGGGAGTTGTTTTGTATTTCAGGGAATCCAAATCTGACTATGGAAATGATAGAGAAACATCCAAGGAAGGTATGGAGTTGGCATTGGATATCAAGTAATAAAAATATAACCATGGAAATGATAGAGAAACATCCAAAGAAGCCATGGCGTTGGAATGGAATTTCAAAGAATCCAAATGTGACTTTGGAAATGATAGAGAAACATCTGGAGAAGCCATGGAATTGGGGAGATATGTCGCACAATCCAAATTTAACCATGGAAATGATAGAGAAACATCTAGAGAAGCCATGGAATTGGGATGGTATATCACGTAATGAAAATATAACAATGGAAATGATAGAGAAGCATCCAGAGATGAATTGGGATTGGCATGGAGTTTCATGGAATCCAAATCTAACCATGGAAATGGTAGAAAAAAATCCAGGGAAGGATTGGGATTGGAATGGAATTTCACAAAATTCGAATGTAACCATGGAAATGATAGAGAAACATCCAGAGAAGCCGTGGGATTGGAGTAGAGTTTCAATTAATCCAAATCTAACCATGGAAATGGTAGAAAAAAATCCAGAGAAGGATTGGGATTGGATATTTATGTCATCCAATTTGTATGATAATTTAAATCAGAAAGTAGAAAATGAGATCACGAAATATTTGGATGATTAATTTATTTATAAAAAAATGAAAAAGTAAATGATTATGTATTAAGTGTTCTAATTAACATTAAAATGATTCATCAAATAATTCAAAAGTTGATCAATGATAAGCAACCAATTAGGGATGTACTTAACAGTTCAATGACAGATAATTTATCTGAGCAAATAATATTAAATTTAATGACGAAGAATGAGATCAAAGATGTCATTGGTGAAAATATATTGGAATACATTGAAGCACATCCGGAGAAGCCATGGGCTTGGGCTGGAATTTCATGCAATCCAAATCTAACAATAGAAATGATAGAGAAACATCTAGAGATGCCATTTGATTTGTGTTACATTTCATGCAATCCAAATCTAACAATAGAAATAATAGAGAAACATCCAGAGATGCCATGGGATTGGAGAGAAATTTCAATGAATCCAAATATAACCATGGAAATGATAGAGAAACATCCAAAGAAGCCGTGGCGTTGGGATGGAATTTCAATGAATTCAAATCTAACAATGGAGATGATAGAAACACATTCAGAGAAGCCATGGAAATGGTGTGAAATTTCATGTCATCCGAACATAACTATGGAAATAATAGAGAGACATCCAGAGATACCATGGATGTGGGATTGGATTAATTATAATCCAAATTTAACCATGGAAATGATAGAGAAACATCTGGGGAAGCCATGGCGTTGGGATGGAATTTCAATGAATTCAAATCTAACAATGGAGATGATAGAAACACATTCAGAGAAGCCGTGGAATTGGACTCAGATTTCACATAATCCAAATCTGACAATAGAAATGATAGAGAAACATCCAGGGAAGCCATGGAATTGGAGAGCAATTTCATGGAATCCAAATCTAACAATAGAATATATAGAAAAACATCCAGAGAAGCCATGGGATTGGGGTGGAATTTCAAGGAATCCAAATCTAACAATGGAATATATAGAAAAACATCCAGAGAAGCCATGGAATTGGGGTGGAATTTCAATGAATCCAAATCTAACAATGGAATATATAGAAAAACATCCAGAGAAGCCCTGGGATTGGCATGAAATTTCATCGAATCCAAATCTAACCATGGAAACAATAGAAAAAAATTTAGAGAAGCCATGGGATTGGAATGGAATTTCACAAAATCTGTGTGGTAATTTAAGCCAGAAAGTAGAAAATGAGATTACGAAATATTTGAATGATTAATTATTCTATTGTTTATGTCAAAAAAATGAATGATTAATTTTATAATATAAATTTTAGACACTATCAAAGTAATAGATGCCAGTATTAACCGATGTTGATTTGGACAAGCCAAATAATTTTACTTTATTGCGTGAAAGAGGAAATTACTTGTGCAAAATGTTTTATGTGTTTAATGACGATCGTGACATACCAACACAAGAATACATTATAAGAATTAAAAAAGCCAGAATATTTGATTATGATAAAAAAATAATAAACATAACGTTTTCAATTAATGATGAGATAAATAAAAAGATTTATGAATTTATTACAGCATTAGAAGAAAATATTGGCATTGCAATAAATATGAAAACCCGGAAATCGAATTTTAGTTGTGTTAAAAAAATGGTGACATTATGCGCATATTCTAATGAAATGATAGTTTTTGGAGAAGATAACACTATTTTAGAAAATTATTCATTGACTTTTAATACAAATATTTCTGTCGTCATAAAATTATCACAAATAAACTGTGAAGGAAATAAATATGTTCCGAATTGGGATGCAGTTCAATTAAAAATAAATAAAAATCTAGAAAAGAAATGTATGTTTGATGAAATTATGAATGATAAGATTACAAATAATAATATTACGAATGAAGTGGTTACAAAAAATATTGTAACTCCGAAATATCAAATACCAAAACCGCCACCACTCAGAATAAATCATTTCGCTCCCAATGTTGGAGATATTGTAGACATGAAAAATAAACTGAAGAAGGTCAAAAGGATAAAAAAAATGATTTAAGAAATATTTATTTATAACAGAATATAAAAAATAAGAATATTATTCATTCATAATGGCAGTTGTCAAGTACCAAGATGCATGTGAGAAGAATGCCGATTTAGTGACAGATATTTTGTCAGTCGACAATAAAGAAATACTACTTGTGTCATTATTGGAAACGGTGTGTAACATGACAGATAACACGAAATTATTTAAGAAAATTTGTGATTACTTATATAATGTGGGTGTTTTAGATGATCCAAAAATGTATTCAAAAAATAACAAAAAGATTAGAAAATTATACAGGGAATATTTGTGTAAAATAATGATGCAATCGAAAGACAAAAAAGACAGAGAATTACAATTGTTAACATCAGGAGAGAATAAAATAACGGTAAATAACAAAACAGAAATTCAAGAGGGGTTTCAAATTATTCACTCACAATATTCGAATAATTTTATAGAGTTAGAAAAGATTGGGGAAGGTGGGTTTGGAGAAATCTACAGGACATATCATAATTTAGATGCGCAATTATATGCCATCAAAAAAGTACCTTTTGTGGACGCAGATGATCCCAATAACATCAGAGCCTTTAATGAAGTGAGGAATTTAGCAATTTTACATCATCCGAATGTGGTCAGATATAATAGTACATGGTTAGAATTAAGTGATCAAAAAATGGAAATATTTGAGGAGGATGAAATAGATGTTAAAATTTATCCAATTTTATACATTCAAATGGAATTATGTTCGATGAGTCTACGAACCTATTTAATTAAGAGGAATTATAGTGGATTCAAAAGTGATTTTAGTTTTGAGAAGAAATGTATAACAGGAATTATTTCAGGAATGAAATACATTCACAAAGAGAATATTTTACATCGTGACCTGAATCCGAATAATATATTTTTGGACAAAGATATGAATCCAAAAATAGGTGATTTTGGAATGTCGATGAAAATTGATCCGAAAGAAAAAATGTCATTGGATGTCAAAACAAGTTTATCTAAATTTGGGGTACAAATTTACATGCCACCAGAATACGAAAATAAAGATATATATACATTCAAATCTGATGTATATAGTTTAGGAATTATTATTTTTGAGTTATTGCATATTTTTTCGACAGATATGGAAAGAATAGAAATAATTGAAAAAATTAAGAAGGGTGTTTATCCACAAAGTTTTACAGAAAATTTTAGCGAATACAAGAACATAATTAAATTAATGCTGAATGAAGAAATGGATGAGCGTCCGAATATGAGTCAAATTGAAATTTAATTTATCAAAAAAAATGAATATAAGAACATATAGCATTAAAATAACATATTTATCAATGACAATGGAAACCAAGCAGGTTAAATGTGAGTTTGTTTTGGATAGCAAAAAGGATATGTTTTCAATGTGTCTGAAAGAGCAGATCCAGATGAATTCGCGCGAGGATATAGGTGAGTTTTATAATGATGAAAAAAAATATAAGAATTTATTGTGTGGTTTGGATGTTGATAATGGTTCTAAATATTGTGATTATCACAGGTGCCAAGCAACCCAAGAAAAATGTTCCAATCCTGTTTGTCTTTTCGAGGAGAATACTGAACCAAAATTACTAAAATATTGTGCGAAGCATAGGTGCCATAGTATTTTTTTTGAAAAATATATGCAGGAATTTTGCGAGAATGAATGTTGCCAAGAGATGAATGTTTGCCAGGAGCATAAATGTATGTTATGTCACAATGCCAAATCAGAAAAATCAGATTTGTGCAAAGATTGTTTGGAAAATACAGACATAAAATGTAGTCGTAATGGGTGTGAAAATAAAATAAAATATAACAAAGATGTAATCCATAATTATTGTGATCTGCATAGATGCCAAAAATGTAATCGTTGCGAGAAGAAAGACCAATCTGATTATTGTACATGGTGTACTTGTCATTATAAATCTCCAACCGGACAAGAATGTCATAATGTAAAAAGTACGCAGTCACAATTTTGTGAGGAACATGACAAAGAGTGTTGTCATTATGCAAGTCGTGGAAAAACATGTAATAAACAACAGATAGTTGGATGTAATTATTGCGAAGGTCATAAATGTCAGTGGGATAAATGTTGTCAGAGTATTTGGAACGTGTATACGGGCGAGTTTTACCATGATAGTATTTATTGTAGAAGCCATCACACAGCCAATGAACTATGTCGGAAATTTGGAATGACGTTAAAAGAACTGGATGAGAAGAAAAAATTAAACGAACATGATCAGAAACTTAAAAGAATTTTTAAGATCTAAAATATTTTATTTACAAAAAAATATTAAAGATTTTTAAATCATTAGTATTGTTATAGATATGAATAATAAGAGAGCAAGAGATGACGATAAAATCGGCAATGACTGGATCGCTGCCAGTAAGACACGTAATACCGCTGTTGATGACCCATGTTTGGACTATTACGAAATGTATAATATTTACGATATAAATAGTAAGCCAATCAAGAAACAAAGGATATCAGAGAAGTCGTTACAGAATTCCAAGGTTACCAAAAAAGTAGAACCGATAGAATCAGATAATTTTATGGAATATATTCTGAAGAAGGGAATACAATTTGAAGAGGAAATTGTATCAAAATTACAGAATAAATATGGTGATAATTTCATTAAGATTTGTAATTCCTACGAAGCCATATATAAACAAAAATGCGAAGAAACAATTGATGCGATGAAAAAAGGAATACCCATTATTTACCAAGGTATAGTTCAAAATCCGACTAAAATGCTTCAAGATGGTGACGAGAGAACATTTGGAGCGGTTGATTTATTGGTACGAAGTGATTGGGTGAATAAGATAGTGAACAAATCTATTATGACAGCAAGTGAAATAGCGAATCCTGCGCCAAATCTGGGTACGGATTATCATTATCGAGTGATAGATATTAAATGGACAAAATTACATTTCAATGTGAATTTTAAGACCTTAAGAAATAATTTAAATGTCAAGCCATTTAAAACACAATTGTCGGTCTATAATTATGCTCTTGGATATATGCAAGGTTATACACCAAATTGTGCATATATTCTTGGAAATGGTTGGATGTATGAGAAGACAAGAAGAGGAAATAGAACGATTACCAAAAGTGCCAATCCTTTTGATAGATTAGGTCAAGTTGATTTTACAGAATTTGATCAGCACTATAATGAAAAGGCGAGTGAAGCGATTATTTGGTACAGAAAGTTACAAAATCAGACGAATTTTACCCATAATCCTCCCAATCGTCCAGAACTATATCCGAACATGAACAATAGTCATGACGGGAAATTTCACCATGTCAAAGAACAAATAGCCGAAAAATACAGTGAGATTACGCAAATTTGGAATTGTGGAATAAAAGAGAGAGAGAAGGCATTTGATCGTGGTGTCACAAGTTGGAAAGATCAAAAATTCAATACGAATTTAATTGGACTGAGACCTGGAAAGAAACAGAAAGTGATAGACACGATTGTTGCCGTAAATAGAGATGGAACAGAATTAATATACCCGAAACAATTACCACAAAAATATAATTGGCAAGAGAAAGATATTGTTAAAATTTATGTTGATTTTGAGACAATCCAAGAAAATATGACAGAAATACAATTAGGCGGTGATTTTATTTTTATGATAGGAGTTTTATTTAAGAAGAATGATGAAGTAATATATAAATGTTTTTGTGCGAATGAATTATCATTAAAATCTGAAAGAGTAGTGATAGATAATTTTTTTGATTTAGTGAGTGAAATTTCGAACGAGAAGGAGAATATTTTATTTCATTGGGGGCACCACGAAAATAATGTTTTAAAAAATGCGATCAAAAGACATGGTAACATTTGGCAGATGCCGAAATTTCATGATTTTTGTCGGACGATGACAGATATTCCGATTATAATTAAAGGAGCGTATTGTTTTGGATTAAAAATAATAGCGAAAGCGATGTATAAAAATAAATTAATTGATACAATTTGGACAGATGATATTCAGGATGGAGTAAATGCAATGTACAAAGCCTGGAAAGAATACAAAAAATATAAAAATAATGTTGAGTTGCTAGATCGATCGGTTGTGGATTCTGAAATGATGCAAAAAATTATATCATACAATAAAGTTGATTGTCAAACAATGTATGAAATAATTGAAAAAATAACATTGCATTACGAATATAAAGGAATAAGTATAAATATCAACAATATATTACAAGAAACAATTATGTCTTCAGATAGCGATAATACTGAGATTGAGAACAATGTCCAAGAAAGAAAGACGGCAAGAAAGGCACCAAGAAAAAGACTAGCACATCCTCCTGTGTCCAAATCATCTGATGAAGAAAAACCATGCAAGAAGTCTAAGAAAGATAAATCCAGTGACGAAGAATGGATTCCAAAGAAGAAAAAGCAGAACATTATGATCCAAATTTCTGAACCAGTACAAGAATCAGAAAGTGATGACACAGATAATTTGGATGACTTTATTGATAATGATCTGGTCAGTGAAGATCTGGTTGATCCGGTTAGTGAAGATCTGCCTAGTGATGAAAAAGATGTTGATTCGGATGATGAACCAGATATAAATTTGAGTGTTCTGGAAGTGTTAATTAATAAAGTCTTTGATTCACTGGGAAAGAAATATGGGAAAGAAAAGATGGATGATGATGTACGTGAGAAGATTAAAAATACACTACTTAGTCGGATGGTGAAAGTTGAGGAGATTTATAAGTTGGAGAATACTACAGACGATGAGAAAGCGAATTTATTTGAGAAATATATATCATGTGCAACATTAACGAATGTCGATGATTTTATTCATGACAGGGATGAATTGAGAAGACAAATTAACAATCATCAAATAGTTAATTCTGAAGAAATGATAAAATTGGCAGAAATAAAGGAACGATTAGAAAATTGCAAAGAAAATACGGTGACATTGGAAAAACGTATTTTATTACTTGATGTGGATGATTTGAGTAAGAAAATTATTTACAATAAATATAAACAATTAGCCAGTACGCATGTTGGAACAGATTCACATGCCAAACTAAAGGAATGGATTGAAAATGCTATAAAGATACCATACAATATTATTAAACCCATTAAATCGGAGGATGTATCTATTGTCAAATATCTCAACCATGTGAAGACAATTTTGGATCAGGAATTATTTGGGATGCAAAAAGCGAAGGAAGAACTATTAATGATACTCAACAATAAACTAAGAGATCCCACATCACTTAAGAATACATTAGCATTTGTTGGAGCACCAGGGACAGGAAAAACTGCCATAGTCATTGCATTATGCAAAGCGCTTGGATTACCCCACAGTCAAATTTCACTGGGAGGAAAACATGATGCATCTTATTTCCTGGGTCATTCATATACTTATGAGGGGAGTCGACCAGGGCAAATCGTGACATCACTACAACAAATGGGGTGCAAAAATGGAATTTTATTTTTTGATGAATTTGACAAATTAGAAGATCGAGAGGGAAAGAAGGGCGTCAGTAATTTAATGTTGCATATAACTGACTTTACACAGAATTCGACATTTAATGATGAATACATCGCAGAATTGTCGATTGATTTATCGAAGATTTGGTTCATGTTTTCACTTAATGACATAGAAAAAGTTGATCCGATTTTGAGGAACAGAATGACGTTCATCCAAGTTCCAGGATATAGTGATGAAGAAAAACAGGTCATTCTTAGAGAATATGTTATTCCGAAATGCAATAAGAGATTTAGTTTTACAAAAGATAATTTAATATTTACGACGGAAGTTATTAAACATATCATTAAAAAAGCAAATAAAGAGGAAGGTGTGAGAGAAATAGAAAGAAATATTTAAGAAATATATAAGAAGACAAATATACTACATTCGATTTATGAAACAGATGAGATATCTGTAATTAAATTAAGTTTCGACATTCCGAATTTCAAGGTGCCACATACATTTACAACAGAAGAGATAGACACACTTTTAAAAGTAGAGAAGCAAGAAGACAAGGAATTAAGTAAAAGTATGATTTACATGTAAAATTTTATTTTATTCTGTTAGTAAATATAGAATGAAGAAACTATATTTATTTTATGATGTGTTGACTGATTACACATCGGGATTGGCGGGAGCTGTAGCAGAGAGCAAAGAAAAAGCTATAAATCTGATTATCGAACAATTTAAGAAAGATACGAAAACACCAGGATTAAAACACACTAGAACAATAGGATGGAATTTGGTTGGATTGAAGGCGGATTTGAAAAAATGTAAAAATGTTGTCATTGTTCCATGTGATCAGGAAATAGGCTTTTATGTTTGTGGTGGAGCATAAAAAATGAAAATAGTATGTGTTTGACATGTATATATTCCAAAAAATTATCAACAATGCTTAACGTTAACGCCATATCATTTTTCCCCCGGAAGTTTGTTCCGAAGGATACCCCTCCAGTTCGTTTGTGCCGTCGTGGCAACAAGCCATCTCTGATGAACTTGTTACTGAGACACCCAGAGTGCAGAGCAGAGTATTGTGTTAATTGTTCCAATTGTCGGGCACAGCACGAACATTTGGCATCTCTTACGCCAGATTCACCGAATGTTGAATTTGCGAAGATTACATACAACGTCAAGAAGACCGCATACCTACGATATCCATGCGAACCAGGGATACCAATAACGAAGTTGTACAAGAAGACGAAGTATTTTGTGATTCCATTTGGTTATTTAGATCAAACTTCATCTCATTATGACAAGCACCTCAAGCACTTTATTCCGAGACCGGATGCATACTATGATGCTGATATCATTGCTGCTGTGAGTAGCGTGAAGATCTACAGATGTTTTAAGGAAATATCGGGTCTTTGTAGTCGCTTAAGTAGTTGTGTCGTTTGTAATTTTTAATTTTTTTATCGACAGTTAATATTTTCATCAAAAAAATGAAAATATAAGTACCTACAAATAAATGGAGTTATAAGTCATTAAAAATGGCACAAGAACTGAAAAAGAAGGATATGTTTTTGGAGGAAGTGAATAATGAGTTAAAAAAGACATTTATTGGCATTGATAACATTATCGACCAATTTATCACAGCCGTCAGAGTTTGGTACTTAATGCCGGAACTAATGATTCGTCCATTTATTGTAAATCTATGGGGCTTGACGGGAACAGGTAAGACATCACTTGTTCGCGAATTTGTCAAATTAATTAAAATGTCGGATGCTTTTATCGAAATACAAATGAACAACAGTTCCAACAAGCAAACAATCCAAGAACGGATTAATCGAACTAACATTGATCAACATTCGCCATCTATTTTGTTGTTGGACGAAATGCAACGATTTCGGACAATAACCAGTAATGGTGAAGAACTACAAGACAATACAGAATTTTCAGATGTTTGGATGTTGTTGAGTGATGGAAAATTTCAATCATCTTCGTCGAATAAGGATGACATTCTTTCGTTGTTGTATAGCGATGCATACAACAGACAATGGGATGAAAAGGATGATAAGAAAAAGATGGAAAAAATAAAATACAAAATGTATCGTGAGAGTGCACGCGACATTAAAAAATTACTAAAATTGCGTGAACCAGCCGAAGAAATTATGACTTGGAATGATCAAAAGAAAACAGAACTTTTGAGAAATGCATTGAAAGATGATGAAATTTGTGAGGGCGTTTCATATCCCAAAATGCTAATTATTATTTCAGGGAATATTGACGACGCATACACTATGGCAGATGATGTAAGTGATGCCGACACAGATGCCGATGTGTTCCATGATTTTTCGAAGAAGATTAATGTAGTGAATATTAAAAATGCATTAGCGAAGAGATTCAAACCGGAGCAAATAGCCAGGTTTGGGAACAATCACATTATATATCCAAGTTTGAGCAAGAAGAATTACGAAGACATAATTAGGGCGAACATTGGAAGATTTATAAAAAAAATAAATGATATTCATGGGATCAGCATAGATGTAGATGAGACAGTGTACACGACAATTTATGAAAATGGAGTTTTTCCATCACAAGGTGTTAGACCGGTCATCAGTACAATTTCTGGTATATTTGAAAATTACATTCCAATATTTTTACTGAAATCGATGGAAGAAAATATAAAAAAAATAAATGTTAAATTTGTTGGTTCGAACATTGTTGGCGAAATAGGTGATCATATAATAACAATTCCAGTGGAACTAACAATCAACAACATTAAGAAAAATAAGAACATGAATGAGAAAATAATGACATCAGTTCATGAGGCAGGACATGCGATAGTTTATGCCACATTGTATAAAGTAACGCCAACACAAATTAAGAGTTCAACAGCGAGTGAGACTGTTGGTGGATTTGTTGGTGTACACATGATGAATCTCAGCAAAACATATGCGCGGGATGTGATAGCAGTTTCATTGGCAGGACAGGCTGCGGAAGAAATTGTTTTTGGCGAAGAATATAAATCGGCGGGTGCTGCATCGGATATTAGTTATGCGACAAGAATAGCAGCCGAATATGTTAGGAAATATGGTTTTGATGGGATTCAGAGTCGACTAGTAAGTACTGCGAGTTCTGGATCCGAGTCGTTTAATACCGATGTGGAAAAAACAAATACCACCATAGAAAATATGTTGGTTGAAGGAAAGAAACGTGCAATTGATATGATTAATGTGAACAAACAATTTTTCAAAGATGTTGTGCAAAAACTGATTGATTCTGGATATATTTTGCCAGTCGAATTTAAAAATATCGCGGTGAATCACGGGATTGAATTAATTAATTGTTCGTCGGAAGTTAAACTGATACATAATTACAACGAAAAATGGGGTCAATATTCCGTTAAATAAAAGTTGATAATTATTGAAAGAAATTAGAATATTATTTTGATCTGGTCTGGGTGGGAGCAAACAAATTCAAATGTTTTTTTTATTATAATTTAACCATAAAAATCGAATATGTTCATAATGCTTGACAAAGGAATTATGAATTTTAATTAAATAATATTTTAATGATATTTACAAAATTTGGAACAATAAAAACAATGGGAGTCATAATATTTTCCATTACACAATTTTTTTCACGTGGTTTTTCTTCTAAGATATTTTTTTCTATTTTGATAGACATAATTTTATTTTGCATGTGTATATTTTCAACATCTGGTGAATTAAAACTATCTGAAATATCACCACCTTGTTGTTTGCGGATATTTCTTCTGAATGCGAAACACATTTTGACTATATAATTAAGACACATTTTTTTATCCTAAAACTTGGCGGAGTGTATTTTTTTGTTCATGAGTTAGCGAAATTGGATAATTAACCGAGAAGAGAATGTATAAATTTCCCTTTGTGCCATTTTTGTTGGGTAATCCTTCGCCAGTAATTGTGGACATATCACCAGTTTTAATGATGTCAATAACATTAATATTAATGTCATGTTTATCGACATGCTTAATGGCACGTGAAAAACCACAAAGCGAATCAGCGAGAGAAATATCTAATTGTAACAATAGATTATACCCGTCAATTTTAATTTTATCATTAACCCTGGCATTTCGGATGAATAATTCATGTTGGATAAGTTCGATATGAACATTTAAATTACCAGTTGTTTTTAATTCTGGACTATAATTTCCACCATCTTGAATTATAATAGTTTCGCCATCGATGGTGCCGGTTGGAATAGTAAATGTGACAGTATTAGTTTCTTTTGTCACTTTAGAACCATTACATAATTTGCAAGATAATTTGGCATTGGAACCGGTGCCATGGCAAGTTGGACACTGAACGCAATTAATGACAGAGAACATACCCATATTGGTTTGTTTCTGTACTACTTTCGTACCACGACATGTGGCGCAAACATGTTCTTTTCCATCTTCCGAACCAACACCTTTACACTTAGAACAAATAATATTTCTAGTGTATTCTTTTGTGATGGATTTATCCGCGAACACATCGCCCAATGTAAGTTTTTCAATAAATTCGATATCGGGTGAAGCAATATTACTTTGATTAAACATTGGATTGTTAAACATGCCAAAATTTCCTCCAAACATTTGATTAAACATGTGCATCGGGTCGAAATGCATACCACCCATCCCATGCTTATTGAGTCCATCTTTACCAAAATTATCATATGTTTGTCTTTTATCACTATCAGACAAAACAGCATATGCTTCATTTATTGTTTTGAACATTTCATCTGCTCCTGGTTCTCTATTTTTATCCGGATGCCATTTCAATGCAAGTTTCTTATAAGCTTTTTTAATTGTTTCACTATCTGCAGTTTTATCTACACCCAGAATATTATAATAATCGTCAGACATATTTAATAATATATATGTCAAATAATTAAATTTTTAAATATTAACGTATTATTTTCATGTTTTATTTTATAATGAATAAAGTTTGGATAGTAGTTATACTTATTTCAATATTGGTATTAATTTTTTTAGTAACAAAAAGAGATAGGAAAGAACATCATACAAATCGAAAAAGAATATTTAGTCCCGCGGATCTGACATCCTGGTGGGCATGGGGTGGCGAATATTATAGTTCGCCAATGTATAAAATAAGGAAAAGTGCAGATCCATTAGGATCAGTTCCAGAAAAGCCGATTTATCTGAAAGATACTGTATTTAAGCAAGATGTCGTGCCACCATTTCCGAGACCACAACAATCATTTGTTTGTTAAAAAAATGAAAATAAAAGATTCAAAAATAATACATAGTTAATTCAATAAATGAATTCGGTAGACGAATATATTTTGCAACGCATATTTAGTTTCATACAATTTGATGATTTAGTTAATGTCAAATTAACATGTCAAAGATTTAATCGAACAATAGGAAAAATAGGCGTCTTAGATGATATCAAACAATACGCTGGTGAGTATTGTGAGTATGATGCATTACGAGTGGCAATCGATAATGATTCCTATATGTTGGTCAATTATTGTTGCGATCATTTCAATATAAATGCGAATCAATCATTGATGTGTTTTTGTCAGTGTGATGATAATTTAAAATTATTTAAATTTATTTTGGAGAAAACAGTTATGAAACATTATTTTGAGCAAGAAGAGTTGTTTAGAATTTTCAAATACTTTGGTCGAGGAAAAATAGAAATAGCAAAAATTATTTTGGAGAAACTACATGATGTTGAGCAGATTAAGAGATGCATAGAATGTGCATGTAAAAGAAAAAGTTCCCTTGCAATCATGAAGTTATTTTATGAAATTTATGATGAAACAATTACACAAAAATTTAATTTGGATTTTTGCTTGAATAATGCATGTTTTGCAAATCAAATTGAAATGTGTAATTGGTTCGTTATAAAAGGTGCTAAAAAATGCAATGCATGTGGTAAATCAGTAGAAGAACACAATATGTGGTAAAAAGTAGATATGAATATAAAAAAAAATCACGTTTTATTATATAATTGGTAAATGCGTAATGGAAAATCATGATAATAATCATCATGATAATAATCATCATGATAATAATCATCATGATAATAATCATCATGATAATAATAATGAAAATAATATGTTTGGTAATTGGAAACAATGTGATTTTGTCAATACGATTGGTATGAAATGCCAAGGAATTTATTTAGGAACTGTGACGAATTGTAGTAGACACAGATGTATTTTCATGAAAGGAAAAAGCGAACGATGTAGAAACACAGTAGTGTGTAATAATAAATGGTACTGTATAGAACATTTAAAAATGTGCCAATGTGTTTATGAAAAAGATAAAATAAGATGTGCTAAGCCAATTTATTTTAGTGCGTATAAAACCGGGACGCAATATTGCGAGGAGCATAAGTGTATTTATACATATTGTAAATATTGTGTTGACGAGAAGCCGAATAACAAATATCATTTATGTACATCCCATTTTGATGCATTAGTATTATGTGATTATTTTGATCTGACGAATAAAAAATGTAACAAAATAGTTGAAATGAGAGATGTTGTCAGGAAAAATTTGGATGGTGAGATTTTATTTGATATATGTATTGATGATAATTTAACATATAGTGATTTGTATTGTGTTAGTCCAAATATAAATTATTTCCAAGAAAGATTTTGTCCAGAACATAAATGTTGTGTTGATAAATGTCATGAGCACATTAGGAATCATCGAACAAAATTTTGTCGGAAACATTCCAGCAAATGCGAATTTCAACAATGCGAAGATTATGTTTATTGTGATAATAATGATGATGAAGAAGTTGCACCAGAATTGTATCAGACAGATAATGTATTTTGGGATGATACAATTAAAAAAAATATTAATATTTATTGTGATAAACATCAATGTCATTGGAAAGGAGATTTAAATTCTCATGACGAAATATGTCATGATCATATATGTGCCAATTCGATGTATTGTCAGAAACATAATGATATGTATTTATTTGATGTATTTGAATATGGTAATTAATAATTATGCCGAGAAGGAAAATATATTGTCGGTTCCGTGATAGTTTTGTAATAATACCAATGTATTGTAAGTATTTTTAAGTTTCAAAAAAATTTCGTGAAAATTATTGAATGATTTAAATATTTCTGCGAATTGACAGTAGAAACAATTTCTGGTTAATGAATTATCGTTATAAAAGAGAAAAAGATTATCAAAAGACGCCTTAATTTCTCTGGGTATATTTTCATAACATTGAAATGTGGATATGAGAGTAATGTTATAATTTTTTGCATGACAAAATAATTCTTTAACATAGCAAGTCTTAAATAATTTATCTTTACCATTGAAACAATCATCCAAAATCAATAATAATTGTGAATTAGTTTTAGCACAGAAATATTTTTGTTGGTTTGCTAAAATATTTTTAATATCAGTTTCAATATTATTTTTTTGAGTCATAATAATTTGTGATGGAATGTCAGAATAGTAATCGATTATTTTCTTACACAAGGTAGTTTTACCACAATCATGTTGTCCGATAATAGCTACACTTGGATTTTTTTCGAATTTGGAAAAACTAAATGGTGTGATATTCATATTTTTATAAATCCTATAAAGAAAATAAATAATATAAAAAACATATTATTTATATAAGAAATGCAAAAAGCAATACAAAAAAACAGAATAAGTAACATGAATAATGACATTAGTAGATTCTATTTGATAGATATCAAAACTGATGAAAAGAAAAAAAAGGAGAAGAAAGATGTGACCGCAGATATTTACAGTTTGATTAATGCCAAAGATGTAACGAAAACGATGAAAATTAGTATTTTTTCTGATGGAGAAGTGAAATGCAGTTGTAGTGATTACATTTTTAGATGTAAAAAGAATAATTTTTTATGTAAACATTGTTGCTATATATTACTGATAGGCATGAAACTTAAAGAAAGTGATATTATCGGAAGATTTATAAATACAAAATTATACAATGCGCGAAAAGGAATTTTAGTTGACAAATTTTCTACTGCCAGAAAACCACACACACCAACAGAATTTTGTGAAGGTAATGATTGTCAAATATGTTTAATGGAACTTCTTAAAGGTGAGGAACTATATAGATGTCATCAATGCAAGAAATATTTTCATTTGGAATGTACGAAAATTTGGCAGGAAAGATCGGCACA
>Ga0315281_10003564_pt1 | contig 22769 bp, 21 predicted proteins | sample YL17G07_0_MG_FD_204540 | JGI IMG/M metagenome (GOLD analysis project Ga0315281, IMG submission 204540) | Sediment microbial communities from Yellowstone Lake, YNP, Wyoming, USA - YL17G07_0 | ecosystem: Environmental > Aquatic > Freshwater > Lake > Sediment | place: USA: Wyoming | collected... | reverse complement strand
TCCTTGCCGATTACTGGGGACCGCGGCGCACGCTCGTAGCGGGTGCCCTCGTGGCGGCGGCAGGCACACTGCTGTTCGCGCTCGCGCATTCGCTCGCGCTGGTAGCGCTCGGGCGCCTGCTGATCGGCGCCGCGGTAGGGGTTGCCTTTGTGGCGATGCTGAAGCTGTCGACCCACTGGTTTCATCCTTCGCGCTTTGCTCTGTTTTCGGGCGTTGCCCTGGCGTGCGGCATCGTCGGAGCGGTGTTCGCCGGCGCGCCGCTCAGACTTCTCGTGGACGCGTTCGGCTGGCGTGCGGTGATGGTCGTGGCCGCGGGCATCACCGCGCTGGTGGCCTTGCTCACCTGGATCGTCGTGCGCGACGATCCAGGTGAGCGCGGCTACCGGAGTTTCATGGCAGAGCAGCATGCTGTCGCGCCGCGCCGCTCGGTACTCGGGGGTATGCGCGCGGTGCTATGCACGCGCAACGTCTGGCTGATCTTCATCATCTCCGGCGGCGTCTCGGGTCCCACGCTGACCTTTGCTGGCCTCTGGGGCGTGCCTTTCTTGAGAACGCAATATGGCCTGACGACCGCGACCGGCGCGATGATTACCTCGCTGCTGCTCCTCTCATGGGCAATCGCCGGACCGGTGATCGGCGCACTATCGGACCGGATCCGGAAAAGGAAACCCCTGTATGGTCTGGGCGCAGGCGTCGCCACGGCCGGTTGGTTTACGGTTTTCCTGTCTCCGGACCTGCCGCTTGCCGTCCTGATCGCGATTCTGGTGGCCACCGGAGCCGCCTCCGCCTGCATCATGATTGGCTTCGCTTTCGCCAAGGAATCATCGCCGGTGGCGCTGGCCGGCACCACATCCGGGGTGATCAACATGGGCAATATGCTGGGTGGCATGGTCATGCAGCCAGCCGTTGGCTGGGTACTGGACCGCTACTGGGATGGGACCCTCGAGGGCGGCGCGCGCGTCTACGGCTTCGGCGCCTACCGCGCTGGATTCAGCCTCATGCTTGCCTGGCTGTTGCTCGCGATCGTCCTGGTGCTGTTCACCCGTGAGACCCACTGCCGGCAGACACCCTGAACCGGTGACTGACTTGCGAACACGGCAGATTTCCACTCCCGTTGGCGGGCTGCTGTTCAGCTGTGTATTTCTGCGATTCCCCGATGCGGGCTCGATTCGGCACATGCCTGTCCAACAGTGCATCGTCACCCGAGTTCACTTTGCAAGCTCGGCAAGCAACGCCTCGCGCAATCGGAAACGCTGGATCTTGCCGGTCGGCGTGCGAGGAAGCTCCACCACCTCACGGACCCATTTCGGCCGGCTGTATTGCGGCAACGTCTCCTCGCACCTGGCCTGCGCGATGGCCTCGCCGTCTCCAGGCGGCGCCGCCACGACGAACAGTGCCAGCCGCTCGAATCCGTCCCGGTCGGGAACGACGACGCAGGCTGCCTCGCGAATTCCGGCATCGGCAAGCACCGCTTCCTCGACTTCCGCGGGCTTGACCCACTGTCCGGCGATGCGCAGCAATTCGTCTGCGCGCCCCTGATGGCAGTAGAAGCCGTCGGTGTCGCGAATGAACAGGTCGCCGGTGCAAAACCAGCCGTCGCGGAACGCCTTTGCCGTTGCCTCCGGGTCTTGATAACCGAGCGCGAGCGATGGGTGCTTGATCCACATGACGCCCGGCTCGCCGGCGCTGACTTCGCGGTCCTGCCCGTCCAGAAGGCGCAGCTGAACTCCGGCAAGTGGCAAGCCGGTTGCGCCGAGGCGCTGTTTGCCCGGAAAACACGCCAGCGTATTGACAAAAGACTCAGACATCCCGTAACAGGAATGAATCTCCCGGCCAACCGCTTCCCGCCATGCAAGTGCAATGGCATCGGGGAGTCTTTCCCCGGCAGAGTAGAAATACGCGACGCTTTTCAAGGGCGCGAGCTGCGCCGCGCCGAGGTTGAGCAGCCGGCGGTAAAACGTCGGTACGCTGAACACGACGTTTGGCCGATGACGCGCAATTTGTGCGACCACCTGTTCAGGCTCGGGCCAGGCCTCGATGAGAACGGTTGTCGCGCCGATGTTGATGGGGCCAAGGAAGGCGTTGTCCAGGGAGTAGGTGAAGAAAAGCTTGGACGTCCCGAGAACCACGGCACTTTCGTCGGCGCCGATGATCTCCCGCAGCAGTTTTCCCCCTTGGGCGCAGTTGCGATGGCTGTGAATGATCGCTTTTGGGCGGCCAGTGGTTCCGGAAGAGGGCAGCCAAAACGCCGGATCGTCACGCAACGTTGGTGCCGCGGCAAAATCGTACGATGCAGCCGTTACGAGCTGTTCGAACGACTCCCCCTGCCCGCTCGCACGGAGGATACGCGTACCGCTGTTCGCGGCTGCCCTCGCAAGCATAGCAATGTGCTCACTGTCCGATACCACGAGCTGCATCTCGGCGCTTGCCAGGACAAAGCCGTAGTCGCTCGCCGTGAGCCTTGGGTTGAGCGGTACGGCGACGGCGCCCGCCTTGACCAGTCCGAGAAACGCAGCGCAGTAGAGCGGGGAGTCCATCATCATCAGCCCAACGCGTGCGCCCTGTACGATCCCCAGTGCAACAAAAGCGTTGGCCGCGCGGTCCACCAGGGACGCGAGCTCGCCGTAGCTCATGGTCCTGTCGGAATAGATGAATGCGGTCTTGTCCTTCAGGCGACCTGCCTGGGCGAGGATGATCTCGGCGGCGTTGAAGTTGTCAGGCACGGGCGTCCACGCGAAAGGCGAACATTCTCTCACGACCGCAGGGGTTCGCATCAGTGCCGGGCCACGCGGGGAAAATTGCGCCCAAGCCGCCGTCACCGTCGCGTGCGGCGGTTTCGGATCGGGGCTTTTGTGATCTTGCGCTGATATCGGATCGAAAGGGATGGGTATAGTTACGGCAGGTTGCGGAACCTTGGTCCCCGCGCAGGAAGGTTACACGCCTTGGGAGGGAGTCATGCAGGACGTATCAGCACTGGGAGCATTTTTCACGCCGAAGAGCGTCGCGGTGGTGGGGGCATCTTCGGACCCGAAGAAACCAGGAAATACAGCCCTCCGGAACATGATTTCCATGGGCTACACGGGAAAGATATATCCGATCAATCTGCGAGAGCAGACCATCCTCGGGCTGCCCTGTTACAAGAACGTTCTCGACATCCAGGAGCCGATCGAGCTTTGCGTACTGCTTGTGTCTGCCGAACTGACCCTGCAGGTTGCGAGAGAGCTCGTGGAAAGAAAGAAGCGGTTTAACGATGTGATGGCCGTGGTATGCATGTCGGCCGGATTTGGAGAACTCAATACGAACGAGGCCGGGCAGCGCGAAAAAGATCTGGTTCGGATGCTGAGATCCGCATCGATAAGGCTCGTCGGTCCGAATTGTCTCGGCGTCATGGATACCGTGAGCGGGTTCAACACCAACTTCGACATCGGGACCTATCCGCGCGGCGGAATCAGCGTGCTCACGCAGAGCGGCGCATTCGGCAATTCGTTCCTGTTCGGCTCGGGGACGACGGGACTGGTCGGTCTTAACAAGTTTGTTTCCATAGGCAACATGGCAGACGTCCAGATGGCCGAACTGCTCATGTTCCTGAAAACGGATGATTCGACTCGGGTCATCGGCATCTATCTGGAAGGTCTTTCCGACCCCAGAGAATTTTTTCAGGTGGCTCGCTTGGTCGCCGCCGTCAAACCAATCGTGATGTTCAAGAGCGGCAGGAGCGAAATGGGCTCTACTGCGGCGCTGTCCCACACGGGTTCAGTGGCCGGTGCCGATGCGATCTACGACGGAGCGTGCCGGCAGGCAAGGCTCATACGGGCCAGGAGCGTCTCTGAGTTCTACGATACCTTGAGAGCGTTCGCGAAGCAGCCGATCCCGGCCGGAAACCGTGTCTGCGTGCTCACGCACATGGGAGGCCCGGGAACAATCTGCATCGATGAGATATCGACGCTACCGAACCTGAAGATGGCGGAGTTCTCGCCCGAGACCCGCAGCGCCCTGAAGAGCATTCTGTCTCCCGCCGCCAACGTGGGCCACCCTTCGGGCTACATCGACCTGACGGCCGCCCATTACGAGAACCTTCACAACCAAGTCCTCGTGCTCCTGTTCCACGACAAGAATGTCGACGCAGTCATCCAGATACTGGCTCCGAGCGCGTTCCTGGACCAGAAGGTGCTGGCCGGGGAAATCGCGAGCGCCTACGAATCCCAGGCAGGCGCCAAGAAGCCGCTCCTGAATGTCGTGACATTCGGTGATTTCGCCGATGAGCTGCGCAAGCGACTGGAGGAATCGAGCCTGCCGACCTTTGACTATCCGGACATGGTGGCCAGGGTCGCGGGCAACATGTCGGCGTATGCGGAGAATCGTCGTGCTTCAGTGACGAAGTCTCGGGACGGGGCCGTTACGAAAGGCGCAGATCGAAGTACCGACGGACCGGCCGCGGAGTTGATCGCATCGGCAGCCAGGCAGGGGCGCATCAGCCTTCTCGAGCCAGAGGCCTACGACGTGTGCGCACAGTACGGCATAAGGGTGCCGCCGTTCCGGCTCGTGGATACTCTTCAAGGCGCCCTTGGCGCCGTGAAGGAAATTGGCTATCCGGTTGTGCTGAAGATCGTGTCGGCCGAAATTCTGCACAAGACCGATATTGGTGGCGTGATGTTGGGCGTCAATAGTGACAGTATCCTCGAACAATCCTATGCGAAGCTCGTCGAGAACGTCAGAAGAGCAGCGCCGCAGATCCAGCAGCCTAGTGTCCTAGTCCAGAAGATGATGCCGACCACAACCGAACTCGTGCTGGGCGGCATAAGAGACAAGTTATTCGGCCCCTGCATCATGTTTGGTCTGGGCGGAATCTACGTTGAGGTGCTCAAGCGCGTAGGTTTTCGGCTCGCTCCCCTGCGGCATGAAGAAGCCAAGGCTCTGATACATGAGACGTTGCCCCCCGCCCTGATTGCCGGTGCGCGGGGAAGGAAGAACATGAACGTCGATTCGATTGCAGATGCGCTCGTTTCACTTGGCCGACTGTTCGGTGAACAGCGGCAAGTCGAACAGGTGGACCTGAACCCGTGCCTTCCGACTGATGACGGCTACCTGGCCGTTGATGCAAGGATCATCGTCTCAAAGCCGGATGGCCCCGCCTAGAGCTCATCACAAGATGAGGGGATCACTCCCCTCATCTAAGTGCCAGAAGCCGTTTCGGTGTGTGAAACAACGTCGCGGGAAATTCTTTTCTTCCTTCGAAGCACCGCCCGGGTGATTGTGCGGACCCAGGCGGAGCGCAGCCGCGCGAAGGCTCCAGTGCAACTGCGTTCGTTCCTCGCGGCGTGCTACATTACCGTGCGATAGGATCATCTCCAAATAATTTTGGACTCAAACGAATGGCGCAGCGCCCTCGCCCGGAAGACGGGCTCGACCACGGCATTCTTCCGGATCTGATTGGTTATCAGCTGCGCTTGGCGCAGCTCGCTGTTTTTCGCGATTTCGAGTGCACCGTCGGGGAACTTGGCATCTCGCCCGGGCGTTTCGGTGTGCTGGTGCTGGTCAACGGCAATCCGGGCATCACCCAGTCGCGGCTCGCCGAAGCGGTGGGGCTTGATCGCTCGACGCTGGTGCCGGTCCTGGACGGACTCGAGCGCCGTGGCCTTGTCGAGCGCCGCCGCGGCAAGGATCGGCGCACCAACGGGCTGTCGCTCACATTGTCCGGCAAGCGCCTGCTGGGCCGCGTCAGGCGCCGAATCGTGGCACACGAGCGTCGCATGGTTTCGGGCATGACTGAAAAGGAACGCGAACAGTTGGTGGCGTTGCTTGCAAGGCTGCGATCGCCCATGTGAGGAAGGTGCAGGCACGGCGGCACCAGCAAAAAAAGGGCGCCGTTTCTTGCGGCGCCCTTTTTCCAGGGTAAGGCCCGGATGGGCCTCGCCCGATTCAAAACTACATGTCGTAGGCCGACTCCCCGTGGGAGTTGATATCCAGCCCCTGACGCTCTTCTTCTTCGCTGACCCGCAGGCCGACGAGCAGATCGGCGATCTTGAAGGATATGTACGCTACCACGCCGGTCCAGACAAACACCAGCCCCACGGCTTTGCATTGAATCCAGAGCTGTTCGCCGATGCTCGAATAGCCGGTCTTCATCGTGACCCAGTCGGTGACGAAGCCCGGTCCGCCCAGACTGGGCGAGTTGAACACGCCGGTCAACAATGCACCGAGTATCCCGCCGACTGCGTGGACGCCAAACACGTCCAGCGCGTCGTCCGCGCCCAGCAGTTTCTTCAGGCCCGATACGCCCCACAAGCATATTGCGCCCGCGAGCAGCCCGATCACGAATGCGCCGGGAATGCCGACGTTGCCTGCTGCCGGAGTGATGGCGACCAGACCCGCGACCGCACCCGAGGCCGCACCCAGCATGGACGGCTTGCCCTTGACCACCCACTCCATAAACGTCCAGGACAACACCGCGCACGCCGTGGCGAGGAAGGTATTCATGAATGCGAGCGCCGCCGTGCCATTGGCCTCGAGTGCCGAACCTGCGTTGAAGCCGAACCAGCCGACCCACAGCAACGCGGCGCCGATCATGGTCATGGTGAGACTGTGCGGCTTCATGGCTTCCTTGCCGAAGCCGACGCGCTTGCCGAGCAGGTATGCACCCACTAGCCCCGCGACGCCGGCATTGATGTGCACAACCGTGCCGCCGGCAAAGTCGAGGGCTCCCCACTGCCAGATCAGGCCGGCCTTCGCCGTGACCGCATCGACCACCTTGGGATCGGTAAATGCGTCCGGACCGGGGAAGAACCAGACCATGTGCGCAATCGGCACGTAGCTGAAGGTAAACCACAGCACCATGAAAATCAGGACTGCGGAGAACTTCATGCGCTCGGCGACGGAGCCTAGTATCAGGGCGCAGGTGATCGCGGCAAACGTCGCCTGAAAGGCCACGAAGACCAGTTCCGGAATCGGGGTGTTCTTGCTGAATGTCCCCGCCATCGCGAACTCGCCCTTCACCGGGTCGAACGTGCCGTTCAGGAACAGCCGGTCCAGGCCGCCGAAGATCGAGTTACCCTCCGTGAAAGCCATGCTGTAGCCATAGATGCTCCACAGCACGGTGATCAGCGAGAAAGTCACGAACACCTGCATCAGCACCGAGAGCATGTTTTTGCTGCGCACCAGCCCCCCATAGAACAAGGCGAGGGCCGGAACGCTCATCATCAACACCAGTGCAGTGGACGTCAGCATCCACGCCACGTCGCCCTTGTTTGGCGTCGGGGCCGGTGTCGCCGTGGCACTTGGCGCAGTTGCGGCTGCAACTGCCGGTGCCGCAGCAGCAGCGGCCGGTGCGGCAGGTGCAGCCGCGGCGGGCTGAGCAGGTTTATCCTGTGCGAGCGCGGCGCCGGGCAAGGCGAATGCGCCGAACAGGACAAGCAGTGCGAGTAGTTTTCTCATCGCTGGGCTCCTCAGATGGCATTCGAACCGGTCTCGCCGGTTCGTATGCGCACGACTTGTTGCAAATCGAAGACAAAGATCTTGCCGTCACCGATCTTGCCGGTATTGGCTGATTTTTCGATCGCTTCGATGACCTGGTCCAGCACCTCGTCCTTGATTGCCGCCTCGATCTTGATCTTGGGCAGGAAATCGACGACGTATTCGGCACCCCGGTAAAGCTCGGTGTGGCCCTTTTGGCGTCCAAACCCTTTGACTTCGGTGACGGTGATCCCCGAAACGCCGACCGCCGACAAGGCTTCGCGCACCTCGTCGAGCTTGAACGGTTTGATAATGGCTGTAACTAATTTCATACAGTCTCCTTGTAAGGAAGTGTCGGCCGCGGGTGGGTCCACTTGGCCGATAACCGGTCCTAGAATGTCTTGCCGAGCGACAGAACGAGGGTTGCTCCGCGCGGGTCGATGAATTTCAAGCCGTTCGCCTGCGCGCCGTTCATGGCGCGCCAGAGTTCGGTGTTGGCATTCGTGGCGACGATGGCGGCACCGAGAAGGAAGCCGCCATATTCCTTGGTCAGGCCGATCTTATAGTCGGTGTAGGAAAGCTTGCCGTAATTGTGAACACCCTGATGACCGAGGTGCAGACCCAGCGTCAGCTTGTCTCCCAGATCGAAGTTGTAGGCGAGGTCCAGGTAGCCCGACCCCTTGGAGTCGCCCGGATTCGCGGAGAAGCAGTTGGTTGTGGCTGCACCGCTGCTGCCCAGCCCGCACAGCCCGCCCATCGTCGCCGTCTTCATGCCGAAGAAATCCGAAAGCGTGTGCGAGTACTTCGCCGCGAAACTGCCGTAGCTAAGCGCGCCGTAGAGCTCGGTGTTGTTGAACTTATCTTGGGCCGGATTGTTGAACTTCGCGCCCGGATACCAGTAGTAGAGCAGGCCGATGTCGAGGGTGGTGTCCTTCGCGACGTCGAACTTGTAGCCGCCGTAAAAGTCCCATTCGAGGCCCGCGCCGTTCGCATAGACGTTGTTGCTCACATTCGAGGCCCAGGTCCCGAGGTACACGCCGCTGGAATGCGCATAATCGAAACCAGCCTGGACCGCCGGCAACTTGAAGGTCTGCGAGATGCCGCGGAACCGGTAATCCGTGACAAGCGTGGCATTACCCGTGAAGGTGTGCTCAGGTGTCGGCGCGGCAGCAGCCGGGGTGGTTTGTGCGCGGGCCATGCCCGGCAGCGCAAGCAGGCCGGCGATTGCAGATGCGAGAAGCAACTTTTTCATGGTCGTACCTTTCCTGGTTAAGAAAACGAACAAGGTTCGTACTGCACAGGGCGTGCCAGGTTTATTTCTTATAGAAAACCGCAAGTTAAAAAATTAGACCGATCTGGGGCGAGCACGAACGCACCAGCGCGGTGCGCTGTTCTGCACCTCTTGCACCGTGTCTGTGCCGGGTTAGGCCCGTGAAATTACTGGCTGCAAGTTGCCGATCTATGCTGTGATAGACTGCCCCCCGCTCCGAGGTACTTCCATGCCCCAGAATCGCATTTTCGACGACATCAGCGCCCGCGTGAGCGAGGTGCTCGCAAAGAGCCCGGCCAAGGACATCGAGAAGAATCTGCGCGGAATGCTCTCCAGCGCATTTTCCCGGCTCGACCTGGTAACCCGTGAGGAGTTTGATGTGCAGGCGAAGCTTCTCGCGCGCACGCGCGAGAAGCTCGTCGCGCTCGATGCGCGCGTTGCCGAACTGGAAGACAAGCTCGAGTCCGAATCTTAGTCTGCGCGAGTTCGGGCTGGTTTCGCCTGTCAACGTGCGCCGCAGGGCGCGCGTTCGTCCTTCATCCTTCGTCCCGATGACATCGTCGTCGGTACATGTCCCTTGCAGTGTTGCACAGCCGGGCTCTAGCGGGCATGGACGCTCCGCCGGTCACGGTCGAAGTCCATCTCGCCAACGGATTGCCCTCCTTCACCATCGTCGGGCTGCCCGATACGGAAGTGAGGGAAAGCCGCGACCGCGTGCGTGCTGCGCTGGCCAACTGTCGTTTCGAGTTTCCCGCGCGGCGGGTGACGGTCAACCTTGCGCCGGCGGAACTGCCCAAGGAAGGCGGACGTTTTGATTTGCCGATCGCGCTTGGCATTCTCGCGGCCTCGAGACAGATACCGTCGGATGGCTTGGGCGGCTATGAATTTGCCGGGGAGCTTTCGCTTTCTGGGCAATTGCGTCCGGTGCGCGGGGCGCTGCCCATGACATTGAGGTCGGCGAAATCCGGCCGCACCTTTGTGCTTCCTAGTGAAAGTGCCGACGAGGCGAGCCTCGTCGGCGATGCCCGTATTCTGGCTGCAGAATCGTTGCTTGAGGTGTGTGCCCACTTGGCAGGTGACAGGCAGCTGCAGGGCCCCGTTCGAACGCCCTGCCCCGCCGCGTCGGACTATCCGGACCTCAACGAAGTGAAAGGGCAGGCACACGTCAAGCGGGCCCTGGAAGTGGCGGCTGCGGGTCGCCATAGCGTGCTGATGATGGGTCCGCCCGGTACGGGCAAATCGATGCTCGCCGCGCGCTTCCCGGGGCTCCTGCCTCAGATGAGCGATGCGGAAGCGCTGGAATCGGCCGCGCTTCAGTCGCTTGCCAGCGGCGGATTTCGGATCAATGACTGGAAGCGTCGCCCGTTTCGCGCCCCCCATCACTCGGCTTCGAGCGTTGCGCTGGTCGGTGGCGGCAGCGATCCCCGGCCGGGCGAGATTTCCCTTGCGCACAACGGTGTGCTTTTTCTCGACGAACTGCCGGAGTTCGGGCGCCGGGTTCTCGACATGTTGCGCGAGCCGCTGGAGTCCGGCCGCATTGCCATATCGCGCGTTGCACGCCAGGCGGAATTTCCGGCGCGCTTCCAGCTCGTCGCGGCAATGAATCCGTGCCCGTGCGGCTACCTCGGGCACCACAGCGGGCGTTGCCACTGCACCCCGGATCAGATCGCCCGCTACCGCGGCAAGCTGTCCGGGCCGCTGCTCGACCGCATCGACATCCGGATCGATGTGCCTGCGGTGCCACACGAAGAACTGATTCAGCAGGCCGCAGGTGAGAGCTCACGAGCGGTCCGCAGCCGCGTGGCGGTGGCACGGCGGTTGCAGCACGAGCGCCAGGGAAGGCCGAACAGCGAGCTCACGGCCCGCGATATCGACCGGGTCTGTGCGACCGAGGAAGCGGCGGCCGGCCTGCTCAGACAGGCGATCGCGCGCCTCAACCTGTCGGCCCGCGCGTATCACCGCGTGCTCAAGATCGCGCGCACCGTCGCCGACCTTGCCGGAGATTCGCGCATCGGTGTATCGCATGTCGCCGAGGCGATCCAGTATCGGCGCCTCGACAGCCATAGCCGGTAGAATCTCGGAGCTGGGACATATGCGGACTCGAATTTCATGGCCACTTACGCAATCGGCGACGTTCAGGGCTGCTATTCCGAGCTCTGCAGGTTGCTGGAAAAAATCCGCTTCGACGAGCGCCGCGACCGCCTTTGGTTCGTCGGTGATCTTGTCAACCGGGGACCGGGCTCCCTCGAGACGCTGCGGTTCGTGAAGCGACTTGGCGAGCACGCCGTGACGGTGCTCGGCAATCACGACCTGCATCTGGTCGCACTTGCCTTCGGGTACGGCCGCATGCGGGGCAACGACACCCTCGATGCCGTGCTCCAAGCGCCCGACTGCGACGATCTCATCGACTGGATGCGCGCCTTGCCTCTTCTGCACGCGGCAGAAGGCCATGTCATGGTGCATGCCGGCCTGTTGCCGCAGTGGAGCGTGGGTAAAGCGCAGATGCTTGCGCGCGAGGTGGAGAATGAGCTGCGCGGCCCGCGACACCTCGAGTTTCTCGCCCGGCTCTATGGCAGCAAGCCGGAGGTCTGGGCGGATGGCCTGGTCGGCGCTGATCGCCTTCGGGTGATCGTCAACGCGATGACGCGGATGCGCTTCTGCACGCCGGAGGGGCGGATGGAGTTCAAAACCAAGGGCGAATCGGCCCAGGCGCCGCCCGGCTATGTTCCCTGGTTCGATGCGCCGGCACGCAGAAGCGCAGGCGCAATGATTGTCTGCGGCCACTGGTCGGCGCTAGGGCTGAAGTTGCTTCCCAACCTGATCGCGCTGGACGCCGGCTGCATCTGGGGCGGACAGCTTACCGCGATTAGGCTCGAGGATCGCACTATCGTGCAGGTGCCCTGCGCAGGTGGTGCGTCCAGGACGCGTTAAAGCGTCGGCAGGTTCTTGGGAGAAAAAATGGCTGACTGCGTTTTCTGCAGGATTGTTTCTGGAGAGATTCCCTCGACCATCGTTTGGGAAGACGATTCGACGCTCGCGTTCATGGACATCGGCAGCGTCAATCCGGGACACGTGCTGGTGGCCTGCAAGATTCACCTGGACAATGTGTTCGGACTCGACGACCGGCAGGCCGCGGCGGTGTTCCAGACCACGACCCGCGTGGCGAAAGCCGTGAACAGAGCATTTTCACCGCAGGGCGTGTCGGTGTACCAGGCCAATGGCAAGGCGGCCGGGCAAACTGTGTTCCATTTTCACATTCACGTGGTGCCGCGCCACGAAGGCGACGGCATGGATCTGGTCTGGCCGGCGAAAAACCCTCCCCGCGCCGCGCTGGAAGCCGCCGCCGTGAAAATCCGTCGGTTGCTTTAGATACGCGTGCAGACCTTCCGCGATCGCATGCAGACTGGTGGCTGACCCCCAGTGACGGCACCTGCGACGAATGCCTCGGGAGTCCGGGTCATGGATTTGCCTCACCACACATCAGATTCGAAGGTCTGTCGGTAGATTCGAGCGATGTGTTCTCGCGTGGCCTCGTGGTTCTGGCCGCCGCGCGAACCGATCTTGATGGCACCCATCACCGCGGCGAGCTGCCCGGTGGTCTGCCAGTCGCGACTGGTCGAGATGCCGTAGAGCAAACCGGCGCGATAGGCATCGCCGCACCCGGTTGGGTCCACCAGCTCTTTTACCTTAACGGAGGGAATATCGATTCGTTGACCGCCGGTGTAGATGTTGGATCCCGAGGCGCCGCGGGTGACAATAAGAGCCTCGACGAGTTCGGCAAGGGCCTCGATCGATTTGCCGGTCCGCTCCTCCAGCAGCTTGCCTTCGTAGTCGTTGACCGTGAGATAGGTTGCCTGTGACACGAAGTTCAGAAGCTCGGGGCCGCTGAACATCGGCAGGCCCTGGCCCGGATCGAAAATGAACGGAATGCCGTGCTGCGCCAGCTCGCGCGCATGCTGGAGCATGCCCTCGCGACCGTCGGGCGCGACAATTCCGAGGTTCGTGTTCATCCAGTCCGAGATGTGGTTCATGTGCGAGAACTCCATCGCACCAGGATGGAACGCGGTGATCTGATTGTCGTCGAGGTCGGTGGTGATGAATGCCTGCGCGGTGAGCGTGTTCGAGAGCTGACGCACGTAATTTCGGGCGAGCTCCAGCTCGTCCATGCGCCGCAGATAGGGCCCGGCATCGTCGCCCACCGTCGCCATGATGAGCGGATTACCGCCCAGCAGTTTCAGGTTGTAGGCGATGTTGCCGGCGCAACCTCCGAATTCGCGCCGCAGCTTCGGCACGAGGAAGGACACGTTCAGGATATGGATCTGGTCCGGCAGAATGTGGTCCTTGAAATGGCCATGGAAGACCATGATATTGTCGTAGGCGATCGAGCCGCAGATCAGGGTGCGCATTTGAACCTCGATGTGAACCTCGTTATGGGAAGAACAGATACAGCCGGTAGCCGGTTGCCTTGAGCGACGACGCTTCCATGTACACCTTTATGGGCAGTTCGCTGTTGGCCGTAAAGCCCGTCTCGACGCTCGTGTTCCGCCTCAGATAGTCCTGCACCCCCAGCACCCGCCTCGCGAGCGGCTGGTCCTGCGAATCGGTGAGCGTAAGCTCGAGCGACGGATGAGACTGGGCAAACGCGGCGCGGTTCCGGAGCGCTGCCGTCAATACGATGACACTCGGATTCGACGGATCGGCTTGCAGGTCGGATGACTCGATGCTGATCAGCTCGGCGCGTCGTGGCAATGGCACTTCGCAGGCCAGGCTTGCGCACAACTCGGCGAGCGTCGGTCGTAACTCCGGAAACACAAGCGCGATTTCGCCGCGATAGTGGAATGCAATCTGCGTCATCAGGGCGAGCGCGAGCAGGGCGCTTCCGGCCACCCATCGCGCACGGTGCGGCACAAGTTCCGGTTCGGCCGCGGGGAATAGGGCATTCGGCTCGGGCGGCGTAAAGGTCTCTGGCTGGCGCAGCGGGAAAGCCGGCGCGGCGGCTGCAATCTGTCCCGGTTCGGAGAATACGACCGCCCCGGACTGCGGGGGGCGATCCTCTGGCTGGTCGCCGCGCTCCGCCGCAGCCCCCTCCGGCTCCATTTTCAGTGCTTTGCGGGCATCGAAGACCGTTGCGCACATGCCGCAGCGGACCCTGCCCTCGCGCGCGGCGAGCTGCTCCTGGGTGACGCGGAAGGCGGTGCGGCAGGCCGCGCAGGTGGTAATCATCGTGACCATGCCCTGCGCATCCCGGACAGGCAAACCCAGCTCTCTTCGCGGGCCGGTGCCTCGAACTCGAACCACTGCGCGTAGGCGTCCTCGACCTCCTCCTGCTGGTGCGCGAGGATTCCGGACAGCGCGATGCGCCCGCCCGCGCGGACATATCCAGCAAGCAACGGCGCGAGCAACTTGAGTGGATTGGCGAGAATATTGGCCACTACGATGTCGGTCTCGAATGCGAGCGGTGACTTGCTGTCTGAGAATTCGCACGCCACGCGATTGCGCCCGGCGTTTTCTTTCGCTGCGCGCACCGCGGCCGGATCGATATCCACGCCGGCGGCGCGTGCGGCGCCGAGCTTCATCGCGGCGATCGCTAATATACCGGAACCGCAGCCGTAATCGAGCACCGTCTCGCCGCCGCGCACGTACCGCTCCAGCCACTGCAGGCACAATCGCGTGGTCGGATGGCTGCCGGTGCCGAAGGCCACGCCCGGGTCGAGCGATATGGCGATTGCGGGCGGCTCCGGCGGAGTATGCCAGGACGGAACCACCCACAGCCGCCCGGAGATTCGGATGGGATCGCACTGCGCCTGCGTCTCGCGTACCCAGTCGCGCTCGGCAACTGCCTCGACTTCCAGACTTTCCGGGACCGTGATGCCGGCCTCCGCGCAGGCGCGTTCCATCAGTGCCCGCGGATCGGCGTCCCCGGCGAGCAGCACCCGCAGCCTCACGCGCGGCCAGGTCGCAATCTCGCCGGGCTCGTCGAACAGCGGCTGTTCCTGCACGGTGCCTTTGGCGGCGTCCTCGGCGGCAACCGAGAGCGCGCCCAGTTCGAGCAGTATGTCGGTCAACTGCTCGGCATCCCCCGTATCGAGTTCGAACACGAGCGACGCGAGCGCCACGCTGCTACCTCAATTCGTCGAGCTTCTTCGCCTGCGACAACTTCTGCTCCAGATAGTGGATGCTGGTCCCGCCGCGGATGAAGCGCGTGTCGGCCAGCAACTCCTGGTGCAGGGGTATGTTTGTCTGTATGCCCTCCACGACCATCTCCGATAGTGCGATCCGCATGCGTTGAATCGCCTGGTCCCTGGTCGCGCCGTAGGCGATGATCTTGCCGATCATCGAATCGTAGAATGGTGGCACCGTGTACCCTTGGTAGACATGGGAATCGACGCGGATCCCAGGGCCGCCGGGCGGATGGTAAGCGGTGATTTTCCCCGGCGACGGCGTGAAATTGAACGGGTCCTCGGCGTTGATGCGGCATTCGATCGCATGGCCGCGCAGTTCGAGCTCGCGTTGACGCTGCCTGAGCTTTTCGCCGGCTGCGACGCGGATCTGTTCCTGCACGATGTCGATGCCGGTGATCATCTCGGTCACTGGATGTTCGACCTGGAGGCGGGTATTCATTTCTATGAAGTAGAACTCGCCGTTCTCGTACAAGAACTCGAACGTCCCCGCGCTGCGGTAGCCGATGCGGCGGCAGGCCTCGACGCAGCGCTCGCCGATACGTGCCCGCTGGCGCGGAGAGACATCGGGTGCCGGTGCTTCCTCGATGATCTTCTGGTGCCGGCGCTGCATCGAGCAGTCCCGCTCGCCGAGGTAGATCACGTTCTTGTGCTCGTCGGCGAGCACCTGCACTTCGATATGGCGCGGGTTCTCGAGGAATTTCTCCATGTAGACCATTGGGTTGCCGTATGCCCCTTCTGCTTCGGAGCGCGCCAGGCTCGCGGCGTTCTTGAGTGCTGCCTCCGTGTGCACCACCCGCATGCCCCGCCCGCCTCCGCCGGCCGCCGGCTTGATGATGACCGGATAGCCAACGCGCCGCGCGATCTTGAGGATCTCCTCGGGCTCCTGGGGCAGCGCGCCGTCGGATCCGGGCACGCACGGTACGTTCGCCTTTTGCATCGCCTGCTTGGCGCTTACCTTGTCGCCCATGAGACGAACGGTGTCCGGCCGGGGTCCGATGAACACAAAACCACTCTTTTCGACCCGCTCTGCAAAGTCGGCGTTCTCGGAGAGGAACCCGTAGCCTGGATGAATCGCCTCGGCGTCGGTCACTTCGGCGGCGCTGATGATGGCGGGGACGTTCAGATAGCTTGCCGAGGATGCAGGCGGACCGATGCACACCGATTCATCGGCGAGCTTGACGTACTTGGCCTCACGGTCCGCCTCTGAGTGAACGACGACCGTTTTGATGCCCAACTCGCGGCAGGCGCGTTGAATCCTTAGGGCGATCTCCCCGCGGTTCGCGATCAGGATCTTTTCGAACATCTACGCTATTACAAACAGTGGCTCGCCGTACTCCACCGGCTGGCCGTTTTCCACCAGCGCAGCCTTGATCACACCATCGCTGTCGGCTTCGATCTCGTTCATGAGTTTCATGGCCTCGATGATGCAGATCGTCTGACCCTTCTTTACGGTGTCTCCAACCTCGACGAAGGACTTGGCCCCCGGAGATGGGCAGCGGTAGAACGTTCCGACCATCGGTGACTTGACGATGTGACCTTCAGGCTCTACAGGCGTCACCTGAGGCGGAGGCGCAGCCGGAACAGGCGCAGCGATCGGTGCGGGCGCCGAGGTTGGCGCCGGCCCGGACACCATGTAGAACGGCTCTCTTGTCTGCCCTCCCCCCTTTACGATCCGAACCTTTTCCTCGCCCTCGGTCAGTTCCAGTTCGGCGATCCCGGATTCCTCGACGAGGTCGATCAGCTTCTTGAGTTTTCGCAGATCCATGCGTGGCCTCCCCATGATTGCGTCCGGGCGGGGACGCAGGGCTGGAGCGAAATCAGTTGGGTTGCAGCGCGAACTGCAGGGCGAGATCGTAGCCGCGACTTCCAAGGCCGCAGATCGTCCCGACTGCAATGTCCGAGAAGTACGATTGATGCCGGAATGACTCCCGGGCGTGAACGTTGGACAGATGCACTTCAATGAACGGAATCTGTACTGCCGCAAGGGCGTCCCTGAGGGCGACGCTGGTGTGGGTATAGCCTGCGGGATTGATGATGATGAAGGCAAATCCTTGGGCCTTCGCATCATGTACCCGCTCGATCAGTGCGCCTTCGTGGTTGCTCTGAAAGCATTCGAGCGCGACCCCGTACGCCTGCGCCAGACGCGCCAGGCGACGGTCGATATCTTCCAAGGTTTCCCGGCCGTAAATCGCCGGCTCCCGGGCGCCAAGCAGGTTCAGGTTGGGGCCGTGCAGGACCAGAATCTTCCGCGCTGGGTTTTTGGCCGCGGAGTGCGTGCCTCTAATCTTGGTCATGGGTCTTTACCATGGCCGCAAGTTTGACGTAATTAGAAGCATTTTGTCCATGTTTTCCATGAAGTTGACTCCAGATACGCGCGATTTACCCGCTCGCCAGTCTGATGGCCCTCTCGAGTTCGGCCTCGGAGATGGCTCCCAGATGGGACTTGACCACCCTACCCGACCTGTCCATAACCACGGTGTAGGGCAGTCCGGCCGCCTTGTTGCCAAGCCTGCGTGTCACCTCAATGACCGCGATGCTCCCGATGACCAATGGATACTCAATTCGGTACTCGTTTGCAAACTCGCGCACTTTATCGACAGAATCGACGGCGATACCGACAACTTGAACGCCATTGGCTGCATATTTCGCCTGGACTCTAAGCAATACCGGAACCTCTTCCCGGCAGGGTTCGCACCAGGTTACCCAAAAATTGACTATCAGAACCTTGTTCCGCCACTGGGCGAGACTCTGCTCGTTTCCGGCGGTATCCAGGAGCCGCAGGCGCATGAGTTCGGCCCCGGCCTCAGCGTCCGGTGGGTTGGACGGTGTTGCCCGGTACGCGAAAAAACCGGCCCCGGCGGCTAGCATGGCTACGGCGAGCACGAGAACACCGGTACTACGCATCGCTCGCCAGAAGTTGCGCGACGGCCTGAATGCCCGCGCGTTCAATGGGCCGGCCCGCAGGCGTGGTCTTGAGCGTCCCGCGTTCGTCGTTGGCGGAGTACACGGCGACATTGAGCGGGACGCCTTCCCAGTCCAGCTTGAGAACCGATACCGCGCGCTCACGGTCGCCGGCGAAACGGCGCTGCTGGGTCGCTTCGTAGGGAATGGTGCGGTTGAGCAGGAATATCTCGACGGCCTTGCTGTCATCGGTGAAGAGCTGCAGATCGATATCGCTGTATCGCCCGGCCGTGCCCTTGAGCACCGTGCCCGAGAGATAGGGACGAAACGGTTCGAGCAGCCGCATCGCCTGCAGCGCCTGGCTGCGCAGGTAGCGAATCCTCTCGCGCTGTTCTTCGCCCTGATAAAGGGCCTGGTAGGCCCGCAGTTCGAACTCGATTTCCTCGTTTCTTGGCAGCGCCTGCGTGTCCTCCGCGCCCAGCTGCCGAGCGGCTTTGCGCTTGGCAAGCGCGAAATCTTCGACCCCGTCCTCGGCCATGATCCGCGCCGCCGTCGCCGCGATGCGTGCCCGCATGTGCTGCTGCTTGTGTTTTGCTTCCTTCGGCATGGCGCGGGGCAGGGGAGAGCAGGGGTCCTGGGATCATACCGCAGGCGGTCACCCCGACGAAGTACGCTAGAATCCGTGGCCGTCAGGCGCCTTCTCCGTCCACGCCGCACCTTCTCATGGGTCATCGAATTTCCAATGCACATCCATATTCTCGGCATCTGCGGCACTTTCATGGGCGGTATTGCCGTCATCGCCAAGCAGGCGGGGCATCGGGTGACCGGATGCGATGCCAACGTGTACCCGCCGATGAGCACCCAGCTTGCCGAGGCCGGCATCGGGCTGGTCGAGGGTTTTGGCGAGGACCAGCTCAAGCTCGGCCCCGACCTATGGGTGGTCGGAAACATCGTCGCCCGCGGCAACCCCCTGGTAGAGGCGATACTCGATGAGGGCGAACCCTATGTCTCCGGGCCACAATGGCTTGCAGAGAACGTGCTCGCAGGTAAGTGGGTGCTCGCAGTCTCTGGAACCCACGGTAAGACAAGTACTTCTGCGATGCTCGCTTGGATTCTGGAGGACGCCGGGCGCCAGCCTGGCTTCCTGATCGGTGGTGTCCCCCGCAACTTCGGCACCTCCGCGAGGCTTACCGACGGGGCGTTTTTCGTGATTGAGGCCGATGAATACGACACGGCGTTTTTCGACAAGCGCTCGAAATTTGTGCATTATCGTCCAAAGACGGTCGTATTGAACAATCTCGAATTCGATCATGCAGACATCTTCGCCGATCTTGCATCGATTGAGGACCAATTTCACCACTTCGTGCGTACAATTCCCCGGTCCGGGCTGATCGTCACCAATGGCGGCGATCACGCACTGAACAGAGTGCTTGAGCGCGGCTGCTGGACGCCGGTTGAGCGCTTTGGTGTCGAGGGGGGCTGGCGGGCGCTGGGGAAAGGGCCCGAGCACTTCACCGTGGATTTCATGGGGGAAGGGCAGGGCGAGGTACGCTGGGAGTTGCTCGGCGAACACAATCGCCTGAACGCGATTGCCGCTATCGCGGCGGCGCGGCACGCAGGGATAGCGCCGTCGCAGGCCATCGCCGCCTTGGGCAATTTCCGGAATGTCCGGCGTCGGCTTGAGGTAAGAGGCACGGCGGGCGGGGTTACGGTCTACGACGACTTTGCCCACCATCCCACTGCGATCGCCGCGACCATCGCCGGACTGCGCAGCAAGGTGGACCGCAGCCGCATCGTGGCGGTGCTCGAGCCGCGCTCGAACACCATGAAGCTCGGCGTGATGAAGGAGCAGCTGCCCGCGAGCCTTGCCGGCGCCGATAGGGTGTACTGTTACACGCAGGGCTTGGGCTGGGACGCGCGCAGCACGCTGGCGTCCCTCGGGGCGAAAGCGTCGTGCGAAAGCGATCTGGAGGCGCTCGTTACCGCGGTATCGGCCGAAGCGCGTCCGGGCGATCACGTGCTGGTCATGTCCAACGGCGGCTTCGGCGGCATCCACGGCAGGATTCTCGAGCGGCTTGGACTGCGCGTGACGTAATGTTGATTTACCTGCACGGTTTCAACTCCTCGCCGCAGTCGCATAAGGCCCAGGTTCTCGGTCGTTACATGGAGGCGCGGGGCCTCGGGGCGAGCCACCTGTGCCCGGTCTTGCCCCACTGGCCCGAGCAGGCGATCGCGGCGATCGAAGCCGAAATGGCGCACTTACCGAAGAAGTCGGTCACCTTCATCGGGTCCTCGCTCGGCGGTTTCTACGCGACCTGGCTTGCGGAGAAGCACGGCCTGAAGGCCGTGCTCATCAACCCGGCCGTTCATCCCCACAGGGGCATGCGCACATTCCTCGGGGTGCAGCAGAACCTGCATACCGGAGAAAAATACGAGCTCACCGAGGCCCACCTTGCGCAGTGGGCGCGGTTGTTCGTACCCGCAGTCACGCCTTCGCGCTATCTGCTGCTGGTCGAAACCGGCGACGAGTTGCTCGACTATCGTGAGGCAGTCGGAAAATACGCCGGGGCGAAACAGGTGGTGGTGCAAGGTGGCGACCACACGCTGCAGAGTTTCCCCGATCACATCCCGCTTATTCTCGAGTTCGCCGGGTTCGGGGCTGACTGAACGGCCGGGGGCGCCGCGGCGCCCCCGGCTTCGTGAAGATGGTGGGGCCTTATTCGGCGCTTCGCCCCGGATTTCAGCGAATGGCCGTCCAGGCCGAGCGGCCGCGCTTCAGGGCGTAGCGGGCAACTGCCTTCTCGTCGAAATCGAACCCGAGCCCCGGTGTCTTCGGTAGCAGCAGCAGGCCATTCTTGTGCTTCAGCTGAGTGTCGATCAAACGTCGGAAATTGAGCACCTCATCGTCGGGGAAAAATTCGACGTAGCGCGCGTTGGGCGTTGCTGCGACCAGGTGCACGTGCAGGTCATGAAACCAGTGCGGACAGATCGTCACGTTGTAGCTCGAAGCGGTGGCGGCAATGCGCCGCCATTCTGAAATGCCGCCGCATACGAGCGCGTCATGCTGCAGGATCTGCGCCGCGCCTTTGTCCAGGATCTCTTTGAAGTGCCAGCGGCCGGTGCCGATTTCGCCTGTGGCAACGGTGACCCGCGTGAGCCTCGCCAGCCGGGCGTGGTTCTCGATATCGTCGGGGAAAAACGGCTCCTCGATCCAGTAAGGATCGTAGAGCTCGAAGCGTTTCATGTAGCGCATCGCGGTTGGCAGGTCCTGCCAGGCGTTGTTCGCATCCAGCATCAGTTCGACATCGGGCCCGATCGCATCGCGCGCGGCCTTGACGCGTGCTTCGTCCTCCCTGGGGGAGAGCCTGCCGACCTTCATCTTCACCGCGCCGAACCCGGCCCTCACATAGGCGGCCATCTCGGCGCCGAGCTTTTTCGGCGTCTTGCCCTCGAGATAGTATCCGCCGCTGGCGTAGGCGGGCACGGCGTCCTCGAGGCGGGCGCCTAGGTATTTGTACAGCGGCAGCTTCGCCGCGCGGGCATTCAGGTCCCAAAGCGCGCAGTCCAGGATGGAAATAGCGCGCATCACGCTCCCGGCGCGGCCGTGGAGGAGCGATTCCCGGAACATCCGCTCCCAGAGTCCCTCGACGAGAAGACTGTCCTGGCCGATCAGCATCGGTGCCAGCAGTTGCTCCACGGCCTCGGCGACGATGGTGCCGCCCGTGGAGCCCGCGTAGCAGAAGCCGATGCCTTCGGTGCCGTCGCTCGACCCGAGCTTGACCAGCACGTAATCGCGGGCCGAAACGGTGCGGGTGGCAAACGCGGTGACGTTCTTGAGCGGGACGCGGCAAGTGGCGATGCGTACGGATTCAATTCTGGCCATGATGGTGTTCCTGTCCGGGTTGGATGTGCCGCGCCACTCTTCTATTGTATGAGCAAGCCGCGGCGGCGGCGCGGGGCAGGGCGGATCCCTCCGGTATAATTGGCCCTATCGGCGTCCTCACTCGGCAGTTCGGCCGCAGGATTGCAGCGGCACGTACGGCCGGTTCCCACTCACATTCCCGGTTTCCCCGATTCCTCTCGCGTGAACGTCCTTTACGAAGAAAACAGCGCCTTCAAGGTCGGCACCGTGTTGACCGATGGGGACAGCGCCATCCAGGTCGAGGCGCCGCACGGCAAGCGCAGCAAGGTGAAGGCCTCGGCGGTGTTGCTGCGCTTCGACCGGCCCGCGTCGAGCGAACTGCAGCAGCAGGCAGAGGAAATCGCCGGCGGGATCGACGTCGATTTCCTCTGGCAGTGCTGCGCAGAGCAGGAGTTTAGCTTCTTCGAACTCGCGCGCGAGTACTGCGGTCGGGAACCCAATCCGGTCGAGGCGGCCGCCATATTGTTCAGGCTGCATTCGGCGCCGATGTATTTCTACCGCAAGGGCAAGGGGCGATTCAGGGCCGCGCCGCCGGAGACGCTCAAAGCGGCACTCGCGGGCCAGGAGCGCAAACGCCAGCAGCAGCTGCAGATCGAATCCTGGAGCGCGGAGCTTGTGCGCGGAGAATTTCCGGAGGCATTCCGGCCGCTGCTAGGCATGCTGCTCTACAAGCCAGACCGCAATCGGCCCGAAACCAAGGCACTTGAGAAGGCCTGCGAGGAAACGGGCCTGTCCGTGGCCAAGCTCGTCGCGCGTGCCGGCGCGCTGCCATCGTCGCGGGACTACCACCTGAACCGGTTCCTGTTCGATTGTTTCCCGCGGGGCACTGATTTTCCTGAACGGCTCGAGGTCGCGGACCCGGCCGATCTCGAACTGGCGGAGGTTTCGGCGTTCAGCCTTGATGACGCCACCACGACAGAAATCGACGACGCCTTTTCGGTGACACCGCTGCCGGACGGTCGCTGGCGCGTCGGCATCCACATCGCCGCGCCAGGACTCGGCTTTGCGCCGGGGTCCGCAGTAGACCAGATCGCGCGCGAGCGCC